>Ga0307410_10000866_pt1 | contig 12891 bp, 9 predicted proteins | sample 322Ometagenome_3_FD_203707 | JGI IMG/M metagenome (GOLD analysis project Ga0307410, IMG submission 203707) | Maize rhizosphere microbial communities from greenhouse at UC Davis, California, United States - 322HYB-O-3 | ecosystem: Host-associated > Plants > Roots > Rhizosphere > Soil | place...
CGGCGCGATGCTGAAGGAGATGCCCAAGAAGTACTGGCGCAACATGCCGGAGACTTCGCTCGTTCAGCCGCTGATTGCCGGCGCCCGCGCGAGGGAGATCGAGATGATCGCAAGGTCGAGGAGCGATGCCGCGGCTGCTGCCGAGGGGCTCAAATACGCGCTCGCCGCCGAGCGGAAGATCGCACCGGGTGGAAACCTCCGCGCATTCTGGGAGGCCCTGTTCAAGGAAGCGCGCGGCTGCACGCGCTGCGACCTTTACAGGAATGCGACGCAGACGGTGTTCGGGGAAGGCCCGCTCGACGCCTCCATCATGTTCGTGGGGGAACAACCCGGCGACCAGGAGGACCTTGCCGGCCGGCCGTTCGTCGGGCCTGCTGGACAGGTGTTCGACGAGGCGCTGGAGAAAGCGGGGATCCCGCGATCGGAGGTCTACGTCACCAATGCGGTCAAGCACTTCAAGTTCGAGCAACGCGGCAAGAAGCGCATCCATTCCAAGCCCAATGCCGGCGAGATCGAGGCCTGCCGCTGGTGGATTGAGCAGGAACGCTCATTGATCCGCCCGCCCGTGACCGTCGCGCTAGGAGCGACGGCGGCGCGGTCGGTCCTCGACAAGGTCGTCACGATCAGCCGGGTCCGCGGGGCACCCATCGCGCTTCCCGAAGGCGGAGAATGCTGGGTGACGGTTCACCCAAGCTTCCTGCTGCGGATCCCTGAGCCAGACCGTCGCGCCGAGGAGCGCGGCAAGTTCGTCGATGACCTCAAGCGCATCCGCGACCGCGCCGCGAAGCTGGCAGCCTAGCAGTCGGCCCAGCGCCTAAGCAGGTTGTGATAGGTCCCGGTCAAAGCGACGATCGATGGATCCTTGTCGCCAACACCGCCGGCAAGCGTGCGGATTGCGGCGTCCATGTTCAGCAGCAAAGTGCGCTGCGCATCGTCGCGGACCATGGACTGGATCCAGAAGAATGAGGCGATGCGCGAGCCGCGCGTGACGGCCTCGACGCGATGCAGGGAGGTCGACGGATAGAGGACCATATCCCCCGCCGAAAGCTTCACCGCATGCTCGCCGTACGTGTCCTCCACGATCAGCTCGCCGCCGTCGTAATCTTCGGGATCTGACAGAAACAAGGTCGCCGACAGGTCCGTGCGAATGCGGCCGGACCGGTCCGGGAGGTAGCGGATCGCATTGTCGACATGATTGCCGAAGCCATGGCCGGCGGACGCATCGTAGCGATTGAAAAGCGGCGGGAAGACGCGATGGGGAAGGGCCGCGGACATGAAGAGGCCGTTCGCCGAAAGGGCCGAAAGGACGAGCTCGCCCGCCGCAGCCGCATTCGGGCAGGATGATGGAAGCTGGAGGTTACGCTTGGTCAGCTCCGACTGCTGGCCCGCGGTCTTCCTCCCATCCTCCCAGTCGCCCGCCTCCACCAGCCGGCGCACTTCGGCCAGCTGATCTGGTGACAGGACGGCGGGGATGGCGACCAGCATCGCGGCCCGGCTTACATCCCGAAGGTCAGCGTGGCGACTGCGCTGCGTCCCGCCCCGGGGACGAAATGCCCGCCACCGACCTGGTCGATGTAGCGCTCGTCGAAGATATTGAAGACGTTCAGGCGAAGCGTCGTTCGCGGGTTGAAGTCGTACCCCAGCGTCGCGTCGGCGACCCAATAATCGTCGATGCGACGCGTGTTCGCGACGTTGGTATAGCGCGTGCCGACGTAACGGACGCCGCCGCCGATCTCGATGTTCTGCGGCAGAGTGTAGAGCATCCAGAGCGAGCCGCTGTGGTCGGGAACGTTGCCGAGGCGATTGCCGAGCTCCGCCGGCGTGTTCGATTCCACCACTTCGCTGTCGAGATAGGTATAGCTGGCGATCACCTGCCAGTCTTCGGTCAGCCGGCCGGTCGCCCCGATCTCGAAGCCGTCGACCCTCTGCTTGCCGTCGAGAACGGTGGCGGGCTCACCCGGAAGGCCCGGCGTCCGGGCATTGGTCTTCTCCGTGCGGAAGATCGCCGAGGTCAGGAGAAGCTTGCCGTTGAGGCCGTCCCACTTCACGCCGACCTCATAGGTGCGGCTGCGCTCCGGCTTCAACGCACCGACTGCGAGCGTCGGCGTCGTCTGCGTCATGTTCTCGATGGATGGATTCGCCGACGTACCGGCGCCTGCGTAGATGCTGAGATTCGAGACCGGCTTGTACGTGACGCCGGCACGCCACGTCATCGACTCGTCGGTCCGACGGATATCTCCCACCGTGGCCGTGATCTGCGATGGGGCGGGCAGGAAAGCGCTCTTGTAGCGTTCCCACCGTAGGCCGCCCGTGAACAGGAACTGGTCGTTCAGGTTGACCGTGTCGAAGAGATAGGCTGCGACGGAATCCGCTTCCGCCCGAACGACCTCGCCCGGAATGTCGACGATCGTGCCGTTCCATGGGCGCTTCGGATCCGGATTGAAGATGTCGGTCGTCGTTCCGGCCGTTACCGTCCGCAGCTGATTGCGGCTACGCTCGCGGGAAATTTCGAAACCGGCGATCGCCTCGTGACGCATTGAGCCCGTCTCGAACTTGGCGAAGAGGTTGGTCTGGTTGAACAGCACTTTGTCGACGGTGTCGCGCGACTGAGTCTGCGGAGTGACGTCCAGCCCGGTCGACGTCGAGTTCGGCAATGTAACGAAACGCGGCGACGAATAGATCGAGTCCCGCGTTGCATGACCATAGCGCGTCGTATTGGCGATGCGGATGTCGGATGAAAGGTCATGCTCCAGGGCGAAGGTCGCGATGTTCGCGAGCGTGTCTTCGTAATCGCGCTCCAGCAGTCCGTAGTAATTGTCGTAATCGACGGGCGCCGGCTGCTCATGATGATCCGGAAGCGCGACGTTCGTGCTCGGAACGAAGGGGATGCCGTAGTCCGGCACATTGTCCTGCTTCAGCCGGATGTAAGACAGGATAGCGCGGGTCGACGTGCCCAGACCGACGGCGACGGACGGCGCAAAACCGGTGCGCTTGGTTTCCACATGATCGCGGCCCGGAGTGTCCGCGTTGTGATGCATGACATTGACGCGAACCGCGGTCCCGCCGCCAAGACCGATGCTGTCGCCGCCGAGGTTCACGTCCGCCGTCCCGCGGACGTAATCCGGCTGACCGAGGCCCAAAGTGCCGCTCGCGAACGAGCGGAGCTGCGGCTGTTTCGAGAAGAGGTTGATGTAGCCGCCTGTTGAACCGCGGCCCGTCTGTGCCGAGGCAGGGCCCTTCACCACCTCGACCTGCTCGACGTTGAACGTGTCTCGCGTGTAGCTCGCGAAGTCGCGGATGCCGTCGACGAAGATATCGTTGCGGGCGCCGAACCCGCGCAAGGTAAGATTGTCTCCGGCGGGTCCGCCGCCGCCCTCACCCGCCGCCATGCTGATCCCCGAAACGTTGCGGAGCACGTCGTTCAGCGTCGCCGCCGCCTGCTGCTCGATGATCTCTCGCGGAATGATGCTAATGGTCTGCGGCGCCTCTCGGACGTCGCGGAGGCGGCTGTTCAGCGTGTTGATCCTATACCGTTCGCCGGTGACGATCACTGGATCGGCAGCTTCCGAAGCCTCCGCCGCAGTTGCGGCTGCTGCCGTGCTGACGGCAGCCGCACCGTTTGCCGCGTCGGAATCCGCGGCCGGGGAAGCCTGCGTAGAGGGCGCTTCGACCGCTTGCGCGCTGGCACCGAAGAGCAGAGTCGAGCCCGCGATCAGGGTTGCCGCCTTCTTGTACGAACGGATACGGGAGTTGGATTTCAACCGCGACACTTGGACTGCCCCTGACGCTTCGAACTGCGAATATCTGCCCAGCTATCGTTATTGATAGTCATTCGCAATAGCACAGATCGAATGCCGCGATAACAGTGATCGGTGCAGTTGGTTAAGTCGTTGAGCTAGTGGGCAGGAATAAATTCCCGCTCACCGGCGCGCGAAGCGATCTGCCGCGGCGCGGATGCGCTCCTCGCGATCTGGCGCCATTCGGTTGGACCGGTCTTGTACTCGCCGGACGAGATCTTCGCCTGCCTTGTCGGGCGTACCCGAATCGAAAGGCGGGTGCGGATCGTACTCAAGACCCAATTGCACCGTGCGCGCGTAGGTCTCGCCCTCAATCGCGGCCATCAGCGCAAGCGCGAAGTCGATGCCCGCAGTGACGCCTCCACCCGTCACGCGATTGCGGTCGAACACGACTCGCTCCGCGACAGGCTCCGCACCGAAGAGATTGAGATAGTCCCGCCAAGCCCAGTGCGCTGTTGCACGGTACCCGCGCAGAAGGCCCCCGGCTCCCAGGATCAGCGAGCCGGTGCAGACGCTGGTCACCCATTGCGCCTTCTCCCCGATGCTCCGCACCCAGCCGAGCACTGCCTCGTCCTGCATCACGTCCACGCAGCCGAAGCCGCCCGGCACGCAAAGCACGTCCGCCTGCTCAATCTCATCAAAAGTGGCAGTCGGCAGAAGGGCGAAGCCGCTGTCGGTCTGGACCGGATCTCGCGACTTCCAAACGAGGTCCACGCGGGCGTTGCTCAGCCGCGACAGCACTTGCGCCGGGCCGGTTAGGTCGAGCTGCGTGACGTTCGGATAGACGAGGAAGACGACGCGGGTGGGGTCCATCGCTTCATTCTGCAGCGAGGAGCGTCTCCGCGCCACCGAGGTCGACGGAAACGAGGCGGCTGATGCCCTTTTCGATCATCGTGACGCCGTACAGGCGGTGCATGCGGCTCATGGTCACCGCATTGTGGGTGACGATCAGGTAGCGGGTGTCAGTCTCACGCGTCATCCGGTCGAGCAGGTCGCAGAAACGCTCGACATTGGCGTCGTCGAGCGGCGCGTCGACTTCGTCGAGAACGCAGATCGGCGCCGGGTTCGTCAGGAACAGAGCAAAGATCAGAGCGACGGCGGTCAGCGCCTGTTCGCCGCCCGACAGAAGCGTCAGGGTAGACAGCCGCTTTCCCGGCGGCTGCGCCATGATCTCGAGCCCCGCCTCCAGCGGATCGTCGCTCTCGACCAGCTCGAGGTGCGCCTGCCCGCCGTCGAAGAGCGAAGTAAAAAGACTGCGGAAATGGGCGTCGACCTGCCGGTAAGCGTCGAGCAGCCGCACGCGGCCCTCGCGGTTCAGATTGCCGATCGATCCGCGCAGGCGATGGATTGCCTGGGTCAGCTCCTCGGCCTCCTCGGCTCCCTTGACGCGGGCGTCCTCCAGCTCCGCAAGCTCCTGCTCGGCAACGAGGTTCACGGGCCCGATGCGTTCGCGCTCCGCCGTTAGCCGCTCGAGCAGCGCCGACTGCGTTTCGGCATCGACGACTTCATTCTCGTCGAAGCCCATTTTCTCGGGGAGCCGCTGGGGAATGCATTCGAACCGCTCGTAGCAGACCCGGCCATATTCGGTGCGGCGAGCCTCCTGCCCTTCCGCGCGAGCCGAGGCTGCCGCCCGGCGCTCGCGGGCGGCCGACAGGGACTCGTTCGCCGTCGCGAAGGCCGACGCAGCCTTGGCGACCTCGCCTTCTGCCGCTCGCTCGGCCTCGGCCGCCGCGGAGGTCCCCCGCTCATACTCACGGCCGCGAGTCTCGAGCTCGGCAAGCAGATCATCCAGCCGCTGCGGCTCAGGCGACAATTGCTCGCGCTCGGCGCCCTGCTGGCCCTGCCGCTCGAGGGCAGAGGCAAGGCGGCGCCTCGCATCGGTATGCCGCTTGCGCCATTCCTCCTGCTCACGACCGGAGGCGCCATGCCGCTCGCGTGCGGCAGCCGTTTCGCGGGCGCGGGTCGCGGCTTCCGCTCGCTTGTCGGCGACGGCCGAACCGGCGTCCGAAGCCCGCGAACGGGCAGCGCCAACGTCCGCCTCGAGTGCCGCGGGATCGGGCAGACCGGCAATCACCGCTTCCGCCGCACGCAGAGCCTCGGTCGAAGCTTCCGCCACGGGCTTCAGGTCCTCGACGCGCTGCGAAACCGCCTCGCGCTGATCGTTCAGGCGATCGATGGCTGCGGCGGCGCTATCGGCCGCACGCTCGGACTCGCGAACCTCACGCTCTGCCGTGGAAGCCGCTTTGCGCTGCTCCTCACCTTCGGCGCGCCAGCGCTCGACATCGCGAGCCGCATCGTCGCGGGCGGTCGACGCAGCGTCTACAGCCTCTTCTAGCTTCGGCAGCTGCTTGTTGAGGTCCGCGAGCCGGTTGGCGCGGATCAACCGCTCGGCTGCAGCCGCGCCTGATCCTGTGGAAATGAAGCCGTCCCATCTGCGCAGCACGCCGTCGCGCGTGACCAGCCTCTGGCCTACGCCAAGCTGCTGTCCGCTGTCCTCGTGGGCGACACCGACCTGCCGCAAGCGGCGAAGCAGCTGTGCCGGCGCGCGAACATGTTCGATCAGCGGTTCCAATCCGCCCGGGAGCGGCGGATCCCCCGCCAGCGCATCGCTTCCAGTCCACCGCCGTGGGCCGTCCCCGCCGATTGCGGCGTCCGCATCTTCGCCTAGCGCCGCCGCGAGCGCGCGCTCATACCCCGCGTCGGCGGAAAGGCTTCCGATTGCCGAGCCGCCGCCGTGCTGAAGCGCACGTTCGAGCGACTGCGCTTCCGCCCGGGCAGCCGACAGGGCAGCGCGGGCAGCGGCCAATGCGCTTTCCGCGCCGTCGCGGCGCTCGGCAGCAGAGGCGCGTTCCTGCTCCGCGGTTTCAAGCTTCTTCTCGGCCGCCAGCTGGGCCGACTTTGCAGCATCCGCCCGCTTGAGCGCCTCTGCGCGGGCGGCTTGCTCGGTCGAGCCACAACCCAGCGCTTCGAGCTGGGAGGCAAGCTTCTGCCGCTCCTGCTCGGTGCGGTCGACCTGCGCCCGCGCTGCCTCCAGCGCCGCATCGGCGACCCGCCGCTCCGCACGCATCGCGGCCTGCCGGGTCAAAAGATCGGCAAGCGCTGCCTCTGCTTCCCGGGAGCGCGCCTCCAGATCGCTTAGTTCCCGCCCGATGCGGGCCGAATGCCCTTCGTCGTCCGCTAGGCGCTGCTCGATTGACGCGCGTTCCGCTTGCAGCTCCGTGATCCTCGCCTCGGCATCGTGACGAAGCGCCTCTTCACGCTCCACGTCCGACGCCAGCGAAGAATCGAGGCGATCGAGTTCGGCAAGCCTGCGGACGACCGTGTCGCGCCGCGCCCGCGTCGTCGCCAGTTCGTGCGCCAGCTCAGTCGCCCGCTCGCGCGCCTGCGTCAGCTCGTTGCGCCGTTGGGCGAGGAGCGCTGCCGCCTGGTCCTGCGCCTGCTGGGCATTGGCCACCGCGCCTTGCAGCGACGCCACATCGGCTTCGGCGGTCTTCGCCTCCTGACTCGCAGCAGTCGCCGCGCGGTCGGCCTCGATCCAGCGAGCGTGAACGAGCCGCGCCTCCGTAGAGCGGATCTTGTCGGACAATTGTCGGTAGCGTTCTGCGGCGCGGGCCTGTCGTCTCAGTTGGGCTGCCCGCTGCTCCTGGTCCGAAAGCAGCTCGCCCAGCCGCGCGAGGTTGGCTTCTGTTGCGCGGAGCTTCTGCTCGGCATCCTTGCGCCGGGCGTGGAGACCGGAGATGCCGGCCGCTTCCTCGAGCAGGAGCCGCCGCTCGGTCGGCTTCGCCGATATGATCGAACCAACCTTGCCCTGGCTGACCAGCGCCGGCGAATGCGCCCCAGTGGCCGCGTCCGCAAACAACAGCGAAACGTCCTTGGCGCGGACGTCCTTTCCGTCGATCCGATAGGCGGAACCGGCGCCGCGCTCAATCCGGCGCGTGACCTCGCTTTCACCAAGCGACTCCTCGGCGTCCCGGTCGCGTTCGACGAGAATCGAGACTTCGGCGAAGTCGCGCGGCGGACGGCTCGCGGTACCGGCGAAGATGACGTCGTCCATGCCGCCGCCGCGAAGCGACTTCGGGCTGCCTTCGCCCATCACCCAGCGGATGGCTTCGAGGAGGTTGGACTTGCCGCACCCGTTCGGCCCGACGACCCCGGTCAGCCCGGGCTCGATCCGCAGCTCCGACGGTTCGACGAAGCTCTTGAAGCCGCTGAGTTTCAGACGGCGGATGCGCAAGCTCTACTCCCCCACCCTCACCGGGGCACTAGCTCCCGACTGCTTCACGCAGCTTGGGCTCCAGCGCTTCCCAGGTCGACGTTTGCTTGAGCAATTCGCCGTTGAGAACGAACGACGGCGTGCCGGTGAATTCCGGATATTGCGCCGCGACGTCGCCATTGATCTGCACCAGCTTGTTGATCTCGTCCTGGTTCGCCAAGCACGCGCTGCTCTTGCCAGAAGGAACGCCGCGCTGCGCCGCCCACTGCTGAAGGCCGGATAGCTTTGCGAACTCGACGAACTGCCGCTCCGGCCCCATCGTCTGCAGCGCCTGAAGCTGCTCCTGCGGGACATCCTGCAGCTTGGCACCCCAGTTACGCTGGTCGGCGAACAAGGCGTGGGTCAGCGGGAAGAAGCGCTCAGTTCCACCGCAGCGGGCGATCAGCGAAGCGGTCATGTCGAGGCCGTCGCGGACGAAGTTGCGGAACTCGAAGCTCACGCGGCCACTCTTCACATAATCCTTGATCAGCTTCTGGTCGGCCTTTTCGGAGAATTCCGCGCAGTGCGGGCAGGTCATCGACCCCAACTCGACCAGCTTCACGTCGGCATTCGGGTTGCCCATGAGGAAGCCGCCCTCGGGCGTGGCGGTCACCATCTTCGTCCAGTCGCCGTTCGGAGCTTTGACGGCCTTGATCGGCGCCGAGGAATTGGTGCTGCTGTTGTTGTTTTCCGCATTGCAGGCCGCGCTGGCAAAGATCGCCGCGGTGGCGAGCAGGACGTAGGCTGGCTTCATCAGATCATTCACTTTCGAAATGTGATCGGAATGGGAACCTCGGTCGGTGCATCGACCGTCGGCGCGCCGGTTGTACCCGCGATCTTCCCGGCAAGCGACTCTAGGCAGGCGCGAAGCTCTGGGTCGGCAATCTGGCGAAGGCCTTCACCAAGTTCCTTCGGCACCGGCCTCGACTGCGGTCGCTCCGGCTGCTTTGCCTTCGCAATCGCCTTGCCTTGGCGAAAGACCACGCGATCGATCGCATTGTGGCCGAAGAAACGGTTCACCCGCTCGATGATCAGCGGGCTCAGATGCTGCAGCAATGGACCGTGCGCGCCCTCGACCAGCAGGGTCAGGACTCCGCCCGACTTGCGGCCTGCGGGAAAGCGGATCGACTCAGGCGAGGAGACCCGGGCGTAGCGCTCGCCGACGATCTCGCTCCAGCGGCTGACGATCGCGCTTTGCACGAAGCCGAAGCGACGGAAGGCCATCCCGCCGATTTGCCCCACGAGTTCGCCGGCCGCGCGCGGGCGGCCGCTGCGCGGCGCATCCTCGGCCTTCTGCTTTGCTCCAGGTGACTTGGGCTTCGCCATTTGAGGAGGTCATGCCATAGGGCGTGCGTGGCCGCCAACCGCTTGCTCCAACATTATGTGGATAACGCCCGGCGTCTTCCGTGGCGCGTGATGCCGGGTGAATCGGCTCCGGATCCTTATCGCGTGTGGCTGAGCGAGGTGATGCTTCAACAGACCACTGTAGCGGCCGTCACGCCCAGATTCGAGCGGTTCCTGTCCCGCTGGCCCACGGTCGAGGCGCTCGCCGCGGCGCGCGACGAGGACGTGCTCTCGGAATGGGCGGGCCTTGGTTATTACGCCCGCGCGCGGAACCTGATTGCCTGCGCTCGCGCGGTCGTGACCCGAGGAAGGTTTCCGACCACAGAGGACGAGCTTCGCAAGCTTCCCGGCATCGGCGCCTATACGGCCGCGGCCATCGCAGCGATCGCCTTCGGACAGCGCGCCCTCGTGATGGACACCAACGTCGAGCGGGTGATCGCCCGGCTGAACGGCATCGAAGCACCCGTGGCCGAGAGCAAGTCTCGGCTTCGCGGGCTTCTCGACCATATGATGCCCGAGCAGGGGGCGGGCGACTTCGCCCAGGCGATGATGGACCTGGGAGCCACGATCTGCCGCCCGCGAGCGCCCGATTGCGCGGCCTGTCCGCTGAAGTCCCAGTGCGCCGCCCATGCGTCGGGGGAGCCGGAGCGCTTTCCCGGTCGCAAGCGGAAGACCATCCGTCCCGTCCGTTTCGGCATCGCTTTTTGGACCGAGCGGAACGGCTGCATCTGGCTCATCCGCCGTCCGGCCAGGGGCATGCTCGGCGGAATGGCCGCGCTTCCCGGACCGGAATGGACCGGGGAATCCGTGACTGCCGGGTCGACGCTCGGGCACGTTTCGCATGTTTTCACGCATTTCCGGCTGGAGCTGAATGTCGTTCCCGCAGCAGCTCATGCCGGTGACGGATGGTGGCAGTCGCTCGAAAGCCTCGCCGAAGCGGGCCTGCCGACCCTCTACCGGCGAGCGATCGATTCGGTCCTCTCATCGAGAAGCGCCCTTGCGGCCTGAGCCCTTCTTTTCCGGCCCCGGGATCGACCGCGCCGACCAGGTCCGCGTCGACCCGTTCCGCCTTGCCGAGCTGACCCGCGCCGGCGCTCGCCAACTCATCTGGCGCGACGGCCTCCCTGCAGTCGGAACCGACGGACGGCTCGAATGGCAGCCAGCCTCCGCGACGGACCTGTTTCTTGGCATCCAGGATGGCCAACCGCGTTTCTCCGCTCTGGAGCAACCGCATGCCGATGCACGCGCGGCCTTCGACACCATCGGGGCGCTTGCCGAGGACGAAGCGCCGCTCTTCGCCGCCGCCCTCAGCCTCGCCTGGTGGCATTCGCGGCATCTTTTCTGCGCGAATTGCGGCGCTTCGACGGAGATCGAGCGGGGCGGCTGGTCGCGGCGCTGCCCCGAATGCTCGGCCCAGCATTTCCCACGCGTCGACCCAGTGGTCATCATGCTTGCCGAGCACGAGGGTCGCCTTTTGCTCGGTAGGCAGCCGCAATATCCGCCGGGCCGCTATTCGGCGCTCGCCGGCTTTCTTGAGCCGGGTGAATCGATCGAGGCGGCGGTCGCCCGCGAGCTCCACGAGGAGGCGGGCATAAAGGTTGCCGACGTAATCTACGTGGCGAGCCAGCCCTGGCCCTTCCCTTCCTCGCTGATGATCGGCTGCCATGCACGGGCGCTCGGGGCCGAGTTGACCATCGACCGGACCGAGCTGGACGACGCCCGCTGGTTCACCCGCGACGAGATTGCGGCCGCTCTCAAAGGCGATCCCGATGCGGCATTCCAGCCGCCGCCGCGCTTCGCCATTGCGAGGACCCTGCTGGCGCATTGGCTCGCGGCTTGATGAACCGCGGACTCGCCCGTAAAGGGGCGGCGAAATTCCTTTCGATTAGCCTCGGCATCCGCCGACCGGAGACCCATGGACGACCGTTTCAACACCATCGCTGGCTGGGTTCTGTTCGCAGGTATTGTGGCTCTCGGAGCCTCGATCGTCGCCGGCGAAACCTTCCATGAAGAACGCCCTGAACAGATGGGCTACCCGATCGAAGGCGTAGTCGTCGAAGGCGATGGTGGCGCGGAAGCCGAGAAGCCGATCGCTTTCTATCTCGCAAGCGCCGATCCGGCCGCGGGCGAGCAGGTCTTCAAGAAGTGCACCGCCTGCCACAATGCCGACAAGGGGGGCGCCAACGCGCTCGGCCCGAACCTTTGGGGTATGATGGGTGAACCCATCGGCAAGGGTCATGGATTCCCCTTCTCGCCGGCCCTCTCTGGCGTCGGCGGCAACTGGAACTGGGACACGATGAGCGCCTGGCTGACGAGCCCCAAGAAGTTCGCTCCAGGCACCAAGATGACCTTCGCCGGCCTCAGCAATCCGCAGGACCGCGCGAACGTCATCGCGTTCCTGAACTCGCGTAGCGACGCACCGCTGCCGCTGCCCGCCGCTCCGGCTGAGGCCGCAGCCGCTCCGACCGACGACAAGGCTGCGGCGAGCAAGCCGGGCACCGGCCCCGAGCAGCCCGGCCCGCAGAAGGCCGAGGACGAGCCCGCCGGCGCGAAGAAGCCAGGCGGCGGCGAAGCCATGAATCAGGCTGAGCCCGCGCATTAAGCCTCGGGCGGGCTTATTCCGGCGGACCCCTCTGCTCCCGCGCGGGAGCCGGACGCTCTTCGTAGAAGTCCTCGACGAACTGCCAGGCCGATTCCGCGTCCTCGCACCAGTGGAAGATCTCAAGGTCGTGCGGTGCAATCACGCCCTCCTCGACCAGAGCGTCGAAGTTCACCACTCGCGTCCAGAACTCGCGGCCGAACAGCAGGACCGGTAGCGGACGCACCTTGCCGGTCTGAATCAGGGTCAGCAGCTCGAAGAATTCGTCGAACGTTCCGAATCCGCCTGGGAACACCGCCACCGCACGCGCGCGCAACAGGAAATGCATCTTTCTCAGCGCGAAATAGTGGAACTGGAAGCTGAGGTTTGGAGTGACGTAGTTGTTCGGCAGCTGCTCGTGCGGAAGGACGATGTTGAGGCCGATGGTTTCGACCCCTTCCTCGACCGCGCCGCGGTTCGCAGCCTCCATGATGGACGGGCCGCCGCCCGAGCAGACCACGAACTGCCGTTGGCCGACCTCGTCGGGCTCGCACTTGCTGGCGAGGCGGGCCAGATTCCTCGCGACTTCATAATAGTGCGACTTGGCTTTCAGCCGCTCGGCAATGGCGCGCTGCTCATCGTCGGTCGCTCCCGCGACCATCGCATCCGCCATCGAAGGCTCGGGGATCCTCGCCGACCCGTAGAAGACGAAGGTCGAACCGATCTTCGCTTCGTTCATCAGCAGCTCGGGCTTCAGCAACTCCAGCTGGAAGCGGACAGGCCGAAGGTCCTCGCGCAGGAGGAAGTCGGTGTCCTGGAACGCCAGCTTGTAGGCGGCGCTCTCGGTTTGCGGGCTGGAAGGCACATGGCGAGCGGCTTTCGCGTCGACCTTGGCTTCCGGGAAAATGCGCTTGGGCGGT
>Ga0307410_10000867_pt1 | contig 12887 bp, 8 predicted proteins | sample 322Ometagenome_3_FD_203707 | JGI IMG/M metagenome (GOLD analysis project Ga0307410, IMG submission 203707) | Maize rhizosphere microbial communities from greenhouse at UC Davis, California, United States - 322HYB-O-3 | ecosystem: Host-associated > Plants > Roots > Rhizosphere > Soil | place...
CCGGGCCGCGTCGGTTGCGGCGAGCTTGCCCGCGCTGGCCTCCGGACCCGGGATGCCGCCCTGGCTGAGCACGGTCAGCCGCCGGTAGCCGGTGTAGCGGGCCGCGAGCGCCGCGACCACCGCGCGCCCGACGGCCTGGCGGGCGAGCACCTGACGCTGCGCGTCGAGGGTGGGCAGCCGCTCGCGCGCGTGCTGCACGAACGCCTCCACCGGCGGCCCGATGTCGCCACCGGCCCCGCCGATGGCCACCCGCTCGTTCATCAGCGTGGTGAGCGCGACGCGCCAGCCCTCACCCGGCTCGCCGAGCCGCTCGCTGTCGGGGATCCGGACGTCGTCGAAGAAGACCTCGTTGAAGTCGGCCTGGCCGCCCATCTGACGCAGCGGGCGCACCGTGACGCCGGGTGCGTGCATGTCGACGACGAACATCGTCAGGCCCGCATGCTTCGGCCGGTCGGGATCGGTGCGGGTGAGCAGGATGCCGTAGTCGGCGACGTGCGCGAGCGTCGTCCAGACCTTCTGCCCGTTGACCACCCAGTCCTCGCCGTCGCGCACCGCGGTGGTGCGCAGCGCGGCCAGGTCCGAGCCTGACGCGGGCTCGCTGAACAGCTGGCACCACACGTCGTCGGCCCGCAGCAGCCGAGCGAGGTAGCGGTCGCGCTGGTCCTGGCTGCCGTGCGCGATGACGGTCGGGCCGCACATCCCGATGCCGATGTGGTTGATCAGGCCGGGCACCCGGGCACGGGCCAGCTCCTGCGCCACGATCGCCTGCTGCACCAGCGTCCCGCCCTGCCCGCCGTACTCCCGGGGCCAGGTGACGCCGATCAGCCCGGCCTCGGCGAGCACCCGCTGGGTGGTGCGCATCTCCGCCTCGTGCCGGCGGGCGTCGACGCCCTCCTTGCCGGGCTCGAGCCGCAGCAGGTCGCCCGCGTGCCGCTCGAGCAGGGCGCGGACGTGGGAACGGTAAGCGGCCTCGTCGGGGCTGTCGTCGAAGTCCACGGGCGGCGCCTCTCGTCGGTGAGCCGAACGGGCGCAGCGTGTCAGCCGTCACCCGTAACGGTCAACGATGACTGTCCGCACGGCGCCGGCTGTGTCACGCTCGCGCGATGACCGCCGAGTCCGTCGCCCGGCCCGGCCCGAGGTCCCGGTCCGAACGGACGGCCGGCAGCCGCCTGCTGATCCTGGACGCCGCGGTGGCCTGCCTGGTCGAGGAGGGCTACGCCGGCGCCTCGACGCTCGCCGTCCAGGCGCGGGCGGGAGTGTCCCGCGGCCGCCTGCTGCACCACTTCCCATCCCGGGCCGAGCTGCTGGTCGCCGCGGCCGAGCATCTGGCGACCACGAAGCTCGACGAGGTCCGGCGGCGGGCGGCGGCGCTCATGGAGGACGAGCCGACCGGGCGGGAGCGGGTCGACCGCGGCATCGAACTCATGTGGGCGACGTTCCAGGAGCCCCCGTTCTGGGCGGCCATGGAACTGTGGACCGCCGCCCGGACCGACCCCGCACTGCGCGCCGCGCTGCGGGGTGAGGAACGACGGCTGCGGGCGGCGATCGCCGCGGTGGCCGACGGCATCTGGGGTCCCGAGATCGCCGGCGCCCCGCTCTACGACGACCTCTGCCAGCTGTTGTTCACCAGCATGCGGGGAGTGGCACTGGTCTACGCGTTCGAGGACCGCCCCGCCGCCACCGACCCGCACGTGGCCCTCTGGAAGCGGCTCGCCGCGCGCCTGCTCGCCCTCGACGGCGACGGTTGACCGCAGGGCGGCGCTGCACGAGGCGCACTCCGTCGGCAGAAGGCGACCCACTCCCCGCGATCATGAAGTTGCGGTGGCGACATGCCGAGCGCTCCCGGCGCGTCGCCCCGCAAACTTCATGATCGTTGCGGCGCTCGCCCGCTCAGGCGGTCCAGACCTCGGCGACCTGCCGCGCGATCGTCGCGGCCTGCGTGCGACCGGCCCGCGCCGACGGCGCCCGGGCCGCGGGGTCGAGCACGTTGCGCCCGATGGCCTTCCGGCTGGCGGCATCGGGCGAGATCACCGCGACCCGGGACACCATGCCGGTGACCTGGGCGTCGACGCTGGCCATCGGCCCGACCCCGCGCGGGATGGGCGCGAGGACGACCAACCGGTCGTAGCCCTGGGCGAGGTCGGCGTTGGCGGCCGACCGCATGCCGCCGTCCACGTACCGGCGCCCGTCGATCGTCACCGGCGGGTACACGCCCGGGACGGCGCAGCTGGCCGCGACGGCGTGCAGCAGCGGCACCCCGGAGTCCCGGTCGAAAGTACGGAACTCGCCGGTCTCCGCGTTGACGGCGGTGATCACCAGCTGCCGCTGCGGCCACTGCGTGCCGGCCAGGCGCTCGCCGATGACGTCGAGTCGCTCCTGCTCGGACGGGGTGAGCCCGGCCTTCTCCGCGGCGAGGGCCAGCGCACCGATCCGGCGGCGGAACTCGACGTCGCGCCCGCGGCTACGCAGCATCGCCCAGCCGAACTGGGCGACCGTGGCCCGGTTGAGCCGAGCGACCTGCTCGCCGGTGGCCGGCGCCAGCTGCCGCTCGTACACCGCCGCGAGATCGGACCCGCTGGCCAGGAGAGCACCCACCACCGAGCCGGCGGACGTGCCGACGACGAGGTCTGCCCCGGTCAGGTCGGTGCCCGCCTCGGCCAGCCCGGCCAGGACGCCGATCTCCCAGGCGATGCCGGTGATGCCGCCGCCCCCGAGCACGAGGGCGGTGCGCTGGTCGCTCATCGGCACATCCTCACATCGCGCGGTGATATACACCGCCTGTGACCTGGGCCACGCGCCCTGTCACGCCGTGCCCTGAGGAGAGGATCCGCATGACCGCGCCGCAGCCCGCACCCACCTCAGCTGCCAGCTGGCCGCCGGGCCTCCCGCGCTCGCTGGAGTACCCCGAAGTGCCCGTCGGGTCGATCCTGCGCGCGGCCGTCCGGCGGTGGGGGAACCGCCCGGCGTTCATCGACCACGACGTCCCGCTCACCTTCGAGGAGATGGGCCGCGGGGCGCACGCCGTCGCCGGGTGGCTGGCCGACCACGGCATCGGGCGCGGGGACGTCGTCGCCGTGCACATCCCGAACTGCCGCCAGTACCCGCCGATCTACTACGGGATCATGCTGGCCGGGGCGGTCTTCTCCCCCACCAACCCGCTGCTGCCCGCACCTGACCTGGCCGCCCAGCTGAACGACGCCGGTGCCAAGATGATCATCACCTGGGACCAGGTCCTCCCCTTCGTGCGCGGCGCGATCGCGGAAACCCCCGTGGAGACGATCGTCGTCACCGGCGAGACGCACATCCTCGATTTCGAGAGCCGGCTGGAGCTCGAGGACGGCGATGTCGACCTCGCGGAGCTGCTGGCCGGCGACGGAACCGATCGGCACCTGGACGCCGACATCATTCCGGCCGAGGACCTCGCTCACCTCGCCTACACCGGCGGGACGACCGGCGTCAGCAAGGGTGTGGAGCTCCCGCACCGCAACGTGGTCGTCAACGTGCTGCAGTCGGCCTGCTGGACGTCGGGCTCGGTGCCGACGCTGGACGAGGCCGGCGACGTGACGGTGCGCCAGGTCGTCGGAGCGGACGAGTACCCGACCCGGCTGGGTGAGGCGCGGATCGTCAACCTGACGCCGTGGTTCCACGCGATGGGCGCGATCGGCTACCTCAACGGCATGGTCATGGGCGGCACGACCACCGTCATCCACATGCGCTTCGACCCGGCCAAGTACGTCGAGGACGCCGTCAGGTACCAGGTCACGTCCATCGGCGGCGCACCCCCGGTGTTCGTGGCACTGCTGCAGGTCCCGGGCATCGAGGACGCCGACCTCTCGCGCGTCCGCGGCGTCTCCAGCGGCGCCGCGCCGCTCCCGGTCTCGCTCATCGAACGGCTCGAGCACCTGCTGCCCGGCGCGGTCATCGGTGAGGGCTACGGGCTCACCGAGGTCACGATGATGGCCACGGGCAACCCGAGCTTCCAGTCGGGCGTCCGCAAAGCGGGCACGGTGGGCGTGCCCATCTTCGACACCGAGATCACCATCCGGCCGCTCGGGGGCGGGAACCCGCTGCCGGCCGGCGAGCGCGGCGAGGTCTGCATCCGGGGCCCGCAGGTCATGCGGGGCTACGCGCACCGCCCGGAGGCCACGGCGGAGTCGATCGACGCCGACGGCTGGTTCCACTCCGGTGACGTCGGGATCCTGGACGAGGACGGCTACCTGTCCATCGTCGACCGCACGAAGGACATGCTGCTCTACAAGGGCTACAACGTCTTCCCGCGCGAGCTCGAGGAGATCCTGTTCGGTGTCCCCGGCGTCGCGGGTGCCGCCGTCGTGGGCCGTCCCGACGAGGACGCCGGCGAGCTGCCGGTCGCCTACGTCGTCCGCAAGGGCGACGACGCCGGCGCCGCCCTGACCGCGGAGTCCGTGATGGCGTCGGTGAACGAGAAGGTGACGCCGTACAAGCGGCTCCGGGACGTCGTGTTCATCGACGCCATCCCGGTCTCGGCGGCCGGCAAGGTGCTCAAGCGTGAGCTCGCCGCCAAGGAGCGCGAGAAGGTCGGCGGATAGCGGCACCGCGAGGCCACGGGCCGGTGCCGGTGGAGTAGAACGGGCGCCGGTCGACAGGTTGACCCGCACCTCCCGAGGGCATGCCGGAGGCGTCGCGTCCACCACCCGGGAGGGCCCATGAGCAGTGGCACCGAGCTCACCGTGCCGGCCCGCGTCCCGAGCCCCAGCAGGCCGGGACGACCGCCCGGCCCGTTGACCCGCTGGCTGCTGGAACACCGGGTCCAGCCGGAGGGGCCGGTCGGCGACGAGGCACATGCCAAGGGGCACCCCTGGTGGCAGGTCATGTGCCTCACGGGGGTCGACTACTTCTCGACCCTGTCGTACCTGCCCGGCATCGCCGCCCTCGTCGCCGGAGCCCTCTCACCGCTGGCCACGCTGCTCATCGTCGCGCTGACGCTCCTGGGCGTCCTGCCGATGTACCGACGGGTCGCCGAGGAGAGCCCGCACGGTCAGGGCTCGGTGGCGATGCTCGAGCGCCTGCTGCCCTTCTGGAGGGGCAAGATCGTCGTCCTCGTGCTGCTCGGCTTCGTCGCCACCTCGTGGATCATCACGATCACGCTGTCCTCGGCGGACGCCTCGGTGCACGTCCTGGAGAACCCGTTCTTCCCGGACTTCCTGTCCGGCCACGCCGTCGCGCTCACCGTGCTCCTGCTGCTTGTGCTGGGCGGGGTCTTCCTGCTCGGCTTCACCGAGGCGGTGGTCGTCGCGATCCCCCTGGTCGTCGTCTTCCTGACGCTCAACGCGGTGGTCGTCGCCGTCGGTATCGCCGACGTCCTGGCCGACCCGGCGACGCTGGCCGACTGGACCGACCGCCTCACCTCGCACGGTGGCGGGCTCGTGGGCCTGCTCGGCCCGGCGGTCACCGCGTTCCCGCTGCTCGTCCTGGGACTGTCCGGGTTCGAGACCGGCGTGAGCATGATGCCTCTGGTGAAGGCCGGGGGCCGCACCCCCGAGGAGCAGCTCGCCGCACGGATCCGCAACACCCGCCAGCTCCTGACCACCGCCGCCTCGATCATGAGCGTCTACCTGCTCGCGACCAGCTTCATCACCACCGTCCTGATCCCGCCGGCCGAGTTCGAGGAGGGCGGCGCGGCCAACGGACGGGCGCTGGCGTACCTGGCCCACGAGCGGGTCGGCGAAGGCTTCGGGACCCTCTATGACATCAGCAGCGTCCTGATCCTGTGGTTCGCCGGGGCGTCGGCCATGGCCGGGCTGATCAACATCGTGCCGCGGTACCTGCCCGCGTACGGCATGGCGCCCGAGTGGGCCCGCGCCGTCCGTCCCGTCGTCCTCGTCTACACGGCGATCAGCGTCGTCCTGACGATCGCCTTCCACGCGGACGTCAACGCCCAGGCCGGCGCCTACGCCACGGGCATCCTGGCGATGATGGTGTCGGGCGCGGTCGCCGTCACGATCTCCTCGATCCGCCGCGGCACGCGGCCCTCCGCCGTCGGCTTCGGCGTGCTCACCCTGGTGCTGCTCTTCGCCTTGATCGACAACGTGATCGAGAAGCCGGACGGGATCACGATCTCGTTGTTCTTCATCCTCGGGGTCGTCGTGATCTCGCTGATCTCCCGGGTCACCCGGACCACCGAACTGCGCGCCGACTACATCGAGTTCGACGAGACCGCCCGCCGGTTCATCGCCGAGTCGATCGCCCACGACGGCGCGCTCCACATCCTGGCCAACCAGCGCCAGGCCGGCGACCGCGCCGAGTACGACGAGAAGGAGGACGCGCAGCGGCGGATGAACCCGGTGCCCGGAAGCGCGGACATCCTCTTCCTGGAGATCGACGTGGTCGATCCGTCGGAGTTCAGCGGTGTCCTCACTGTCCGCGGGAAGGAGGTGGACGGTCACCGGGTCCTCCGCGCGGAGAGCCCCGCCGTGCCGAACGCGCTCGCCGCCATCCTGCTGGCGATGCGGGACGCGACGGAGGTGCGGCCGCACGCCCACTTCGAGTGGTCGGAGGGCAACCCGCTGGGGCACCTGTTCCGCTATCTCATCCTCGGCCGCGGCGACACCCCGCCGGTCGTGCGGGAGGTCATCCGCGAGGTCGAACCCGATCCCGCCCGTCGTCCGGTCATCCACGTCGCGGGCTGACCCGACTCACCCGGAGGAGTGCGGAGCCCGGCGTCCCGGAGACGGGCTCACTACTGTCCGCTGGGTGGAGATGGAGCGGACCGGTCCGGAGACCGAGCACACCGGTGTCCGGTTGGCCCACGAGGAGGAGTCACCTGTCCGCCAGGTCTGGCGCCGGGTCGTCTTCGCCCTCGCCCTCCTGGCGCTCACCGTCGGGGTCATCTACCTCGACCGCGACGGCTACCGGGACGGGGACGACGTCGGGCTCTCCCTGCTCGACTCGGTCTACTACGCGACCGTCACCCTCTCCACCACCGGCTACGGGGACATCACGCCGATCACCCCGGGCGCGCGGCTGGTCAACATCCTGCTGATCACCCCGCTGCGCATCACGTTCCTGCTCGTCCTCATCGGAACCACCCTCGAGGCGCTCACCGCGCGCTCGCGGGAGGAGTTCCAGATTCGTCGGTGGAGGTCTCGCGTGCGCCAGCACGTCATCGTCTGCGGTTACGGCACCAAGGGCCGCAGCGCGATCCGTTCCCTGCAGGCCCTCGGCGTCCCGCTGGACAAGGTCGTGGTCGTCGACACGGAGCCGCGGGCCATCGACGAGGCCAACTCCCTGGGCCTGACCGGCATCGTCGGCGACGCCGGCCGCACCGAGGTGTTGCGGCGGGCCTCGGTCGAGCGGGCCCGTGCGGTCATCGTCGCGGCCAACCGGGACGACGCCGCCGTCCTCATCACGCTCACCGTCCGGCAGCTGAACCCCACCGTGCCGATCACGACGAGTGTCCGGGAGGAGGAGAACGCCAACCTGCTCCGCCAGTCCGGTGCCGACACCGTCATCACCACGTCGGCGACCTCCGGCCGGCTGCTGGGTCTCTCGACCGACGCCCCCCGGGTGGTGGCCGTGGTGGAGGACCTGGTGACCGGCGGGCAGGGCCTGGACCTGCACCAGCGCACGGTGAGCGCCAGCGACGTGGGTCTGAGCCCGCGACAGCTGAACGACATCGTCCTGTCGGTCACCCGCGGGGGCCGGACATTGCGCTTCGACGACCCCCTGATCGGCACTCTGCAGCCCGGCGACGAGCTCGTCGTCGTCCGTTCCCATCACTGATACAGCTTTCTGTACCGAAAGCTGAGCGCGGGAGCGCAGCTTTCGGTACAGAAAGCCGGAAGTCAGCCGGTCACGCGCTTCCAGGGGGCGAAGGCGTTGTCGACGCCGCGCAGCGCCGGCCGCAGCTCGGGGAAGTGCCGCAGCAGCACGGTCCGCATGTCGTTGTCCCGGACCCACTGCAGCCCCGCCGGTGAGTAGATCTCCGGCCGGAAGTCCCTGGTGAAGAACCGGTCGCTGTTGAGCCGGCGGGACGCCATCAGGATGAAGATCCGGAACGCGGTGTCGCTGAACGCGAAGCCGGTCGGGCGCTGCTCGGCGAACAGGCCCACCATCAGGTCGACCTGCTCGATGTCGCCGCCGTAGATGTCGGAGATCTCCGCGGCCAGCTCGGCGTCGTCGGTCAGCTCGGCGAAGGACGTGGGAGGCGTCAGGTGCAGCTGCCGCCGGAATTCGCAGTAGCGGGGCACGCCCAGCTCCCGGATGCGCAGGATGTCGGTCGACGCCAGGTCGATGACCTTGCCGTCGGGGCGGGTGAACTCCTGCAGGAACCGGGGGTAGTTGCGCAGCACGATGGCGCCGGGGTGCGTCGTGCCGAACGAGTAGAAGACGTCACCCAGGGCGAACCGCGCATCGACGTCCTTGGCGTGCGGCCCCGCCAGCTCCGGGAAGCTGAGCTGGGCCAGCGGCCGGTCGCCGTCCAGCGAGCGCAGGTCGAACTCGTCGGGCAGCAGGGGGTGCATCCGGTAGACGCTGGCGAACTCCTCGGTCAGGGAGAACGGCACGCCGTAATGCTCGGTCTCCGCCCCGGGGATGCCGCTGATGACCTCGCTGTCGCTGATCCGGCCGAACGAGCGGGCGATCCTCTCCCCGGCGATGCCGAACCAGTTGGCCCGCAGTGCGTAGACGGTCGTCGGGTGGCTGATGATCGCCGGCGTCCACTCCGCGGTGTGGATCTTGGCGAGCAGGGCGGCGATGACCAGGCGGGCGCGCTGGAACAGTTCCTCGTCGTCCCAGGTCGGGTACTCGGCCCTGAGCCGGTCGCAGACCGCGTTGTGCTCGCGGACGAACAGCGTGCCCAGCATGCCCAGACCCGTCCACCAGCCCGGCACCAGCGTCGGGTCGAGCGCCGGATCATCCGGCAGCGGGATCCTGCCTTCAGCGGTCAGGTGCAGCTTGCCGTCCACGTGCGTGCGCACGCGCTGCTGCTGCTCCGCCGTCGAGCCGTACAGCGAGGACCCGTCCCACCAGTGGGTCACCTCGTTGATGGTGGTGACCGGCCCCTGGGCGCCGGCCGGGCGGCTGGGGTCGGGGTGGATGCGCGGGATGCGTATCGGATCCTCACGAGAACGCCACTCGTCGGTCGGCTCCAGCGGGATGTCCACGAGCCGGGAGGTGTCACCCTCGCCGTGGCTGAACCAGTCGCGGATCATGAACTGCAACCACGCCGCGGCGAGCGTGTTCACGCTCTCGGCGGGGAGGAAAGTCGTGCGGGTCATCAGCCGGCGGCTGACCACACGGGGGCTGGGCTCCAGCAGCTGCTCGTGGGTCACCGGCAGCACGGCGTCCAGCGGGATGTTCCGGCCGAAGCGGGCCTTCGCCATGCCCATCTCGGGGAAGTCGAGGTCGTTGTGCGAGCCGTCGACGCTGCGGCAGACGAGGTCCCCGGGCGTCCGCGGCGGCGCGGTCGGTCCCCCGACGATCGGGACGACCGCCGACGGGTCGTGCAGGTTCTTCTGCCGCAGGATGTTGCGGACGCCGATCAGCACGGCGAGGCCGCCGGGAAGGGGCAGCTTGTCCCAGCCGACCTTGTGGTCTATCGCCTGGGCCACCGTGTCGTAGACCCGCCAGAACGGGGTCTTCCGGTAGTCCGAGCCCGGCACCTGCCGCGCTGATCCCCGCGTGACGGGACCACCGCGGCGCCGGTCGGAACGGCCGCGCTGCTGGGGCACCGCCGCGCCGGCGATGCTGGTCGAACCTGGGGTCTCGGTGCTCATCGGGTCTCCTGGACGACGGTCGAGCGGGAGGGCTTCCTGGGGCGGGGCAGCAGGTCGAGGACGTGCCGCAGGTCGGTCAGTGATGGCGGGACCGCTGGTCTCCCCGCGCGGTGACGATCAAGCAGCCCGCGCCCGGCCGCCCGGGGGTCACGACCCGCTCCGCCGATGGGTGATGTACGCGGTCACCGCCAGCGCCGTGTTCAGACCCGAGATCAGGGCCAGGGGACGGGCCAGCTCGGGCGCCAGCTCCTTTCTCCGCTGCAGGGCCAGGACAGTCGCTGTATCGCTGGCGTGGATGATCGGCGCGGACCGCACGGCGTGGGACAAGGCGTCCCCTCGCAGCCGGAGGAGGTCTGCGCCGATGACCACCGTCCGGATGCCGAACAGCCGCAGCCCGTAGATGGCGGCAGCGTTACGGTCGGGCGCCGCGTCGCCGAGGCGCTTCTGGATCACCGCCGGCGCCAGCAGGCCCAGCGTTCCGTTGACGATGCGAATGCCACCGAGCGCGTACCGGGTGACGGTCGCGAACCTTCCGAGATCAGGCATTGGAGTCCTCCCCCACCCGATGTCTGACCGGGTGAACACAGGCGGGAAAAGCGCACGCGAAGGTGGTCGCGAGCAGGAACGAGGAACGTCCTCCTGCGGGCGTACGCACGCCGGCAACCGGCTCTGCACGGATGCGGCCGAAATCCCCCTGAATGACTGCACCGGGAGAGCGTCCCGGCCGCGGTCAGATTCCTCCCGGGGCTGCAAGATCACAAGGGGGTCGTGCGTCATGCCGAGTGGCGCGACGAGGATCAGCGGCCGCGCTCACCCGGGGCATTCCTGGCGGCCGGCCACGAAAGCTGCTACGCGGGATCACCCCGCAATTCCTCCGCCAATCTCGAGACAATGCACGGAACCGGCACGAACATGCGTTGCCCGCGCCGCCGGCTGCGACGCCGAGGCGGGACGCTCGGGCCGGCCGGCGCCCGGGAGCCTTCGTACCGAGGTCTGTCGCGGGTGGTTCCGGCCGGGCCCGCAACTGGCGCCTCGACCACGAGCTCGTCCACGGGAACGGGGTCGATCCGCCGGCCGTGACACAACCGTGACGGTCGTGTGACGCCACGGCCCGATGCTGTGCGTGGAACGGCGCAGGATCTCCCGGAGGTGGACATGAGCCGCTGCCCTCCCTCGTGGGACCTCAATGTGGAGGCGACTGCTGCTGGGGAGGCGATCGCCGGCGCTGTCGCGGCGCCCGAGCGCGCATCCGGAGGTGTTCGCCGGGACAGCCGGCGACCACGCTCGAAGCCGGTCGATGGCGGCCCTGGCCGCGAGCCCGGTCCAACCTTCGTCGCGCCGCCGATCCGACGGGCCGCGCCGAGAAGGATCCCGGCGACGTCGTCGTCACGAGCGTTGCCCGGTGAGTGGTCACTGGTGCGGACGCCCGGTGACGGCCCCCGCCGTCCTGCACAACGACGCATCTCCGCCCGGAGGCCACTGTGATCTTGCGAACCCATGCCGTCGAGACCCTCGACGAGCGGGCCCTGCGACGCATGGACAACCAGGAGCTGGACGTCCTGTTTCGGTCCAGTCCCGCCGGCAAGATCCCGCACGGGCGCCTTCCCGGCACCACCCTGCTGTTCCCGGGCAGCCCGGTCTGCGGGCTGCTGGCCCGGCTGGTCCACCTCGTGGCCTGGCAGGGCAAGGAGACGGAGACCTCGGGCCGGTCATTGAAGAACCTCGTCGGTCCCCTGCGGATGAGGTCGATCCGCGCCTTGCTCTCCCACGACCGCAGCTGGGTCGACGGCGATCGGTGCGTCCTCATCGACTACTCGACGACCTCCCGGGTGGCGCACATGGTCCGCGACGAGATCCGGGTCGTGTCCCCGAGCTTGTACCTCGGCGTCGTCTGGTTGTGGAAGCGCCGGGTCGCCTGGTTCACGTTGCGTCAGCAGTAGCGCCACCGGCGCACGGAAGGCCCCGAAAAGACGGTGCGAACCATTCTCGTGAGCATTGACGCGGGCGCTGGGCCGTGGGAGCTTGGCCGTGCCAGTCGACGGGCCGCTCCTGACGACTTCTTTCCCTCACGCGCGGTCGCCGGACATCTGATCGATCTGCCACTCCGAGGTTCTGACCATGAACCCTGAAGGCTCGTTCACATTCTTCGTGCTCCGCCCGGTGAGCGACCTGTTCCTCTGGACATGGCGTCTGGAGCGCCGCTTCGAGTTCCTTTACCGCCCGCAGTTCGATCGGTGGATCCGCCCGGTGCTGTTCGCAATGCTGCAAGGCCTGCAGAACGTCTTGCGACGCAAGGACGAGGACCCACCCCTGGGCGAGGAAAGGATGTTACCCGACGAGGAGCGGTACACCCAAGGGATCATCGACGAGCTCAAAGCCTTTCTCCGGGAGAACTGGCTCCCGGGAAGGGTGCAACGTTTCGGGAACACCAAGACCTTCGGCGTCCTGCGCGCAGAGTTCACCGTGCTCCCCGACCTGCCGGAGGACCTCAGGCAGGGCCTCTTCCGTTCGCCGCGCACCTATCCCGCCTGGGTGCGCTTCTCCGGGCCCGGGCCGTTCGCGCCGCCCGATCTCGAGGATCTGGGCCAGTGCTCGGTGGCCATCAAGGTGATGGGCGTGGACGGCCCCAAGCTCATGCCGGAAGAAAAGCACACCCAGGACCTCATCCTCGTCTCACCGGCCAGCTTCGTCACGCCGAACATCAAGGAGAACGTGAAGGCCCAGCGATGGGTTCGGGCCAAGGCTCCCCTGGGCTATCTCATCGACCCACCCGGCCGGCACCTCATCCATTTCGCGATGCAACTGCTCTACAGTCCGATGCACGCCAATCCGCTGGAGATCCAGTACTACAGCAACGTGCCGTTCCGGCTGGGCACCGGCCGCGCCGTCGAATACTCCTTGAAACCACGGGCAAAGGCCCGGAGCAGGATTCCGGTCCATCCGGGCGAGAACTATCTGCGAGACGCGATGGTGACCACTCTCGCTGAAGGTGACTGCACCATGGACTTCATGGTCCAGGTGCAGACCGATACGCACCGGATGCCGATCGAGGACGCCACGGTCAAATGGCCGGAACGACTCTCCCCGTACATCCCGGTGGCGCACCTGCGCATTCTCCGACAGCGATTCGAC
>Ga0307410_10000868_pt1 | contig 12881 bp, 6 predicted proteins | sample 322Ometagenome_3_FD_203707 | JGI IMG/M metagenome (GOLD analysis project Ga0307410, IMG submission 203707) | Maize rhizosphere microbial communities from greenhouse at UC Davis, California, United States - 322HYB-O-3 | ecosystem: Host-associated > Plants > Roots > Rhizosphere > Soil | place...
GCGCCGGTCTCGCACGCGGCGTAGACGTCTTGCGGGTTGCGGCCGGCGGGGAGGGCCGAGTTGGCGATGAGCGCCGAGTCGGCCCCCACGCAGCTGTTGGCCGGCGTCCCCTGCAGGAAGGCGTTCTGCACCTGCGCGCGGAGGGCGAACAGCTTGTCGAAGTCGACCCGCACCTCCGGCAGCCAGTCGGCGCGCGTGCGGCCGGCGTTCACCGGCGTGCGGTACATGTAGAAGTTGTTCGGGTCGCGGCCGACCTTGATGAAGAACTGCAGCTCGCCGTCCCGCCCCCACCCGTTGCCGCGCCCGCGCGCCCAGACTCGGAGCTCCTTGTACCCCATGAAGTTCCGCTGCCCCTCGGGGAAGCGGAAGTACGCCTCGGCGCGCTCGTTCCGTCGCAGGTCGCCGGCGATGAGACGCAGCGAGCGCTCGTTGATCTGCACGCGCTGGTTGCCCACCACGTTCGTCTGCACGTTCTCGGGCGCGTCGGCCACGCCCGGCGGCGGCTCGTAATCGAGGTGGCGACTGGTGTCGCGGTCCTGCGTGCCGATGATCGACGCGATGACGTAGGAGGTCGGGCTCGCGGCCTGGTCGCTCTCCCCCGCCGCGCCGGCGATCGCCCGGTTCGTGCGCCGCACCCAGGGCGACCCCACGAGCCGGAGGCGGACGAGCGGGACGCGCGTATAGGCGTCCTCCGCTGCCCCCTCGCCCGACACGACCGTGACGCGCAGCGACCGCAAGGCGCGGGTGCGCGGGTTGCCGATCGAGTCGGTGGGCGCGCGGAACGGGATGCGGAAGTGCGCCCACCGGTATTTGACGCCGCCGACGTCTTCCTCGCCACCGAGTCGGGAGTACGCGTCGGGAAGGCTCATGTCCACCACGTAGCGGCGGACGTTCTCCCCCTCCTTCCCCTGTTCGCCCGGGAGCAGCAGGACGTTGTCGAAGTCGAGGTCCTCCTCGTCCAGCCTATTGTTCCGGACCGTGCAATTGGCCCTCGTGTCGCCGAGGATCTCGAGGCCCCGGCTGATCCCGGTACAGATGGGAACGTCCTCGGCGAGCTCCGGGAACCCTCCGTCGCGGACGACCCACAGCGAGTCCACGCGGTCGCCCGGCAGTCCCCGGTCGTCGGTGGCGACGTTGAAGCCGCGCGTGAGCTGGTCGCGCTCCGTGTTCAACACGTCGAAGCCCTGGCGCCGCCGTCCCGCGAACGTGCTGTCGTCGCCCGCCACCGTCACCGTCTCCGGCGCGAAGGCGAGCGTGTTCTCGCTCACGTCGCCGAAGTCGAAGATCAGCGTCGGGTTCGTGACGCGGCCCTCGTCCACGCGCACCAGCGACCAGAACTCGAGCGTCTCGACGCGCGACAGGTCGACGCCGCTCGGCCCGAGCGCCGCGCGCAGCGAGCGCCACCGCCGGCCGCCCCGCGGATAGTCGCTCACCGTCCACTGCGGGCGAAGCGTCGTATCGTCGGAGATCAGCCCGCCCGCGCTCAGCGGGTAGAGCGTCATCCAGAGGATCGGCTCGAACGACTGCGTACCGCCCCCGGCGAACGTCACCTGAGGGTCGATCTGCTGGATCGTCCGCACGGCCGCGTTCCCCAGGTTGTCCGACCCGACGTTCTGCCACGCCATCGTCGCGGCGCGATTCACGTCGGAGATCGCCGACTGGAGCGACGGCGAGAGCGCAGTGCCGAGCACGGGGGCGCTGCTGTAGTACCAGGCCGGGTCGGCGAGCGGGAGCGTGACGCCTCCCTCCCCCTCGAAGCTCTCCACGTACGCCTGGCCGGCCGCGTTCGGCTGCGGCCGGCTGGTGGCGAACTCGCCATTCAGGGCCACCGAGGACGGCGTGGTGCTCCCCACGTTCGGCAGGCGCTCGAGGGCAGTCGTCAGCGCGTTGGCGTCGAAGAAGAACCTCCCGCTCACGCCCGCCAGGAGCGAGCTCGCCGGCTCGAAGCCGAGCGGCGGGCGGTTGAGCGTGGTCTTCTGCGACTGCGAGATGACGGTGAAGTCGAGTCCCCCGTTGGCGAGCGGAAAGCTCGACGCGAGGCCGAACACCGACGTCGGCGCCGCGGCGAACAGCGGGTTCTCCTCGTACTGCACCAACACGCGGCGTGCCGCGCGGAAGAGCGTGTCGGCGCGGAGGAAGCTCACCATGCCGAGCTCGTAGTCCACCGTGTAATCGGTCTCGCGCTTCAGCGGGATGCCGTCGATGGTCAGGCGCTCGGAGTTGGGGCGCACCTGCACGGAGCCGAGCGAGAGGGTGCCGGCGTCGCCGCCGCCCTCCGCCTGGTAGCGGGCGCGGATGTGATAGAGCGTGGGCGGGTGCTGCGTGGAGTAGAGGTCCTGCGGCAGCGTCGTGTAGATCGTGTCGTTCGCCGGACTTCCCGCGCTCACCAGGCCGTTGTCGCGCCGGGCGAACGGGCGCAGCGACGGGAAGATCAGGAAGTAGTCCTTGATCAGCTTCGCGCCCGACCCGGCCTGCGTGTTCGGGTCGCCGGGCCGCGGCCAGAGGCGGTTGTCGACGTCGAACACCGAGCCGTTCCCCGACTGCGCCATCTGGAACATCTGCAGGTACGTCTGGAAGCTCCCGTCGGCCGGCTTCTCCTGGTCGGTGCCGTTCCCGGTCACGATCTTGAGCGTCACCGACTGCCGCTGGATGTCGTCGCCGCCGAGCCGGTAGACCGAGCGGACTTCCTTGTAGAAGGCGGAGTCGGCCGGCGTGACGTCGGGGTCCCAGACGAGGTTCGCGAACTGGTTCTCCCGAAAGTCGACGTCCGGCGTTCCGCCGACTGCGACGTTCACCCCCGCCTCCTCGACGCCGACGGAGACGTTGTAGGCGACGACCAGCCGCTCGTTGTTGAGCGAGAGGGGGCGGACCAGCGAGAACCAGAGCAGCGACGGGTCCATGTAGTAGTCGACGCCCGGCTGCAGCAGCTCGTACACCGGGCCGCGGCTCCCGCGCTTCGCCCCCCGCACCTCGAACTTGGGCCCGTTCGGGTTCACGGGCGGCTGGTCGAAGCGCAGCCGGTACAGCCGCACGAGGGTCGGGCGCTCCTCGGCGGGGATGCTCGCCACGGCCGCCTGCATCTGCTGCTGGTTCAGCAGGTCGATGTTCGGGTAGCCGGCCAGCCGCCGCGGGTCGACGGTGAAGAAGAAGCGCCGGGTCTCGATCCGGTAGTCCTCGATGTCGGCGTCCGTGGACTGCAGCGTGCGGTCGCCGACGGTGAAGACGCGGTCCTTGATGACGTTGCCCTTCTGCTGGGCCACGATCGTCTGGAAGCGCATGGGGCCGAGCTGCCCCTTGGCCTGGATGCCGTAGTTGCCGCTCGGGATGCCCCCCGTGATGAAGCGCGACGACGGCGGCTGGAACGTGACGTTCCCGACCTCGACGCGCTGCAGCAGCTCGTCACTCTTCCCCTCGTAGTAGACTGAGATGTTGTTCGAGGCGTCGAACTCGCGCTGCGAGTCGTAGTCGACGTTGACGTGCACGCGGTCGGCGACGACGCCGCCGGTGCGCACGTTGAACTGGAAGTCGAACTGCGGCTGGAACGCGCCCTGGCAGTTGGCGATCGGATTGAGCGTCTCGTAGCTCGCGCACCGCTCGTTCTTGTTGCGCTCGAGCTTCGACTCGAGCCGCGCCTGGAGCTGCAGCCCGAGGTCGGCGTAGTTCCCGAACAGGTCCTCGAAGCGGTTGGGCCCCTGGGCGGTGTCGCCCATCGCCAGGGCGCGGTCGGCCTCGACGCTCGCGGAGTCGGCGCCGTCGGGCAGCGCCGCGGTGGCCGTGCGCAGCGGATTGTCGATCGGCAGGTTGGCCGGCGTGCCGGGCTCCGACGCCGATCCGGAGCGCGCCGGTCCGGGCGCCGAGGGCACCACGGGCAGGAACGCGGCGCTCGCGGTCTGCCCCCAGAGCGACGAGATCCGCGCCCGCAGCGCCTCCTGCACGGCCGCGGCCTCCACCGCGGCAATGGCGTCGGCCCGGCGGCGCGCGGCGGTCATCCGCCCGAACGGGGACACTACTGCCGGCCGAGCCAATCGGAGGCTGTCCGGGAAGATGCGCCCCGGTCTCAGGCCGAGTTCCGGCACCGGGGGCGGCGCGACGGTAGGCTCCGGTGCGAGGGTGTCCCCTGACATGGCACCCGGAGCAGCGCTGTCGCCCGGAGCGACCGCACCGGGCGCGGCCGCAGGCGAGGGCGCGGCGCGACTGGGTGCGACTCCTGGTGGAGTAGCACTATCGGCCGCTCGGGCGCGCTCGAGCAGGATGCTGTCGCGCCGCGCCCGGGCCGCGGCCTGCGCCGCGGCCCGCTCGGCGGCCCGCTGGGCGGGCGTCAGCGAGTCGGGATCCGCGGCCCCGGCGCGCCGCGGACTCGCGGCCCGTGTGGAATCGCGCCGGACGTCGGCGCTCGCGGCGCTATCGCGGCGGGCACTGTCCCGGGGCGTGACCTGCGCGCTCGCCAGCCCGGGGACCAGCAGGATGAGACAACCGACGAGGAGCCGAGGAAAACGCACCAAAACCCTGAACGAGGGGTAGGACGCCAACGAGGACTGCCAGGAGTGCCCGGAGGAGCGAACACGACCGGGATTGTCCGCCGGCACACATCGCGCAACAGCGGGTGGCCTCAATGGCCGAGCACCGCTCCGCGGCCGGGCCGGACGAGCGGACCTTGAATTCGGTGGGTAGCTGGGTGGAATATATTGGCTGCTCAGGGTGCTACAACCCAAGGGGCGGCGCATGTTGCGGGGGCGCCGAGTGCTGCGTGTTACTACCGCTCGGGGCAGTCGTGGTCCCCGGAGCGTCCCGAGCGGCTCGAGCACGCAACACGCATTACGCAACACGCACCGCGGACCGCCCGTGAAGATTCTCGACAAATACGTCCTCAAGGAGCACGTGGGGCCCCTCACGTTCGCGCTGACGGCGCTGACGTCGCTCCTGCTGCTCAATTACGTCGCCAAGCAGTTCGGCAACCTCGTCGGCAAGGGGCTGCCGTGGACGGTGATCGCGGAGTTCTTCATGCTCTCCGTGCCCTTCACCGTCGCGATGACGCTGCCGATGGCGGTGCTCGTCTCCGTGCTCTACGCGTACAGCCGCCTGGCGAGCGAGAACGAGATCACGGCGCTCAAGGCGAGCGGCATCGGCATGGTGCGCATGCTCGTTCCGGTCCTCCTCGGCGCGTCCGTGCTCGCGCTGGCGATGATCGCCTTCAACGACCAGGTCCTCCCGCGCGCCAATCACCGGCTCCGCGTCCTGCAGGGCGACATCGCCCGCAAAAAGCCGACGTTCGCCCTCCGCGAGCAGGTCATCAACGAGGTCTCGCCCGGCAAGCTGTTCCTCCGCGCGGGGCACATAGAAGAAAACTCCAACATCATGCGCGAGGTCACCATCTACGACCTCAGCGACCCCACGCGCCGCCGCACCATCTACGCCGACAGCGGGAACCTCGCCCTCACCTCGGACGGCAGCACCCTGGAGCTGACGCTCTACGACGGCGCGATGCAGGAGCTGCCGAAGAGCGACCCGTCCCAGCTCCAGCGCCTGTTCTACCGGGAGGACCGCATCCGGGTCCGCGGCGTGGGGAACAGCTTCGCCCGCGACACGGCGGACAACTACAAGAGCGACCGCGAGATGTCGATCTGCGAGATGCAGCAGACCGTCAACTCGGCCGAGCGCGACCTCAAGGCCGCCGAGCACGAGCTGCGCGAGACGCTCATCGCGGCCGCGCGGACGCTGGCCACCGGCCAGCCGGCGCGTCCCACGCGCTACGATCGTGCGAGCCACCGGCGGAGCCTGGGCCGGGGATACTGCCGAGCGCTGGCCGCGGCCGGCGTTGGGCCGACGGAGGGCGACAGCACCACCCAGGTCCCTGACCCCGACTCCGATGCCGGTACCGAGGCGGTGTCGCAGCTCCCGCGGGACCGGGTGAAGGAGATGAGGCGCGCGAATCCCGCCACGACGAGGGTCGGCGAGCGCCCGCCGCCACCGGCGTTCGCCGATCCCGAGCGCCGGAACCCGCCCGGCGCCGCTGGCGTGCCGCGCCCGGTGAAGATCGCCGACCTGAAGAAGGGACCACTGCAGAAGGGAGCTCGCCCGCAGCGTGCGGCCCCGCCGCCGTCCAGTGGGGTGGTCCTGGACAGCATGGGCGCGGTGGTGGCCGGCCAGCTGGGCGACGACGAGCCGCCCGACGCAGCTGACGGCTCCGACGGCGACCCGGGGTCCGAGGACGGCGCGGTGGCCGAGGTGCGTGGGTCGGAGATCCGGAGCCGGCTGGACCGGCTGCGCCCGCCACTCCCGGTAGTCGATCCGTCGCAGGTCGGCTCTCGGGTCGACAACGTACGCGCACGGATCGAGGACAGCGAGCGCACCCGAGACGCCTACGAGGTCGAGATCCAGAAAAAGTTCGCGCTCGCCGTGGCTTGCGTGGTCTTCGTCCTGCTCGGCGCGCCGATCGCCCTGCGCTTCCCGCGCGGCGGCGTCGGGCTGACCATCGGGGTGAGCCTCATCGTCTTCGCGCTCTACTACGTGGGGCTCATCGCCGGCGAGTCGCTCGCCGACCGCGACATCCTGTCGCCGTTCTGGGCGATGTGGGCGGCCAACGTGCTGTTCACCGCCGTCGGCATCGTGCTGCTCGCCCGCATGGGGCGGGAGGGGAGCACGTCGCGGGGCGGCGACGTCACCGAGTTCCTGGACTCGCTGCGCGCGTGGGTGGCGAGGCAGGCGCGCCGCGTCGGCATTCCGCTCGAGCGGCGGCACCGCACCGCCGCGCCGTCGCAGGGCACTGCCTGATGGGGGCCGACTGAGTGGCACGCCGCCTCGTGCGCGCGCTCGACCGCTACGTGTTCACGGAGTTCATGAAGATCTTCGTGACCACGGCGCTCGGCTTCCCGGTGCTCGTCATCGTCATCGACCTCACCGACAACATCGACAAGTACCTCAACCGCAGCATCCCGTACAAGGACATCGCGCTGAGCTACCTGTACTGGCTGCCAGACTCGATGTTCATGGTGCTGCCGGCGGCGGTCCTCTTCGCCACCGTCTTCTCGATCGGCGCCGTCACGCGCCACCAGGAGATCACGGCGGCGAAGGCGTCGGGGATCAGCTTCTACCGGTTCATCGCCCCGATCTTCGCCGGCGCGCTGCTCGCGACCGGGCTCGGGCTGCTGCTCGGCGAGCTGGTGCCGACGTTCAACCAGAAGCGGCTGGCCCTCCTGCAGGAGTCGCGGTTCCGTGAGGGCTCGGCACGCTTCAACTTCGCGTACTCGGCCGAGGGCGGGCGCGTCTACAAGGTCGGCACGCTGAACGCCGACAACGGCTCGATGGACGCCGTCGAGATCGAGCGGAAAGGCAAGGGCCCCGACTACCCGACGTACATCCTGTCGGCGCAGAGCGCCGAATGGCACGCGCCCGGCGGCAAGGCCACCCCCAAGACGGGCAGCGCGCGCGGCAATGCCAGCCCGACGACGAACACGGCGCGCACCAAGGCTGCAGGGATGCTCGCTCGCGGGGCCAGCACGCCGGCCGCGACGAGCGGGCCGGCGAAGGACGGGCCGGCTGCGGGGAAGACCGGGCCACAGCGGCCCGGCTGGGTGCTCAAGCAGGGCGACCTGCACATCCTCCCCGACAGCAACGTCGACATCGTCTTCTCCTTCGATTCACTGCGCGACCGGCACCTGCGCGAGCGGCCGGCCGACCTGCTCGCCACCCCCAAGGCCCCGCAGGAGATGGGATACCGGGAGCTGGGGCGCTACATCAAGGCTCTGGAACGCTCCGGCGGCGACGTGAACGAGCTGCGCGTCGAGCGCATGCTCAAGATCACGATCCCGGTGACGTGCCTCGTCATCCTGCTCTTCGGCGCGCCGCTGGCGACGAGCACCCAGCGGGGGGGCGCGGCATACGGTGTGGGGGTCAGTCTGGGAACGACGGTCGTGTTCCTGATGCTCATCCAATTGATGAAGGCCGTAGGCGGCAAGGGACTGATCCCCCCCGACCTCGCCGCCTGGGTGCCGAGCATCGCCTTCGCCATCGTGGGCGCGATCTTGCTAGCGAGGGTGCGAACGTAACGGCAGTAGCGAGTGACAGGTGGCGAGTGGGCAGTCCGCAACCGTCGCCGCTCGGCGCTCCCTACCCATCCCTCGCCACTCGCCACTCGCCACCCGCCACTCGCCACTCGTTTGTCCACCACCCTCTCCCCCCCGACCCGGCGGCCAACCTCCGACTTCCCGGTCGTTCAGCGGGCGGGGATCGGCATTCTCCGGCGCGTCGTCCGCACCTGGAAGGGCGTGTTCCGCGGCATCGGGGAGCGCGGCATCTTCCTGCGCGACATCGTCCGCGGGATGACTCACCCTTCGACGTACGCGGGCGAGACCGTCCACCAGATGCGCACCATCGGCGTGGACTCGCTGCCGCTGGTGATCATCGTCGCCGGCTTCCTCGGCGCGGTCACCGCATTCCAGGCGTTCTACCAGCTCTTCGCGGGCGTGCAGTACTCCGTGCTCGGGCTCTTGATCCGTGGGAGTCTGGTGCTCGAGCTCGGGCCCCTCCTCACCTCACTCGTGCTCTGCGGGCGGGTGGGGGCGCGGATGACGGCGGAGATCGGGACGATGCGCGTGACCGAGCAGATCGACGCGCTCGAGACGCTGGCCTACGACCCGGTGGGGTACCTCGCCGTGCCGCGGCTGCTCGCCGCGCTCGTCATGCTGCCGGTGCTCGTCGTCGTGGCGAACTTCACGGCGATCCTCACCGCGTGGGCGACGCTGCTCCTGGCGACGCCGGTCACGAGCAACGACTACATCACGGGCCTGCGGCTCTCGTTCACCCCGTTCCAGGTCATCTACGGGTTGATCAAGGCGTTCTGCTTCGGCGGCGCGATCGCGTTCGTCTGCTCGTACGAGGGCTACATCACCCGGGCCGGCGCCGAGGGCGTGGGCCGGTCGACGGCGCGCGCGGTGGTGTTCGCCTCGGTCTCCATCCTCGTCCTGGACGCGATCGTCGCCGCGGCCCTCGCCCCGTACATCAGCTCATGAGACGACGCAACGAAGTCCTGGTCGGCATCCTCCTCACCGTCGCCACCATCATCGCCGTGGTCGGCACGATCTGGCTCGTGCGCGGCGGGCTGCGGTCCGGGTACCCGCTCTACGCGATATTCCGCTGGGGGGCGAACCTGCGCGTCGGCCAGCCGGTGCGCCTCGCCGGCGTGCAGGTGGGCTACGTGGGCGACGTGCAGCTACGCGACAACGGCACGCTGCTCGTGACCATGAAGATCGAGGACCGGTATCAGGTCCCGCAGGGCGTGGCGGCGACCGTTCAGCCGGTCGGGCTCTTCGGCGACGCCGAGATCGCACTGACGGGGCAGCCTAACCCGCTGAAGGTCGCCGAGGGCGACACCGTGCCGGCCGGGTCGTCGCCCCCGGGCGTCCCGGAGGTCACGGCGAAGGCGGACAGCGTCGCCACCGTGGCGGTGAACGTGAGCCGCCGCTTCCAGTCGGAGATGGTGGACAGCGGCGGCCTCGCCGACCTGCGGCGGACCATCGCGCAGACGAACCAGCTTGTCGTGCAGTTGAACCGGGTGGCCGCGGAGCAGTCGCGCCAGCTGACGCAGACCCAGATCCAGCTCCGCCGCGCCGTGGCCGCGATCGACTCCTCGGCGCTCGACTCGACGGTGCGCAACTTCCAGGTCGCCAGCGCGAACGTCGCGGCGCTCACCGACAGCCTCCGGTCGACCACGGGTCAGCTCAACGCCACCCTCGCCAGGCTCCAGGGCGGCGACGGGACGGCGGGCAAGCTCCTCACCGACACCCTGCTCTACAGCGACGTCCGCCGCCTCGTCACGCGCATCGACTCGCTGACGCTCGACTTCCAAAAGAACCCGCGCCGCTACATCAACCTCGAAATCTTTTAGGGCGTCAATCGGCGGCCCCGCGTTCATCCGCGGCCAGCTTTGCCGATGTCGGTTGCTGGCTCCTGCGACCGACGGTGACGTAGTAGACGGGGATTCCCGCGACGATCGTCCCGAGCACGGCGAGCGTCGGCCACCGGCTGGACGGATCGATCACGGCGTTGGCGAGCAGGTAGATCGTCGCGAGCACGAAGAGCCCGGGCACCACCGGGTAGCCGGGCACGCGGAAGGGTGGGGCGTAATCCCGCTGCCGACGGAAGACGAAGATCGACGCCACGCCGAGCGCGTAGAAGGGGACGATCGCCGTCACGAAGGCGTCGGCGAGCTGCTCGAACGTCCGGAGCAGAACGAAGGCGATGCCGAGGACGGCGGCGAGCGCGATCGCCACGTGCGGCGTCTGGAAGCGCGGGTGCACGCGGGCCACGCGCCGGAAGAAGAGCCCGTCGTCGGCCATGGCGAAGAAGATGCGCGGCGCCGTGAAGAGCGAACCGTTGAGCGTCCCGAACGTCGACAGCATCACCGTGGCTGCCACGAAGCCCACGCCGGGCGCGCCCACGAGCCGCTCGGCGACGTCGGCCGCGACGAGGCGAGACTGGGCGATCTCGTCCACCGAGAGGACGGCCAGATAGGCCAGGTTCGCGAGCATGTAGATCGCAATCACGGCCAGCGTCCCGATGATCAGCGCCCGCGGGAGGTTTCGGCGCGGGTCGTTCACCTCGCCGCCGACGAAGCTCAGGTCCGCCCATCCGTCGAACGCCCAGAGCACGGAAACGAGCGCCAGCCCGAACGGGGCGACCGCGAAGCTCCCCGCCGGCGCCGCCGGCGTGAAGTGCCCGCCGGTCGACGGGAGGCCAAGCGCGAAGGCGAGCAGGATGATGAAGAGGAGCCCGCCGTACTTGGCGAGGGTCGTCGAGTTCTGGACGAGCGCGCCCCACCGCACGCCCACGTAGTTGAACCCGGCCGTCAGCGCGATCGCCGCCGCGGCCACGTAGTGCACGTAGTCGCTGTAGGGGGCGACGGCCGGGTCGAAGCCCATGACGCGCAGACAGTACTCCGCGAACGTCGTGGCGATGGCACCGAGCGACGCGGCGCGGATGATGACGAGCTCCGCCCACCCGAACAGGAACGCCGGCAGCCGCCCCCACCCCTCGCGGATGAACACGTAGAGCCCACCAGTCCGCGGCAGCGCGCCGGAGACTTCGGCGAGCGTGAGCGCGCCGCAGAGCGCGAACAGCCCGCCGGTCGCCCACACCGCGAGCAGGGGGAGCGGCCCCGGAAGCCGCTCCGCGATACCGGCCGGCGAGCGGAAGATCCCCGACCCGATCGTCGAGCCGATGAGGATCGCGATCGCGGTCCAGAGACCGAGCCGGCGCGGCAGCGCGGAAGCGTCAGGGGCGGACATGAGAGAGATGGTAGCGGCGTGGAAAGGGGCTCGGAAGGGCGTTCAAGTCAGCGATCAGTAATCAGCGATCAGCGATCAGGAGCGTCCCGAGCGGGTGTCATCCCGAGTGCAGCGAGGGATCTGCAGTTCAGGTCCCGCAACTGCAGATCCCTCGCTGCGCTCGGGATGACACGGCGACTCGCCGGACCACGCTTCCCGCTCCACGGGTTGAATCCGACCATTCGTCGGTACACTTTTCTAAGTCTTTGTGAGACACCTCGTTCACCTCATTCGTCACTTCCCCGCCCCCGCGTGAGCCCGTTCGCCGCCGACGCGATCTTCTGGGTCGCCGTGGTCTGCTGCGCCGTCGCCGAGCTGTTCATCCTGCGCTCGACGTTCGCCGCGCGCGGGAGGCGTCGCCCGAGTGGCGATGACCCCGCGGGCCCGCGGCGCGCCGAGCCACTGCCCCCGCTCCGTCGCATCGCGGAGCTGGCGTGGGCGGTGGTCCCGGCGGTCGCCCTCGCCCTCGTGCTCGCCGCCACCTGGCGGGCGCTGCACCCCGCGCCCGCCAGCACCCGCGCGCCCCTGCCAGCCGAGCGCTTGACCGCTCGCGAAGGGACTCAGGCGCCGCGCGGGGGAGCCCCGGCATGACGTTGCTTCGCCGCCTGTCGTACGCGGCGCTCGCCCTCGCATTCCTCCACGTCGTCTTCGGCGCCGTGGTCCGCATCTCCGGCTCCGGCATGGGGTGCGGCGACCACTGGCCGAAGTGCTACGGCTACTGGTTTCCCCCGTTCGACCGCCCAGACCTCGTCATCGAGGTAATGCACCGCTACTTCGCGGCCGGTCTCAGCGCCACCATCCTCGCCCTCTTCGCCGTCGCCTTCCTGCGGCGACGCGAGTCGGGCGTGGGCGGGCCAGGCGGCGTGCTCCGCGCCAGCCTGCTGGCTGTGGGACTGGTCGTGCTCGCGGCGGGGTTCGGCGCCGTGACGGTGAAGTTCGCCAACGCCCCGTGGTCCACCGTCGTGCACAAGGGGATCGCGGCGACGCTGCTCGCGACGCTAGCCGCGACGGTGGTCCGCGCCGGCGGGCTCGGCGCCGGCGCACTCGGCGCCGGCGGGCTCGAGGCGCGCTCGCCTGACGCGGCCGCGCCGGTGTCGCGGAGAACCGTGCGCGCGGCGACCGCTGCCGCCGCGCTCGCCCTGACCGCGGTCCTCCTCGGCGCCCTCACCGCCAAGCTCCCGAGCGCCGCCGTGGCGTGCCAGGGATTCCCGCTCTGCGGCGAGGGGTCGCTTGGCGGCGGGGCCCAGCACGTGCAACTGACGCATCGCGTGGTCGCCTACCTGCTCTCCTTCCACCTGCTCGGCGTCGCGATCGGCGTGACCCGCCGGCGCGAGGCGCGCCCCATCGTTCGCGCCGCCTACGCCGGGCTCGCCGCGATCGCCCTCCAGATCGCCCTCGGCGCCGCGATGGTCATGATGAACCTCCCGCCCATTCTGCGCTCGCTCCACCAGGCGAACGGCGTGCTGCTGTGGGTGTGTACCTTCGTCTTGGCGTATCTGGCGCGGGTGTTGTCGGGCGTCGGGAGTCGGGAGTCGGGGCTGCAAGGCCGTTCCCGACTCC
>Ga0307410_10000869_pt1 | contig 12877 bp, 15 predicted proteins | sample 322Ometagenome_3_FD_203707 | JGI IMG/M metagenome (GOLD analysis project Ga0307410, IMG submission 203707) | Maize rhizosphere microbial communities from greenhouse at UC Davis, California, United States - 322HYB-O-3 | ecosystem: Host-associated > Plants > Roots > Rhizosphere > Soil | place...
GGCGGCGGAGGCGGCGGTGCCGGGCACACGTCGGTTGCCAGAATCACCGATCCATCCGGGCAAGTCTGCGTCGCCGGTGGAGGAGGCGGCGGAGGCGGCGGAGGCGGCGGGGGCGGAGGCGGCGGTTCGGAGCCACCGAAGTTGAAGATCAGGCTCGCCAGCAGGCTATGCGAGCGGAACCTCTGTTCGAAGTCCGTGAATGCCGTTGCGTCCGTAGTCACAACCGTCGTGATCGGCGCGCCTGCGGCATCGGTGCCGACAACTGTTTCCGCGTTGCCGACGAGGCCGACGCCGGTATCGTCAACCAGGTCGAGCTTGCCGGTCCGGAAGTAGCGGTACTTCAAGCCGATATCGATGTTGGGGCTGATGGCGTAGCGCACACCCGCGACGAGCTGCCATGCCCAGGCGCTGTCTTTTTCCCCGGCGACCTTGACGCGCGCGCGGCCAAAGCCCGGACCGGCGTAGAAGGAAAGGCCGTCTTCATTGCCGAAGTCGAGCAGGGCATTGATCATGCCCGACAGCACGGTAACCTTGCCGTCGAGGTCGAAATCGCTGTCAACCAAGGCCGGGAGGGTGCCGCACGGATCTGCGGTGCCGCAGTCCACGTCAGGCAGGTTAAGATTGGCGTTTACATCGGTGATGAAGCCGCCATCGACCTCGAGGTCGTTCAGTTTCGCGCGCTTCCACCCAAGCTCGCCTTCCAGGCGAAACATACCGAAGTCGTAGCCAACGATGGCATCGACATCGAGGCCCTTCTTATAGTCCAGGCCGAGTGCGTCTTCGTAGAGAACCGAGCTCGTTCCGGAAAACGTCGGGGTCGTCGCGACCGTCTGCGTCGTGGTGTAGTCGACGAGCACATCGGCATCCTGGTCCTTCGGGAACAGAACACCACCCTCAATCCCAAAATAGGGCTGGCCATCCCGCGCATAGGCAGGTGATGCGAGCGCCGTCACTGCCGCAGCGGCCAATAAATACTTCCTCATGCAAATTTCCCTTTTGGTTGATTTTGCAAACACCCCAACCCCTGCGGTATGCGAAGGTTTCCGCCATTCTTCCGCGTCGCAACAATTGAAGAATCATAGTTGCGAAACGGCAACAGGTCGGGGCGGAAGGGCCGCATCGGCCATTTATTGGACGGCGAAGGTTGAACTGACACTGGCAGCTAGGGTTAATATAGCTGCGTGTAAGGAGCTGGATGTGCATCGAAAATATTTGAAGACCGCCGCTTTCGCGACCCTCAACCTGGCTGCGCTGCCGGCTTTTGCGGCTGTTCAAGCGGTTGCCGGGAGCACCCCTGTTGCAACGGTGGCGGCGACATCTGCTGCTCGTCCGGACGTTGTCCAATTCTATGAGGTTCGGAAGAACCCGGCGATCTGGTTCCGTTCGGGCCAGGCTGATGCCGCTCCACAACTGATCAACATTCTCCGCCGTTCTTCAATCGAGGGCTTCGCCCGCGGACCGCAGCTTGCAGCCGACATCGAGGCGGTATTTGCGCAAGCACAAACCGGCAACGCTGCCGCGGTCCAATCCGCCGAGCGGGTGATGTCCAGCGCCTGGGTGCAATATGTTCAATTCCTGAATCAGCCCACGCCAGGGATGATCTATGGCGAAAAGTGGGTGACGCCCTGGACCCCAAATGCGACGCAAATCCTTGCGCCGACGCTCGTCGCGCCCTCTTTGGCGCTTCACCTGAAGTCGGTCTCGGACGTTAATCCCATCTATGCATCGATCCGCGACGCGGCGGTGGAGCAGGCCAAGCTGCCCGGCGGCGGCCAGGCGGCGAAATATGCCGCCAATCTGGAACGGGCACGTTCAATTCCGGCCAAGGGAAAATTCGTGCTGGTCGACTCCGCGACGGCCCGGTTGTGGATGTACGAGGATGGCCGGCCGGTGGACTCGATGAAGGTCGTCGTCGGCGACCAGAAAAATTACGGCCTGCCCACGCCGATGATTGCCAGCGCGATCTGGTACACGACGTTCAATCCATATTGGCATGTGCCTGACCATTTGGCGAAGAAAGCGGCCGTGAAGGTCCTCAAGGAAGGCCAGGCCTACATCAAGCGTGTCGGCTATGAAGTCGTCGACAGCTGGAGCGACAATGCCAAGGTGCTTCCGTGGGACAGCGTCGACTGGAAAGCGGTTGCCGCCGGAACCGCCCACGTCAAGTTGCGCCAGCTACCGGGGCCAACCAATTCCATGGGCAAGATGAAGTTCAATTTCGCCAACAGTGAAGGCATTTACCTGCACGATACACCGCAACGTGACTATTTTGCGCTCAAGGATCGGCACAAAAGTAACGGCTGCATCCGGTTGGAAGATGCGAAGCGTCTCGGTCGCTGGCTAATGGGCCGCGATGCGGTTGCCCCGTCCACGCTTGCCGAACAGCATGTGCCGCTGCCCCAACCGGTGAAGGTCTACGTCACTTATCTGACATCTCAGCCGCAAATCGGCGAAACGGCATTGGCCACCGACGTTTACGGACGCGATATCGACGCCAATCAACAGACGGCGTCGCTTCAGGCGGCTGCGGGGTCGTAAGGGATTTGAAGGACCAAGCACCGCTTCGTTCTACTTCGCGATGCTGGTGAGCCGTGCTGGATTCGAACCAGCGACCTACTGATTAAAAGTCAGTTGCTCTACCGACTGAGCTAACGGCCCGCACCAGCGAAGGCAGCCCGTTAGCCCGCTCTCCGCCGCTTGCCAAGGCGTGAGAGGAGGTGGCGGACCGACAAATTTCCGATGATCGGCCAATCTGGCGCGATGGCAGCCAGCGGGTCCAGGACGAAGTCGCGATCTTTGAGACGGGGATGCGGGATGGTGAGCCTTCTTGTGTCGAACCTCGGTCCGTCCCAAGCGACCAGATCGAGATCGAGGACCCGCGCTCCCCAGCGTCTGCCGGGACGCCGTCCAAAAGCGCGCTCCATGGACTTGAGTTTCGCCAGCATGACGTCCGGCGACAGGGCGGATTGAACCAGCGCTACCGCGTTGGCGAAATCCCGGCCGGCGCCGCCCGCCGCCTTGTTGAGAAGAATCGGCGACGCATCGAACAGCTCGAACTCGGCATCCAGTTCGGCGATGGCCGCCTCGACCACGCCGGTGGGTCGGCCATGGCGGACGTGCCGCCGGTTGGAGCCAATCGCGATGGCATAAAGGTGCGTTGCGCGTGGCATCGGCGGTCGCCTAGGCTAGCGCGATGATATTCGCCAGTGACGAAATCCGCACCGAACTCCTGCTTCTCCGCCGGGCCAGTATGGATGACGCCGCCGCCATGCACCTCATCATGAGCGATCCTCGCGCCATGCGATATTGGTCGACGCCGCCTCATGCCGATCTGCGCGAGACGGAGAGTTGGATGGCGTCCATGGTCGAAGCCGATCCTGCCGGCAGCGACGACTTCATCGTCACGCTGGATGGAAAGCTCATCGGGAAGCTCGGTGCGTGGAAATTGCCCGAGGTCGGTTTCCTGATCGACCCCGCGCATTGGGGACATGGCTATGCCACCGAGGCGATGGCCGCCTTCGTCGATCGAAGGCGTTCGCTTGGCTCAACCGAGCTCAACGGCGACGTCGACCCCCGCAATCTCGCTTCGATCAAGCTGCTCGAACGCTGCGGGTTCGAGGAAACGCATAGGGAAAAGGGCACATGGCAGGTCGGCGACGAGCTTTGCGATAGCGTCTACCTGAAGCTGACGCTCTAGCTCAAACGTCTTCGGTCAACCGTCCGTAAAGCTCCGGCCGCCGATCCCGGAAGAAGCCGAAGGCGGCGCGATGCTTCTTCGCCTGGGCGATGTCGAGGGTCGCGACCAACACGCCGGTCTCCTCCGATCCAAACTCGGCGAGGATGTCGCCACGTTCGTCGCAGATGAAGCTATGGCCATAGAAGCGCTGGCCGTGCTCGGTTCCGATGCGATTGGCGGCGACGACTGGGACGACATTGCTGACCGCGTGGCCGATCATTGCGCGCCGCCACAGGCGCGATGTGTCTAGGTCGGGATCGTGCGGCTCCGTGCCGATCGCGGTGGGATAGAAGAGGATTTCGGCGCCCATCAGCATCATCGCCCGGGCCGTTTCGGGATACCATTGGTCCCAGCAGACGCCGACGCCCAGCGTAGTCCCGGCGCCCGGCCAGACCTTGAAGCCGGTGTTGCCGGGGCGGAAGTAGAATTTCTCCTCATAGCCCGGCCCGTCGGGAATATGGCTCTTGCGATAGACGCCCGCCACCTTTCCGTCGGGCCCGATCATCGCCAGCGAGTTGTAGTAATGCGGCCCGTCGGCCTCAAAGAAGCTGGTGGGAATCCAGATCCGCAATTCCTCGGCCAGCTTCTGCATCGCCACGACCGAGGGATGCTCGGCGGTCGGTCGTGCGGTGGCGAACAGCCCTTCGTCCTCGACGCGGCAAAAATATGGGCCTTCGAACAGCTCGGGCGGAAGGACGACCTGGGCGTCCTTGTCGGCCGCCTCGCGCACGAGCTCGGACACGTTGGCGATATTCTCGGCAATATCCTCGCCGAAAGCGAGTTGGAGGGCGGCGACGGTGATCTTCTGGCTCATGCTGGCACCTGCTGGCTGATGCAGTGGAAGCTGCCGCCTCCGGTCAGGATATGGTCGGCGCGGAGGCCGATTGCACGGCGATCGGGGAACAAGGCCTGGATCGCCTCCACCGCCGCTGCGTCGTTCGCGGCACCATATTGCGGCACGACCACGGACGCATTGCCGATATAGAAGTTCATGTAGCTCGCGGGAATGGTCTCTCCGTCACGCTCGACCAAGCCCGGCGACGGAATGGCCACGACCTCCAGGTCGGCGTCGAGCAAGGCTTCGGCAGCATCGGCGTAGGTCGCCGCGTTGGGATCGTCGACAACCGCTTCCGGAATGGCGACCCGGCCCGGCGCCACGAACCGGGCGAGGTTATCGACATGGCCGTCAGTATGGTCGCTGACCAAGCCCTCGCCGAGCCAGACGACCCGGCCTGCGCCAAGGTCCCGTCCGAGCCTTTGCTCAATCGCTTCCTTGTCGAGATCCGGATTGCGGTTGGCATTGAGCAGGCACTGTTCGGTCGTCAGGAAAAGCCCTGTCCCGTCACCGTCGATCGCGCCGCCCTCCAAAATCCAGTCGGACTTCGCGTAGGGAAGGGATGCGCCAGCCGCCAGCCGCTCGCCGATGCTGTCGTCGCCGGGCAAGTCATATTTGCCGCCCCAGCCGTTGAACCCAAATCCCTGCGCGCGGCGGTCGGCGCCGCTTCCCAGCACGATCGCGCCCGTGTCGCGAAGCCAGATATCGCCAAACGGTTGGAGGATGACCTTGGCAAAGGGCGCGAGCCGACGCGCTTCGGCGGCGGCGGCTTCGTCAGCGGCGACCAGCCAAATCTCTTCGCCAGCACCGTCTGCGTAAACGGCGGCGGCAAATGCCGCGACCTCTGCCTGTGCAGGGCCAAGATCGGCTTCCCACAAGTCGGCGGCGCTCGGAAATCCAATCCAGACGGCCTGGTGAGGCGCCCATTCGGGGAGAGGTGCAAGAGTCATGGGAGGCCATCTAGTGACTGAAACGAAAAAGGGCGACCCCGAAGGGCCGCCCTCTTGCCTTGGACTAAACGTCAGGATCAGCGCGAATAGAATTCGACGACCAGGTTCGGCTCCATCTTCACCGGATAGGGAACCTCGTCGAGCGTCGGGACGCGCGTGAAGGTTGCCTTGGCGGTGCCGTCGGGAACGACATAGTCGGGGATGTCGCGCTCGGCGAGGCTCTGGGCTTCCATGACCAGCGCCATTTCCTGGGCCTTGGGGCCCAGCTCAATGACGTCGTTCACGTCGCAGCGGCGCGATGCGATGTTGCACTTCACGCCGTTGACGCGGATGTGGCCGTGGCTGACCAGCTGGCGCGCGGCCCAGATCGTCGGCGCGAACTTGGCGCGATAGACGATCATGTCCAGGCGGCGCTCGAGCAGGCCGATGAGGTTCTGCGAAGCGTCGCCCTTCATCTTGCTGGCGTGTTGGAAGGTCTGCTTGAACTGCTTTTCGGTGACGTCGCCGTAATAGCCCTTCAGCTTCTGCTTGGCGCGCAGCTGAATACCGAAGTCGGAAACCTTCGACTTGCGGCGCTGGCCGTGCTGGCCGGGACCATATTCGCGGCGGTTGACCGGGCTCTTGGGACGTCCGAAGACGTTTTCGCCCATGCGGCGGTCGAGCTTATACTTGGCGCTTGAGCGCTTCGACATTTTGATACTCCAATTCGCGTTTCAAACTGTCCGGAACCGCACCGCCTGGCCAATTGCCAAACGCGACCACCGCTTCACCGGACGTGCAGGGTCAATTGCGAAGGCGGGCGCCTAGCGTGCGAAGTCTGAAAGGTCAAGCCGACCGGCTATTGCGGAGCGGAATCGCGCCCCAGAGCAGGACCAGGATTATTACCGCGCTGGTTGATTTGCTGCAGCTCTCGCTGTGTATGCCTTTCCTGATAATCCCAATCGGATTTCTTCATGCATATTTTCTTGGGCTTGATGCGCGTTCCAACGACGGATTCGCTTCGGCCCCGGCAAACGACCGGATCCTCTTGCGCAAGCTGTGTAGTTGCTTGCTGAGCGGCCGTGACAAGCAACAGCGATATGGCAGCGGAAATCACGGGACTCTCCTCATTATCCTGATTGGTAGATTTATATCATGTTCCAGATTTTTGGCGAAGCAATTCCATTCGTGGACTGGACAGCGGACGGACACTGCCTAAACGGCACTTCATGGTGCAAACACCTAACCCTGATGATTGCTCGACAATGGCGGAAGTCCGGTCGGGCGTCGACGACGTAGATCGTCAACTTGTGGCCCTATTGAAACGCCGGTTCGGTTACATGGACGCGGCAGCCCGCATCAAGCCTGACCGTGAATTAGTTCGTGACGAATGGCGCAAGGCCGACGTGCTCGCCAAGGTCGATTCCGCTGCAGTGGAGCTGGGTGTAGACCGCAATCTGATGGCGAGGATTTACGAGGATTTGATCGAAACCTCGATCGCCCACGAAATGGAAGAATTCGATCGGACTCGAGCCTAGCTGCGGCCCGGAGGACGAGGCGAGGTCAATGCGCGAATAATTCCGCGCAAGGCCTGCACTTCGCGGGCGGACCAGCCAGCCTTCGTCAGGATCGTGCGGATCGTGGTTTTGGTAACCTGGGTTCGCTCCGGCGGGTGGAAATAGCCGGCCCGATCAAGGTTCTGGTCGAGCTGTCCAATCAACCCTTCCAAATCGGCCATCGGCGCGGCCGGCTCTTGTTCCTTCTGGGTCGGCTGGGCCAGTTCGGTTCCCTTCGACCATTCATAGGCGAGAAGGATCACTGCCTGGGCCAGGTTCAAGCTGCCGAAGCTCCGGTTGATCGGCACGGTGACGATGCGGTTGGCAAGCGCCACGTCCTCGCTTTCGAGGCCCGACCGCTCGGGGCCAAACAGGATCGCGGCGCGACCGGTGCCGGAATGAATTTCCCGCGCCATCTCCTCGGGTCCAACCACGGGAAGGACCAAATCGCGGCGGCGGACGGTCGATGCGAAGACGAAGCTGCAATCGGCAACCGCGTCTGCAACCGTATCGAACAGCTGGACATTCGCCAGCACCACATCGGCGCCGCTTGCCGCTGGCCCCGCGTCCGGATTGGGCCACCCATCGCGCGGAGCGACCAGCCGCATTTCCGTCAGCCCAAAGTTCAGCATGGCGCGGGCCGCCTTTCCGATATTTTGACCAAGCTGGGGCCGGACGAGGATGATGACGGGCGGCAAGCTCATATCAATTTGTCGAGTAGATCCGGCCCTTCGGGTTGCGTTTCGCCGACAGCCTCCGCGATTTCCGCGAAGTCGCCGGGGTCGCTGAAGTCCTTGTAGATGCTGGCGAAGCGAATGTAGGCGACGTGGTCAAGCCGCTTCAGCCCGGCCATTACCGCCTCGCCGATCTGCACCGTTGTGACCTCGTCGCCCCGGGTCTCCAACTGACGCTGGATGCCGCTGATTAGCTGGTCGATCTTGGCGGGGGCGACTTCACGCTTTCGCGTGGCGTGGCCGATCGCGCGTTCCAGCTTGGCCCGATCGAACGGCTCGCGCTTGCCATCCTTCTTGACCACGGTGAGTTCGCGCAGCTGGACGCGTTCGAAGGTGGTGAAGCGGGCACCGCACCCTTCGCACTGGCGGCGCCGGCGGATTGACGTACCGTCCTCCGTGGGACGGCTGTCCTTTACCTGGCTGTCTTCATGGGCGCAGAAGGGACAGCGCAAGGATCAGCCCTGGTAAATGGGGAAACGGGCGCAGAGATCGCGGACGCGGGCATTCACCGATCGCTCGACTTCGCCATTGCCTTCCACGCCATTCTGCTGGAGGCCCTCGAGGATGTCTGCGACCATATCGGCGATGTCGCGGAACTCGGCCTCGCCGAAGCCGCGGGTGGTCCCTGCGGGAGAGCCGACGCGAATGCCGCTCGTTTTGATCGGGGGAAGCGGATCGAACGGCACGCCATTCTTGTTGCAGGTGATGCCGGCGTGCTCCAGGCTCTGGTCGGCATCCGCGCCCGTCACGCCGAGCGGGCGGAGATCCACCAGCGCGAGATGCGTGTCGGTGCCGCCAGCCACCAGGTCCGCGCCACGCTCCTTGAGGCGGTTGGCGAGAGTCTGAGCATTCTTGATCACGGCATTGGCGTAAGTCTTGAAGCCTGGCTCCAGCGCTTCGCCGAACGCCACCGCCTTGGCAGCGATGACATGCATCAACGGACCGCCCTGAAGCCCGGGGAAAACCGCCGAGTTGATCTTCTTGGCGATCGTCTCGTCGTCGGTGAGGACCATCCCGCCCCGTGGGCCGCGTAGCGTTTTGTGTGTCGTTGTCGTGACCACATGCGCATGGCCGAATGGCGTGGGGTGTTCGCCGGCGGCGACCAATCCCGCAAAATGGGCCATATCGCACATGAAGATTGCCCCCACCTCGTCCGCGATGGCGCGAAAGCGGGCGAAGTCGATATGCCGAGGATAGGCCGAGCCGCCGGCAATGATCAGTGTCGGCCGATGCTCCTTGGCAAGCGCCTCGACCTGGTCGAAATCGATCAAGTGGTCGTCCGGCCGAACGCCGTATTGGACGGCGTTGAACCATTTGCCCGACATCGCAGGCTTGGCTCCGTGGGTCAGGTGCCCGCCCGCATCGAGACTCATGCCCATGATCGTGTCGCCGGGCTTGGTCAGCGCCAGCATGACAGCGCCATTGGCCTGCGCACCCGAGTGCGGCTGGACGTTGGCGAAGCCGCAGTTGAAAAGTTGCTTGGCGCGCTCGATCGCCAGCGTTTCGACCGAGTCCGACGGACCGCAACCTTGATAGTAGCGGCGGCCCGGATAGCCCTCGGCATATTTGTTGGTGAGGACCGAGCCCTGTGCCTCGAGCACCGCGCGGCTGACGATATTCTCCGACGCGATCAGCTCTATCTGCGTCTGCTCGCGGGTCAGCTCCGCCTTGATCGCCTCCGCGACCTTGGGATCGGCGGCAGCTAATCGCTCGGTGAAAAAGCCCAAGGGCTGGACATCGGTCAGGTCGGGCGCGGTGGCCATCAGTCGCTTTCCTCGAGAAGCCTGGAGAGTTGGTCGACGCGGCGCTGATGCCGCCCGCCGGCGAATTCGGTGCCAAGGAACGCCTTCACGCAGGCCTTGGCCATGTCATGGCCGATCAGCCGTCCGCCCATCGAGAGCACATTGGCGTCATTATGTTCGCGAGCGAGCGCAGCCGAGAGTGGATCGTCGACGCGTGCGCAGCGGCACGCGGGGTTGCGATTGACTGCGATCGAGATACCGATCCCGGAGCCGCAGACGGCAATACCATATTGAGCCTCGCCGCCGGCGACCGCCTCGGCGAGCTTGGCACCGAATTGCGGATAATCGACACTTTCGGGACCGTTGGTGCCCAGGTCGAGTACTTCATGACCGGTCTCGCGCAGCCAAGCGGCGAGCTCGTCTTTCAGAACATATCCGGCATGGTCGGCGGCAAGGGCGATGCGCATGGCAATCACCTAGGCCAAGCGCACGAGATTCGCCACCCTTCAGGCGGCTTTCCGGAACTCCAGTTCCAAGCGATCCCAGATTTCCACGAGGGCCTTGGTCAGCTCATCCATCATGGCTTCGCTGTGGGTCGGTCCAGGCGTGAAACGGAGGCGTTCCGTACCACGCGGGACGGTCGGAAAATTGATTGGCTGGACGTAGAGCCCATATTCGGCGAGCAGGATATCGCTGATCCGCTTGGCCTTGACGGGACATCCGACCAGCAGCGGGACGATGTGGGTTACGCTATCCATTACCGGCAGTCCGGCGTCGCGGAAGCGCGCCTTGAGGCTCGCGGCGCCCGCCTGCTGGGCGAGGCGCTCCTCGTTTGAATTCTTCAAATGACGGACGGAGGCGAGGGCGCCCGCGACCAGTACCGGCGAAAGGCTGGTGGTGAAGATGAACCCGGGCGCATAGCTGCGGATGCAGTCGATGATCGTCTTGTCGGCAGCGATATAACCACCCATCACGCCGAACGCTTTGCCCAGCGTTCCCTCGATAATCGTGACCCGATCGGCGACCGCGTCGCGCTCCGAAATTCCACCGCCATGGTCGCCGTACATGCCGACCGCGTGAACCTCGTCGAGGTAGGTCAGCGCGCCGTATCGGTCGGCGAGGTCGCAGATCGCACCGATCGGGGCGATGTCGCCGTCCATCGAGTAGACGCTCTCGAACGCGACAAGTTTGGGCGTGTCGGGGTCTTCGGCCGCGAGCAGTTCTTCGAGATGCTCGAGATCGTTGTGCCGGAAAACCCGCTTCTCGCAGCCGGAATTGCGGATGCCCGCGATCATCGAGGCGTGGTTGAGCTCGTCCGAGAAAATGATGCAACCAGGTAGCAGCTTGCCGAGCGTGGATAGCGCCGCCTCGTTCGAGACATAGCCGCTGGTGAACAGCAGCGCCGCCTGCTTGCCATGAAGGTCGGCAAGCTCAGCCTCTAAGTCGACATGATAGTGGGTGTTGCCGCCGATGTTCCGGGTTCCGCCCGAGCCGGCGCCGACGCTGTGCAGCGCTTCTTCCATCGCCCAGACGACGGCCGGATGCTGTCCCATGCCGAGATAGTCGTTGGAGCACCAGACGGTGATCGGCTTCGGGCCGTTGTGGCCGTGGAAGCAGTGGGCATTGGGAAAGCTGCCCTTGGTCCGCAGAATGTCGATGAACACGCGATACCGGCCTTCGTCATGCAGGCGATCGATCGCGGCCCTGAAAATACGGTCGTAGTCCACGCTTTTCCCTTCGCTCGCGCGCCCTTTACCGCCCGGTGCCCGTGATTTCCATTGCGAACGACTCGCAATTGGTCAGAGCAGACCGACTTCTTCGATGCCGAAACGGGCCAGCGCGTTCCCCAGGGATGGGGGCGGAGCCTTGGTGAATATGGCAATTCCGTGGGGCGGCGCCTCCGGCCAAGGCTGGCTTTGCGTCAGATAGGCGATCCGCCGCGCAATACCGGACCCGCCGTCGACTTGCGCGATACCCGGATAGGCGGCCGCAATTTCGTCGGCCAGCAAGGGGAAGTGGGTGCAGGCCAGAACCATCACGTCCATTTCCTCGCCTCGAGGCTCGGCGATCATGGGAGCTATGGCCTGGCGCACGGCCTCGATGGAAATTGCGCCGCCGGCCAGCTTCGCCTCGGCCAGTTCGACCAGTTCCGGACTGCCGTGGCGAATCACCGTGCAATCGGCGGCGAAGCGGGCGGAGAGATCGTCGACGTAGGGCTGGCGAACGGTGGCTTCCGTGCCGAGCACGCCGATGACGCGGCTCTTCGAACGCTCGGCGGCTGGCTTGATCGCCGGTACGGTTCCTACGATCGGGATGTCGAGCGCGGCGCGAGCATGATCCAGCGCGATCGTCGAGGCGGTATTGCAGGCGATCACGGCGAGGCGCGGATGGAAACGTTCGATCAACCGACCGAGGAGTGCCGGAACTCGCTCCGCGAGGTCCGCGTCGCTGCGCTTGCCATAGGGAAAGCCGGCATTGTCCGCGGCATAGACGATGGGCGCGTTGGGTAGCAGCGCGCGCGTTGGCCCAAGTACCGACAGGCCGCCGACGCCGGAATCGAAGAAGAGAAGGGGCGCGGAGGGGGCCATGGCCCGCTGAGCTAGGGTGAAGCGGCTCTCCGCGCAACATTGCGGGCGGCGAACGATCTGCTAGGCAACCGCCATGAACGGCACGGTCCTGATCGCACTTTTCGTCGGCTATTTGCTTGGTTCGATACCCTTCGGGCTGCTCCTCACCCGGATCGCGGGTAAGGGCGACATCCGGGAGGTTGGGTCCGGGAATATCGGCGCAACCAACGTGCTTCGAACCGGGTCGAAGTGGCTGGCGATCGCAACATTGTTGCTTGACGTGCTCAAGGGGGCTGCGGCGGTCTGTCTGGCGCAACGGCTGTGGCCCGACGCCGTCAACTTCGCCGCAGCAGGCGCCATGATCGGGCATCTTTACCCCGTCTGGCTGCGATTCAAGGGTGGGAAAGGTGTGGCCACCTTCCTCGGCGTGCTCGCGCCACTGCTGCCGGTTGGGGGCTTGGTTTACGCGGTGGTCTGGGTCGGCTTACTTTTGATCCTGAGGATCAGCTCGGTTGCGGGCATGGCGGCCGCGGCCAGCGCACCGATCACCGCAGCTGTCCTCGGCGAGCAAACATTGTTTCCGATGTTGCTGGGTTTCGCTGTGCTCGTCATCTGGAAGCACCGCGAAAATATCCAAAGGCTGGCCAGGGACGAGGAACCCCGAGTAGGACGCAAGGAAGGATGAGCGCCCTCTCCGACCTGATCGACCGGCTGCGGCTGATCCGCACGCCCGGCATCGGCCCGATCGCCTATCGACAATTGCTGATGCGGTTCGGAA
>Ga0307410_10000870_pt1 | contig 12871 bp, 8 predicted proteins | sample 322Ometagenome_3_FD_203707 | JGI IMG/M metagenome (GOLD analysis project Ga0307410, IMG submission 203707) | Maize rhizosphere microbial communities from greenhouse at UC Davis, California, United States - 322HYB-O-3 | ecosystem: Host-associated > Plants > Roots > Rhizosphere > Soil | place...
TGCATTTTCCGCATGCTCCCGCCGGACGACGGCCAGCTGCTCTTCGGCCGTGCGTGCCTTTTCCGTGGCCTCCCGGAACATCACCTCGTGCTCGGCGAGCTTTGCCGCGAATTCCCTTTCCGTTTCAAGCGCCCGCTTGAGCTCCGAGGCGTAAGCTTCGATGAGCTGTGAATAATGACGGCCTTCCGCGGCGAACAATTCGCGGAGCCGGACGCGGAATTCCTCCTGCAGGGCGATGAACCGGCGCGTTTTCCCGGCCTGACGTCTAAGCGAATTCGCCTGTTTGTCTATTTCGGAAACTATGTCCGATATGCGGGAAAGGTTCGATTTCGCCGCTTCGAGACGCGACTCGGCCGCACGCTGGCGTGTGCGGAATTTTGAAATACCCGCCGCTTCTTCGATCAAATTTCGGCGATCCGACGGTTTCGCGGAAAGTATCTGGCCGATGCGGCCCTGCTCGACAATAGCGTAATGAGCGCCGGACAAGCCCGTCCCCGCGAACAGGTCCTGAATGTCGCGAAGCCGGCAATTGCGGCCGTTCAATTGGTATTCGCTTTCGCCTGACAGATACAGGCGCCTCGTCACCGAGACGGCTTCGCCGGGTGCAAATTCAAGCGCAATGGATCTCGGACGCCAGTGCCGCTTTGTTTTCACAGTCTTCTCGACGGTCTGCACGGACCCGACCTGTGCTGCCCGGGCGATCTCAAGGTGCACATCACCCTCAGCCGACTCGTGGAATCCGTTCGCGGGCACCGATGCATCCCCGTTCCCGGAAATTACGTCCCCCTCTAGAACAGGGGATTCCGCCTCTTCCAGGGCTTCCACATCAACCGCCCGGTCGTCGATCTCGCCCAGGGTCTCGTCTATGTCCAGCAGTTCTTCGTCGTCCGGGTCGGCGGAATCTTCGTCGCGGACGAGGTGAAGAATGACTTCCGCCATCCCGCCCGGTTTGCGGTTGCGCGAGCCCTGAAAGATCACGTCCTTCATTTCCCCGCCGCGCAGGGATTTGGCCCGCTGCTCGCCGAGCACCCAGGATATGCAGTCGGACACGTTCGACTTGCCGCAGCCGTTGGGGCCGACGACGGCAGTTATACCGTTTCCCGTGAAAACGATCTCCGTATAGTCTGCAAAGGATTTGAAGCCTGTAATTTCCAGGCGTTGGAGCTTGAACATTCAATAGTGCCGCGGTGTGGTCGAGACACTATATTTTGGGGTAAGGCGAATTTTAAGTCAACCGCATTCACCTGACGAGAGGCGTAAGGTGTTTAGGAATTCAATCTCGCGACAGACTTGTTTCGAGGGTCCGAGCGATCACCACGCGCGTCACGCAAAAAACGCGTGCCATCCCTCCTTAGACAAAGAGGGGAGAAAATTCCGAATTCCCCTCCTTGACTAAGGAGGGGTGGCAGCCGCTTCGGCTGACGGGGTGGTGACCCGATGGATCAAAATTTTCAACACCCTACACCATCTCGCCGCCGACATTTCTCAAGCCCTGTTTTTCAGCCCGTTCATTGTCGAGTTCGGTGAGTACATCGAGGAGGAAATTTGTATTGCTCGTGATCGCGATGACGATGGGGAATTCATGATCGGACGTGGCGAATTCGAACGTTCCGCTGCTTATCTCAATGATGTCGCGAAACGCCGCGACCCCGTTGTGTCCGTTGCATTCGGCATCGACGATCTTCCCTTCATTGAAAGACACGCTGCCCAGATGCAGCTCGGATTTGATGACCAAGAGCCCGGTCATCTTGGCACTCTCGATTACCTGGACTGCGTCGAATATGCTGACGTACGCCAGGTTGCCGGCGAACGTCACGTCGGTTCGCACATTTTGAGGAGTTTTGTCCCTATTTACCGCGAATTCAGGCCGGCGTGCACGGCGGATCGCCTCCAGCCCCGGAGCGACCGAAATGCGCGGGTCAAGCAGTTTGGCCTCCTGAAGCCGATCATACGCAACGTCGAAATCTTCCCTCGCGATGTACAGCGTCACAAGGGCCAGGCACTGCTTTGCGGCCTCGGTTAAGTTCTTTTGTTTGATGCAGATGTCCCGCATCTTCTCGCGCAGCGGCATCGACCGCGGGCTACGCTCGATCGCCTCGCGCAACAGGCCGTGGGCTTTTTCAGGTGAGCTGTATTTGATGAACAGATCGGCGTCCAGCAATACCGACTCGATCGAAACTTCTGAAACTGGAACACCTGGCTTATCAACGACTTGGTTCATACGGCGGGATGAACAAACTTGTTCAACACTTTAAAACTAGCATATTTCCGCCCTTCCGTCACCCTTTTTTTGCCTGCCGGCGGCCTGTCTCGCCGTATGCAGGTGGCGGATACCCCGCCAATCGCTTTTCGCTCGAAAGGCCCACGACGGGCCCGTAAATTGCTGCATTTGAAAGGGAGATGGCCCGCAACGGTTTCAAGCCGTTGCGGGCCCGTGACTCAGGCAGGAACGCGTTCACGTACTGCCCAGCTTAAAAATCGACGCGAACTCCCAATCGAACCTGCCGCGGGCGAACCGTTCGGGTCGGGGCAATGAACCCCGCCCGAGCGTTCTCGACCGTGGTCGGATTGCTACTGTTGAGAAGATCAAAGTCGATAAAATTTGACCCGAAACTGAAGACGGTCATATTCAGAATATTTCCGAACTCCGCGGAAGGCCTGACGCGCAGCCGCTCGGTGAACCGGAATTCGCGGCTGAAGTTCATGTCGAAAATGTACAGGCTCGGGCCGGTGCCGGCGTTCCGCGGCAGATTTCCCGGACTGCCGATCGGTGCCAGCGAGAACTGCGACACGAGCGCTTCGGGAAACGGACTGCCGAAAACGCGCCACCTGATATCGTCCAGGTCGCCGTTGAAATTGGGCCGGTCATTCGAAATATCGTCAAGATTGCGGTCGTTGCCGCCGATGCTGATGTTGAACGGTGCCGGCGAGCCGTAACGGAACAGCGGCGACATCCTCAATTTACCGAACCACCACGGTGTATCGAACGTGCCCGAGAACGCGACACGGTGACGCCGGTCGATCAGGCTCCGCGTGAATTCGCGGGAAAAATCGCCCGGGATCGTGGCTTCGGAGGTGTTTACGATGCCGTCGTCCTCCAGCTTCGAAAGTGTATAGACGAGCCTCATCGACCCGCCGAACCCATTGCCAAAGCGGCGGTACCGGTTGCGAAGCTCGAAAGTGAGCCCGTTGTAAACGCTGTTGCCGATGGACGCCACCCGCTCTTGCTGCACGGCTCCTACTTCGGCAAAATTCGGCCGAAGCCCGTTTACGACCGAGAACGAGCGGCACAACGCATTGTTTGTGACCGCGGTGGTCGAGCAGTTGGTGTTGTTGTTTCGCGTATTGACGTTTATGTAGCAGATCGGGCTCGAGGCGGTACAAGCGGGCGCCGAATCGAGCGGCGAAGTGTGGATGCCGCTGGTATCCGTTTGTGACCCCTGATAGAAACGATTGGGGCCGGTTGATATGCCAAGCAGGTAATCGGTGAAGCTGATCTGTCCATCAGAGTTCAGATCCGAAAGTCCGGATGGCAGGACCGGAGCGTTCGGGTTGAATTCCCGCCACAGCCTGACGGTCTTGTTGTATGTGTAGTTTGTCTCGAACACTATCCCCTTAAAAAGCTCCCGTTCAAAGCCGACGTTGAACTGATAGCTTTCCGGGATCTTCAGGTCGTCGGAAAGCGTGCGGAACGCTCCGGAAGCCCGCGACAGTTCGCGGACCGTTCGGCCCGTTGTTGCGTTCAGCGGAATGACGGTGTCCAGCGTTAGCGGGTTCGGGAACTGGGTGCTCAGGAACGCGCGAACGGTCGCGATATCGAGCGATACACCCTGTGGGATGACCAGGCTGCTTGAATTGAATCGGATCTCTTCGGACCCGGCGGTAAAATCGTCGATCGTTCTTAGCAGAACGCGGTTGTAGAAAATACCGGTCCCGAACCGGATAACCGTCTTGTTGCCTTTAGGGAACGGGTTCCACGCCATCGCGAAACGCGGGCCGAAGTTGTTTGTGTCGTCGAGGACGGTCTCACGCTCGTACCTGATGCCGAAACCGAGCGTGAGATTCGAGCGCACCCGCCAATCGTCCTGAGCGAACACACCGTAGTACGTGTTTTTCACCTCTGACGAGTTATTGAAGTTCTGCTGCATGCTCGAAACCGAATTGATGTTAAAGAAAACAAAATTCGTAAAATTGTACGTGCCGGTGGTGTCGAACCGGTCGGTGAACGTCGTGTTTACACGCTGAATATCACCGCCGAAGCGGAGCGAGTGGCTGCCCGCCACCACATTCAGCGTTTCCTGGAACTGCCAGCGGTCTTCCGAACGGTCGGAGGAGCTCGAGGTCGAACCGAACACCTGCGTGGATGAGCTCTGGCCCGGCGGCACGAAGGTCACCAACACCGCTGGCGAAAGCTCGCCGGCGTTCTGCCCGGACCGCGGTCGAAGCTGCGAATACTGAAAGCGGAACTGGTTGACCACGTTCGACGAAGCGATGAAATTGTGCGTGGCGTTGAAGGCGTCGGTGTTGCGGATGCGGCCGATCAGCGAATCGGCGATGCGGTTCGTTCCGCTGAAAGATCTGAGGTCGTCCGATCGCCCTAGCTGGTAGCTGAACGTAAAATTGTGGGCCGTGTTCAAATTCCAATCGACCCTTCCGAGGAAATTGTGACGCTTCGCCGGCGTGTCCACGGGAACGATGTACGGTGCCACCGGGACCACGACCGTCTGGCCGCCGACGTTCGCCGACACGTTCACCGCTTCGCCGGGGCTTGTCGGAACCGGCAGCGAAAAATTGGGATTCGCATTGTTCACCGGGACCCACGCGTCGAGCAGCGTGTCCTCCTGCAAATGGTCAAATTCGTACGATGTGAAAAAGAACAGCTTGTCCTTGACGATAGGCCCGCCGAACGTGGCACCCGGATTGTTGTTGAGGAGCGGCGGCCGCGGTATCCCATTCGGGTAGGTCGTGGAAACACGGCGATTGTTGTTCCAGGTGTTGGCGTTCAGATTGTCGTTCCGGTAGAAATAGTAAGCCCGGCCGCGGTACCTGTTTCCGCCCGCTCTGGTCCGGATGTTTATTCGGCCGCCCGAGGCACGGCCATATTCAGCCGAGAACTGGTTAGTGATGACCTGCACTTCGGCGACCGACTCGATCGAAGGCTGAAAACGGAAAGACGCCGAACGGTCGTCATTGTTGTCCATCCCGTCAACGGTAATGTTGTTCGAATAGGCGGCCCCGCCAGAAAGTCCGAACGTGCCGGCTTCCTCCGGAGTGGTCCCGGGAGCATTTACGCCGCGGACGCCCCGGTCGCTCGACAGGTCACGCGTGGAAAGCTGTTCTTCCGTCACGCCGCCAAGGGTCAGAACAAGGTCAAGAGGATTGCGTCCGACGTTCGGCAGTTCTTCGACCTCGCGTTCCGAGATCGTCCCGCCCACGACTGTCCGGGTGGTGTCCACCGCCGGTGCGTCATCGTCCGACACGACCACGTCGGTGCCCGCCTGTACGCTGGCCGGAGCGAGCTGAAAATCGAGCTGGACGTTCTGGCCGGATACGGTCCTAAGCTCGGTACGTTCCTGCGTCCCAAAGCCGGTTTGCGACGCTGTAACTTTGTACAGCCCAGGCCGCAGCTCGATCAAGCGGAAGCGGCCCTCGTCGTCCGTAACGGCCGTGCGTTCGATCCCGGCTTCGACGAGCATTGCTTTCACCGTCGCTCCGACGATGGCGAGGCCGTTTGGGTCGGTGATTTTTCCGGCGATGGTTACGTCGTCGAGGTCCTGGCCGGAAACGGAACTGACAACGGTGAGGAGGAATATGGAAATGGCCGCGAGCGCGAGCCCTCCAAAACGGTATTTCATCAGACTGACTCCTGAAATTTAGATTTTCCCCGAGAGAGTGAATTGAGTATTTTGAACTGTATATCCGAGATTGTAAAGGAAACGGCCCGCCAGGCGGGTCCATCTTTGGACTAACATTTTCAGTGCCGGAGGCCCGAGCGGCGCAGCTTTCGTTCGCAACACAAAATGCCGGCTCATTCGCCGTCAACGACCGCTATGTCATCAGCTATTGCGGCGTATTGGGCCCTGCGGTAACGCGACACCGGAATGAGTGCGTCGGTCTGATTGAAGCTCTGCACGTGCTGGGAAAATTCCCCGGCGTGCGACTTCAGATATTCGAAAAATCTCTCGAACTCCCGCTGCATCGCGTCCATCTTTTCACGCATGTTGAGAATGATCTCGACACCGGCAAGGTTCACACCGAGGTCACGCGTGAGGGACAGGATGATCTCCAGCCTCTCAAGGTCCGAATCAACGAATAGCCTTGTATTCCCGTCCGACCGCGAAGGCTGCAGCAGCCCTTCACGCTCGTAAAGCCGCAGGGTCTGAGGATGTATGTCATACATCTCCGCCACGGCACTGATCGTATATGTTTTGACACGCTTCTTCATGGTTCTAGTGGGCGGGCCGGAAGGAAAAGGCCCGACGCCTTCTGCCGCCCGCCATCTGCCTTTTGTCAATCGAGACCCATCGCCCTTCGGGGGTTTTCAGGATTCAATTTCTCAAACTGCCTCAATACTTCCTTCGTTTCTTCCGAGATCACACGCGGCAGAGCTATCTTCACCTCGATGAACTGGTCGCCGCGAAGGCTCGGGTTACGCAGGCTCGGAAATCCGCGTTCACGGAGGCGAAACTTCTGGCCCGACTCGGTCCCGGCCGGTATCTTCAACTGTGCCTTCCCTTCCACCGTCGGCACCTCTATCCGTGCCCCCAGCGCCGCTTCCGGAACCGTGATCGGAACTGTCACATAAATATTGTCGCCCTTTCGAGTGAAAAACTTGTGCTTCCCGACATTTGTGAGAATGAACAGGTCACCCGGCTCGGCCCCCAAACGGCCGCCGTGGCCTTTTTTCGGAACACGCACCCTCGAACCGGTATCGACGCCCGCAGGGATCTTGACCTTCACCTGCTCGGCCTTCGGCGTTACGCCTTTGCCGTGACAAAGCGAGCACGGCGTACGCCGTCTCCCAGTGCCCTCGCAGTCCGGGCACGGCTGTGAGAATTGCAGCCGGCCGCCCGAACGCGAAACATGGCCTGAACCGTTGCAGGTCGTGCACGTCACGACCGGCCCGCCTGTGTCGCCCGCACCCTGGCACCGCGAACACTGCTCAGAGCGGTTGACGCTTAAGTTTGTGGTGAGTCCCGAAACCGCTTCCTCAAAGCTCAAAGCCAGCGGAATCTCGATATCGCGACCCCGTTTCGGCATCGCCCTCGGAGGTTCGGGCTCGGCCCGAACGCCGCCTCCGCCACCGCCGCCGCCGAATAGGTCGGAGAAAATATCTCGAAAACTAGACCCGCCACCGCCCGTTCGGTTCCCGCCTGAGCTGAAATCAAATCCTGAAAAGTCGAATCCCGGAGCACCGCCCCCACCGGCGGCCGCACCGGCACCGAACGGCGAATCCGGGTCCAGATTGTCGTTGTAATATCCAAAGCGGTCGAAAACCTTCCTCTTCTTCTCATCGGAGAGGACATCGTAGGCTTCCTGCACCTCTTTGAACTTTTCCTCGGCGACCTTGTCGTTCGGATTGACGTCCGGGTGGTACTTGCGTGCCAGCCGGCGGTACGACTTCTTTATCTCGTCCGCTTTTGCGTCTTTCTTGACGCCGAGGGTCTGGTAATAATCTTTCTTGGCCATTTTAATTCGGGAGAATTCAAAGGAAAGAGGGCGAAACGAAGACCAATATAATCCACCTCGCCCTCTATCCGCTAATGCCCGACAGTGCTATTTCTTCTCGTCTTCGACATCGACATATTCCGCATCGATGACGTTGTCGTCCGACCCCGCAGCCGAGCCGGTTTCGCCGCCGTCAGCACCCGCCGAGGCCGACGAAGCCTGTTCGCCTCCCGCGGTTTCACCCGCCTGAGCATTCGCCGTCTGGCTGTAGATGACCTCGGCCAGTTTGTGCGAAGCCGTCTGCAGGCGTTCGAACGCGTTGTTCATCGCCTCGGCGTCGGTTCCGGCCAGGGCCGTCTTAGAATCGGCGATTGCAGATTCAATTTCGCCCGCCGCAGCCGCATCGACCTTTTCCTTGTTTTCGTTAAAGGTCTTTTCGACGCTGTAGACCAAACCGTCCAAGCGGTTACGGGCCTCGATCTCGGCCTTCTTCTTTTCGTCCTCACCGGCGTGCGACTCGGCGTCTTTCATCATCTTGTCGATCTCTTCCTTCGACAGTCCCGACGAAGCGGTGATCGTGATCTTCTGCTCGCGTCCGGTTCCGACGTCCTTCGCCGAAACGTTCACGATGCCGTTGGCGTCGATGTCAAACGTCACCTCGACCTGCGGAACCCCACGCGGTGCCGGCGGAATGCCGACGAGGTGGAATTTACCAAGGGTCTTGTTATCCGCCGCCAGCGGCCGCTCGCCCTGCAGCACGTGCACCTCGACCGACGTCTGGTTGTCCGAGGCCGTCGAGAAGATCTCCGACTTACGGGTTGGGATCGTCGTGTTCCGCGAGATCATCGGCGTGGTCACGCCCCCCAAAGTCTCGATACCGAGGCTCAGCGGGGTGACGTCGAGAAGCAGGATGTCCGTCTTCTCACCGCCCAAAACGCCAGCCTGAACGGCAGCACCCAAGGCCACAACCTCATCCGGGTTAACCGACTTGTTCGGCTCCTTCCCGAAGAAGTTCTTAACCATCTCCTGCACCTTAGGGATGCGGGTTGAACCGCCGACCAGGACGATCTCTTCAATGTCCTTCGGCTCCAGCCCGGCGTCTTTGATGGCCTGTTCGACCGGCGGCATCAGGCGTTTCAGCACGGGCTCGACCAGCTGCTCGAATTTGGAACGCGTCAGCTTCATCACAAGGTGCTTCGGCCCCGAGGCGTCCGCCGTAATGAACGGCAGGTTGATCTCGGTTTCCATCGCCGACGACAATTCGACCTTTGCCTTTTCGGCCGCTTCCTTCAGCCTCTGCAACGCCATCTTGTCGTTGTGGAGGTCGATTCCCTGGTCCTTCTTGAATTCGTCGATGATCCAGCCGACGAGAATTTCGTCCACGTCGTCACCGCCCAGGTGCGTGTCGCCGTTGGTCGATTTCACCTCTACGACGCCTTCGCCGACCTCGAGGATCGAGATGTCGAACGTACCACCGCCAAAGTCGAACACGGCGATCGTTTCATCTTTCTTTTTGTCCAGGCCATATGCCAGCGCCGCGGCGGTCGGCTCGTTCACGATACGGAGAACGTCCAGTCCCGCAACCTTGCCGGCGTCTTTGGTGGCCTGACGCTGAGCATCGTTAAAGTACGCCGGGACCGTGATCACCGCCTTCTCGACTTTTGAGCCAAGATAGTCCTCCGCCGACTGCTTCAGCTTCTGCAGCACCATCGCCGCGATCTCGGGCGGGTTGTACTGCTTGCCCTCGACGCTGATGCGGACGTCGCCGTTCGAGGCCTTTTCCACCTTGTACGGCACCTGTTTAATCTCGTCCTGCACCTCATCGAACTTGCGTCCCATGAAGCGTTTGATCGAGTAAAGCGTGTTCTCCGGGTTGGTCACGGCCTGACGCTTTGCGACCTGGCCGACCAGCCGGTTACCGTCCTTAGTAAACGCGACCACCGACGGCGTTGTGCGGCCGCCCTCGCTGTTCGTGATGACGATCGGCTCACCGCCTTCCATCACCGCGACCACCGAGTTGGTCGTTCCCAGATCGATACCTATGATTTTGCTCATTTACGTTTTCTCCAATTAACTAATATGCCTGCTCAACTAAAAATAAATATGATTTGAGCCTGTCTGAAGTATAAAGGTTGAGTGTGTTGTTGTCAACTTTTATTTACTGCACACATCATACCCTTCGAGGTTCCGCGATCTTCTCTGCCCACTATTCACTATTACGAAGACCTTTCCCGAAGTAGCGAATAGTGAGTAGTGAAAGGTGAATAATTAAATTTTTCTGGCACGACAGATGCTATCGAACGTGTGCAATAAAGGTTTTTGAGCAAAAAGGGGAGGATTTTAGAAAATGTCATTAATAAACTGTCCTGAATGCGGACACGAAATATCGACGGCGGCGGTTGCCTGTCCGGGCTGCGGAAGGCCCATCAGTGCACCGACGCCCGTCATAGAACCGGTAGTCGTGGCCCGCAAGCCGCATGTTCGCGAAGGTTTCCCGCTGTGGGCCATCGTTCCGCTGACCATTCTCGGCGTCACGCTGCTTTTCATATTGTTTTACGCCCTCGGCCGCGACGACGACATGGCCGAGTCCAATTTGAATGTGAACGTCAACACGCGGCGCGCCTCGACCCGGACGACGGACTCAGGCACGACCGGCTCGACCACTTCCGACCCGTACACCACCACCGTTCCGCCGACTGGCGGCGGCAGCGTTGCCGTTCCGCCGACCAGCTCACAGACGGTCCCCGGGACACAGACGGCCGTCAACCCGCCCGAGGAAAGAGGCCGCGTGGTGATCGACGCCAAGGTCGCGACACGCAACGGCACGCCAGCGGCCGTTCGGAACGAGAAATTCTACCTTTTGGACCAGGACCTTGAATCGATCCTCAGCGAAGCCGACCTCGAACCGATCCAGGGCAACACGCTCGCCAACAGCTTCGGCCTGGCGGTGATGTTCCCCGACCGTTACGTCAGCTTCCACCGTGCGGCGATGGCGGCCATCAAGGACCACATCAAATATTCCGGCACCACCGACGGCAGCGGAAAGGCGGCCCTTTCGAACATCGAGCCGAACAGCTACTACCTTTTCGGGATCACAAAATCGGGCAACGGCTTCGCCCTCTGGAGCAGCCCCGTCTCTATCCGCCCCGGCGACAACGTCCTCAACCTCAGCCCGCAGCGGATAACCGAAATGAACAATTCGGGCGAATAGCCCGATCCTTCGGGGGCAACGAAGGGAAGGACGGCCTCGGCCGTCCTTTTTTCATCGCCTGCCCGTTTGTTACGAGTTCCCCCACAACACCGTGGCCCGGTCGACGCCGCGCGAATTCATGCGCTTCTCGACCATTGCCAATCCAGCGGAACGTCGATATCATCTTGGCGTTCTTTAGCTGACTCACCCTTCGACGGAGAAAAATTAATGGCAGTGAATGAGGCGTTTGACTGGCGGCGGTCGGACAGGCGATTGTTTGCATTGATTGCGGTGCTGTTTCCGCTTGTGGTGCTGATAGGGTTCGGACCCACGTATTACCTGAAATTCGCGGTCCAATCGCGGCCGGTCGCGTCGACGCTCGTGCACATTCACGGGGCTGTGATGACGGCGTGGGTGCTGTTGTTCGTCGCCCAGGTGTGGCTGATCCGGGCGAAACAGGCCCGCGTGCACATGAAAATGGGCATTGCGGCGGCGCTGCTGGCGGCGGCGATCATTGTAAGCGGCTTTTTTACCGGGGTAGCCGCCGCCAAGTTCGGCACCCCGTCCGCCCCGCCTGACATCCCGCCGCTGGCGTTCATGATCGTTCCGCTGACGGACATTGTGTTGTTCGCCCTGTTTTTCGGAATGGCACTCTACTACCGAAAGCAGCCCGCGACCCACAAGCGTTTGATGCTTCTGACAGTGTTCAACTTTCTGCCGCCGGCGATGGCGAGGTTCCCTTTCGAATGGGTTGTGGCCGCGGGCCCGCTGTTCTTTTTTGGCGTTCCCACCCTGGCGGTTCTCGGATTTCTGCTGCTCGACTGGCGGCAGACCGGCAAGGTGAACAAGCCCTACCTTGTAGGCGGACTAATTCTGATTGCGTCCTACCCGCTCAGGATCATTATTTCCGGGACGGACGCGTGGCTGAGTTTCGCAGGCTGGCTAACAACCTGGGCGGCCTGACAAGGCGGCAGGCCCGCGGCGCATATCCAGCCGGGCATTTTCGTTCGGCCCGGCGGGCACGTTTCAGGCGGCGTCGCCCGTTCTCAGGATGTCTTCCAGGTCCGCTTCGGCCAGTTCGTAGGTTTCGTTGCAGAAGCCGCAGGTCATTTGGGCGCCTTTGTCCTCGTCGAGCATCGACCGGACCTCGGCCATTCCGAGCGAGGCTATCAGGCCGGCGGCTTTTTCCATTGAGCAGTTGCACTGGAACGAGACCTCCGATTCTTCGAGCACCTCGAAATCCACCTCGCCTAACGCGACCTTTAATAGTTCCTCGGGCCCGGCGCCGGATTCGATCAACGTGGTTACGTGCGGGGCACGGCGGACCGTGTCTTCGATCATCGTGATGACGTGATCGTTCGCACCCGGCAGCATCTGTATAAGCACCCCACCCGAGGCGGCGACGAACGGTTCGGTGCTTTTCAGCAGCACGCCGAGCAGGACGGCTGAAGGTATCTGTTCCGATTTGGCAAGGTAATAAGCAAAATCTTCGGCGATCTCGCCGGAAACGAGCGGCACCGAGCCGACGTACGGGTCCTTATGCAGCCCGATGTCGAAGCCCGATTCGCGGATCACGTAAAACATCCCCACGCCGACGACACCGCTCACGTTGAACTTCCCGTTCCCCGCCGGCGGCAGTTCAACGTTGCCGTTCTTGACGTAGCCGCGGACGGCTCCGTTGCCGGTGGTTTCGGCGATGATGCCGCCGACCGGTCCCTCGGAATCGATCTTCACCGTCAGCCGGTCGTAATCCTTAAATGTGCCGCCCAACAGCAGCGTGCCTGTCAGCACCCGCCCGAACGCCGCGGTCACCGTCGGCGACGTGTCGTGCCGCCGCATCGCTTCTCTCAGAATGTCTGTCGTGACTGCCGCGAACACCCTGATCGTCCCATCCGCCGCCGTTCCGTGTATGATCTTGTCCATGCTGATTCCAGTTTTCTGAATTGGATGCCGAAAAGTCAACGCCGACTTGCCCGGAAATTGGTGGGCGTGTAGCGGACCCGCACGTATAGT
>Ga0307410_10000873_pt1 | contig 12860 bp, 12 predicted proteins | sample 322Ometagenome_3_FD_203707 | JGI IMG/M metagenome (GOLD analysis project Ga0307410, IMG submission 203707) | Maize rhizosphere microbial communities from greenhouse at UC Davis, California, United States - 322HYB-O-3 | ecosystem: Host-associated > Plants > Roots > Rhizosphere > Soil | place...
TCTCACGCGACGCTTTTTTCAGTTCGGCGATGCACCACGCGAATTCCCTGTCCGCGATCTGGACAAGCTCTTCCGGCGTGTAGGGGATCATCTCAAATCGCAGCTCTTCGATCAGCGCCTGCCGGCCGATGGGGTCGCCGATGATCGTCGTCTTATCGTCGGCCGCTATTCCGACAAGCTTCGTCGTCACGTAGGCCGAATACTTCTGCAAAGCATCCTCTACAGATTCGTAGGGCTTCTTATTCCACCAAGTAAACTGCGGGTCGTAAAGGTTGTGAAAGTTGTACCATCCACGCAAAGTCGCCCGCAGCCCGGCGATCGTGCGCACTGCCCGGTTGGCGACCGTCCGTTTCGGCTTGCTTATTCGCCCGGCCTCGATGCCCTTCTGCGTGTCGGAGATCTGCCTCGCAAGAGCATCAAGCGACGCCGCCGCCTTTGCGGGATCGAGAGATTCCAATCTCCGCCGCTGGTCTTCCAGATCGCTAATCGCCCGAGCGAACGGCAACATCGCCGCCATCTCTTCGAACTGCACCATTTCCCGGTCAAGTTCCCGCATTTCGCGGCGCAGATGATTCGCGAACAGCAGATAGTCGATCTGCTCATCGTGGCTAAGCGAATCGAAATTCGTCCGCTCGAGCAATCCGAGGTTCTCCGAATACAACTGCCTGAACCTCTCCGACCGGTTCGGCGAAGTTTGCGCTGTATACAGCCGATTGAACGCACCGACATCTTGCGCGAACCGCTCGATCGGTCCGCGGAGACGCGAGGTCTGCTCGCTTTCAGCGGCGGTCTTAGACTGGCCGAACAGCCACGTGCCATGCAGAAGGCACAAGATCACGAACGCGGTCGAGTAGCGCACTGTTTTTTCCATTTCCTAATTCGAAGAGAAGTTACCTGGGCTTGCTTCGGTAGAGAGTACTTGCTTTTGTGGGAAATCGTCAATTCTCGCCTTTAACCCAGATCCGCAAGAAAACTCGTTCCTTCCTTGAGCTTAAGATCAAAGTTGTACGCCACGGTCTGCCCAATGTCGGCAAGCGAATCACGGGTGCCGAGGTTTACGCCTGCTTTGGCTGATTTGCCATAAACCAAGAGCGGCGCGTATTCGCGCGTGTGATCGCTTCCCTCCCGGGTCGGGTCGTTTCCATGATCGGCGGTCAGGATCAAAAGGTCGTCGTGGCGCATCGCCCCAAAGATCTCCGGCAGTCGGTCGTCGAAATGCTCCAGAGCCTTCGCGTACCCTTCCGTGTCACGGCGGTGGCCGTAAAGCATGTCGAAATCGACGAGGTTGCTGAAGATCAGGCCGCTCGATTCAGTGTTGAGCGCATTAATCGTTTGATCGATCGTCTGGTCGTTGTTCTTTGCGGCCAGATCTTGCGTGACGCCGGCCGAATCGTATATCGACGCGATCTTTCCGATGCACACGACATCGAGTCCGGCGTCCTTCAGCATCGGCAGAAGATTTTCAGGCGGCGGCGGGACGGCGTAGTCGTGTCGGTTCTCGGTGCGTTTGAAATCGGCGGCGTTCGTGCCGAGGAACGGGCGGGCTATGACACGGCCCACGCGGTCTTCTCCGTCCAGGATCCGGCGGGCGATCTCGCAGATCTCATAAAGGCGGTCTATCGGGACGACCTCTTCGTGAGCGGCGATCTGGAAAACCGAGTCGGCCGATGTGTAAACGATCGGCTTCCCGGTGCGAATGTGCTCCTCGCCGAGCTCTTTTATTATCTCCGTCCCGCTCGCAGGCACATTCCCCAGCACTCCAGGCACACCGGTCCTCGTAACGAACTCGTCGACTATTCGCGGTGGAAACCCGTCCGGGTAAGTCGGGAATGCCTCGCGGAGAATTATCCCGGCCATTTCCCAGTGTCCCGTGGTCGTGTCTTTGCCGTTCGAGCGCAGTGCGCATTTGCCGTAGCTTCCGGCCGGCTCCGGCACCGCCGGCAACCCCGTCAAAGGCCTGATATTGCCCAGGCCCAACTTCTGAAGATTGGGAAGGCGGACGGGGCGGGATTCAAGAATATGCCCTAACGTGTCCGCCCCGGCGTCGCCCCAGGCGGCGGCGTCCGGCATTTCGCCGATCCCGGCGGAGTCCAGCACCATCAGGCAAATGCGGTTGAATCTGAATGACATATCTTGAGCCGAGGGGAAAGCTGACTATCGCACGGGGGCCGTGTAACCCTCGCGTGCCCGCACTTGGGTGCCTAGGGGCAGGCCTTTCACGTCGACCTTGATCTTCCGATATGTGCCGTCGCGCTTTTCGTTGGACGAATAATAACCAAGGCTGTATTTGGTGCCGATCTCGTCGGCGACGCTTTTGAACGCGGACCTGGCCTCGCTGAGATCGTTCACAGGAAATACCTTGCCGCCCGAGGCTTTTGCAAGCGAATTCATCTCCTCCGTGGCCAATTCGTAAAGCCTTTTGCTGATCGCCAATCTTTCAAAATCGCCCAACTGGCAGAAATCCCCGGTCGACTCGACCTTAGATCCGGCAAAGATCCTGTAGTACCGTCGTATCTGAGCTGCTGAAAACCTGATAGCCACATGGCAGTCGCCCAACAAATTCTGTTCGAAGAATTCCCGCGTATCGACCTTGATGAAATAGCAAATAACGCCGGATTCGGCCAAAAGCTCGCGCGCCTCTTCAAAGCCCGACGCGCTCGTCGAATCGACCCCGTCGGTCAAAGCTACGATCGCCCGGCGGCCGCGGAATTCGGGTTTTGCGGGATCGCCGAAAACCTTCTCGGCTATCTTTAGCAGGCTGTCGTAGTACGGCGTCCCGTTGCTGGTGGTCATCTTTTCGATGGCCCCGGACAGCGCCGAACGATCATTCGTTAGACCTGTCAGAATCTCGGCGACCGGCGTCGGCCGTTTGTCCTTTGTTTCCGTATGGAAAGCGATGATCGACACGCGGTCACCGGGCCGGAGCGAGTTGATGAAGCTTTGTGCCGCACGCTGTATAAGCTGGAGCTCGCTCCGCGCGGACCCGGACGTATCCAGAAGCAAGGCAACCTCGAACGGTGCGGAGGTCGAAGAAAACTCCGTTATCTGCTGCGGCTTGCCGTCTTCGGAAACTACAAAACTCGTCTGCTTCAGGCCTAAGACGGGCCTGCCCGCGCGGTCCGCCACGACCACCGGAACCTCGACCAGCTCGGTGTCGACGCGGATCACCTCATCTTCGTCATTCTTGACCGGCTTCTTGTCCTGGGCGCCCGTAAATGTAACCGAGCCAATCGCGATGAGCAGAAACCACATCGCCCGTGTGCGTAGCATTTTTGTCCCTCGTTCCACTTTATTCGTTGTTGATTCTAGCAGAAACCGGAAGAAGGCGGAAAGTGGCTGCCTCAGAGCCTTAGCCGCCTTTTCGACGTTTGCAGAACTTTTCCTGATTCGTGCTAATATTCATAAATCTTATTTCGAGTCTTTTGAATAAACACCTACTTTGATGCGTTTTCATTCCACAGGGAAACGCTCGGTCATGCTTTTTTAATAAGGAGATGACGATGGAAAAAATTGCACGCATGGCGGTCTTCGCCACGCTCCTCACAGCCGCATTCGCGGTAACCGGCAACGGGCAGATCCTGCTGAATGAACTCGACATCAACCCGGGCGGAACCGACGACGGCTGCGAGTACGTAGAATTGATCGGGCCACCGGGAACGATCGTCGAAAACATATACTTCTTGTCCCTGGAAGGCGACGCCGCCTCAAACGAAGGAAACGCAACAGGGGTGATCGCCTTTGCCACGCCGGGCCCCGCGATAGGCTCGAACGGTTTACTGGTTGTTGTAAGTGCCGTAGGCTGCGCGCCGCGGACATACCCCGCCGGAACTGCGGTTATCGCAGCTGCGTTTTTAAATACCGGGATTCTTCAGAACGGCTCCAATTCTTTTCTGCTGGTCAGCAGCCCGACGGCGATCGCCTTGAATACGGACCTCGATGCGAATGATGACGGTGTTTTAGAGCTGCCGACCGGCGCCGTAATTCTCGACAGCATCGCCTGGAGCGACGGGGGTGCCGGTGACCTGCTTTATGGGCCGCAGCTCATTGCTTCGGGCACAGTGATCGGCGCCGCAACCCGCTTCGTCGGAGACACTCGGGCAAATAACTCACGTGCCTGGTACGGTGGAGCGCGAGTGGGGGCGCCGGCCGACACCACTTATAGCACCACCATCCGAACCGCCAATTTTCCCGAAGGAGGAGCGCTGACGCCTGGCGCGCCGAATATCGGAAACGCGGTTCGAAACGCTCCCGTGGACGTGAACGGTGACAGCCGTACCGATTATGTCGTCGTGCGTGCCGCCGCCGGGGCCGGGTCACAGTTGACCTGGTATACACAAATTAACGGCGGAAATCCTGAGGCGACTCGCGAATGGGGCGTCAGCGGCGACCAGATCCTAATGGGCGATTACGATGGCGACTTCAAGGATGATGTGACGATTTTCAGGCCCTCCGTCGGCACATTTTACATCATTCAGAGTGCTACGCTGACGATGCGGGTGGAGCAATTCGGTCAGAACGGCGACAACGCTAGGATAGTCGGCGATTACAACGGCGACGGGCGTGACGACCTGGCGGTTTATCGCCCCGGCAGCCCCGCTACCTGGTTCTACAAGACCGCGTCGAACGTGTATTTCAACTCAGTAACGTGGGGCGATGCAGGCGATGTCCCGGCACCCGGCGATTACGACGGCGACGGAAGATCTGATTACGTGATCTTTCGGGCAAACGGTCCCAATGGCGAGTTCTGGAGACGTCTTTCCACCGGTTCAATCGGCATGCAGCAGTTCGGCCTGGCGGGCGATGATGTGGTGCCGGGTGATTATGACGACGACGGGCGAACCGACATGGCTGTCGTGCGGACGGTCGGGGGCTTTTATCAATGGGACTTCGAGCCGAGCAGCGTTGCCGGCAGCACCGTCATTTCGGACACATGGGGCGTTCCCGGTGACGTCACCGCACAAGGCGACTACGACGGTGACGGCAAGACGGATTACGCGATCTGGCGCCCGGGAGCGCAGGGCGTCTTTTTCATCATGACGCCGGGCGACCGCCGCATCTTCACAAAGGAATGGGGCCAGACGAACGACATCCCGGCCGCCAATTACCAGACATACTGACTTAGGTCAGCGGAGCAAAATGAAAAGGGCGTTCCCGAACGGGGAACGCCCTTTCTCTTCGTGCAAATGCAGATCAAAGATACTTGCCAACCACCTTGGCAATGGCCTCGCGGGACACCGCACCAACGATGCGCTCCTGCTCTTGCCCGCCCTTAAAGAGGATCAGCGTCGGGATGCCGCGAATGCCGTAACGCTGCGGGACGTTCTGGTTGTTGTCCACGTCCATCTTGTAAAAGCTCGCCTTGCCCTCATACTCTTCAGCCACCGCTTCGACCGAGGGAGCGATCATCCGACACGGGCCGCACCATTCGGCCCAAAAATCCACAAGTACCGGCTGGTCCGAACCGAGGACCGATGATTCAAAATCCGTATCTGTTACTTCCTTAGCAAACGTTGCCATATTGATCTCCTGTAATATTGCGAATTATATCGTAGCCTTAAATCCATCCGCAAAACCTATTCATACTTACACCGGCCGGGGCCGCAGCTATTTAGGTCAATATCAGGGCCCCGAGTGCCCTTGCAGCCTCCCCGCAATTCAATTGTAACCAATAGCGTTACAAATGTCAACAGGTATTCTGATCAGGCATGTTCAACCTGCCGAACCGGCCCCGGCCAGGGAAGCATTCAGGGTAATATTCGTCGCCGAGAGCGCACGGCTGATCGGGCACGTTTCCTTTACCGTCTCCGCGACTTTGGCAAAATCTTCACCGCTCATCCCGGGGACGCTCGCGGTCGCGTAGAGGTCGATGCGGTTGATCCTGAACCCCGAATCGTCCTTGCCGAGAAAAACCCTCGCCTCCGAGTTCACCTTTGTTGCCGGCGTACCCTGTTTTTCCAGCGTCGCGTTGAGGGCCATCGCGTAACAGCCAGCCAGCGAAGCTCCGAGCAGTTCCTCCGGGTTCGTGCCGGGTTCCTCACCCATTCGCGTCGCAAACGAAAACGAGCCTTCGAAAACTCTGCTGCCCAGGCCTATCTTCCCTTCACCGTCCGTCAAGGTACCATTCCATTCCGCCGTTGCTTTTCTTTCTGCCATTCTTTCCCTCCTTAAGCTGTTGTTTTCTGAAATCATACGCCTTCAAGCCAGCCTGGAGGCGTTCGTCCGGAAATCAAATACGAGATCGCCGTTCGAGTAGGCCGGATCGCCGAAAATATTCGGATAATGTTTGTTCAGTTCATCGATGTACGTCTCATACGGCATATCCGAAAATGCACCGTAATCGTGGAGATATTCCATAAACTTACCTCCGCCGCGGTCGAATTCCTGAAAAACTGAATCTTCGGTCGCGTCAAACTCGAGCGGTTCCACACCGAGTACGTTACAGAGTTGGCGGTTGAACGCGGGCGTTGCCTTTATCCATACGCCGTCCATCAACATTTCCGCGGCCCCGTGAAAAACAAGATAGTTTTTCCCAAGAAGCTTTTCCAGGCGGTCAGTGGCAATGTGGTTGCGGACGATGTAAAAGCTAAGCCTGCTAGGGATGCCGACCGATCGGGCGGCGGAGGCGAGAAGGATCGCCTTCTCGACACAATACCCTCGCGTCTTCGTTAGCAATGTGCTCGCCCGAAGCCCCTCGCGCCGAAGGTCCAGCACATACGGATCATATTGAAAACCGTCCCTCACCGCGTAGTAAAGCGCAATGGCCTTTTCGCGATCGGTGCGGGCGGCGGCCGTATTGCGGGCCGCAAATTCGCGCACCGGGGCCTGATCAAAATCGAGAAACTCGGTCGGCTTCAAGTAATCATTCATTGTTTCGATCGCGCCGTTATAATACCGTATAATTCCGTCGCTATTTGGGCCGTTGGAAGAAGGCTGTCGAGATCTATGCGATCTTCACAACGATCTTGCCGAAATGCGACCCGCCTTCCATATGTCTGAGCGCGTCCTTTACCTGATCGAACTCGAAAACTCTGTCGATCACCGGCTCCAATTTGTTGACCGAGATAGCCTTATTCATCTCTTCGAACATCCTGCGCGAGCCCACGAAGATCCCCTGCAGCCGCACCGCCTTCATGAACACGGTTGTCGGGTTAAAACCCGCGGCACCGGTGAGGGCTCCTATCATGGCAACGTGGCCGCCGATCCGAACCGCATTTAACGACCGGGGCAGCGTGCCCGCCCCGCCGACCTCAACCACATGGTCAACGCCCTTTTTTCCTGCAACTTCGAGCACCGCCGTGTCCCAGTCTTCGCGCTCACGATAATTGACAGTCTCGTCTGCCCCAAGTTCGCTCAGCCGTTCTCGTTTCTCTTCGCTGCCGGTGGTCGAAATGACACGGGCTCCCGCCATTTTAGCGAACTGAAGGGCGAAAATCGAAACACCGCCCGTGCCAAGGGTCACGACTGAGTCGCCGGGCTTTATCCGCCCCGATTCGACCAGGGCGTGCCAGGCAGTTAGGGCTGCACACGGCAGCGTCGAGGCCTCTTCGAATGAAAGATGCTCCGGAACGGCAACAACCGATTCCTCGGAAAAGGCAGCGAACTCACGCAGCACACCGTTCCACTGTGAACCGGCGCCGAGCGAGGTGCGCCGTTTCTCTTCACTCGAGTCGCCGTCGAACCATCGCTGTGCGAAGATCGGCATCACGCGGTCGCCCGCCTTCCATTTCGTCACCCCTTCGCCAACCGACACGATCTCGCCGGCACCGTCGGAAAACGGCACCGCCGGCACCTTCATCCGCGGGTTGTAAGTCCCCGATACGACCATAAGGTCGCGGTAATTGAGCGATGCGGCCCGCAGCCGGACAAGAACTTCGCCCGCGGCCGGAGCCGGCTTTTCGTGTTCGACCAGTTTGAGATTATCTATGCCGAATTCTTCGATCTCGTACGCTTTCATAAATGCGATCGGGGCCGCGCTTCCGGTTCGCGAAAAGACAGGAGTTTTCGATCACCGGACGGCAGCCCCAAACTTGATCTGATAAGCCGGGTATTCAAAGTCAAGCTGGACCCGGCTTCTGCAGAGTCACGTCCCATCCTGCCGAATCCCGAGGCGGCCATTATAGCAAGGCCGCGGGTCCAGTAAAACCTAGCCGTCACTGCACCAGCCGATGCAGGACAAGGCTGGCCCGCAGTATCCACGGATACAAGCGGACCAGCCCGCTGAAAACATCAAGCACGATTCCCGGCGGACCGGCAGCCGCTGCGACGCAGCTAAACCTGCTCGATGACATTTATACCTCCCTTCGCTCGTCCCCGCCCCATTTTCGTTACCTTCCTGTGCTCGTTCCCTGCCCTTGCTCGTTCGATCTTTCGCGACAAGTTTGTAACAATTATTGGTACAAATTATGGCAAAAAATTTTTAGTCCTTCCCCTGCTCGATAATATTCAGGATGTCCTGCATCGTATACTGCGATAGTTTGTCGGACACCGTTTTGTCGATCTCTTTTTGCAGCCCGCAAAGCACCGCCTCGATGTTTTTGCCCACCGGGCAATCCTGGTCCGGGGCCCTGCCGTGAAGTGCGAAAACTTCCCCGCAGGACACGGAGCTGTAAACATCGGCGAGTGTGATGCTTTCGGGGCCGCGGGCCAACCGCGTGCCGCCGGACGCACCCGTCTGCGACTCGACCAGTCCTGCCTGGCCAAGCTGACCAAGAAGACGGCGGATCACCACCGCATTCGTGTTCACACTGCCGGCGATCTTCTCCGACTTGACCTTTTCGCCGCCGTACCGGGCGAGAACGGCCAGAACGTGGACCGCAACTGAAAATTGGCTGTTGGCCGCCATAACTGTAACAATCATAGTTACATTAAAGACCGCTGTCAAGGGTAGCACCCGGAGCAACGCCATGAGCGACCTGCGGGAACTTTCCGGTTTGATATATTCTAGGCGAGGCCCTCTGAGTCAATAAGAAAGTATGGGAATTCGAACGGCGTTCAACGAGATACTTCGGCGCTTCGGCTACGCGGTTTTGCCCGTGGCAGAGAATGAAGGCCTTTACAATTTCGACGGACTGATCAGCATCCACAATCACGATTTTTTGCGGGACCCGGCCTTCCAGCGTGCATACGGCCGCGGCGTCGAAGCCGCGGCGGACTACCGATGGTACTGGCGCGTGCATATCGGCCTGTGGGCGGCGAGCACGGCGGTCCGCTTAGAAGGCGATTTCGTCGAGTGTGGCGTGAATAGGGGCTTTCTGAGTTCGGCGATCATGAAGCACCTTGACTGGGATTCTACCGGAAAGATCTTCTATCTTTTGGACACTTTCGCCGGCCTCGACGAAGGGCAAATGGCCGCCCGGGATGGGGCCGAGTCGCACCGAAACAAAAAGCATTTGGACGAGGGGTTTTATGTAACTGACATCGAGACGGTAAGGCAAAACTTTTCGGAATGGCAGAACGTGAAACTGATCCAGGGGCCGGTGCCGGAGTCGCTCGCCGGCATTGATTCGGAAAAGCTTGCTTATCTGCACCTGGACATGAACGCCGCGGCACCGGAAACTGCCGCGTTCGACCATCTCTGGGATAGGCTCGTAACCGGGGCCGTGGTCTTGCTGGACGACTACGCCTTTTACGGTTACCGCGAACAAAAGACGGCGATGGACATCGCCGCCTCCGCGAAGGGTACAGCCGTCGCTTCCCTGCCGACGGGCCAGGGCCTGATCATCAAGACCTGAGGTTGCCTCGGCTGCCGCTACCGGCTGTAGAGAAGCTCGCCCTTTTTCCAGCTGGCGGTCGCCGCTCCGATGGCGGCCCCGACGGGAATGCCGATGAGCAGCGTGCCCGCCGGAACCAAAGGATCAGCCTTTCCGACGAGGACCGCCGCCACTCCGATCCCGATCCCCGCACCCGCCCCGGCCAAAGCTCCGATCATCCCGCGTTTCAGCCGAGAGCTTCGCCGGCTGCGGTGGACCGCCGCGATCGAATCCCGAGGCAGATCGACCTCGCTGCCACTCACCCTCAACACCAGTGAATTATCAGTGGCCCGGACGAATTTTCCTCTAACGACACGGCCGTTGTCCTGGTCGACGATCAACCGCGTTCCAACGCTCACCGAGGCAAGCTGGCCCCATCGGTCGCCGGTCTGTGCGGAAACGAACGCGGCCCCGGCCGCCAGCACGATCATTATGCAGATCGAAAGTTTTTGTATTTGAAGCATTTATAGACTCCGACGTCAAAGAACTGGTTAGAGTCTAAGCGGAATGGTGTACGCAGCCGGCGGCGGCAGTGACACTTTCTTTAAGTGTCACTGCCGAGGTGAGAATTAGCCGAGGAGATTCCGAAGCTCAGCTAGGGCGGCTTCGTGGATGAGCCGGAAAACGCGAAGACGCCCGTCGTCGGGCAGCAGGGTTGCGGTGAGGGCGTCACAGACGATAATCGATGCCGAGCTGAGTCCGCGTCCCCAGGCGGGATCGAGGGTTGACCGGACCATCAGGCGGTCCGGCTCGATCTCGGCCGCGAGAAGGTACACGCGTGCAAATGCCAGGAACTTTTCCCAACCAGAAACGACGGCGATAAGCTCATTCTTCGGGGGTTTAACCTGATTTGCCAGCGATGCGGTGACGGAATTTACATTCAGAAAGACAACTTTCTGGTTCGGGGAAATGCGCCCGAGGACCTTTTCCTTTTCGTCGTAGAGTGCCGCAAGCAGGCACGGCCGGCGGCGCGCCGCGGCAGAGATCCCATCAAAGCCGACCGGCGCCGCCGGACGGCCGAGGCAGGACGATAATTCCTCGAGGAGAATGTCGCGCAAGCCGGGATCCGGTTCGAACAGCAGCACGTCCGCGGGCTCGGTGTTTTTAAGCCACCTCGTCATTGCGGACCTGACCTGCTCGCGGCTGAAACCGGCGGCCCCCGCGGAAGCGATAAGTTCCGCAAACCATCGATCGACATTCCCCAGGTGTTCGGCCCCGTCCGCGGCCGGCGAGGCGAAGATACCGCTGCCTCGCCTGACCATCAGAACCCCCGCGGCGGCCAGCTCACGATACGCCGACGATACAGTGTTGGGATGAATGCCGAACCGCCGGGCCAGCTCCCGCGTGCTCGGCAGTTTCTCACCCGGCCGGATGTCTCCGCTCGCTAACCCGACCGAGATCTGCGTAACTATCTGCTCGCGGACGGACACCTCCGAATTCTTGCTGATCCAGATCTTCAAACGGCCAGCTCCTTCTGAACAAAATAAAAGCCGGGTCGATAAAACCCGGCTTAAAGGAAATTCAACGGAGGAAATTTATTTTCCAGGTATTTTTATCTCACGACCGGCACCAAGAACCGAATTCGGAAGCAGGCCGTTGTATTTGGCTACCTCGGTCGCGTCGGCGCCATTTCTCGCGGCCACCTTCGCTACCGTATCGCCAGCCTGCGCCTTGACCACTTTCACCGAAGCGCCAACAGGCGAGACCGGCAGATTTGCGGGCCGTGAATACGCGATCGTGTTGACCTTGTTGCCGCTGACGGGTACGAACACTTTGCCTTTCGGCTCCTTCATCCCGGGGTTCGCGGCGATCAGTTCGGCAACGCTCACGCCGGTGCGGTTGGCGATCGTCTGCCACGTCTCGCCGTTGACCGAGTTCGCAAGGCTGGTGTTGTTGATCTTTGAAGCCGGCACACGCCGGAACACAGCAACAACGTCGTTCGCCTTTCCGGGCGGGATGTTGACGACGTAAGGGGTCGGCGGTGTTACGTTGCTCCGCAGATGCGGGTTCAGGTAACGAATGTACTGCACGCTCGTGTCGGACGCCTGTGCGAGGATGCTCAGGTTGGTCGACGCCGGAACGCGAATCCTATCGTACTGGAGCGGCGGGGCCGGCCTTACGTGCCCGAAACCGTATTGCGTCGGATTGTTCGCGATCAGGACCGTCGCCAGGATGTTCGGAACATAGTTTCTTGTTTCGCGCGGAAGGAATGGATATGCCGCCCAAAAATTCGCGACACCCGCGCGGCGGATAGCCCGGTCGGTGTTTCCTTCACCGCAGTTATACGCGGCCATCGCCAATTCCCAGTTGCCGCCGTAGCGGTTGGCCAGGAACTTCAGATAACGGGCCGAGGCACGCGTCGCCTCGTCAAAACTGTTCCGCTCGTCAACGTGAGCGGTACGCTGCAGGCCGAATCTGGACCCGGTGCCCGGAATAAACTGCCACAGTCCGGACGCGGCCGCCCACGACATCGCCGTCGGCTTCCAGGCACTTTCGACCTGGCCCAGCCACGCCACATTCTCCGGAACTCCTTCCTCGCGGAAGATCCGGCGCGCCATCCGCATGAACATTCCTGAGCGGTACAATCCGACTTCCATGGTCGAACGCCCTCGGCCGCGGTAATAGTTGATGTACTGCTGGATCATCGGGTGGACCTGGAAGGAAAACCCGAGCGATCGGTTGGCGACTGCGGTCTGGATGTACTGGTACTGCTGCTGAGCGACGGGGTTCGATTCGACCTGAAGTTCTTCCTGCGTAAGCTCAAGCTTGGAAAGCTCGTCCAGCGGCGAAGGCTCGAAGCCCTGCTCATTAAAACCGATGAGCTGTTCGGGAGGTGTCTGAGTCCCCGCAGGTGTATTACCCAAGACAACCGCAGTGGTGCCGGAAGCAGGCTTTTGGACCTTGACGAGCGTCGCGACCTCGTCCGCCAGCTTCATGTCCGCTTCGTTCCATTGCCAGCCGCAAGTCGCGGAAAGGCTGCGGATCTGCGGCGGCTGAGCCCCGTTCGGGAATTCAATACGATAAACCGTTTCGATGAGTTGGTTGTAGCATCCCTGAAGAGCAGGATCGCGCTGGATATCAAGTGTAGAAAATAAGAACGTTTCAACAGAC
>Ga0307410_10000874_pt1 | contig 12859 bp, 11 predicted proteins | sample 322Ometagenome_3_FD_203707 | JGI IMG/M metagenome (GOLD analysis project Ga0307410, IMG submission 203707) | Maize rhizosphere microbial communities from greenhouse at UC Davis, California, United States - 322HYB-O-3 | ecosystem: Host-associated > Plants > Roots > Rhizosphere > Soil | place...
TCGGGATCCTCCAGGCGGTGTTCCTGAAGCTGGCCGAGGAGGGCCGCTCGGCCCCCGGGAACTTCGCCACCACCCTGGTCCAGTTCTCCAACGAGCTGTACGAGTACCGGCCCGAGCCGCGCGAGATCGTCACCTCGCGGCGCCCGCCGATCGTGACCGTCGACGACTACCGGCGGCGGCGGGCCGACCCCGTCGCCGCCTCGGAGTAGCGTGCCCGGCCTCGCCCTGGCCGACGCCAGGCCCCTGCTCGACCGCCTGGCCCCGGCCCTGCTGTTCTCCGACGTCGACGGGACCCTGGTCGGCCGGGGCGGGTCGCTGCTGGCCGACCTGGACGGCCGGCCGACCCTGGCCGCCGCCGAGGCCCTGGTCGCCGCCCACCGGGCCGGGCTCGAGGTGATCCTGGTCTCGGGGCGCACGGCCGCCCAGCTGCGGGAGACGGGCCGCCTCCTCGGGACCCGCGATGCCGTCGCCGAGCTGGGCACGGTGCTGGTCAGGGGCCGCGAGGTCGAGCTGCTGTGGGGCGAGGCCCCCCGCGACCTGGGCGAGAGCCCGGCCGAGGCCCTTGAGCGCTCGGGCGCCCTGGCCGCGGTGCTGGAGGGCTTCGCCGGCCGCATCGAGCCCCACACCCCCTGGCACCTCGGCCGTCGCGGCACCTTCCTGCTCCGCGGCCAGGCCGATCCGGCCGAGGCCGACGCCCTGCTGGCCGGCCGGGGCCTTGGCTGGGCCCGGCTGCTCGACAACGGCCGCCTGCGCGGCGCCTACCCGCACCTCGGCCCCGGCCCCACCCACGCCTACCACCTGGTCCCGGCCGGGGTCAGCAAGGCTGGCACGGCCGCCGCCTACCTGGCCCGCCGGGGCCTCGACCCGGCCCGGGCGGCCGCAATCGGCGACAGCCCCGCCGACCTCCAGCTCGCCGACGTGGTCGGGGCCATGTTCCTGGTCGCCAACGGCGCCTGGGCGGCTGACGGCGACCCGGGCACCCAGGTGATCGTCACCCCCTCGCCCGCCGGCCAGGGCTGGGCCGAAGCCGTCACCGCGCTCCTCGAGCGGATGGGCTAGTCCGGGCTGCCCTGGGTCAGCTCCTCGCCGTAGTCCACGTATTTGGACCACATGAAGAGGAAGACGATCTTGGCCACGGCGACCAGGGGCACGATCACCAGCATCCCGAACAGGCCGGCGAAGCTGGCCCCGACCAGCAGGGCGAGCATCACCACGACCGGGTGGAGCTGGACGGTGCGGCCCATCACGTTGGGCGAGATCAGGTGGTTGTCGATCTGCTGGACGGCCAGCAGGACCAGGGCGGCCCAGACGGCCTTGAGGGGCTCGCCGGAGATCAGGGCGATGGCCACGGCCAGGCCGCCGCCGATGAACGGGCCGACCAGCGGGACCAGGTTGAAGACCCCGGCGACCATCCCCACCAGCAGCCAGAACGGCAGCCCGATGGCCCACAGGCCGATCGAGGAGGCCACCCCCACGAACAGGGCGACCAGCAGCTGGCCGCGGAAGAAGCCGCCCACGGCCTGGCCGACGCGGTCCATCAGGCCGCGGATCTCCTCGCGGCGCGACGGCGGGATCAGGGCCATCACCCCCCGCTCCAGCCGGGGCAGGTCGACCAGCAGGTAGAAGGCCATGACCGGGCCGATGACGAAGATGATCAGGCCGCTCAGCAGCGAGGTCGTGACCGACCGGAGCCCGGTCAGGTACCGGGTGACGGTCTGGCGGTTGTCCTCGGCCGACAGCCAGGCCCGGACGTGGTCGGCGTCCAGCTGGAAGTTCGGCTCCTGGCCGAAGCGGGCCGCCACCCGGCGCACGGACGCCTGGCCGTCGGCCAGGTAGTCGGGGAAGTGCTCGATCACCTGGGAGACCTGCCGGGCCACGACCGGGACCAGCAGCGAGACGATCAGGGCCATGATGCACAGGAACAGCAGGTAGACGATGCCGGCCCCGGCCACCCGGGGCACGCCCCGGCGCTCGAGGGCCGACACGATCGGATTGAGGAGGTAGACCACGGCCACGGCGATCAGCAGGGGCGGGACGATCGGGTTGACGTACACCACCAGGCGCAGCATCAGATAGCTGAGGATGATGACCCCGATCCCGCACCAGGCGACGATGCCGATGCGCACGAACCGCTCATAGGGCGACGGGCGGTGGGCCGGGGGCTTGAGCAGGGGCGCCCTCGGCGTCCGCTCGCCCGTCTGGGTCATGCCTCGCCGCCTTCGGGATCCGGTCGACCGCCGCGTTCAGGAATGCCACGATGGCCTCTAGAGCATACGGGTTCCCCGGGACGTGAAAAGGCGGGTCTGACCAGATGACCGAGCTGGTGGTGGCGTCGAACCGGGGTCCGGTCCAGTTCGAGGTCGACGACGACGGCAACCTGAGCTCGGGCCGGGGCGCCGGCGGCATGGTGACCGCTCTCGGGCCGGCCCTGGCCGGCCAGGCCGGGACCTGGGTGGCGGCGGCGATCACCGAGGGGGACCGGGTGGCGGCCCGGCGGGTCGCCCGCTCGGGGCGGGTGCGCACGATCGAGCTGGCCCAGGGCCCGGTGCGGCTGCGCAGCCTGGTGTTCGACCCCCGTGAGTACCAGAGCTACTACAACCGGGTCGCCAACCGGACCATCTGGTTCCTGCACCACTACCTGTTCGACGTGCCCCGCCATCCCCGCTTCGACCGCGGCTTCCGGGTCGCCTGGCAGCACTACGAGAGCGTCAACCGGACCTTCGCGACCGCCTGCGACGACGAGGCCGAGCGCGGCGGGGAGGTGTTCGTGCAGGACTACCACCTGGCCCTGGTCCCGGCCATGCTCCGCCGTCGCCGGCCCGATCTCCGCATCGCCCACTTCAGCCACTGCCCTTGGGCCGACCCGGCCTACTTCCAGATGCTGCCCGGCCAGGTCGCGGGTGAGCTCCTGGAGGGGATGCTCGGGGCCGACCAGCTGGGGTTCCTGGTCCCCCGCTGGGCCCGCAGCTTCCTCCACTGCTGCCTGGATGCGGGGCTGGCCGTCGACTTCGACCGGCACACCGTCCGGGCCGCCGACGGCCGCCTGGTCCGGGTCCGCACCTATCCCCTGGGGGTGGACGGCGAGGCCCTGCGGGAGCGGGCCGCCCAGGCCGACGCCCGCGCCCAGGACCGGGTGGTGGCCGAGCTGAGCCGTGGGCGCCGCCTGATCGTGCGGGTGGACCGCATGGAGCTGTCCAAGAACATCCTGCGCGGCCTGGAGGGCTACGGCATGTTCCTGGAGCGCAACCCGCGGGCCAGGGGGCGGGTCGTCCACTACGCCCTCACCTATCCCTCCCGGCGCGACCTGCCCGAGTACCAGGCGTACACGGCCGAGGTGAAGCACATGGCCGACTCCATCAACGAGCGCTACCGGACCCGCACCTGGGAGCCGGTGCTGCTGGAGCTGCGGGACAACCGCCCACGGGCCCTGGCCGCCATGGCCGCGGCCGACGTGCTGATCGTCAACCCCATCTGGGACGGCATGAACCTGGTCGCCAAGGAGGGCCCGGCGGTCAGCCGCCGCGACCTGGCCCTGATCCTGTCCCGCAACGCCGGGGCGGCCGACGACCTCGGGCCGGGCGCGCTGCTGGTCAACCCCTTCGACACCGCCGAGCTGGCCGAGACCATCGCCACCGCCCTGGAACTGCCCCCCGACGAGCGGGCCAAGCGGGCCGCCCTGCTCCGGGAGGGGGCCACGGCCCTGCCCCCCCGCGACTGGTTCGACCGTCAGCGGGCGGAGCTGACCGAGGTGGCTCAGGCCCCCGGGTAGTCCTTGCCGATGACCACGTGGAGGGCGACCCGGCGGGACAGGTTGGCCGGGGCCGGCTCGACCACCGAGAACGCCGGGAAGCGGTCCTTGAAGGCCTCGGCGTCGGCCCGGTGGCCGCCGGTGTAGTAGACGCGCGACACCGAGTAGCTGCCGAGCGCGGTCTTGGCCGCGACCACGTTGTAGCCGGCGGCCTCGACCTGGCCGGCCACCCGGTGGGCCAGGCCGGTCACCCACACCCCGTTGAGGACCTGCACGGTGACCCCCGAGGCCGGCCGCACGGTGGTCGTGGTCGTCCCCCTTGTGGTGGTCGGGGCGACGGTGGTGGTCGGGGCCCTGGTGGTGGTCGCGGGGGCCGCCGTGGTGGTGGTCGCGGCCGCGCTTGTGTCCGGCTCCTGCGCGGCCGGCGGGGCCGCGGCCGTCCGCGTGCCCCCGTTCCCGGTCACCGACATCCGGTCGACGACCGTGAACACGGCCAGGAACGCCACCAGCACCAATGCTGCCCGGGCCGTAGGACCGGGTTTCACGGGAACCCTCCTAGGAGCCTCCGCTCGGGTGTGGGCTGAGCCTACGCCCGGAGCGCGAGCGGCGCCGGGAGGCGCGCTGGCGCTGGAGGCGCTTGACGAGCATGGGGTCGTAGGCGAGGGCCGCCGGGTCGTCCAGAAGGCGGCTCAGGAGCTGGTAGTAGGCGGTCGGGCCGACGCCGAACTGGCGGCGGATCGCCTCCTCCTTGGCGCCGGCGTGCCGCCACCACTGGCGCTCGAAGGCGAGGACGTTCCGCTCACGCTCCCCGAGCGGCCCCGCCGGCGCTCCGGCGTCCCGCTCCCATGCGTAATTCTCCACGTCCTCATCCCCGCAGTTCTCCGGAGGCAGGGATCGGGCTGCATCCCAGGACCGGCGGATCGGATTCGCAAGATCTTGTAGCTTGCCGGACTGTAAGCGCTACATCTTGCGGGGGCAAGCCACGGCGGCAATTAGCCGTTCGTGACCACAGGATTTGGCGAATCTCGCAGAAGCACGCTACAGTCCGGCCCGTTTGGTCACGGAATGATCACCGGACGGACACGTTTCACGTTGACGGCTCCTCCGACCCCCATCGGAGGAGAGGGCGTACCCCCATTTCCCAGCCGCGCCCGCCCCGTGTCCGGCCACTGGAGGCGGGAGGAGAAAGGAGGTCGGGCTCTTGCCGCCGTTGGGCGCTCGACGGACCCCCCACCGTCGCTGGCCGCACCGCGCTGCGCGTAGCGTGCTGCTCGCGGCCATCCTGTTGCCCCTGACGGTGCTGTCGACCGGTTCGAACACGACAGCGCTGGCGACCCCGACCTCCTCCGCCCGCCTCGAGGATCAGCTCGACCAGCTGAACCGCGAGGCCGACCAGCTGGTCGAGCAGTACAACCAGAGCCGCGATGCCCTGGCCCGCATCCGCAAGTCCCTCAGGAACCTGCGCACCCAGGCCACCGGTGCCGAGGACGAGGTGCGCAAGCTCCAGGCGAGCCTGGGCGCCAGGGCGTCGGCCGCCTACACCCAGGGCGCCGGCAGCGCCGTTGCCGCCGTGCTCGGCTCCGACGACCCGGCCGCGGCCATCGCCCGCGTCCAGGTGCTGGAGCTGCTGGCGGCCAACGACGGCGACCTGATGGACCAGCTCGGGCTGGCCGGCAAGGTCCTGGCCGCCCGCAAGGCCGACCTGGTCGCGGCCGAGAAGGCCCAGGCCGCCGAGGTCAAGCGGCTGGAGGCCAAGAAGGCCGAGGTCGAGCGGGCCGCCGACCGGACCCGGGCCCTGCTCTCCCGGATGCGCGCCGCCGACCGCCCCCGGGCCCCCGCCCGGCCCTCCAACCCGGTCGCCCCGCCCCCCTCGGGCGGCGGTGGTGACGGCAGCGGCTCGGCCGCCGCGGCCGTCGCCTACGCCAGGGCCCAGGTCGGCAAGCCCTACTGCTACGGCGGTGCCGGCTCAGCCTGCTTCGACTGCTCGGGGCTGACGATGATGGCCTGGCGGCAGGCCGGGATCTCGCTCCCCCACTCCAGCGCCGCCCAGTACAACGTCGGCCGCCGCATCTCGGCCGGCGAGCTCCAGCCGGGCGACCTGATCTTCTACTACAGCCCCATCTCGCACGTGTCCATCTACATCGGCGGCGGGCAGCGCATCTCGGCCACCCATACCGGGGACTACGTGCGCGTCCAGTCCCTCGGCAGCAGCATCGTCGGCTACGCCCGCCCCAACGGCTAGACCCAGGTTCCCCCATACGGAAGGCCCGCCGTGAGGCGGGCCTTCCGTATTGAGTTGAGGCCCGCTAGGTCGGGATGCTGATGCCGATACCGCCCTTGGTGTCGGCGCCGTAGCGCTCCTTCTCCCGCTCCAGGGCGAGCGGGCCGATGCGCTCGCGGGCGGAGAGGGCCGCCTCGTCGAGCAGGTCGGCCGGGACCACCCAGGCGACCTCGAACTCCAGGTTGTCGGGGTCCTTGGCGTACAGGCTCTTGGTGGTGCCGTGATCCGAGGCCCCGGCCAGGGCGCCGGCCTCGGCCAGCCGGCCGGCCAGGCGCTCCAGCTCGCCCAGGGTGTCGACCTCCCAGGCCAGGTGGTACAGGCCGACCGTGTGGCGCCCGGCTTCCGACGGGCCGGCCCCGGGACCGATCTGGAACAGGCCGAGGTCGTGGTCGTTGGTCGACCCGGGCGCCTGGATGAAGGCGGCCGCCCCGCCCATGGTCATGACCACCTTGAAGCCGAGCACGTCGCGGTAGAAGGCGACGCTCCGCTCCACGTCACGCACGTACAGCACGGCGTGGTTCAGCCGGAAGATGGGCATGGTCCCTCCTGTCGTCGCACCCTGCACCTCACTCTACGTATCGTTGCCCCATGCCGCCGCAGCCAGGCCCGGGCCGGTCGCGGGCCGTCAGCGGGACCTCGGTCGGGATGTTCGCCATCGTGGTCCTCATCTGGCTGCTGTCGCTGGTCGTGGTGGCCCTGCCCGCCTACGGGGCGGCGTGGCTGGCCGGCTGGGAGCCGGTCACGGTGGTGATCCTGGCCGGCGCGGCCTGGACGGCCAGCGCCGCCCTGGTCGTGGCCCGGCCGGTGGAGGCCGGGCTGGCCCGGCTCCTCTACCGCAGCCTGCGCCGTCCCCGCCCGCCCGAGCTGGCCCGGATCGCCCCGGCCCTGGAGCGGGTCTGCCGCCGGGCCGGGGGCGACCCGGGCCGCTACCTGCTCCGGGTCGAGGAGAAGCGGCAGGTCAACGCGTTCGCCCTCGGCGGCCACGTGCTGGCCGTGACCCGCATGGCCCTGGAGCTGCCCGACGACCTGCTGGAGGCGGTCCTGGCCCACGAGCTGGGCCACCACCGCCACCTGCACCCGCTGGCCATCATCCTCGGCTGGTGGTACCTGCTGCCCTTCGAGGCCGGCGACCGGCTGGTCCGGACCATCCGCCGGATCACCCGGTGGCTGGCCCGCAGCTTCGGGCGGCTCAGCGACCGCACCGGCGGCGTGGCCGGCGGCCGGGGCCCCGAGGGCGCCCTGGGCATGCTGGTGCTCCTGGTCCTCCTGGCGGTCCTGGTCGTGGCCGGGACCGTCCTGGTGGTCGTGCTCGGTGTGGTCTGGCTGCCCCTGGCCGTGCTGGTCCGCCTGGCCATGGTGCTGTCGGCCGCCCTGTCGCGGGCCGGCGAGCACGCCGCCGACCGCCACGCCGCCGAGCTCGGCTACGGCCCGGCCCTGATCCAGGTGCTGGCGCTGTTCCTGCAGGTCGAGCGGTCGGCTCCGCGTCCAAGGGGGATGGCCGCCCTGCTCCGCTCCCACCCCTCCAGCCAGTCCCGCATCGACGCCATCAATCAGACGTTGCATCTTCGAGTGTCAAAGATATATCGTTGAGTCGCTGCAACCAACAAGGAGGTGATGCAGCATGCGACGACACGACGTTGCGCACGGGCCCGGCCACCCGCTCCACGAGGCCTGGCTGGGCCACCACGCGGCCTTCGGCCACTTCGGACCGCCGGGCCGCCCGCCCTTCCCGCCAATGCCGCCCGGCCCCTGGGGCCACCGCGGCCGGGGACGGGGGGGTCGCCGCGGCCGCGGCGACGTCCGGGCCGCGATCCTGGCCCTCCTGGCCGAGCGGCCCATGCACGGTTACGAGATGATCCAGGAGCTGGAGGCCCGGACCGGCGGCGTCTGGCGGCCGAGCCCGGGGTCGGTCTACCCGACCCTCCAGCTGCTGGAGGACGAGGGCCTGATCGCCGGTGAGGAGGGCGAGGGCCGCCGCCGGTTCACCCTCACCGACACCGGCCGGGCGGAGGCCGAGCGCCAGGGCCAGCGGGCCCCCTGGGAGGAGGTCACCGCCGGGGTCGCCCCGGCGGCCTGGAACCTGCGCGACGCCATCGCCCAGACCGCCCAGGCGGCCTGGAGCGTCGGGACGGCCGGCTCCGAGGCCCAGCAGGGCCGGGCCCTTGAGGTCCTCAACGACGCCCGGCGCCGCCTCTACGCCATCCTCGCCGAGGACGACCAGGCGGCCGCCGACGCCGACGCCGCTGACGAGGCCGACGACGAGTCCGAGGCCTAAGCCGGCGCCGGGCGGACGGTGACGGCCACGCCCCGATGGTCACTGGCCGTGCCGTCCGTGGCCGCGAACCCCGAGGCGGCCAGGTCGGGCGAGAGCCACAGGTAGTCGATCCGCCGCTCCGGGCGGTCCGACGGCCAGGTCAGCTCGTCGGCCCGGCCGCCGCCCCCGGCCACGAACGCGTCGGTCAGGCCGGCCGCCCGCACCAGGGCGATCTCGGGCGAGGCGGGCTCGGCGTTGAAGTCGCCGAGCAGCACGGTGCCCGGCCGCCCGGCCGCCAGCTCCAGCAGCCGCGGGAGCTGGGCCAGGCGGACCCGGGCGCCGTCCGGGCCCTCGACGTGGTGGAGGTGGGTGACGACCACGTCCAGGCGCCGCCCCGCCCCGAGGTCGAGCGCGACCCGCAGGGCGCTGCGGGCCAGTGGCATCCCCTCGCGGGGGAGCCGCACCACCTCGCCGCCCACGATCGGGTACCGGCTGAGCACGGCGTTCCCCCAGATCGCGTCCGAGGCGCCGGCGAAGCGGGCGTGGGGCATGCGCAGCCGCCGCTGGAGCCACCCCAGCATGTCGGTGGACCCGTTGACGTACCAGCCCCGGGAGACCTCCTGGAGGCCGACGACCTCGGCCCCGGTGGCCTCGATGGCCCGGGCCACCCCCTCCAGGTCGCTCCAGCCCCGCACGTCGAACCCGAAATGCAGGTTGTAGGAGAGCACCCGCACCGCCCCCGCCGCCCCCGGCAGCACCGGCTGGGCTGGAACCGGGTCGGGCGCCCCCACCCAGGCCAGCACCGGCGCCAGCAGCAGGACAATCCCGACCCCCACCGGCACCAGTTCGCCCCGGCCCGGCCGCGCCCGCCGCTCGGCCTGTTCCGCCCCCCCCCCCAGCCGCCCCGCGGCCCCGTCGCCCACCCCCACCCGTCCCGCGGCCCCCGCGGCTCGGTGTGGTTCCTCCGCCGAGAGCGTTCGCTCTCCCCCGACCCACCGGTCGATGGCCGCGGCCAGGCCCAGCAGGCCGGCGGCCAGGAAGAGGAGCATCCGGTTGCCGACGGGCAGGACCATGTCGTAGGCGGCGTAGTAGCCGAACACCAGCAGGATGAACAGCCCCATCCCGGCCGTGCAGGCGGCCGCCACCCGGGCGAGCCCGTCCCGGCGCTCCGGATCGGGCGAGCCGCCGGGCGCAGGCTCGGTGGCCCGCCTGACGATCACCACCACCAGCACGGCCGCGGCCGCCTGGCCGAGAAGACCGGCGGCCACCGCCGCCTCCCCGGCGAGCAGGACCGAGGCGCCCAGCCCGGCCAGTGCCGCGACCACCACCAGGCTCCGGGCCTCCCCGGCCAGGGCGACCGCCGTGCCCACGGCCAGGGCGGCCAGGTCGGCCACCATCACCAGCGCGAACGCCTGCAGCGGGGAGCGGCCGCCCAGCACCGCCTGCCAGCCCAGGTTCTGCCAGACCAGGGCGTGCAGGAACAGCGCCGGACCGATCCCGGCCAGGGGCAGCACGGCCGCCAGCCGGCGGTCCGGGGTCCCCACCCGGTCCGGGCCGGGCAGCCGGGCAAGGGCCCACAGGGCGGCCCCGGCCAGGGCGGCGGCCAGGGCGACCGTCCAGCCGGTGATCGACCAGGCGTAGTCCCAGCTCCCGAACAGGCCGGCCAGGGCGGTGTCGGCGGCCAGCCCGGCCAGCAGGGCCAGGCCGAACCCGCGGCCGTCGCGGCGCAGCCACAGGGGGACGAACCACAGGAACAGCACCACCCCCACCGGGGCCAGCAGCCAGCGGACGATGGCGTCGGGGACGAGCTGGAGGGCGAGGCGGACCAGGGCCACCCCGGCCGCGCTCACCACCAGGGCCCGGCTCCGCCCCAGCAGGCGGGCCGCGGGCGCGGCCAGGAACCCGAGCGCGACCACGCAGCCGGCGAACAGGGCCAGGCCCGCCAGGGGCGCCCCGAGCCGGTCCCGGTAGACGCCGACCACCGTCGACACCATCAGCCGCAGCAGCTGGAGGCCGGAGACGACGGTGAGGACGGGGAGAAGGAGCTCGGCCGCGGCCACCGGCGCGCGCCCGCCGGAACGGGGACGCAACGGGGCCTGGATGGTCATCACCGCCGTAGCGTCCCACAGAGGACTACGGACCTGGGACTACCCGAAATGCGGCTAGAGCCGCCGCCCCGAGGGGCACGGTAGGGTGCTGCCGGGTGTCGCCGCAGGGGGGAAGGGGGGACGGCGCGACCCGATTCCTGACAATCCGGAACAGCAGGGGGAGTTGCTGTATGCGTATCTCCATTCGCCGGGCCGGCGCCGTCGCCGGCCTGCTCGCGCTGACCGCGGTGACCGCCTTCGGCGGCCCGGCCACGGCCGGCAGCCGGCTCAAGAGCCCGTCGCAGGCCATGGCCGAGGCGGCCAAGGGCGCCTCCGGCGGCTCCGGCGGGCTCAAGGTCGTCGCCACCGGGCTCAACAACCCACGCGGGATCGGGATCGGCCCCGACGGGGCCCTGTACGTCGCCGAGTCCGGAAAGGGCGGCGCCGGCCCGTGCATCCCCGGGCCCGAGGGGGACCAGGCCTGCTTTGGCCGCACCGGCTCGGTGACCAGGATCACCCGGCACTCCCAGCAGCGGGTGCTGACCGGCCTGCCCTCGGCGGCCGCGCCCGACGGCACCGCCGCCTCCGGCCCGGTCGACCTCGGCTTCTCCGGCTGGACCGGCTACCTGCTGATCGGCAACCCGGGCGGCGGAACCGGCACCCGCGAGCAGTTCGGCGCCGGGGCTGGCCGCTTCGGCAAGCTGCTCAAGGTCGACCTGCGCAGCTTCCGGGCGGTGGCCGACTTCCCGCGGTTCGAGGAGAACAACAACCCCGACCAGGGTGGCGGCGCCCAGCCCGGCTTCGAGATCGACAGCAACCCCAACGGGCTGCTGGTCCGCCACGGCGCCCAGTACGTGACCGACGCCGGCGGCAACGACCTTCTCAAGGTCGACCACAAGGGCCGCATCAGCGTGGTCGCGGTGTTCCCGCCGCGGCCCGTCGATGCCCCCGACCTGCCGCCCGGGTTCCTCATGCAGGCCGTGCCGACCTCGGTCGTCAAGGGCCCGGACGGCGCCTTCTACGTCGGGCAGCTGACCGGCTTCCCGTTCCCGGTGGGCGCGGCCAACGTGTGGCGGGTCGTGCCCGGCCACAAGCCCAGGTCTTCGCCGCCGGCTTCACCAACATCATCGACATCGCCTTCGACCGGCACGGCCGCCTGTACGTGCTCGAGATCGCCACCAACGGCCTGCTGTCGGCCGGCGAGAACGAGCTCCCGCAGGGCCGGCTGGTCCGGGTCAACCGCGACGGCAACCGCACCACCCTTGCCCAGGAGGGCCTGAACGCCCCCGGCGGGTTCGTGCTCGGGCACGGCGCCGCCTACATCACCAACAACAGCATCCTCCCGGGTGCCGGGCTCCCGGTGTCCGGGGAGGTCGTGAAGGTCGCCATCTAGCGGCCGGACGGCCCACGGGACCGGGCGGAGCTCCGCCCGGGCCCGTGCCGTCAGTACAGCACCGAGATGTGCACGTGGTCGTCGTGGCGCAGGGTGGGGTTGCAGTTGCACGGGTCGGAGGGATGCCGGTAGCCGTGCCAGCCGCGGCTGCGGGTCCAGATGCGCCCGTTGAAGATCACGTACTTGACGTCGAGGGCCCAGGCGTTGGCCACCGCCCAGTTGGCGATCCGCCACCCCAGGGAACGGTTGCTCCAGGTCATCACGTCGATGGCCCGGCCATAGGGGTGGTCGCTGCCAGGCACCGACCCGTACGGCCGCCAGCCGCCGATCGAGTGGACGTCGAAGATCCGCTCCACCAGCCCGTAGACACGCTTGGCGGTCGGGGTCAGGTAGTTGTAGCTGGCCGTGTTGGGCCCGCCGCCCACCTGGCCGCCGTCGTCGTCGCCGTGGATGCCGTGCTCGCTGGCCGCCCGCTGCCGGGCCAGGCGGGCCAGGCGGGCCTTGCGGGCCTGCTCGGCGGCCCGGCGGCGGGCCGCCTCCTCGGCCTTGATCTTGCGGACGAGCCGGGTCGACCGGGCCCGCAGCGAGCCCTGGCGGGACTGGAGCGAGTCGATCTTGCGCTCCAGGGCCTCCTTGGCCGTGGCGCGGGCGGCCCGGACCGCCTCCAGCTCCGCCGCCCGCTCCTGCATCGAGGCCCGCTCGGCGGCGGCCGCCTGCTCGGCCTCGACCGCCCGGCGGCGGGCCGCGTCGGCGGCGATCCTGGCGTCGGTCAGTGCCTGGAGCTCGGTGTTGGCCGCCTTGGCGACGTTGTCGAGCAGCTTGGAGCGGTCGAGCAGGTCGGCGACGCTGTCGGCGTCGACGACCAGGGTGAGCATGGCCGACGCCCCGCTGTTGACGTAGGTGGCATAGGCCCGCCGGTCGATCACCGCCTGCTGGGCCTCGACCTCCAGCTTGGCCCGGGCGGCCTCGAGCACCGCCTTGCGGCGCTTGACCTGGGCGGCCTGGAAGCGGCGCTGGGCCTCGGCCAGGGCGGCCTGGGCGGCGGCCACGTCGCGGTCGGCCTGCTCGAGGGCGGCGGCCACGTCGGCCGCGTCGG
>Ga0307410_10000875_pt1 | contig 12858 bp, 8 predicted proteins | sample 322Ometagenome_3_FD_203707 | JGI IMG/M metagenome (GOLD analysis project Ga0307410, IMG submission 203707) | Maize rhizosphere microbial communities from greenhouse at UC Davis, California, United States - 322HYB-O-3 | ecosystem: Host-associated > Plants > Roots > Rhizosphere > Soil | place...
GACGCGGGCAAGGCGCTGGCCGTCAACGGGGACGGCGCACTGGTGGTCGTCGACGCGGCCGGCGCCGGCGAGCGCGGCGTATTCGCCTTCGACGCGGCCCAGGGTTGCAAGGCGTTCCCCGAGGTCGAGACGAACGTAGCCGGGGACCCGTCCACCGGCGCCACCCCGTTCGGCGAGGTGAGCGGCCTGCTCGACGCCCACATGCACATGATGGCCTTCGAGTTCCTGGGCGGCCGGGCGCACTGCGCGAAGCCGTGGGACCGCTACGGCGTGACCACCGCGCTGGTCGACTGCCCGGACCACCAGGGCAACGGCGCCGGCGCGGTGCTGGAGAACACGCTGTCCTACGGCAACCCGGCGCGTACGCACGACCCGGTCGGGTGGCCGACGTTCAAGGACTGGCCGGCGGCGAAGTCGCTGACCCACGAGCAGTCGTACTGGAAGTGGACCGAGCGCGCCTGGCGCGGTGGGCTGCGGCTGTACGTGAACCTGCTCGTCGACAACGGGGTGCTCTGCCAGGTCTACCCGTACAAGAAGAACTCCTGCAACGAGATGGACACCGTGCGGCTCGAGGCCCAGCGGCTGCGCGAGCTCGAGAACTACATCGACGCGCAGTACGGCGGGCCGGGCAAGGGCTTCCTCAGGATCGTCACCGACCCGTTCGAGGCGCGGCGGGTGATCAACCAGGGCAAGCTCGCGGTGGTGATGGGCATCGAGATCTCGCGCCTGTTCGACTGCCGCGTGTTCAACGACGTGCCCGAGTGCGACGACGCGCAGATCGATCGCCAGCTCGACGAGGTCTACAAGCTCGGCGTGCGCGACATGGAGCTGGTCAACAAGTTCGACAACGCGCTGGGCGGCGTCGCGGGCGACAACGGAACCACCGGCACGATCGTCAACCAGGGCAACAAGGCCGAGACCGGCAAGTACTGGGAGATGCAGACCTGCCTGACCCTGGCCACGCCGGAGTCGCACGACCGCAACCAGACGCCGTTGCCGGGCGGCGTCGGCGACCGCGACCAGCTGGTCGGAGGGATCCTGAACATGACGGCGCCTCTCGGCGCGGTGCCGATCTACCCCGACCCGCCGCACTGCAACGCGCGCGGGCTCGCGCCCCAGGGCGAGCACCTCGTCCGCAAGATGATCGAGAAGAAGGTGATCATCGACCCCGACCACCTGAGCGTGCGGGCTCGCGACCACCTGCTGGCGATCGTCGAGTCGCAGAACTACTCGGGGATCGTGTCGTCGCACTCGTGGAGCACGCCCGACGCGCTGCCGCGCATCTACCGGCTCGGCGGCGTGGTGACGCCGTACGCCGGGTCGTCGAAGTCGTTCGTCGAGGAGTGGCGCAAGACCAAGCCGATGCGCGACCCGCGCTTCTGGTTCGGCTTCGGCTGGGGAGCGGACATGAACGGCTTCGGGTCGCAGGGGCTGCCGCGCGGGGCGGACGTGCCCGACAAGGTGACCTACCCGTTCAAGTCGTTCGACGGCAAGCAGACGATCGACAAGCAGCGCAGCGGCGAGCGCGTCTACGACATCAACGTCGACGGCGTCGCCCACTACGGCCTGTATCCGGACTGGGTGGAGGACCTGCGCAAGCTCGCCGGCCAGGAGATCGTCGACGACCTGGGGCGCGGGGCGGAGGCCTACCTGCAGATGTGGGAGCGCGCCGACGGCGTGCCGGCTACCTCGTGCGTCCAGTCGCGGGTGACGTTCTCGCGGCGCGGGTTCACGCGCATGAAGATCGGTGACTCCGTCGAGCAGCTGCTGCGCCGGGCCGGTCAGCCGGCGCGGCGTCCGGGGCGGGCCTGGACGTACTGCTCGGGCCGCGGCAACGGCGGGAAGGTGACGCCGGTGCTGTCGCCCACCGGCCGGCTGGAGATGGTGCTGTCGGCGGCGCGGTTCCACAAGGCCGCGGGGATCGGGCCGCGGGCTTCTGCCAAGCGGCTGCGCCGGGCGAAGCGCGTGGCGCGCGGGCTGTACGCGCGGCCGGCGGGCGGCGGAGCGCAGTTCGTGTGGCTGGTCCGGCGGGGCCGCGTGACGCACGCGGGGGTGGCGTCGCGGGCGGCGGCGAAGAACGCGCGGACGCTGCGGTCGTACGTGCGCGCCTCCGGCCTGTAGGAGCGCCGCGCCGCGGGCGTCCTTGGGGCGCGCCGCGGGGCAAAAAGCTCCAGCAGACGCGCGCGACGAGATGGTTGGAGCTTTTTCATGCCCCGCCCGCAGCGCCCAGACCCGCCTTCAAAAAGCCCAATCCGGCGCGACTTGCACCTCGCGCCCGACCGCGCTGATTCCCACTAGCCCCGCGAAGCGCCCAGCGCCTCGAACAGCTCGAACAGCGCCTCGCCCGCCGCCGGCCCCGCCCCCGGCGCCGCCAGCCGGCGCAGGCCCAGCCCGTCGGCCAGCGCCACGAACAGCGCCGCCACCCGCTCGGCGTCCTCCGGCGAGAGCCCCGCGGCGCGCAGCGCCGCCCCCGCCACGCGCTCGTAGGCCGCGAACGCCTCGGCCGCCGCGTCCCGCAGCGACGGGTCGCGCGCCGCCTGCAGGTAGAGGTCGAACTGCGCGATCTGGTGCGGGTCGTTTCCGCGCAACAGCTCGCTCCAGCGGGCCGCTCCCTCCTCGGGCGACAGCTGCTCGCGCTCGATCGCCTCGGCGACGGAAGACAACCGCGAGACCTCCTCGGAGACCCAGCACTCGAGCGCCTCGCGCAGCAGCTGGTCCTTGGTCGGGAAGTAGTAGGTGACAGACCCCAAGGGCACCCCCGATGCCTCGCCCACCGCGCGGTGCGTGACCGCCTCGACGCCACCCCGCTCGATCAGAGCGAGCGTCGCGTGCAGGATCTCCCGCCGCCGCTCCTCACCACGCGCCTGCCGCCTGACCGACATCGGCTCACGCTACAGCCGGGGCATCGGCTCACGCTACAGCCGCGACCCCGACGGTTCCAACTTGTACGTCTGTACGAGAAGGGCTAGCTTGCGCCGCCATGCGCACCTCCTACGCCCTCCTCGCCGCGCTGGTCGCGCTGGCCCTTCTCCCCGCGATCGCGTCTGGACACGCCGAGCGGGCGACCTACTTCGTCGACCCGGCCAAGGGCAGCCGCCCGGAGATGCGCAACACCGGGCCGCAGCGCGTCGTGTGCAAGCGCGACTCGCGCGCGCTGATCAAGCAGTCCTGGAAGGGCCGCGGCCCGGTCGCCCGGCGCCACCGCAAGCGCCTGACCAAGCTGCTCAGAAGGTGCCGCTATCGCCATATCCAGCAGGCGGTCGATGCGGCCCGCAGCGGCGACCGGATCCTGATCATGCCCGGCCTCTACAAGGAGGAGCCGAGCCGCAAGATCCCGGTGAAGGACCCGAAGTGCGCGGGTGACGAGTACTGGGAGCCATCGGGCGACAACCACACCGAGGACGGCCGCGTCCCCACCTACAAGCACCAGGTCGACTGCCCCAACGCGCGCAACCTGATCGCGGTCATCGGCGACTCGCTGCTGGACGACGACCGCGAGTGCGACCACAAGTGCAACCTGCAGATGCAGGGCATGGGCAGACGCGCGCGCGACGTCACCATCCAGGGCGATCGGATCAAGCAGGACGTGATCCGCGCCGACCGGGCCGACCGCTTCGTGCTGCACAACGTGCTGGTCGAGCAGGGCGGCTACAACAACATCGACGTCGTCGAGACCAACGGCTTCAGCCTGACCAAGATCGTCACCCGCTGGGCCAAGAACTACGGCATCCTCACATTCACCTCGGACAACGGCCTGTACGACACCGTCGAGACCTACGGCTCCGGCGACTCGGGCGTCTACCCGGGCTCGGGCCCCGAGGGCCACTGCAAGCGGTACGGCATCGAGGTGACGCGCGTCAACTCGTACGGCAACACGATCGGCTCGTCGGGCACCGCGGGCAACGGCACCTGGTACCACGACAACCGCTTCCACGACAACGCGGCCGGGGTGGCCCTCGACTCGTTCGCGCCCGGCCACCCGGGCATGCCGCAGGACTGCTCGAAGTGGACCGACAACGACATCTACTCGAACAACGTCAACGTGTTCGAGTCAGACCGCGACCAGTACTGCAACGAGGTGCCGTTCGACAAGCGCCGGCCCGAGGTCGTCTGCCCACAGTTCATCGCGGTCGTGGGCGCCGGCTTCATGTGGTACGGCGCCAACCAGAACATCATCCAGGGCAACCGGATCTACGACAACTGGCGCTCGGGCATGCGGCTGTTCTGGGTGCCGGCCCAGCTGCGCGGCGAGCAGGACCCGAGCAAGCAGTCCGACACCTCGAACGGCAACCGGATCATCGGCAACTCGTTCGGCATCGCGCCCGACGGCAGCCCCGCACCGAACGGCGTGGACGTCACGTGGGACGAGCAGGGCCTCGGCAACTGCTGGCAGGAGAACCGGACCGCGAACGGCGGCCCGCCGACCTCCGACCCGGCCAGCCTGCCGACGTGTGACTCCGGTGGATCCCACTCGCCCGTGTCGAACCCGGTCAAGACCGCGGCCGAGGCTCCCTGCGTCGAGTGGAACCCGCGCACCAACCCGGATCCGCCCGGTTGCTCGTGGTTCACCACGCCGCCGAAGCCCGGGTCGTGAGGCGGCCGACGGTCGCGAGCCTTGCCGCCCTGGCGCTCGCGGCCACCGCCGGCGCCTGCGGCAACGGCGCCGACGACGGGCCGAAGGCGTCCTGGGACGGCGCGCCCGCCGTGGCCCCGCACCCCGAGATCCCGACCGACCACATCGCCACCGGGCGGATCCGGAACGACGGCGCCGGCGAGCTGCGCCTGTCGGTCACCGAGGCCCGGGCCCTCGACGTGCACGGCACGCCCGTGCGGGCCACGATCCGCTTCGCGGCGGGCGTCACGCACTCGCTCTACCCGCCCCGCGACGCGCCGCACGAGAACCCGCGCCGGCAGCAGGAGCGCCTGGGCGACGCCGCGACGATCGAGCCCGGCAAGTCGGCCCCGCTGACGATCGCCTGGCACGCCGGCACGGCCGACCGCGTGCCCGTGAGGGTCGACCTGGGGCCGGTCGAGGTGCCGCTCCCGCCAGCACCCTGATTAGTCGCTGCGCGTAGGCTGCCTCGCCGCATGGCGGACGCCCCCCGCAAAGACGGCGAACCGATGCGGGTCGCGGAGGTGGAAGGGCCGCCGCCGGCGCAGCGCTCCGCCACCGGCGGGCCCGCGAAGGCCGGAAAGGCGGCCCTCACCCTGGGGGCCCTCGGCGTCGTCTTCGGCGACATCGGCACGAGCCCCCTGTACGCGCTCGACGCGGTGTTCCACGAGTCCGACGTCAAGCCCGACCAGGCCAGCGTCTACGGGATCATCTCGCTGGTCTTCTGGACGATCACCCTGATCGTCTCGATCAAGTACGTCGTCTTCATCATGCGCGCCGACAACGAAGGCGAGGGCGGCGTGATGGCCCTCATCGCGCTGCTGCAGTCCGCGCTCGGGGACACACGGGCGAAGGTGGCGCTCGTGGCCATCGGGGTGTTCGGCGCGTCGCTGTTCTACGGCGACGGCATGATCACGCCGGCGATCTCGGTGCTGTCCGCGGTGGAGGGACTCGAAGTCGCATCGCCGAGCCTCGACTCGGTGGTCATTCCGATCACGCTCGCGATCCTCACGCTGCTGTTCGTCATCCAGCGCTACGGAACCGGTGCCGTCGGCCGGCTGTTCGGGCCGGTCATGGTCCTCTGGTTCAGCGTGCTCGCGGCCAGCGGCGTGGGCCAGATCGTGCAGGACCCCTCGATTCTCAAGGCACTCTCGCCGACCTACGCCGTGGAGTTCTTCGGGAACGACTTCGGCATCGCGTTCCTCTCCCTTGGCGGGGTGGTGCTCGCCGTCACCGGCGCGGAGGCCCTCTACGCCGACATGGGTCACTTCGGCCGGGCGCCGATCAAGCGCGCGTGGTTCTGGTTCGTGTTCCCGGCCCTGACGTTGAACTACCTCGGCCAGGGAGCGCTGATAGTCGAAGACTCCAAGGCCGTCGACAACCCGTTCTACCTGCTGATGCCCGAATGGGCGCGAATCCCCGCTGTCGTGCTCGCAGCGCTCGCGACCGTGATCGCTTCGCAGGCGGTGATAACCGGGGCGTTCTCGGTCACTCGGCAGGCCGTGCAACTGGGCTTCCTGCCGCGCCTCACGATCCACCACACCTCTGAGGAGGAGGGTCAGGTCTACACGCCGGCCGTCAACATGGTGCTGTTCGTGGCGGTGATCGCGCTGGTCGTGGGCTTCGGGTCCTCGGAGTCGCTGGCCGCGGCGTACGGGATCGCCGTCACCGGGACTTTCGTGACAGCCACGATTCTGTTCTTCGCTGTGGCGCGCGCCCTCTGGCACAAGCCGCGGTGGGTCGTCGCGATTGGCGCGGGCGTCTTCCTCGCCGTCGACCTGGCCTTCTTCGGGGCGAACCTGCCGAAGGTCGTGCACGGCGGCTGGTTCCCGCTCGTCGTCGGCCTGCTCGTGTTCACGGTCCTGAAGACCTGGCAGCGCGGCCGCGAGCTGGTGACCGCCTCGCGCCGCGAGGAGGAGGGCCCGCTCCAGGACTTCGTCGACGAGTTCAACGCCATGGACCCGCCGCTCCACCGCACGCCGGGCAGCGCGGTCTTTCTGAACGCCAGCAAGGAGACGACGCCGCTGGCCATGCGGGCCAACGTCGAGCACAACCGCACGCTGCACGAGGAGGCCCTGATCCTGTCGCTGGAAACGCTCAAGGTGCCGCATGTCCCGCCCCGCGAGCGGATCACCGTCGACGACCTGGGCTACCGCGAGGACGGCATCGTGCATGTCACCGCGAAGATCGGCTTCCAGGACGTGCCGGACGTGCCTGCGCTGATCCGCGACGCCGACGCGCTCGTCGACGAGTGCGACATCGACATCGAACACTGCTCGTACTTCGTCTCCCACATCACGATCGTGAGGACCGACGCGCCCGGCATGGCGACGTGGCGCAAGCGTCTGTTCCAGAACCTCTCGCGGCTGTCGTCGAACCCCGTCGAGTACTTCAAGCTGCCGGCCGAGCGCACGGTGACGATGGGTCAGCACATTGAGTACTAGACGTCTGGGCTGGATCGCCGTCCCGGCGCTGGCCCTGCTCATCTGGCTGATCTACGGCAGCGGCTACGTCGACTACGACGCCCTTTACGCGCTGATCTGGGGCGACGACCTGGGCGAGCTGCACCGGCCGATCGACATGGAGGCGACGCACTCGCCGACGCCGCACCCGCTGCACACGCTCGTGTCGATCCCGCTCTCGTGGCTGGGCTCCGGCGCCCTCGACGGGCTGGAGCTGCTGTCGGTGCTGTCGTTCGCCGCGCTCGGCTGGTTCGCGTTCCTGCTGGGCAAGCGGCTGTTCGGACCGGTGGCCGGCGTGGTGCTGGCGCTCACGCTGCTCGTCCGCCCGGTGCTGGTCAACCAGGCGCTGACCGCGAACATCGACGTGCCGTTCCTGGCCTTCGTGCTCGGGGCGCTCGCGATGGAGGCGCTGCGGCCGCGGCGGGGCTGGCCGGTGCTGGCCATGCTCGCGCCGGCAGGCCTGCTGCGGCCGGAGGCCTGGCTGCTGTCGCTGGCCTACCTGGCGTGGCTCATGTGGGACGACCGCGACCCGCGCGCGCACGCACGCGAGATCGCGCTGGCGCTGTCGGCCCCCGTCGCCTGGACGCTGTTCGACCTCGTGCTGACCGGCAACCCCGTGCACTCGCTGACCCACACGAGCGACGCGGCCACCCGCATCGGCCGCCCGCAGGGGCCGGTGCGCGCGGTGCGGCTTACGCCGGGCTACCTGGCCGACTACCTGACCGCCCCGGTCGTGCTGGCCGGAGTGGCCGCGGCGCTGGCGGCGCTCTGGCTGCGCGTGCGGCGGGCCTACCTGCCGATCGTGCTCGGCCTGCTGGGCGGGCTGGGCTTCCTGTTCCTGGGCTTCGCCGACCTGCCGCTGCTGGCCCGCTACCTGGCGGTGCCGTCGGCGATGCTGGCGCTGCTCGTCGCCGGCGTGGTCGCCGCGCCCTGGTGGTGGCCCGGCGAACGCAGGCTCGCGATCGTCGCCTCGATCGCCGCCGCGGTCGCGCTGATCGCGTCGATCCCGCTGTCGAGCGACGAGCTGAGCGACAAGGTGAACGCCGCCCAGGACCGCCACGAGGTCGACCAGGCGCTGCCCGGCTTCGTCGACGGGCGCGCCGCGGCCGCCGCGATCGACCGCTGCCGCCCGCTGCAGGTCCAGTTCTTCCAGACCCGGCCGCTCGTCGCCTACCTGATCGAGCGCCGGCCCAACGCGATCGACACCGGCCGCCCGGAGCGCGCCACCGCCGGCACGGTCCTTACCTCTAGCCTCGACCGCAGCCAGGCGCCGCCGCCCGGCTTCGCGGTCGTCGCGCGAGACGACCGCTGGACCCTGTACCAAGCCTGCCGATGACCCGAGCCCGCGTGTTGCGATTCGCCCTGCCCGCCGCCGCCTGTGCGGCGGTCGCCGCCCTGATCTGGGGCCTCTACGGCTCGGGCAACGTCGGCTACGACACCTACTACGCACTGCTCTGGGGCGACGAGCTCTCCGAGGGGGCGCTGCCCAGCTACGAGGCGCCCCGGTCCCCGATCCCGCACCCGCTGGCGAACCTCGTGTCGCTGGTCGTCACGCCGCTCGGCAACGTGTCCGACGACGCGTGGATCGCGATCACGCTGCTGTCGTTCGGCGCGCTCGCCGTCGCCGCGTTCTACCTGGGGCGCGCGCTGGTGGGCTGGCCGGTCGGCGTGGTGTTCGCGATCGTGCTCCTCACGCGCCCGCTGCTGGTCGAGCAGGCCCTGTCGACCTCGATCGACATCCCGTTCCTGGCGCTCGTCGTGGCCGCGGCGGCGGTCGAGGTCCGGCGACGGGGCAGCTGGCTGCCGGTGCTGATCCTGCTCGGGGCCGCCGGGCTGCTGCGCCCGGAGGCCTGGGGGGTCAGCGCGTTCTACATCCTGTGGACCTGGCGGATCGTCACGCCGCGCGAGCGCAAGTGGATGGTCGGCATCGCCGCGACCGCGCCGGTCGTATGGATCGGGTCTGACCTGATCATCACCGGCAGCCCCAAGTGGTCGTTCGACCAAGGGCGCATCACCGCCGAGCGGACGGGCACACCAGGCGGGCTCACGCAGACGATCAGCTGGACGGGCCGGGCGATGAAGGGCGTCCTTCACCTATCGATCGCGTTCGGAGGGATCGTCGGCGCCCTGCTGGCGATCCGCTTCTTCCGCCAGAAGGCGCTCGCGCCGCTGGGCATCCTGGCGCTCGGCGCGGCATCGTTCCTCGCGATCGGGTTCGCCGGCCTGCCGCTGATCACCCGCTACTTCTTCCTGGGTGGCGTCATGCTCGCGCTGTTCTTCGCGGTGGCGCTGGTGGGCTGGACCGGGCTCGAGCGCGGCAACCGCTGGCGGCCCTGGTGGATCGCGGGCGCGGCGGCGCTCGCGCTCGTTCTCGTCGCGACCGGCAAGTACGAGAAGGAGTCGGTCGACGGCCGCCTGCGGGAAGCCAGCCGCCGTGGGGTCGTGCAGGACGACCTGGAACGCCTGATGAACCGCGCCGAGTTCAAGACAGCGATCGCCGGCTGCAAGCCGCTCTACTCGCGGGTCTACCGGTCGCGCCCGCAGATGCTGTGGCTGCGGCGCGATCAGCCCGCGATCGAGATCGTCGCCAACCAGCGGGTCGCGCCGACCGACGGGCTGCTGCTGCGCTACGTCTACGAGCGCGCGCCCGCCCCGGCGACGGGCTTCCACAACCTGGCGGCGTCGACGTTCTGGTCGCTCTCCGGCACCTGCGCGCCGGGAGCGGTCGCGGCGGCGCCCTAGCTGCTGCCCGGGTCGATCCGGGTCACGGTGCCCGCGTCGTTCGCGGTCACCCACACCGAGCCGTCGGCCACGGTCACGCCGGTGGGCTGCCCGGGGAGCTTGACCACGCGCCCGGAGCGCCTGCCGGTCCCGGGATCGAGCCGCCACACCTTGTCGTCGGCGCCGCTCGTCACCCAGACGTGGCCCTCGCCGTAGGCCACGCCGAACGGCTCGCCGCCCACCTTGGTCGTCGCGACCTCGCCCGTGTCGGGGTCGACCCGGCTGACCGAGTCGGACCCCTTGTTGGCCACCCAGACCGCGCCGCCGCCGATCGCGACCTCGACCGGGTTGTCGCCCACCGGAATCGTCTTGTCGACCTTGCCGTCGCGGATGCGCTTGACCACGTCGTTCGCCCTGTCGGCCACCCAGACCGTGCCGTTCTCGGCGGCGATGCCGCGCAGGGACCCGCCGGCCTGAATGGGCTCGCCGCGCGCTTTGCCGCTGGCCGCGTCGACGACGGTGACAGTGCCGTCGTCGCTGGACACGTAGACCGAGTCGCCGTCGGCCGCGGCGAAGAACGGCGCGTCGCCCACGCCGGCGGTCGTGCTCTGCCCCCTCTGCGTGTCGACTCGCAGCACCGAGTCGCTCGCGGTCCGCACGACCCAGACCGCGTCGTCGGTGGTCGCGAGGCCGAACGGCTGCTTGCCGACGCGGCCGTCCTTGCGCCCGCTGCCGTCGAGCGCCATGCGCGACAGCGTGCCCGAGCTGTTGTTGGCCACCCACAGCCGGCCGCCCGTGACCGCGACGCCGAACGGCCGCTTGCCCACGGGGATCGGGTCACCGGTCACGCGCGCGGGGCGGGTGGAGGAAGGCGGTTCGCTGGAATCGTCGCCGCCGCCGAGGGCGAACAGCGCGACCGCCGCCACGACGAAGAGCGCCGCGATCGCGCCGGCGATCAGCGGCGCGCGCGAGCGCCCGCGCTTCACGCGCCGGTAGTCGGGGGCGGCCGGGGGCGGAGTGGCCGGTGGGGGAGCAGCCGGTGGGGCAGCAGCCGGTGGCGGAGTGGCAGGGATCGCAGCCGTGGCGGCGGTCGGCGGCGCCTCAACCACCACATGCCGCGGCGCAGTCGGCCGCTCCTCGAGCGCCGACCGCGCGGCGCCCAGCAGCTCCGCGCACGTCGCGTAGCGCTGGCTCGGCGCCTTGGCCAGCGCGCACCCGATCACGCCGTCGAGCGCCGGAGGCAGCTCCGGCCGCAACTCGCTGGGCCGCGGCGGCGGCTCGTGCAGCTGCGCGTAGAGCACCGCTACCTGCGCGTTGCGCGGGAACGGCCGCGAACCGGTCAGGCACTCGTGCAGCACGCCGCCGAGCGCGTACACGTCGGCGCGGCCGTCCAGCCGGCTGCCGGAGATCTGCTCGGGCGCGGCGTAGTCGGGCGTGCCCAGGAAGACGCCGGTGGCGGTCATCGCGGTCATGTCCGCCTGCGTGGGCTTGGTCAACCCGAAGTCGGTCAGAAACGCGCGGTTGCCCTCGACCAGGATGTTGCCCGGCTTGACGTCGCGGTGGACGAGCCCGGCGACGTGCGCGGCGTCGAGAGCGTCGCCCACCTGCCCGAGCAGCGCGAGCGCCTCGTCGAACCCGAGCGTCCCCTTGCGCCGCAGAACGGCGGCCAGGTCCTCGCCGGGCACGAGCCGCATCGCCAGGTAGAGGGACCCGTCGACCTCGCCCGCGTCGTAGACCGTGACCACGCTCGGGTGGTCGAGCGCCGCCGCCATCCGCGACTCGCGCAGGAAGCGCCCGCGGAAGTCGGCGTCGCGCGACAGCTCCGGGGCCAGCACCTTGAGCGCGACGGTGCGGCTGAGGTGCAGGTGCTCGGCGCGGTAGACCACGCCCATCCCGCCGCGGCCCAGGATGTCGTCCAGGCGGTAGGCGCCGAACTGCTGGCCTGTGACGGGAACGGGACTCACGTACCGACCCTAACGCCGGTCGGGACCCCTCGGTGCGATGTCGCGCTAGGCGGCTGTCTGTTCGGTGACGCCGACGCCGGCTCTCCGGGCGTTGTCGACGATCCCGTCGATGATCCGGTCCCAGACGCCGCGCGGCAGGTCGTGGCCCATGCCCTCGATCAGCATCAGCCGCGCGCCGGGGATCGCGCGGGCGGCCGCGCGACCGCCGGACGGCCGGACCAGCTTGTCGGCCTTGCCGTGGATGACGAGCGTCGGCGCGGTGATGCGCCCCAGGTCCTTCGTCCGCTTGGGCGACGCGATGATCGCCGCGAGCTGGCGTCCGGAGGCGGCCGCGTCGTGGTCGCGGTCGTAGGAGAGCCGGGCCAGGTCGCGCACCTCGTCCAGGTCGCGGTCGAAGCCCGGCGATCCGATCCTGTCGTAGAGCTTGGCCACGTGCTCGGCGAACGCCTCGCGCTCGCGCGGCGCGGCCTTGAGCAGGACCGGGTAGACCGCGAGCGCCGGCTGTCCGCTCAGCTGCGCGCCGGTGTTCGACATGATCGAGACGAGCGAGAGCACGCGCCGGGGATGCCGGATGGCCAGGGTCTGGGCGATCATCCCGCCCATCGACGCGCCGACCACGTGCGCGCGGTCGACGCCCAGGTGGTCGAGCAGGCCGGAGGCGTCGTCGGCCATGTCGGGCAGCCGGTAGTGCGCGGCCTTCTTGCTCCGGCGGGCGAGCTGCCCGACCGTCGGCGCGGGAGCCTCGATGTGCGTGGAGCGCCCGGAGTCGCGGTTGTCGAAGCGCACGACGTGGAAGCCGCGGCCGGCCAACCGAGCGCAGAAGTCCTCGTGCCAGCCGATCATCTGGGTGGCCAGGCCCATGATCAGCAGCACGGTCGGGTCCTGCGGATCGCCGAACGTCTCGTAGCAGAGGGTGATGTCGCCGAGGTCGGCGAACTGCTCGTTCATCGCGTGGAGGCTAGCTACCCCGCGCGCGCCGAGCCGCAAACGGGCCACGGCGACGCGCCGCGTTCGGCGGCGAGCGCGCGGGCCCGGTGGTCCTGCTCGCGCTCGCTGGCCTGGGCCGGATCGCCGCTGCCCCCGAGCGACTGCCAGGTGG
>Ga0307410_10000878_pt1 | contig 12845 bp, 7 predicted proteins | sample 322Ometagenome_3_FD_203707 | JGI IMG/M metagenome (GOLD analysis project Ga0307410, IMG submission 203707) | Maize rhizosphere microbial communities from greenhouse at UC Davis, California, United States - 322HYB-O-3 | ecosystem: Host-associated > Plants > Roots > Rhizosphere > Soil | place...
GCCCCTCTAGAGGGGGGTGGGTGGTGAGCAGCGAACTACCCTGAGCTTCATCGAGCGAAGGGCGTGTGTGGCCGCAGCGCACTCCTTCGTAACGATCCCAGCGAAAGGAGGCGGAGGCCGCAACGGCCTCTTTCGCTCTTAACGGGGCCTTGGGGCTTGACGCCGCGCTGTTTCTGACGACAGTGAGATAGAGGGCGACCGCTGCGGCCACTCCGGGCGCCTTCTTGCGGCAGTGAAAGTCAAGGTCAGCGATCCCAGCCTCATCGAGGCCCTGTCTGAGTCCCTGCGAAGCACGGGCTGCGTCGTCGCGCGCACCGCCTCGGGGACTCTCGAGATTCGCTCCGGCTGGCCGGTTCGAGACGCGGCTTCCGGATACGAGCTCGACGGCTACCTGCGTGTCTGGGAGGCGACGCACTCCGGCGTCTTCGCGACCCGGGTGGGTTGAGGAGCGGGGGGCCTTCCGAGGCATCTGCGGTCGCCTCGCGGGCCCTCCGTTCGTCGGCCCGCCCGGGTAACCGAGCTAGCATGACGGGGAATGACGCGCCCCAGGCTCGTCGGCCTGAACCACGTCGCCCTCGAAGTCGGCGACGTCGAGGAGGCGCTCGAGTTCTATGGGCGCATCTTCGACGTCGAGCTTCGCGGCCGCTCCGGCCGCATGGCCTTCGTGGACATGGGTGACCAGTTCGTCGCGCTCGCGCAGGGGAGGACGCAGCCGCCCGACGCGCACCGCCACTTCGGGCTCGTCGTGGACGACAAGGAGGCCGCCCGGCGCGCGCTCCAGGAGGCCGGCGTCGAGGTTCCTCGGAGCGGCCGCCTCGACTTCCGCGATCCCTGGGGGAACCACGTCGAGGTCGTCGACTACCGCGAGATCCAGTTCACGAAGGCCGAGAACGTCCTTCGCGGCATGGGCCTCGAAGGGCTCGAGAAGAATGAGAAGGCGTTGCAGGAACTCCGTTCCAAGGGGCTCGCCGATTAGATTCGAGCGCTGCCTGGAATGATTGGGCTCGTAAAAAACGGGCGTGTCTATCGGCTAATCCTCCCTCTCGATGACATAGACCACGACGGACGTCCCGTCCCGGACTGGTGACTCCAATAGGGTCTCGTACCCGTAGCGGCCGCGTGCCGCGCTCAGACCTCCGCCCTCGGTTTGTCCTTCCGCGGCTTCGACGGAGGGCGGGGGCGGGTCGAGCTTCCAGCCACAGGCCGTCAGTTGCTGCCTGTAGTACGTCACCACGCGCTCGGCCGCATCTTCCGTTGTAAAGGCGACGTAGCAGCCGTTGCTGCCGCTGTACTCGGGTTCGAGCTGTCGCCCACCGTACTGCGGGAACTCGCGAAACACGCGCATCTCACCCTCGCTACACCCGCCCGTCACGGTGTCGAAGGTTTCGAAGGCGATCATGGCGACGAAGGGAAGTACGACGGCCGCCGCGACTGCGGCGAGCGCTATGAGAATCGTCTTGCGCATAGGATCAGAGCTTGCCGGCCCGGCTAGCCCTCCTCACGCCATTATGCGCGGCCGCACGAGACGAAGAAATAGTCCATTTGGGTCATCGGTAAAGTCGGGTCCGGACTGTCGAAAAATCCCTGCAAATAGGCACCGTCCGAGGACCGCTCTACCCTACGGACCCCGCGTTTTTCGAGGGCCTGGCTACAGATACGATGGAGGGAAGAGATGGCGTCCGCACGCACCGATGAAGCTCCCGCAATCGCCGACGAGGCTCTACTGAACAACGTCTCAGCGCCCGAGCGGCGTCTCGGCGTGCGCCGATACTTCACGATTCCGGGCCGTGACCCGTTCGACGAGATCGAGTGGGAGATCCGCGACGCCTTCATCCCCGGCAAGGACAAGCCCGTCTTCGAGCAGAAGGGCGTCGAGTTCCCGAAGTTCTGGTCGCAAACAGCGACAAATATCGTCGCGCAGAAGTATTTCCGCGGCCGCATGTCCTCGCCCGAGCGCGAGTCGAGCGTGCGCCAGATGATCGGCCGGGTCGTCGACACGATCGTCAAGTGGGGGGACGCGGGCGGCTACTTCGCCGACGAGGAAGAGTCCGAGACCTTCGAGGCCGAGCTCAAGGCGATCCTCGTCAACCAGCTCGCCGCCTTCAACTCGCCGGTCTGGTTCAACGTCGGCTTCGAGGAGAAGCCCCAGTGCTCGGCCTGCTTCATCCTCTCGATCGACGACTCGATGGACTCGATCCTCGACTGGATCCGGCGCGAGGGCATCATCTTCCGCGGCGGCTCGGGCTCGGGCATCAACCTCTCGCGCCTGCGCTCCTCGCACGAGCAGCTCTCCAAGGGCGGCCACGCCTCCGGCCCGGTCAGCTTCATGCGCGGCGCCGACGCCTCGGCCGGCACGATCAAGTCCGGCGGCAAGACCCGGCGCGCGGCCAAGATGGTCATCCTCGACATCGACCATCCGGATGTCGAGGAGTTCATCTGGTGCAAGGCCAACGAGGAGGACAAGGTGCGCGTCCTCGAGGCGGCCGGCTACGACATGTCGCTGAACTCGCCCGACTGGGCGTCGATTCAGTACCAGAACGCGAACAACTCGATCCGTGTCACCGACTCCTTCATGGAGGCCGCCGATCGCGGCGAGGACTGGAACCTGACTGCGCGCACCGACGGCGCCGTCGTCGCGACGCTTCCCGCGCGCGACCTCCTGAAGCAGGCCGCCGAGGCGGCGTGGCGCTGCGCCGATCCGGGCGTCCAGTACGACACGACGATCAACAAGTGGCACACGCTCCCGAACACGGGCCGCATCAACGCGTCGAACCCGTGCTCGGAGTACATGTCCATCGACGACAGCGCGTGCAACCTCGCCTCGCTGAACCTGATGAAGTTCCGCCGCGAGGACGGCGAGCTCGACGTCGAGGCCTTCGAGCACGCGGTCGACACGGTCTTCCTCGCGCAGGAGATCCTCGTCGGCTACTCGAGCTATCCGACGCCCGAGATCGAGAAGAACGCGAAGGCCTACCGCCAGCTCGGCCTCGGCTACGCGAATCTCGGCGCGCTCCTGATGGCGCGCGGGCTTCCCTACGACTCCGACGAGGGCCGCTCCTATGCAGCCGCGATCACCGCGCTCATGACGGGACGCGCGTACCGGAAGTCGTCCGAGATCGCCGCCCGCATGGGCGCTTTCGCCGGGTACCAGCCGAACGCCGGCGCGATGATCGGCGTCATCGCCCAGCACCGGGCCGCGGTCGGGAACATCGAGAACTCCGACATCGTGCCGAGCGATCTGCTCACGGCCGCGCGCCAGTCATGGGACGACGCGCTCGACCTGGGTGAGGTGGCCGGCTACCGGAACGCGCAGGCGACCGTGCTCGCGCCCACCGGGACGATCAGCTTCATGATGGATTGCGACACGACCGGGGTCGAGCCCGACTTCTCGCTCGTCAAGTCGAAGAAGCTCGTCGGCGGCGGCGAGATCACGATCGTGAACAAGACCGTGCCGATGGCGCTCGACAAGCTCGGCTATGCGCCGGACGAGATCGACCAGATGGTGGCGTTCATCGACGAGCGCAACACCGTGGTCGGCGCGCCGTTCATGAAGGCCGAGCACTATCCGGTCTTCGACTGCGCGATCGGCGACCGCGCGATCCACTACATGGGCCACGTGAAGATGATGGGCGCCGTCCAGCCCTTCATCTCCGGCGCGATCTCGAAGACGGTCAACCTGCCCGAGACGGCGACCGTCGAGGAGGTCTCAGGCCTCTTCGCCGACGCCTGGAAGCTCGGCGTCAAGGCGATCGCCATCTACCGCGACAATTGCAAGGTCGCACAGCCGCTCTCGAAGAAGGGCGGCGCCGAGGCCGCGGCGCCTCCGCCCGCGCCGAAGGAGGAGCGCCGGCGCCTGCCGGATGACCGCACCGAGATCGGCCGCAAGTTCAAGGTCGGCGACTACGAGGGCTACATCCACGTCGGCCTCTACGACGACGGGACGCCCGGCGACATCTTCGTCGACATCGCCAAGGAGGGCACGACCCTGGCCGGCCTCATGAACTCGTTCATGATCGCGGTCTCGCTCGGGCTCCAGTACGGCGTGCCGCTCGAGGTCTACGTCTCCAAGTTCGCGCACATGCGCTTCGAGCCGTCCGGCATCACGAACGACGCCGACATCCGTGTCGCCAAGTCGATCGTGGACTACGTCTTCCGCTGGATGGGGAAGCGCTTCCTCGACACCGACAAGCAGGCCGAGCTCGGGATCATGAGCCCCGAGGTCAAGGCGCGCCTCGCGCAGGCCCACTCGGTGCTGGAAGGCAACGGCGACCTCGCGGAAGCCGACGACGCGCCTGCCTCACCGCCAGGCCAGACGGCCCTCTTCAACGCCTGGGAGGACGCCGTCGAGTGCGCGAAGTGCGGCGGCCGCATGGTGCGGACGGGTAGCTGCTACACCTGCCGCGACTGCGGCCAGAACACCGGGTGTAGCTAACTGTAGCTCCGCGTTTGGTGCAGCAGTTGACTGGTGGTTCGACTATGCGGCGACGGGACTTCCGCTGGCTCGCGGGGCCCGAGACAACTTCGACCTCCGCGCCTGAACCTTCGAGAGCGTGGCGGCAGAGAGCTGGGAGACAATTCGAGCCGGTTAGTGGCGTCTGCCCGCTGCCGCAGGCGGTAGCGTGTCCTCGCCGTGACCGACAAGGCCGAACACCTGACCCGCGAGCAGAAGGCAACCCTCGAGGCTGAGCTCGCCGAACTCGAGGGCCCTAAGCGCGCCGACGTCGTGGAGGCGATCGCGACCGCCAGAGGCTTCGGTGACCTCTCCGAGAACTTTGAGTACCACGCCGCGAAGAACGAGCAGGGTCTGCTGGAGCGTCGGATCACGATCCTGCGCGACCGCTTGCAGCGAGCGGTCCTCGTCGACGAAGAAGCCGCCGCAGCGAGCTCCGTAGTCGCCGTCGGCTCACGTGTCTCCATCGAGCTCGATGACGGCGAGACGATGGACGTGGAGATCTCGAGTGTCGGTGGAGTCTCTCCCGACTCGCCGCTCGGCAAGGCACTGCTCGGCGCGAAGGTCGGCGACAAGATCGTGGTGGCGGCGCCTCAGGGCAAGTGGCGCGCGAAGGTCACCACGGTCGGTCGCTGAGCCCGGTCGTCAGCCTTCCAGAGCTTCGCGAAGCGCTTCATCCGGCTCGATCGCCTTCCCCGTGGCCCGACAGGCCTCGAACTCGTCGCCGGCGACCTGGCCGAGCTGACGATCGAGCCACGCGCGGTCGAAGTCGCTGCGGTCGATCCCGGCGGCTTCACGCACAGCGTCGGAGGCACCTGCGAGCCGGCCTGCCCGAGCCGCCTGCCTCTCGGCTGCAGCGAGGATCGCAGCCTTCTCGAGCCCGAAGGCAATCAGCTCCTGATCTCGCACGCGTTGCGCGGAAGAGAGCATCTCGCGGTTGAGCTCGCGCGCACGCTCGTGATCCCCGCGTTCGATCGCGACCGCAACGAGGCTGTCCAACGTCGCAGACGCTCCCCACTCGTTTCCATGCATCCGGTCGAGCTCGAGTGCTTCGAGGAAGCGAGACTCCGCGTCGTCGAGGTCTCCCCGCTCGAACGCCAGGATGCCGAGGTTTCCGAGCGATGACGCCGCCCGGGCCTCATCGCCGAGCTGACGGCGGATGGCCAGGCTCTCCTCGAGGAGAGAGCGGGCCGCATCGAGGTCACCCAACGCGCGCTTGATCGAGCCGAGGCTGTTCAGCGCGGCGCCGACGCGCTCGCGGTCATCCTGCTCGCGAAAGCTGGCCAGGCTCCGCTCGACCAGCTCGGCCGCCCGCTGCGGCTCGCCACGCTGATCGACGAGGACGCCGAGAGCGTAGAGCGGGCGGGCCCGCAGCTCCTCCGGCGCGCCCTCGGTCGCCGCCAAGAGCTCGGTCAGCCGGTTGCAGCCCTCCATTCCGTGGCCGTGCGTGTACCAGAACCAGCCGAGTGCGCCGCCGAGGCGAAGGGCGGTCTCGGCGTTCCCGGCGGCGAGCGACGAGTCGAGCGCGGCGCGTAGGTTGTCATGCTCCGCCTCCAGGCGCTCGAACCAAAGGAGCTGATCGTCGCCCCGCAGGCCGGCATCGGCTTCCTCTGCGAACTGTGCGAACTCGAGCGCGTGGCGATTGAGCAGCTGATCCTCCTCGACCGCCTGGGCGAGCTGCTCGCGCGCGAACTCGCGGATCGTCTCGAGCATCGAGAATCGCGGTTCGCCACCCGCTTCCTCGGCCTCGCGGAGGAGGCTGCGGTCGACCAGGGACGCGATGCCCTCCAGCACGTCGAGCTCGCCCGCACCGGCCACACGCTCGGCCGTCTCGAGGGTGAATCCGCCCATGAACACCGACAGGCGGGGATGGAGGCGGCGCTCCTCCTCGCCGAGCAGGTCGTAGCTCCATGCGATCGCCTGGCGCAGGGTGCTCTGTCGCGCCGGGACTTCGCGCCCTCGTGCGGCAGGAAGCTCCAACCGATTCTCGAGCCGGCGGAGCAGAGAAGCGGGCGGCAGGACCTTCGTCCATGCGGCCGCGAGCTCGATGGCGAGCGGCAGCCCGTCGAGGCGCTCGCAGATCTCGGCGACGATCGGCGCCGTCGCATCTGTCAGCTCGAAGTCTGGACGAAGCGCGCGGGCGCGCTCGACGAAGAGCATCACCGCGTCGGACTGGGCTGCCTCGGCAGCCGTCTTCACGCCCGCTGACGCGGGCAGGCCCAAAGGAGGGACGGGAAACTGCCGCTCGGCCGCGATCCGCAGTGGCTCACGGCTTGTCACCAGCATCTTGAGCCGCTGGCAGGCGCCGAGGAGGGCTGCAAGGAGCTCAGCCGCAGCGCCCACGTGTTCGAAGTTGTCGAAGACGATGAGCACGCGGCGGTTGCGGAGCTCGCCTTTGAGCGCCTCGGTGACTGAGAGCGACGAGCTCTCCTCGACGCCGAGCACCCGCGCCAGCTCGAGCGGGACGAGATCCGGATCGCTGATGGGCGCGAGGAGGACGCCGTAAACGCCGTCGGGAAACTCGCCGACCAGGTCGGCGGCGACCTGTAGCGCCAGGCGTGTCTTGCCGGTCCCGCCCGGCCCGGTGAGCGTCACCATCCGAGTGTTCTCGTCCAGCAGGAGCGTGCGCACCGCTTCGAGCTCCGCGTCTCGGCCGACCAATGGGGTCGGCTGAGCCGGGAGATTCGTGACGCGGCCTTCGATCGTCCGCGGGGGCGGGAACTCGTCGACGAGCCCGTCCCCGCAAAGCTGGTACAGGCGCTGTGGCCCGGTGAGGTCCTTCAGCCGGTGGTCGCCGAGGTCGCGGAACGTGAGCCCGTCGAGGTTCTCGGGGAGGAGGTCGCGCGTCGTCTGGGAGAGCAGGACCTGCCCGCCGTGGCCAGCCGCAGCCACGCGCGCGGCGCGATGCATGTCGATGCCTACGTAGCCCTCCGGGGTGGGCGTTGGTGCGCCGGTGTGGAGCCCCATGCGGACCCGGATGGCCCCACCGTCGGGCCAGGTGTGGGCGGCGAGCGAACGCTGCGCGTCCGCGGCAGCGGCGGCCGCTCCTCCGGCGGCCGTGAACGCGACGAAGAACGCGTCACCCTCGGTGCCGAGCTCGGTCCCGCCGTGGGCCGCGAAGGCCGTGCGCAGGAGACGGTTGTGTGCGGCGAGGAGGGCCGGCCAGCCCTCGTCGAGCTGCTCGGCGAGGACAGTCGAGCCCTCGATGTCTGTGAAGAGCAGTGTGACGGTGCCCGACGGCAGCTCCAATCTGGCGAGAGGCTATCGCCTCAGCGAACGGCGAGCGTGTCTCGGCCAGAGCTTCGCAACGGTCTTTCTTCGGCTCGATCGCCTTCCGCGCGCGGCGAAGTGCAGGGGCGCGCCGTCTTTCGCCGTGCTCCCGGGAGGCATAGGCTCGGGCGCACGATGGCCGATTCAACGATTGCCGACGGGGCGGGGGGCCCGGAGAGGGAGCTCGAAGCGCTTCGGGAGCAGCAACAGGCGATTAGCGGGGTTCTTCGGGCACTGGCGCAGTCCGCCGGCCTCCAGCCGGTTCTCGACGAGGTCGTCGAGGCATGCAGGCGACTCTGCCGGGCGGATACAGGCAGATTGTGGCTCCTCGATGGCGACGTGCTCCTCTCCGTGGCGCACGACGGGGGTGGCGCGGAGGGATTTTCCTACGACAAGGAGCATCCGCACGCCATTGACCGCTCTTCGGCTGCCGGTCGGGCCGCCGTCACCCGAAGGCCCGTGCACATTCCGAATGTCGACCAGGATCCCGAGTACACGTACTCCGGGCCCCGCCCATACAAGGCGATGTTGGGAGCGCCGATCCTCATCGAGGACGAGCTGATTGGAGTCGTTGTCGTCGTCCGAACAGAGCCCACCCCGTTCTCGGACGACCAGATCGCCTTGATCGAGACCTTTGCCGACCAGGCAGCTGTCGCGATCGCGAACGCACGTCTACTCGAAACGGTCGAGCGCCAGCGGACGGAGCTCGCTCGGTTCGTCTCACCACCGGTGGCCGAGCTCATAACGAGCGAGGAGGGAAAGCAGCTTCTCGCAGGCCATCGCGCCTACATCACGATCGCCTATTTCGACCTGCGCGGCTTCACTGCCTTCGCCGAGACCGCCGAACCGGAGGAGTTGATCGACATCGTTCGCGAATACCACTCGGCGACGGGAGAACTCGTCACGGCCCACTCCGGGACGCTCGAGCACTTCGCGGGCGACGGGCTCATGGTCTTCTTCAACGACCCGGTCGCCATCGAAGAGCCCGAGCTTCAGGCGGCCAGGCTCGCCCTCGCGATGCGGGATCGCATTGGGGAACTGGCGGCAGGCTGGCGTAAGCGTGGCTACGAGCTGGGCCTCGGGGCGGGGATCGCCGTGGGCCACGCGACCCTCGGACGCATCGGCTTCGAGGGCCGGTACGACTACGGCGCCCTCGGCAGCGTCACGAACATCGCGTCCCGGCTGAGCGACGAGGCGGGGCCAGGGAAGATCCTCCTCACCCAGCGGGCCTACGCAGCGCTCGAAGGCCGCGTCGAAGCACGGACGGTCGGGTCGCTCGAGCTCAAGGGGCTCGGCCGGCCGGTGGACGTCTACGAGCTGGTCGGCATCCCCCTCGAGCCCGAGGATGAGCGTCGTCTTGCCGATTAATTGGAAATCTCGAGGGCGGCCAGGCGCTCCGTCGCCAACGCAACCCCGACGACCGACCCCTTGCGCGCGGCGGCGTCGGCGGCCTTGGTAAGTGCAGCCTTCGCGTCCTCCGGCCGTCGGGCCAGCTCGAGCACCTCCGCCTGCAACATGAGCAGGTCGGGCATGTTGAGCAACTCTTGCGTGTCCTCCATGAGCGCAACTGCCCCCGCAGCGAGGCGAACCGCCTCCTCGAGCTCACCGCGACGGGCAAGGACGCGGGCTCTGGAAATCTTCAGCGAGGAGAGGCCGCTCACATCGATTTCCGGGATGGTCTCCCGTGCCACCGCGAGGTGCTCGTCGGCCTCGTCCAGTCGACCCTGCTCGACGAGGACGCTGGCCAGCAGGGCGGCTAGGTGTCCGGCGCGCGCCCGCTCACCCGTTCCCTCCAGGATCTCCAGCCCAGCGCGTAGCTCGCGCTCCGCCGCTTCCGGATTGCCCGCCCGGAGCTCGAGCGGTGCCATCGAGAACGGGTGGACTGCGAGCGCCTCATCGTGGCCCAGCTCGGCGAACATGGCTCGAGCCGCTTCCAGGAGCTCTCGCCCGGTGTCCTCATCCCCTTGCAACGCGATGAGCGACCCCATCACCCGGTTCGTCCAGGCCTTGATTTCCAGGCTGTCCGGATGCTGCTCGCGGATCTCGCGTGTCTCGACGATGCCCTCTGCGGCGGGCGTGCTGCCGAAGAGAATCGTTCCGAGGACCATGCCGAACACGTCGCGCTCGATGCTCTTGTTGCCGGCCCGCCGAGCATGCTCGATCGACCGGAGCAGGGGCTCGCGCATCGAATCCCACATTGCCCCGGCCCACCCGATGAGGCCGACGGCGAACCACGCCCGGGAAAGACCCTCCTCGTCGCCAACGCGCTCGAGCACCTCGATCGCTCGCCGCGAAAGCGCTTCATGCTCATCCGGGTCGAAGTCGGGAGTGGCGAGCATTTCGTAGAACGAGAGCTCGATTTGGGCGCGAACCAGAAGATCCTCGCGCTCGAGGGCCTCGGCCCCGGCTAGGGCGCGTTCGAGCGCGCTGCGCGAACCCTCGTAGTCGTGTCCTGCCTCGAGGAGGACGCGTCCGATGTCGGTGAGGGCGCGTACGCGCTCCGGGGCGTCCTCCGGAAAGAGCTGAACCGCTCGGTCGAGCAGGTTCGCCGCCGCCCGCCGGTCGCCTCGTTCGAGCGCTTTCCGCCCGGCACGCGCAAGGAGCTCGCCGGCATGACCCCCTGCCGTCCGGTCGCTCTCCGTGAGGGGGCCGAGCTCGCCCCGGTACCTGAACGCCTGTTCAAGGTGGTAGCCGACGATCTCGTCGAGCTCGACCAGTTCCACGCCCCGCGTCTCGAGCCACGCTGCGAACCGCTCGTGGAGCTCTGCGCGGGTCGCCTTGGGCAGCGCCTCGTAAGCCGCGTCCCGGATCAGGAGGTGACGGAAGCGGTAGCCGTCCTCGCCCGCCAGCTGGCCCAGCTCCGGCCTGACGAGATCCTTCCGCACGAGCGCGACGAGCCGGCCGTCGACAGGCGTCTCGTCCTGGACGAGCGCTGCAACGCCGCCCCGGTGGAAGACCTCTCCCTCGACAGAGCCGCGTTCGAGTACGTAGCGCTCTGAAGGATCGAGCTGGTCGAGGCGTGCGGCCAGCAGTGCCTGGATCGTCGGCGGAATCTCGATCTCGTCGCCGTTCGACGATCGGCCGACGAGCGCGAGCATCTCCTCGAGGTAGAGCGGGTTGCCGCCGGCCGCGCGGCGGATCCTCGTCCGCAGGCCTTCCTCGAGAGCGGAGCCCTCGAGCAGTCCGGCGATCAGCTCATCCGTTTCATCCTCCGACAGCGGCTCGAGCGAGACCGTCGTTGCGTTCAGCTTGCCCCCGGCCCAGGCAGGTCGGCGATCGAGGAGCTCTGGACGCGCCATGCAGAGAAGAAGGATCGGAGCGCCCCGCGAGAGATCGGCGACGTGCTCGATTAGCTCGAGAAAGGTCTCCTCGCCCCACTGGATGTCGTCGAAGATGCAGAGCAGAGGTTCCTGCGCCGCTTTCGCTTCGAGGAGCTTCCGGAAGGCCCATGCGATCTCGTCGGGCGTCGCCGTCCCGTCTCCCTCTCCCAGCATGGCCTCGAGGGCCTTCCAGGCGGCGGGCTCGAGGAGGGTGTCCACGTCCGGGATCTGCTTGACGATCTCGACGACCGGCCAGTATGTGATCCCGTCGCCGTAGGAGAGACACCGGCCGCGCACGACCGTCGCTCCGTCGATCGTCGTCAGAAACTCCGAGACCAGCCGCGACTTCCCGACGCCGGCCGGGCCCAAGACGGTGAAGAGATCGCAGGAGCGCTCGCTGGCAACGTTGTCGAAGGCGTCGCGGAGGAGCTTCAGCTGGCGGTCTCGGCCGACCATGGCGACGTCCCCTCGGCGGACGAATGCCGGCGACTCCGTATCCAGCGAGAGCAGACGGTATGCGGACAGGGGTTCCGATTTCCCCTTCGCGTCCAGCGGAGGAACAGCCTCCACCGTGACGGCGTCTCGAACGAGCCCGACCGTTTCCGCGCCGAGGAGGATCTCCCCGGGCTGGGCAGCCTGCTCCAGGCGTGCGGCCACGTTGACCGCGTCTCCAGTCGCGAGGCGCTCCTCGGTGCCGGTCACGACCTGGCCCGTGTTCACTCCGATGCGCACGGAGAGGCTCGTCGCGTAGTCACGCTCGAGCTCGGCGTTCAGCGCCTCGAGCGCCTCGCGCAGCTCCGCCGCCGTGCGCAACGCGCGCAAGGCGTCGTCCTCGTGCACCTGCGGGACGCCGAACACGGCCATGACGGCGTCGCCGATGAACTTCTCGACGACTCCTCCGTGGCGTTCGACGACCTGGCTCGCGAGCTCGAAGTAGCGCGCGAGCACTCGGCGGAGGCTCTCGGGATCGAGGCGCTCGCCGAGCGCCGTCGATCCGGTCACATCGGAAAAGACGATCGTCACGACCTTGCGCTGCTCGGTCGGGTGAGCCGCAGCGGCCAGCGGCGCGCCGCATTCGCTGCAGAACTTGGCGTCTGCAGGGTTTTCGTGACCGCAGCTCGGACAGACCATCACGGGCAGAGGCTAGAGCGCAGGAGGGGCGAGCACAACGGCCGACCCTGCGCGGTGGGGGCGCTACGCGCGTGACCGTTCGACACCCCTGTCAACTCGTCGCGACGCCGGTCTAGCGAAACGCCTTAGCCTGTGTGGAGACGTGAGCGCTTTCGCGTTGATCCACGGCGGCGGAAGCAGTGCCTGGGACTGGCACCTCGTCGCCGCTGAGCTCGAAGAGGGCGGGCACGAACCGATTCCGGTCGATCTCCCGACCGAGAACGAGTCCTCAGGCTGGTGGGACTACGCGGACGCGATCGTCGATGCCGTCGGAAATCGCGAGCACCTGGTCGTTGTCGGTCACTCGCTCGGCGGCTTCACCGCGCCGCTCGTATGCGCGCGGCGGCCCGCCGATCTGCTGGTCTTCGTCGCCGGAATGATTCCGGCCGCCGGCGAGTCCTTCAACGACTGGTGGGCGAACACCGGCTATGAGGAGAGCGGCTACGAGGACGTCTTCTACCACGACGTTCCGCCTGAGCTTGCGGCTGAAGCGCGAAAGAGGGAACGCGGGCAGGCGGACAAGCCGCTCGCAGAGCCCTGGCCCCTCGAGCAGTGGCCTGACGTGCCGACGCGGTATCTCCTCTGCCGCGACGACCGCATGTTTCCAGCTGAGTGGGCGCGCCGCCATGCACGCG
>Ga0307410_10000880_pt1 | contig 12839 bp, 12 predicted proteins | sample 322Ometagenome_3_FD_203707 | JGI IMG/M metagenome (GOLD analysis project Ga0307410, IMG submission 203707) | Maize rhizosphere microbial communities from greenhouse at UC Davis, California, United States - 322HYB-O-3 | ecosystem: Host-associated > Plants > Roots > Rhizosphere > Soil | place...
CTTGCGCATATGTTCGCGGCGGACGGTCAGGATGAGGCCCGGCTCGGGACGGTCGGTGATGGCGACGAGGACCGCGGCCATCAGCGGCTCGCCGTCCTCGCCTTCGATCAGGTCGCCGGGCAGCAAATCGTGCGGCGGGTCGGCGACGAGCGAGCGGGCGATGCGGTCGATAAGGCTCATGGCGTCATCGGAAAAAAGGCGCCGTCGGACCAGATCCCCGGCGGGTCATGGCCTTCGGCCAGCGCGATGTCGGCCAGCTCATAATAGAGCGAACGGGCGAGTTCGGCCTCGAGGCCGAAGCGAACCGCTACGCGCGGGCTGGGCCCCTCGGGCGTATCGGTGACGGTCAAAGGATGGCCGGGGCCGACGATGAGCGCATCGCCGCTGTCGAGGGTCAGGCCGATGCGACGCGATTCTCCTTCTCCCGCCATCGTCATCTGGGTTGCGCGGAAGGCGGTCGATTCGACCTCGATCGACAGCTTTTCGACGGGCGTGACGAGCATGTGGCTGCCGTCGGGTTCGCGGCGGAGGACGGTCGAGAACAGGCGGATCATGGCAGGCCGGCCGATCGGCGATCCCTGATGATACCAGCTGCCGTCTCGGGCGATCCTCATTTCCGAGTCACCGCAGTGCGAAGGATTCCATTGGTCGACCGGAGGCGGGCCGCCGCGTTCCTCGATCGCGCTCGCCAGATCGGCGAGGCTCCGGCCCTGGGCTTCGAGGGGTATGCGGCGTTCGGGCATGCGAGCGGCTCTAGTGCAAAGACCCACGACAAAAAACACCGTTCGGGCCGAGCCTGTCGAAGCCCTGTATTTCTGGACTAACAAGGACAGTCCTTCGACAAGCTCAGGACGAACGGTATGAGGAGGCTATGAGGGAAGCACGCACGGCCATCGTCACGGGGGGCGGAAAGCGCGTCGGGGAGGCGATTGTGCGCGCGCTGCTGAATGACGGCTGGTCGGTCGTGGCGCATGTCCATCACGACGCTGATGCGGTGCCGAATGGCGCGGTTAAGGTCGTCGCCGACCTGGGCGACGCCGACTGCGCCGTTCGCATATTCGAGGCCGCCGACGAGCTCCCGCCGGCCCGGTTGCTGGTGAACAATGCCGCGCGCTTCGTCGAGGATAGTTTCGGAGTGGCAAGCGCGGGCGAGTTCGACGCGCATCTTTCGGTCAACGTGCGCGCGCCCATGCTGCTGATCGACGAATTTGCGCGGCGGCATGGCGGGGGCGACGCGCTGGTCGTCAACATGCTCGACGCCAAGCTCGCGGCGCCCAATGCCGACTTTTTGAGCTATACGATCAGCAAATATGCTCTGGCCGGCCTTACCGAGCTTGCCGCGCGGGCGCTCGCGGAGAAGGGGATTCGCGTCAATGCGATCGCGCCCGCGCTGATGCTGCCGTCGGGCGAGCAGGGCGAGGCCAATTTCGCGGCCGTCCACGACCTCAACCCGCTGGCACGCGGGATCCAGGTGGAGGACGTCGTCGCGGCGCTGCGGTTCCTGATTGATTCGGGCGGGATGACCGGCCAGACGCTCGGCCTCGACGGCGGCCAGCGCTTCATGGGCCTCAGCCGCGACGTGCAGTTTCTGGAGAATTGAATGGCAGAGGATGTGGTCAAGCTGCAGGGGATGATTCCGGACCACCTCAAGGTTCGCCAAAGCCGAATCCTGCTCGATTCGCTGGAGGTGATGACCGATATCGGCTTCCACGAGTTCGAGGTCGGGTCGCCCCAGCGGCTACTGGTGACGGTCGAGATATGGCTGGACGATTTGACGCCCCCGGATGACGACGATCATGGGTCGGCGTGGAATTACGACTATCTCAGGACCGAGGTGGTCCGGATCGCCCAGGCGCGGCGCTACAATCTCCAGGAAACGCTGGTTCACGCCATTTTCGAGAGGGTGGCCGCGACGCGCGGGGTGAAAGCGCTTCGGGTGAAAAGCGTGAAGCCCGACGTTTACGACGACGCGCACGGCGTGGGCGTGGAGATTGCGTCCTTCACCGAAACTCATCCCTGAAATGCTGTCGGTCCGGCGCGGATCGCCGCGATTCCGCGCGGCTCCTGACACAATCGGAACAAAATTCGTTGCACCGCCATTATCGCTTCATTAAGGGTGGCGCGTATCTGCCGATGATATGTTAGTACATCGGTGGTTCCAGGACAGCCCGGGTCGCGCCTCAGTCGCTGCCGGGTGGGTCATGGAAAGACCATGGTAATGTCGAGGAGACTAGCGGCTTAATGTCCTACGCCAATCGCAAACAGATGGGCTCCAACCGCACCGCGGCGATCGTCATCGTGGCGCTCATCCACATTGCCCTCGGCTATGCCCTGGTGACAGGCCTTGCCTATAACGTCCTCAAGAAGGCCGCCGAGGATCTGAAGACGTTCGACGTCGAGGAAGAGCCGCCGCCCCCCGAGGAGCCGCCGCCCCCGCCGGAAAAGACGGAAGTGCCGCCGCCGCCTCAGGTGGTCGCGCCGCCGCCGATCGTCAGGACCAATACGATCGCTCCGCCGATCGTTTCGACCCCGGTCGCTCCGCCCCCGGTGATCACGCCGCGGGCTACCCCCGCGCCGCCGGCGCCGCCCGCACCGCCCCCTCCGAGAGTGTCGCAGGCCGCTCGCGCCAAGGGCAACCTGCTTTCGCTATTCTCGACTGACGATTATCCTCAGTCGGCGCTTCGGGGCGAGGAACAGGGCACGACCTCCGTCCGGATGACGGTCGGTACCGATGGTCGTGTCGCGGATTGCAACGTGACCCGATCTTCCGGTTCCAACTCGCTCGACAACGCGACCTGCAGCATCCTCAAGCGCCGTGCGCGTTTCACGCCGGCCAAGGATTCCGCGGGCAACCCGATTTCGGACAGTTATTCCCAGACCGTGCGCTGGGTCCTTCCCGAGGATTGATTTTCACGTCAGCTAAACCAAACGCATAAAATTCAATAGGAAAGTCAAACATATGGCAGCTCCCACTCTCTTGCTCGCTGCGGCCGCAGCCCCGGCCGGCGACAACCCCTACGGCCTTCTCCAGGCTCTTCAGGAAGGCGGCCTGATTTCGTGGACCGTGTTCATCATCCTGGTCGCGATGTCGGTCTTCAGCTTCTACATCCTGTTCACGAAGCTGCTTCAGCAGCAGAAGATCATGAGCCAGGCCAACAAGGTCCGCGCCAGCTTCTGGAACTCGCCCAACCTTCGCGAGGCTGCTTCGAAGCTCGAGACTCGCAGCGCCTATCGCGCCATCGTCGAGGACGCCCTGGTGGCCCAGGACCAGCACAGCAAGCTGACCGACCCGGTCGATCAGCATGACTGGATGGCCAACTCGCTGGCCCGTTCGCAAGGTTCGATCAGCAACCGTCTCGGCGAAGGCCTGGCCTTCCTCGCGACCGTCGGTTCGACCGCGCCGTTCATCGGCCTGTTCGGAACCGTCATCGGCATCTACCGCGCGCTGATCAAGATCGGCGCGTCGGGCCAGGCGTCGATTTCGACGGTCGCCGGCCCGGTCGGTGAGGCGCTCATCATGACCGCGCTCGGCCTGGTCGTCGCGGTTCCGGCGGTGCTTGCCTACAACTGGCTGATCCGGCGTAACAAGTCGATCTCGGAAGACCTCGCGGCCTTCACGAACGACATCCACGGCTACCTGATGTCGAACGGCGCGGTGAAGCCTGCCATGGCGACCGCCGGCAAGCCGGCCGCGGCCAAGCCGGCCGCTCCGGTGGGCGCGACCGCCGGCCGCTAAGCGTGACAGTGTCCCGGGCCGGCGGATTGCCGCCAGCCCGGGAACATGACGACGAAAAAGGAATCACGCCTCATGGCAATGCAAGTAGGCGAGCACGACACGGGCGAAGACGTCCCCATGTCGGACATCAACACCACGCCGCTCGTCGACGTGATGCTGGTGCTCCTGATCATCTTCCTCATCACCGTTCCGGTCGTGATTCAGTCCGTGCCGATTACCCTTCCGCAGGTTCGCAACGAAGTGACCGAAACCAAGCCGGAGAACGTGTCGCTGACCGTTCGCGGCGGCCCGGGCGGCACCTGCGAGGTCTATTGGAACCTCACGCAAGTGAACAACGAGGATCTGCTCGACCGCGCGGTGAAGGCTCTTGAGGACCAGATCGCAAAGGTCGGCGGCGTCGAGAACATCACCGACGAGAATATGCCTGAAGTGCATATTCGCGGCGACATCAATACGCCGTACAAGTGCATCGGCGGAACGGTGTTCACCATGCAGCGTGCAGGTTTCGCCCGCGTCGGCTTCATCTCGCAGCCGCCTCCCGGCGGTCCGATCACGCGACTGTAATTTGAGGAGCTAGCCAACCATGGCGATGCAAACCACTGGCTCGAACGAATCTGGCGAGCCCATGATGGACATCAACACGACGCCGCTTATCGACGTCATGCTGGTTCTACTCATCATGTTCATCATCACCATCCCGCCGCAGACGCACGCGGTGAAGCTGGACCTGCCGCAGGACCAGTCGAACCAGCCGCCGCCTCCGGTGGACCCGGTCAAGAACAAGATCGTCATCACCCAGGCGGGCGCGGTCCTGTGGAACGGCGCTCCGGTCAACCTGACGCAGCTGCGCCAGTATCTGGACGTTACCCAGCAAATGGACCCGATCCCCGAGCTGCACCTGCAGCCGGAGCCGGAGGCCCGTTACGAGGTCGTCGACGATGTCCTTGCGGTGACCAAGCAGGCGAAGGTCAGCAAGATGGGCTTCGTCGGCAACGAAGCTTATATGACGGTCTTTTAAGACTCGTTCCTGCCAACGAATTAGGGCGGTCCCTTCGGGGGCCGCCCTTTTTCGTTTGGGCGAGCATCCCAGTAACCGCTTTTCAACGGGTGGCGCGCTAACGGCTGCGCATGGACATCATCGCCGCGCATCAGCAGGGAATGATCGAGCAGCTGGACGCCGAGGTCGAGGCGCTCGCGGGCGGCCCGCGCGACCATGTGCAGCGCGCCATCGTCCTTCATCATCTCTACGAGCATTCGAAGGGTGGCCACGCCTGGACACTTGCCGAGGCCCGCCGCTCGCTTCGGATTGCATCCGGCCTGGCGAAGCTGGAAAGCCGGATTGGGCGATGGCCCTGGACTATCCGGGATTCCGATCATGTTCGTGCTGCGCTGGCGGAGCTTGCCGCGGCGCTCGGCGAGGAGGCGAGGGCGCGAATGAAAGCAGCCTATCGCGCCTATCGCCTGAGTGCGACAAAGGCCCTGCGGGGCGAGGCCGAGGCGAGCCTGCCGCCGTGCCTGCTCGAGCTCCTCGATCAATGCCACTCGTCGCGCCGGGCGGGGGTTACAGCATCTCCGGATGCGCAGGACGCCTTGGCGGATGCATGTGAGCAACTGGCCGCCGATGCCGCGGATCCCGATCGGTTGGCCGCTGCGTGGGCCGGGACCGAAGCCACCGCCCTTCGTCGTGCCGCGCAGCGCTCGCTTGGCCCAAAGGCGCTGGCTGCTGCGAAAGCCCGTGACCAGCGACGGGGCTGGGCGCGCGTCGAGCAGGAGCTAAGGGCCGAGCCTTCGATGCCGTCATCCTTTCGTACCAATCCCGCGCAGCATTTTTACGCGCTGCTGCTTGCACTGGCGGAGCGCCGCCGGAAGCAGTGGCGCGAGGAGGCGGACCGCGAGCCGGGCGCCGTTGCGCTAGCGGCCTAGCCGAAGGTGAAGGCGTAGGCCTCGACGCCACGATCGAGGAATTCGATCGTGAAGAGGCGCTCGCGCGATCCGGCCTTCTGGCGGACGAGCTGGTAGAGGCGCTGTCCGGTCACCTGTCCGTAGCCTGCGGCATCGATGTCCATGCCATGATCATCGCCCGGCGGCTTGCCGTCGATGAGGACGCGGAAACGCACGGGCTTGCCGGTCGAGCTGCCGAGGACGAGGTGCAGGTCGCGAGCGTGGAAGCGGAAGGCGATGAGGCCGCCCTTATCGACATTCACTGCACGCTGCGGGTCGACCTTCCAGCGGCCGTCGAGGCCCCATTCGTTGAGGTTCAGCGATGGCGACAGGCGGTAATCCGCCGTGCCTTCCTTAAAGCCGCCAGGCGAAGTGAAATTGGCCGCTCGCTTCGTCCCGAGGTAGGTTTCCGGACTGCCAATCGAGCTGAAATCGGCCGCAGCGCTCGTGCCGGATGTTTTGACGTCTGTTTCATCGCCAAGCCCGGTTGCGCCGTTTTCCATCAGCAGCGAGCGGATCGCGCCCTCCGTCTCGTCATATTTTCCTTCTCCGAAATGATGATAACGGATGCGGCCCTGCGCGTCGGCCAGGTAATGAGCTGGCCAATAGCGGTTGGTGAAGGCTCGCCAGATGGTGAGGTCGTTGTCGAGGGCGACTGGATAGCGGATGCCGAGGTCGGCGACGGCCTTGCGGACATTGGCCGGGTCTCGTTCGAAGGCGAACTCGGGCGCGTGGACGCCAATCACGACCAGGCCCTTGTCCTTGTAGCGCTCCGACCATGCTCGGACGTAAGGGACGGAGCGGATGCAGTTGATGCAGCTGTAGGTCCAGAAGTCGACCAGGACGACCTTGCCGCGAAGCTGTTCCCGCGTAAGGGGCGGGGAGTTGAGCCACAGCACGGCGCCGTCCAGAGAGGGGAGCGGGCCTTCGACCGGAAGTTTGCCGCCGGCGATATTGGTGCTGAGTTCCTCTTCCTCCATGCCGAGCAATTGCGCGAGGCGATGCTCGAAGTTGAAGGTCTGGGCGGTGGAGAGCTTGGCCAGCAATCGCGTGTCGAGGCCGAGGGCGATGAAGGCGACGGCGACGAGCATGAGGATGCCGAGCGCCTTCCGAACGCCCTCGCCGATGCCGATCGAACGTTTCATCGCTGCGAAAACGCGGCCGCCAACGAGCAGGGCGAGCGCAAGGCTGGTCGCGGCACCGAGCGCGTAGGCGAGGAGGAGCCCGGCGGTGGTGGCGTTGGCGCCCGAGAGCGCGGCCCCGGTCAGGATGATGCCGAGGATCGGGCCGGCACAAGGCGCCCAGAGCAGGCCGGTCGCAACGCCCAGAAGGGCTGAACTGCCGATGCCTCCGCGGTCGGCACGCGTGGACAGGCGCTCGCCCCAGCCGACCAGCGGACGCATGACCCGCTCCGACAGGCTGGGGAAGATTAGCAGCAGCGCGAAGCCTGCGAACAGGATCAAGGCGATCGCGCGGCCCACGCTGTTGGCGGTGACGGCCCACCCGCCACCGAGCGCGGCCAAGGTCGCGACCCCCGCGAAGGTGACCGCCATGCCGGCGAGCAGCGGGAGGCCGTTGCTGAGGAATGGCCTGTCCCCGCGCGCGAAGACGAAGGGCAGCACCGGCAGGATGCAGGGGCTGAGGATGGTGAGGACGCCGCCTAGGTAGGCGAGGAGGAAGAGAAGCACCTATGCCGCCCGGAACGTCAACGACAGGCCGTTGATGCAATGGCGCTTGCCGGTCGGCGGCGGGCCGTCGTCGAAGATATGGCCGAGATGCCCGCCGCAACGCCGGCAATGTTCCTCAATCCGGGCCATGCCAAGGCTTACGTCGCGGCTGGTGCGGATGGCGTTGGGAAGCGCCGCGTAGAAGCTGGGCCAGCCGGTGCCGCTGTCATATTTGGTTTTCGAGCTGAACAGCGGAAGGCCGCAGCCGGCACAGGCGAAGACGCCCTTGCGATGCTCCTTGAGCAGCGGGCTGGTGAAGGCCCGCTCCGTGCCTTCGTTTCGGAGGATGGCAAAGCGTTGCGGGCCGAGGCGCTTGCGCCAGTCCGCATCGCTGCGCCGGACTTCAAAGCTCTCGGCGGTCGCGGGAGAACCGCTGGTAAAGCCGATGATGCCGCTCACGATGCCGGCGCCTGAAAGGCCGAGGAAGATGCGGCGGTCGATCCGGTCAGTCATTGTAACGTCCTTGCTGTGGGCGAAACGCCCGGTTCCGCAAGCAGGTTCGTATCGGCGGGCCGAACGGTTTCAGTCGAACCGAAAAAACGAGGCTGCCAATCCAAGATTAGGATGCGTATTCGGATGTCCAACGGGAGGAAAGCGCACCGTCGCCTATGTGCGGGCCTGGCAGGTGCCAGCCTATTTGACTTTTCTTTCACCCCGGGGCGCCGTAACCTTCGGCTTTACCGGCGGGGGCTGGGGCGTGACGGAACCCGGGACAGCAGTCAGCGATATACATCGGGCCGAGAGCCCGGTTTTCATCAGCTATGCGACCGTCGACCGCAATCAGGCCCTGTCAGTTTGCAACGAGATCGAACAACGCGGAACGCGATGCTGGATTTCAATGCGCGACGTGCCGCCCGGCGCGAATTACCAGGAGGCGATCGTCCAGTCGCTCCGAAGCGCCCGCGCGATGGTCCTTGTCTTCTCCGATGCGGCAAACGGCAGCGACGAGATCAAAAAGGAGCTTTCGCTCGCCAGCCGCTATCATGTCCCGGTCATCGCGCTTCGGCTTGAAGACGTCGAACCTAGCGATGCCTTCGCCTACGAATTGTCGACGCGCCAATGGATCAACGCGTTCGAGGGTTGGGACAAATCGATCGACGCCCTGGTTGGCCGACTCGGACAAATAGCTCCCGGCGCCGCGGAACCCAGCCCTGCGGTCCGGCGGGGTTCTCGGCGCGGCGCGTTATTGCCTCGTCGTCGTCTCGTGGTGGCGGGATCCCTGTCGCTGCTTGCCCTCGTTGCGGCAGGTGGCTGGTATGCCCTTCGCCCATCACCGGCGGCGGCGCATTCCATGCAGGTCCGGCTAACGGGATTCCAGTTGCTCTCGGCAGAGCTTCCCGCTTCGATGCGCGATGCGGTCAGCACCGAGATTACGGCAGCGTTCACGGACGACGGCGTTGTCGGTGTTTCGACCGCAGCGTCCCCTCCTCCCGGCACAGCGCCTGCCTATGCGCTGGGCGGGACGATCCAGCGAGACGGCAACGCCATCCGGGTGATTGCCCGCCTCACAAACGATCGCACCGGAACGACGCTGTGGTCCGACAGCCTCAACTATGATGCAAGCCAGGCCTCGAGAGTTCCACGCCACATCGCCGTGGACGCAGGCAATGTGATCCGCTGCGGGCTGTTCGGTGCGTCTACTTATCGCAAGGCGCTGCCCGACGCCGTCCTCAAGGATTACCTGCAATTTTGCGAAGGGCATTGGGACCCCAACACCCAGGACGGACGCAAAGCCTTGATTCCCGCGCAACGGGTCGTCGCTGCGGTTCCCGACTTCTCCTGGGGTTGGGCGGCGGTAGCGGGAGGGTATTGGAAAGTCGCGATGAGCGCGGACGACAGCCGGATCGCAGAGGAGGCGCGCGCGAGCGGGCGTGAAGCGGCCGACCGTGCGATCGCGATCGACCCCCAGAACAGCGAGGCCTTGTGGATCAAAGCCCTGCTCATCGACCCGCACGATTGGATCGGCCGGGAAAGCCTGTTCAAGCGCGCGGTCGCGGCCCGTCGGCTGGATTGCGGATGCGAGCATCATCAATATGGAATGATGCTCGCAAGCGTTGGTCGGGTTGCCGACGCGGTCGAACAATTGCGCCAGGCGAACGACATGCTCGCACTCTATGTGTGGACGCCCTGGAGCCTGGCCGCAACGCTGGTCGTCGCTGGCAAGCCCAAGGAGGCGAAGCAATATTTCGATGCGGCCATCGACCTCGCCCCCGACTCCGGCCTCGGGGGTTGGATGGCGATGACCGAGGCGATCGGCACCGGTGACGTCAAAGCCTTGGCGGACCCGAAATTGCCGATATCCATGGAGGTGCGCGCGGCCCTGCTGAAGGGGCATCGCGCAGTGCAATCCGCAAATGCCGGGACGAAAGCGGAAGCTGTCCAGGCCCTTCTCGCACTGCCCGAAGACCAGCGGAACAAGGCCGTCGCGTGGCTGCTCGCCGACCTTGGCGCGAAGCATGACGCTTTCCAGCTCGCGCATTGGCTTGTGACAGCGCAAGGCAACGATCCGTCCCTGTTCTGGTATCCTGCCATGCGCGCAACGCTGGCCGATCCAGGATTCCCGGCGGTGGCGGAGCAACTCGGCCTTATGAAATATTGGAAGGCGACCCGCAGCCGGCCCGATGTTTGTAACGAAAGTGCACCGCCGCCATTTTGCCGGATGATATGATATAAGCGAGCGACCAGGCGCTACGCGGCGAGCCCGTCGAACTGCAGCCGCGCCAGTCTCGCATAAAGCCCACCTTGCGCGGTCAATGAGGCGTGATCGCCTTCCTCGACGATGCGGCCGTGGTCCATAACGATGATCCGGTTGGCAGCGCGGACGGTGGCGAGGCGGTGGGCGATGACGATTGTGGTGCGGTTTTCCATCAGATGGTCGAGCGCGTCTTGCACCAATCGCTCGCTTTCGGCGTCGAGGGCGCTGGTGGCTTCATCAAGCAATAGAAGCGGTGCGTCGCGGCGGAGGAGCGCGCGGGCGATGGCGATGCGCTGGCGCTGGCCGCCCGACAGCCGCGCGCCGCCTTCGCCCATGAAGGTGTCGAGGCCTTCGGGAAGGGCGCGGAGGAAGGTTTCGGCATTGGCGTCGCGCGCGGCCTGCCAGATCTCGTCCTCGCTCGCGGCCCAATTGCCGTAGCGGAGGTTATCGCGGGCGCTTGCGGCGAAGATGACGACTTCCTGCGGAACCATCGCGATGCGCTGGCGAATGTCGGCGGGGTCGGCGTCCCTGAGATCCACGCCGTCGAGCAGGATGCGGCCGGCCTGCGGGTCGTAGAAGCGCTGTGCGAGCTGGAAAATGGTGGTCTTGCCCGCGCCGGACGGACCGACGACCGCGAGGCGTTCCTTGGGGCGAACTTCCAGGCCGAAGTCGTCGAGCGCCGATGTGTCGGGGCGGGTCGGATAGCGGAAGCCGACATTCTCGAAGGTGAGGCGGCCGGTAGCGGGGACGGGGAGCGCAACGGGGATGGCCGGTGCCTGGATCTCAGGCTCGGCCTTCAGCAGCTGGTCGAGGCGCTCGGATGCGCCGGCGGCGCGCAGCAGGTCGCCATAGACTTCGCTGAGCGCTCCAAAGGCACCCGCGAGCAAGCCTCCGTAGAGGACGAAGGCGGCGATGGTGCCGCCGGTCATCGCGCCCCGCGCGACGTCGACCGCGCCCTGCCAGATGACGAAGGTGATCGCCGAGAACAGCAGGGCGATGACGATGAAGGTCATCAGCGCGCGGAGGGCGATGCGCTTGCGGGCGGTGGAGAAGACCGCCTCGGTCGCGGTCATGAAGCGCTCCGCCTCGCGGTCCTGCTGGCCGAATGCCTGGACGATCTTCATCGCGCCCAAGACTTCGCTGGTGACGGTGCCGACGTCGGCGATCCGGTCCTGGCTCTTGGTCGACACCGCGCGGACGCGGCGGCCGAGGATGGTGATCGGGACGACGACCAGGGGAATGCCGAGCAGCATCATGCCGGCCAGCTTGGGGGCGAGGAAAAAGAGGATGATGGCGCAGGCGGTACCCATGACGAGGTTGCGCAGGGCGACCGAGATGGTGGTGCCGACGACCTGCTCGATGATCGTCGTGTCGACCGTGATGCGGCTGGTGATCTCGGCGGGGCGGTTCTCTTCGAAAAAACCGGGTGCCATGCGCAACAGGTTGCGGTGGACAGCGAGGCGGATGTCGGCGACGACCCGCTCGCCGAGCCAGCTGACGAAATAGAAGCGGACCGCGGTGGCCAAGGCCATCACGATCACCAGGAACATGAGGTACTGGAACCAGCGGGCGATGTCCCCGCCGCCCGAAAATCCTCGATCGATAATCAGCTTGAAGGAATAGGGGACGCCGGAGGTGGCGCCAGCCGCGACCAGCAGGGCGATCGCGGCGCAGGCGATGTGGCCGGGATAGGCCCGCGCGAATCCCCAGACCATGCCGAGGTTGGATAGAGACTTGCCCTTCGGACGGTCGCTGGAAATGGCCATGGCGAAGGCCTAGCAGTGTGTCCTCGCGGCCTCAATTGCCGCGTTGCAACGGGTGCGGCGCAGCATTGGGGGTTGCGGGGGGAGCAAAGCGGTCCCACACTCGTTCTCTCGTGATTAAACCTCCCAAGGAATTTTGATGCTTTACGACGCCTATGAGGTGCAACGCTCGCTGCTGACCGGCGCGAGCAAGTTGGCGGGCCTCGGCGCCGGATGGCTGAACAACCCCGCCAATCCATTCGGCTATTCCTCCATGGGCCCGCTCGTCGCAGCGGGCCTCGACGTATTCGCCCACGCCTCGGCGCCACGCGGGAAGCCGGAGTTCGGGATCGAGGAGGTGACGGTCGGCAAGAAGCTGGTCGCGGTCGACGAGGATGTCGTGCTGCGCAAGGCGTTCGGGCAGTTGAAGCGGTTCCGGAAGGTGGATGCGGACCAGGGCGAGCCGCTGCTGATCGTCGCGCCCATGTCCGGCCACTATGCGACGCTGCTGCGCGGGACGGTCGAGCGCATGCTTCCGAAGCATGACGTGTTCATCACCGACTGGCGCGACGCGAAACTGGTGCCGCAGGACGAAGGCAGCTTCGACCTCGACGACTATGTCGATTACCTCATCGAGTTTTGCGGGAAGATCGCCGAGCTGACGGGCAAGCGGCCGCATGTGCTGGCGGTGTGCCAGCCGTCGGTGCCGGCCTATGCCGCGACGGCGATCATGAATGCCGACAAGAACCCTGCGCGGCCGAAAACCCTGACCATGATGGGCGGGCCGGTCGATACTCGGAAAGCGCCGACGGCCGTGAATACCCTGGCGACCGAGCGGCCGCACGGCTGGTTCCAGCAGAACGTCATCGCGACGGTGCCGATGATCTATCCGGGCGCCGGACGGAAGGTCTATCCGGGGTTCCTGCAGCCCGCGGGCTTCATGACCATGAACCTCGGCAGCCATCTCATCAGCCATTGGGAGATGTTCAAGCATCTCG
>Ga0307410_10000881_pt1 | contig 12833 bp, 17 predicted proteins | sample 322Ometagenome_3_FD_203707 | JGI IMG/M metagenome (GOLD analysis project Ga0307410, IMG submission 203707) | Maize rhizosphere microbial communities from greenhouse at UC Davis, California, United States - 322HYB-O-3 | ecosystem: Host-associated > Plants > Roots > Rhizosphere > Soil | place...
AAGCTCGCGGACTTGCGAGTTGAGAGCCCGCGTGGCGCGCATGGGTTCCACGCCTTCGCTCAAGTGCAATATTCGAACAATTCCCTGAGCGGCGCTGGTGATTATCACTATCTCATGACGAGGCTCGGGATTACCGCCAGGTTCTGAACTCCCTCGCGCGGGGCCGGAGTGGTGTCCAGGCTACCGGAGAGTCAGCTGCCTAGCGTTTTCCATCAGAAGCGAACTGATCTCGCCGTATGAGGCGGAGTAGCACGAGTCCGCCCAACGCGCCGAGATAGCCGGCCAACAGACTGTCTACGGTCGACCTGTTGCCCAGTAGAAGCGCCAGTGCGCTTGCTCCGATGGCGGCGACGACAATATCGACCACTATCCCTTCCGAAGAGTCCGTTCGCATAACCAAGCTGCCGATCCAGCCGATCAACGCACCCAGCAACAGGGTCAAGAACGCGGCCAAGGCATACTCCTCATCGCTAGCATGCCTTTTGAACAGGCCTGAGCACCGGGTGTTCCGTGATCGTGCTGGGCCACAATCGACCCAAACTGACATTGTCCTGATATTTGTTAACGACTTGGGGCCGAATCGCAGGTGAACGCGGAGTGCAGATGGCGGTCGAGGTTCTCGCGGGCTACTGGGACTTAAACCTCGAAACGCGCGAGCTTCTGCTTTGTCCTCGCAGCCAAAAAATGTTTGGCTTGGTAGGCAGTCGGCGAAGACCGCTGCCAAGCTACGATTGGCAGCCGAGGATCCATCCCGACGACCTACTGACGATCGATGGCGAGCTGGAGGCTGCTGGGCGCAACGACAAGACCTACTGCGCCCGCTTCAGGACGGTGCGTCCGGACGGGTCGACCTGTGAAGTCCTGGGCGTCGGACGGGCAACGGCCAGCGACCCGAAACGCTTCATTGGATTGAATTTCGACCTGCATGACGCAACTGCGATGGCTCAACGGGAATCTCGAAACGCCAGGTCTAGGATGTCTCTCGCATCTACCCGTCTGTTGGGTGCAGGCCCCGCAAATGAGAACGACATTCGGGCTTGGCGCGTTTGGTCCCCCCATTCGCGAAAGAGCATTGAACGCGAAGGCGGCCTGGAGACGCCCCGAGCAGCAAATCTTGGTCCACCGGGCGAAGGCCTCAATTGCACGACGCCAGGCGCGGAAACGGTTTTTGAATCCGGCAATGTTCGGCGAACCTCCTTTCGAGATACTGCTCGCCTTGTACGTGCGCCCTTCGCTCAGCACCGTGCCCCTGGATGTACTCAGCAGTGTTGTGGGGGTGCCAGCGTCCGTTGCTCGCGGTGGTTACAGTTCCTCGTGAATGAGGGATTGGTGCTGACGGTCAATGCTACGGACGACCCCTGCGAGACAACCGCGGCTCTAACCGACAAGGGCAGAATCGCCCTAAATGAGTATTTCAGGGCCGCCGGTCGCGTTGTCTGAGTTGAGAGCATACCGTGGGCGGGCTAACCTGTGTTCGAGACTCGCCGCCCGGGCTTGCTCGGCAAACGCAAATTCGGGTCGGCAGGTCTCATTGGGGTCGTGACTTGCCGTCGCTTGCGGCGCCGATGGGGCAGGAAGTGGCCCGGTTTGTGCGCGACGCTTTCCGGGCCGCTTCTCCACCACAAATTAGCTGGGTGCCTACCAAGTCTCCGCGCCATGCATGAGGTGGAAGCATTCCGGCATCATTTCAGCGACCAGTTCAACCGGTCCTAGGTCATCGTACCAAACGTCGCGTCCTTCGCGAGTATACGCCCAGAGATGTCCGTGCTCGTCAGGGCCCTCGATCCAATAGGAGGCCGGCGATGCGCTTTCGACTTGCATAGAGATACACAGTCCACTTCGGGCCAATGAGTTCCATTCTGCAATGATCGCAAGCATACTCAAGGCTCGCGGACGAAGGGGCTCCTCTCTGGTCGATGCGAAATGGGACGAGTGGAACCGAAACGGGTCTCTTGAATTTCAGGTGTCGCGCCCGGTGTCGCACGGACTCCTGTAACCTGCGGGCGCACGATCTCTTATCGACAGCGTCACGAAGCGACCTAGCTCCCCCCCGCTAGGCCGCTTTTGCTATAGAGGGGGCTGCTGGCGCTCCACACACGGTCAGTGGCGGCCCGTCTTTCAATGGTTGTCAGGATCGGGCAGCCTGCCAAACGTGTGACTTCATTGCCGTCCCGAACTGCGACAGTGCCATTCCGCTTAGTTGTTCTCCTTGAGCTGCAGCGCACTCTTCGACGCGCATTTGTCGCGTTCAAAGGAGGTTTGTCATGGCGGTCTTCGGCAAACGAGTAGATGCCCCCGGTGGCGAGCGGCGATCGGCTCGACAGCCTGTTGTGCTGGCCGCCTCAGCCCTGGGGCTCACGTGCACGACCTCAGTGGTGGTGCCCGATCTTTCCTCTACCGGTGCTAGGCTGCAAGGTCGGAACCTGCCGCCACCAGGGGAGCGGTTGCTTATCAACTTCGGCGAGTCGAGCCTTCTCGCCCGGGTCGCATGGTCCGGAGCAGATGAGTGCGGCATTGTTTTTGACGGGCAGCTAACGGAGCAGGACGTTAAGGATCTCCAGTGTGAAGCGGATTGGGGTAGGGCGATGGGGCTCGCTTGAGCGGCAGCCATTGGCGGTACTGCTCGGTATTGCTAACTTGTGTTCGGGACCCGCCACCGGCCTTGCTCGGCAAAAGCAGACCCCGGATCGGTAGGTCTCACTCGTGGGCGTGACTTGCCCTCGCTTGTGACGCCAATGGGGGGAAGCGGCCCGGTTTGTGCGCGACGCCTTTACCGGGCCGCTTCTTATTGGTCCGCCTCCGTAGCGAGCTTCTCATATTCCGATGCCACATCGATAAGATGCCTTCGCACTTCCCGGTCCAGCATGTTCTTCGCCAGCGCGCGGCTGCGTTCCGCCTGCTCGCGGTAATATCGCGCTTTCGGCTTCATGCAGCGCCCAACGCTTCAATAGGCTATTGTTTCTGAGCCGTAGAAGGCTAGCCCGACGAAGCTAACGATGAGCAGCAGCGCGACAATGGCTGTGATCCACAGAAGCCGCTGCTCGTAGCTCATTAGCTCGCGCGCCGCATCGCCCACGGGACGACAAGCAGCGCGAGGACAAAGCCGAGGAAGAGACCTAGCTGCCTCACTGGTTCAGTCTATCACACGATGAGATGTTCCGCACCGCTCTCAGCGCGCTAGCCGAGAGCAATATGATCAAGCTCTTGGCGCTAGCGCCGCCCTAGAAAAACACATCCAAAGACGGCGAAACGAACAAAATTAAAGCGCGTTACACTGTGCCGTGCTGGACGATGATAAATTGATGCGGTGGATCTTCGTGATCGTCTGGCTGCTCATCGTCATCGGCATTTTCGCATTCTACGCGACGGCGTAGAGCGAGCTAACATTGTTAAGCCTCATCGAATTTTCCGTTGTGTTACGCAACTCTTCTTAGAGAAGTCTGCGTATTTGGGGGGCGTCGATTGGAGTACCGCGTGTACCGCTGGCACCGTGTGACCAGGGAAACCAGCGTTGAAGTATTCGAGGCCGAAAGCGATGCGGAAGCAATCAGCCGGGTACAAATCGATAGGTCCATCAAGTGCGAGATTTGGCGCGGGAACAGAGTTGTGAAGCGTCTTGGCGTTCCGCCGCCAACCACCGCCCGGAAACGACCCTGAGCCCGTGTTGTTAACTCTTACCCAGCAAGCCATGAGCGCCGTGGTATGCTGTACTCATTCATGAGCTTCAGGACGGCCGGCGAGCTCGATCCATAACGTGATGCGATTTGCACGGTAGAAAGCACCGCGCGGGACTGGCATGCGGAGATGCGCGCCGACGTAAGCCGAGGCCCGGGGGACCCTCTGTTTCCCGCAACTGAGATGGGTTTGAACTCGCGCCCCAAGGACTGGGAAGAGAAGCAAGGGCCACCAGCGGCTCCATTCGCGAGATCTTCAAGTCCGCCTTTGCAGCGGCTGGTCTGCCCTATTTCAATCCGAATAGCATTCGCGACATGCTGGTTCGGCATATCATGACCTTGGACTTGCCGGTGGAAACTCCTCCTCGACAAGCTGAACTGATCAAGCGCGGACTGTGGTCGAGTGAGTCCAAGGCCGACGACCCGCTAAATGCGGACGTCATCGCCGAAGTAATGAGGCGATTCCAAGGCCCCAGCCAAGTGCGTAATCGCTTTGATGAACTAGGCAAAAAGGGCGGTACGGCGGACGTCCGGCTGTCGCCGGGACGGCGCGCGGAATGAGATTTGGGTTTGCCTGCAGCCTGCTCATTCGTCCTATTCGACAGGAAGCCTCGAGCAACCGTGATTGGCTTCGAGCACGAGGACGATGCCGACGGATTTCGGCCGGAGTTCGTAGTCTCGACAAGCTCGAGGTGAGACCCTCGAAAAGGCTCCCGCATCACCTCGATGGGGTCGCACTCGACTCGAAAGCCAGAGCGAACAAGACGAGCAGCAAGGTTGCGAAAGCTACGCAACCAAGGGGATTCATGGGAGCTAGGCCTGCGCGGTACTGCGCCTGCGCCTTCACGGCGAGGAATAACATTGATCCCGCGAGGGCGATGAACAGCGGAAAGCCTATTGCGATGAGAAACCGGCCGAAGCCTGATGCAGCGTCCAACTTACATTCCCTTCGTCCGCGCTTTGTCGGATTATTGCAGCGGCGGCAGCGGCCTTCCGGCGATGGCGTCGGCAAGCAGACTGGCGGCAAGCGCAAACCCCATGTCGACATCGCTGCCCGCGTACATTGGGAGGATCGGGTTATGACTGTTCACCGGCCATGCCGGACGGAGCATGATGAAGGCGGGACCGCCACTCACCCACGGTTTGATGTAGGTCCCGCCCTGGCCAATCTCGTCGGCTTTCCACGCCCGTCCATCCCATCGTCGTAGGATGGCCGGTGGTACATTGGGCGAAGCGTTGAGCGCGGCGAGCATGCGGGCTTGGCGCCGATCGTTGGGATCAAAATTCGGCGTCTTCACGGCCACGGACACCGGAATGCCGGCATAACCCTCCCAGCTATTCCCCGCGATCGTTGCGAGGATGTCGGCTTGGCTCCTCCAGATGTCGATCCGCCCATCGCCATTTCCGTCTCGCGCCCAATCCGGAAAGCGCGCCGCCGGTGTGTGGGTCTGGCCGAGCTTGCCCGTGCTAAACGCCTTGAGCCGCGAGCGCGGTACATTGCCACTCAACAATTGGATGGCGGCATGGTGAAGCTGGAACTCGTAGCCAGCGCCGCCGCGATCGTAAGCGCCCAGGACCAGCAGAGCCTGAAGCGCGTCATGCCGCGGCTGACGCGCACCATAGTCGGACAGCATGCCCCATAGTGCCAGTCGCAGCTCGGTCGGCATTTCCCCCGGCTTGGCCTTTCCAACGCCTTGGCGGAACAGCTGCCGGCCGCGACGGATGCGCTCTGGAGTGACATAGTGACGCACATACTCCCCCGGCGTCTCGATGGCTGTGAGCCGGTCGAACTGTCGAAGGATGGCGGGGTCGGCTCGGACGCCGGCGAAAAGACGGAGGAGGTAGGGCCGCCAAGTCGCATTCATAGGATCGGTCAGAAGGCGGTCCCGATAGGCGTCAACCTTGGCATCGCCCGTGCTTTCGAGCCGGGGCTCGGGCGTGGCCAACAGCAGCCGATTTTCTGGCGGCGTAGGCGGCATTGGCGGGGGCGGCGTGGCCGACACGGGACTTACTCCAACGAATGACGAAATGGCTGCCAATCGGATGATGATGCGACGCATAACGACCCCACAAAGCGCAGAGGACCCAGGATGCGATGTCGGCCTTAAACCGCCCCTGAACGCGCGCTTGTCCAAATGAGTGTGCTCGCCAACCGGCCATATGTGCCTGCGAAACGCTGGGAACTCCTAACTGCTTCCGGAGTCGGGGGCGAATGAACCGCCGATCGCCGTTGAAACTTCATCGGGCCGCGCAGACATGCCGCGAAATGGCGTCGGAGTGCGTAACGGAAGAGGCTCGCGAAGCCCTGCTGAAAGTCGCCGACAGTCTCGACGGCGAGGCGACGGCAAAGGACAGCCTCCTGCAGCGTCCAGTTCGCCCGGTGCCGATGTTCAATTGGACGAGGTGACGCCCGGACCAAGAACAACTGGGGCGATCACGGCGTCAGTGGACTGACTTCCTCGATAATCCGTAGAACCTCGCCATCGCGGGCGTTCTGCAGCGTCAGCTCATCTACTCTATAGATGGGTTCTCCGGTTCGAAGCGCCAAGCGCTTTGGACCCGGGATGTGGTCCGTGCCATTGCGCCGAGGGCTGACGTCCACGAACTCCTGAATTTCGTCGACCAGCGTATCCGCTCCGTTGGGCCGCCTGACGCGGAATGTCCGTACGTGCACCTCCATGCGGCAGGCAGAATCGAACTGCGCGGTGCGAGTTCCCATGTCGGGTCTAACTTGAGTTGCCAGACTCAGAATTGAGCGAGTTTTTCAAGAAGCTATTAGGCGGGGACGATTTAAACAGAGTTTGGCGGGGGGCCCGTTGTGGAGGGCCCGTCGCTCAATCTTTACAAGTGCGCTTAGCCGAGCATTCAGCGTCGTAATGTGCCAAGTCAAAGATTGGCTGGCGCACCGTTGCTGAACCCGCCGCCAACTCGCCCGCAGAAAGATGCTGGAAGTGCTTACCCGCAGCGCCAGTTACCTACAGCGTTACCTAAAGCCAACAGTGAACGGCAGAATTGGAACGTAGAGAATGCGCCGGCCACAAGCCTATCAAGCTTGTGAGTGCTTATTCTCCATCGAAACGCCGGCCCAAAGGTCAAGTGCTGGAGTTTCAGTCGGCGTCAGCGGCTTGGGCATTACTGCGGCCTGGTCGGTGCTTGACGGTTCAACAATCAGCCATAGGCTCCCGGCCATGGAGTTTCATGTAACGGCTGCAGCCCAAAGCGGTTGGCTCGGCATAGGCAGTGGCGATTGGTTGTCCGCCATTACGAACGCGACCGCCATCGTCATCGCGCTTCTGATCGCTGCGAAAATCGGACCGAAGGCCGAGGAACGACGAGCGCGTCGCGATCAACAGGAGCGATTGCTGCGAATCCTGATCAGCACATCGCCAATGCCAGCGAACCCGGAATATCAGGGTGCGATCGGCCTGATCCCGATTGATTTTAAAGGAAACGAGCGGATCCTTGGTTTGCGCACTGAATACCTGGCGTTGGTCAACGAGCCTGTGCCAGCCGAGGAGACGGCTGCAACGAAGCAGTTCGAGCGCTTTCGCGAAAAGCAGTCTGATCTGATCGCAGCGATCGCCCAGGCGCTCGACTTTGACCTAACAAGGGATGGGCTGCTGAAAGGGACATATGTCAGCAAGGGATTCACTGATCGCGAAGAGCTTCTGCTCGAAGCCATGCGCTCGTGGCCAAAGATCGCCATAGCGTTGGAGCTCAACAACCACATGTTCGCCCAGTCGCTTGGTCTTTTATCCGAACAGCAACGGTCGCCGTCAGGTGAGTCAGGGGAGGGCCAGCCTCCTGTCGAGGATTAGAGCCGCCGATCTACCCGCGCCGCTCTTGCATGCGTTCGTGGATGCACTAGAGGCGTGGAGCGACCTAGAACGCGAACTATTCCAGACTTGGCAATTTCTGAGCGGGGCTCCGAACAGCGATGCGGCCTGGGAAGAGTTTTCCCGTCGTTCGACCGCGCGGCAGCGTGAAATGACAGTGAAGCTCGTGCGAGAGCGCTGGGAGAGCACGGGAGCTGCTCATCACATACCGGACGTCTTCGACCGACTGGCCGAGCTGACGAGAACACGCGACCGCATCGTACATGGTCGCTGGCACCCAATCCACGACGACCACGGAGATGAGCCCGAATACATTCGACTTTACGATGCTCGCGGCGAATTCGCTCGCCCAATCAATACTGACGATGAAAAACGAACTCTGGGGCGCTCTCGATTTTACGACCGAGAGCTGCGACATGCTGAACGACAGTTCCGGACTGCAGCTCGCGATATTTTTCTAGCGAAAAACAGCATGGTCAGCATGCGACGGCGCTAAAGCGTGGAGCGGGGGCGTTAGCGGATCAGCTTCGCCAGGTCTCGCCATTGACCGCGGAGGCGCGCTACCTCTTTGCGAGCGGCAACGCTCTGGGCCGTGTACAGCCCGTGCTTCAGCGCGTTCTGGTTACCCCTTGGGGCGCCGGGATTTGTGCCGCCGTGCATGCGGCAGCGGCCGTTTTTCATGGCCGGCGCAAGGCACTCGGTCCCGCGGCGGGTGCGGGCTCGACAACGACGCGACAGGTGCATCGGAAGGCCCCTGGAGGCATTGTGCATCGGATTGAACTCCGTTTTCGAGACGACTCCCCGGGCCCCCCGTCTGATGGTGATGGACGTCACCCACGATGGCTTGAGCGCCTGGCTGAACTGACACGTACTCGACGCGAATCGACTGCTGACTCTTCCCGCGGAGCCGAGCCAAGGCTTCGACCTGAGCTGTGAAGGTCCGCTGGAGCTTTACGGCAAGGTTGCCGTATAGCTGCAAGTGATCTGTCCGGTCCGTCTGCTTGGCTCTGCCGAGCATCTCTGCCACCAAGGCATGAGTGGCCGCCATCTGGATCGCCAACGCGGCCTCGAGCTCGTTCTGAGGCTCGATCGCCTGGACCATGGCAAGGCCCGCGTTGAGTCCGGAAGAACCATCCTCGCGAGCAGTCCCGCTCGGACGCGTAGCCGTCTCAAGCGCACCGGCATTCGTCGCAAGGAAAGCTTGCGAACGGGTGCCGAATACCTCGAGGAGTGCGACGAGATGGCCTCCTGCGTCGGAATGAGGCGGTGCAAGCTGGTTGCCCTCGATCTCGACAGTCACTGGCCACGTGCGACCAAGCCTTCGACGACATGCTGCGATAATCTGGTCTTTTTCTGCCTCGGTCGGAGGACGCTTGGCGGGCCGAGCAGCTACTCGGCGGCCGCGAGAACTGGCCGTCGCTCGTGCCTTGGATGGTACACGCGTCGGCATCAGCTAGTGCCTGCTACGATAGCGACTGATGGGTTCGGCGGGATGTCCGCGCGCACGCGCGCGTGCAGATCGGTTTCTATGGTTTCTCTGTTCTCTATGACGGAAAGCGCCAGAGCAACCTTAGAAACCGGAGTAACTAAGCAATAATAACCCCGCCCGACCTGTTCCACTTTGCGGTCTCTGAGCATCTTTGCGAGCATCTTCTGGATACTCTGTCGCGACTTCCCCAGTCGGTTCGCAATCTCGGTTGGTGTCATCGGCTCGACTGAGCTGCCGAGAACTCGCTGGACTTCACGCCGCTCGGCAGTGTTGGCTATCTGACAGGCCTCGCCGAGAATGGTCCAAGCCCCGGTATCCTTGCTGAACTGCAGAGCCGTCTCGACTTCCTCGAGGTCGCGTCCGCGGCCGTAGATGACCGGCTGCTGCAATACTGCGTCCCGCTTAAGGATCAGAACGGAATCTGCGGCCCCTGTGAGTCCTCGCGTGCCGCTGACCTCATCGAACGGATCAACAGCCGCCATCTTCCTTGTGTGATGAATCGCGACGATTGCGAGATTGTGCTTGGCCGCCAGAGACTGGAGCTGCGCAGCTTGACGATAATCCGCATCATAGTCGGTCTCGTTCCGTCCTTTCGAACCTTTCACGCGAGCGAAAACATCTATGACGACCAGCCGGGGCTTCTCTACGCCGGCAATCCAACACTCGATCTCGTGCGCGCATCCTTCATCCAACGTCGGCCATTGAGTCAGCAACGTCAGCCGATCCGGAAGAGACGGAAGCGCGAGCTGGCGAAGACGGCGCTGCAGCCTCCGTTCATTATCCTCCAGCATCAGACCGAGGGCGTCGCCTTGCTCGCACAGAACCGAGCCCATTGCGTAGCCGCCACTGGCTACTGCGAGCAGCCATCCAAGCGAAAGCCAGGACTTCCCTAGCTTCGGCGCGCCGGCCAAGAGCGACATTCCCTCGACGACGTAACCCGGAACAATCCAACGAATTGGCGCGAAGGACCTCGTCATCAAGGCCCGAGCTGACACACCCGACGAAAACGCGAGCCCTTGCGGTTCAATGTCGGGGCAGTGCCCGCTTTTGGCTGTCATTATTCCAGCCATTATCAGCGCTCCTTCCGCGCAATCGAACGAGTTTTCACAGCGCTCTCACCGAATTGCATCGCGCGCCGCGAATCTCTTGACTGCTCTTGGGGTGCAGTCTGCTGATGCCGACTCAAGCGGCTTCGCGATCCGCGATGCGCGACTGAATCCACGCGTCGATTTCGTCGGAAGGCCAAGCGTTAATCCGACCGGAGAGCTTTACCGGCCGCGGAAAGTCGCCTCGCTCAAGCAGGTCATAGACGCGGCTGCGGCTCAATGCTGTGCGGTCAAGCACCGCGGGCAGGCGAAGGAGAATAGTCATCTTACCGTCCCTCTACGTTTGTTGGACGGTTTCGGAATTTACCCACATCTGGATGCAGCCCAACAACAAATTGCTGCGGGTTTTCAGAAGTGCGCAGTTTATCTTAAGTCGATTGCGTCGCCCCACTGATGGAGCGCCCGAAAGACTCGCCGCTCCGGCACGTCGAACTGCTCCACGGCCTTGCTGACAGCTACTTTGCGCGGACCAGGATGGCGAAGCTCGTACAGTTTTATGAACATCGCGATTGGGAGATTTCGCAGCGCCGCCAATTTCTTCTGGGTTTCGCGGCTACTCGACGACGTGACACGAAACAGACGGTCCTGATGGTCGATTGCCGCAGCCAGTTCCGTACGCACGATCCGGTGTATCGGAAAGTCGCTTCTAAGATACGCGGCCACAGCTCTGAGATCGCCGTTTAAGATCCCGCGAAGCGCAGCCATTGCCATTTCTTCATGTGCAGGCGCCAACATCTCATCCACGGATGCGCACCACTTTCGCAGGTTTGGCACTCGCCAGGGCCCGCGTGAGCTCTGCGCCCCAGCGATCCAGCGCTGATCGCTTCTCTGCCGCAAAATCGTAGGGCGTGTAATGCCGCTCTGTGACACCTTGGACCGCATGGTTCAGAACGCGTCCGCGAATGTCCTTTGAAATGCCGAGACGGGCCATGTGTGAACTGACCGTCCGCCGAAGGTCGTGAAAGGTCCAAGGTTCTAGCGGTTCGCCGTTGGCGGCTAGGAAGGAGTCCAGCCTTGTCTTGTTCTTCGCGTAGCCCGAAATATGCGTCTTACCGTCCGTCGTGAAAACGTAATCGCCCAGCCGCGGCAAGCCCTTCAGCAGTGCCGCCATGGGCTCAGAAAGGGGCACAAGATGCGCGCGCTCGCCCTTCGTGTCCGCCGCCTTCAGGAGCCACGTCCCGGCGCTCAAGTCGACATCGTTCCATCGCATCGATGCCACCTCGGTCCGACGCTGGCCGCTCAACAGAAGTGCTCGAACAAACGGGCCGTAGGGATGGCCGAGTAGCGCAGCAGCATTCCAGACCCGTTTCACCTCGGCCATGTCTAGAAATCGGTCGCGCTCCGTCTCATCCTTTGGCTTGGCGATGCCTTCGGCCGGTGAGGCCTCGATCCAGTCGCGCGACAGTGCAAAGCGGAAGACCGTGCGAACGACGGTCAGCACGCGGTTCGGCAGAATGTCCCCCTCGATCCCCCCAATCAGCTCTCGGACGTCACTACGTTTTAACTCGGCGATCTTCCGATTACGCCATTTGGGCAGCACATGAAGCGCGAGCCGTCGATCCTGCAGGTCCACAGACTTGTTGCGCTTCCGATCATCTCGCTTCTTTTGCAGCCAGGCTTCTGCGAGGGCCCCGAACGTGCGGTCAGCCGCTTCGGTGCTGCCATTCTTGGCGATCGCTTCCAGAAGGCGCTCTGCCGCGGTTCTGGCGGCCGCAAGGCGCATTGCAGGATATGAGCCAAGCTTCTTGTTGATCACCTTCTCGCCCGCGCGGACTCGGACAATCCAGCTCTTCTTTCCACCGGAGCCAACGCGCAGGCGAAGCCCCCGGATATAACGAGGTCCGCTGTCTTTGATTTCGAGTTGGCCTGCGGTCGGTGGTTTGATGGCCGCAACCTTGCTGTCCGTCAGCATCGAAGGCCTCCTAGCAGATTGGGCCGCATCGGCGTTCATCGCGCCGGTTCGGGCGACTGTTACCTAGCCTCAGTTTCAGGCTTGTGGTCGCAAGTCCCGATCACGAGTCTAGTTACCTAGAAAACACAAAGTAACGGTACAGGTAACAAACTGTGAGACACTATGCAACGCTTTGGGACGTTGATGGACATGATTCTAGAGAGAAATACACAATCTAGGATGCTATCGTATGGCCCTCGACGAGCCTTCTAAGCTTGAGGTCGTAGGTTCGAATCCTACCGGGCGCGCCATTCCCGTGCAGACCAGCGTACCATGCGACGAACTACAGCTTCAGCGCCACGGACACGAAGCCAACGTTGTCGTTCGTATCCTTGCCATTCCGGACGAAGCCGTGCTGGTTCAGGTAGCCGATGTCGGCACTCAGCTTCTTCCCGACCGGGGTTGAGATGCCGACAAAGCTCCGCAGCCGCTCCAGGCCACGAACCGTCTGGAACGTGGTCGTGTTCAGATCGAGATAGGGTTCTTCGCTAAGGACCAGCGCAGTTTTCGAATTGCGGCCCATCCGCAGGCTGTAGCGGACGTATGGCCGGACACGCCAGCCTGTGCCCTCGAATCCTTCGCGCCAACGTTGCTCGAACCGAACGCGACCGCTGAGTTGGCCGCCACCGAGCTTTCCGAGGTTGCTCGATACGAGATGCTGAACGAACCGGTGCTCCATGACCGCAAAACGGCCGCTCGAATATTGGGGATCGTGGTCGTAACCGGCCCACAGGCTCAGCGTCTTTGTGAGCTGAAAGCCGAACATCGTGTTGGCCT
>Ga0307410_10000883_pt1 | contig 12826 bp, 14 predicted proteins | sample 322Ometagenome_3_FD_203707 | JGI IMG/M metagenome (GOLD analysis project Ga0307410, IMG submission 203707) | Maize rhizosphere microbial communities from greenhouse at UC Davis, California, United States - 322HYB-O-3 | ecosystem: Host-associated > Plants > Roots > Rhizosphere > Soil | place...
CGCGCTCGTTCATGGCGCCGAGAATGATCGGCCAGATGAATTTCATCACCACCCAGATGAAGATGGCGAACACCAGCATCTGGACGATGAGTGTGACGGTGATATTCACGCGCGTCTCCTCGACGAACTGGCTGTTACTGGCCAGCCGCCTGGCTGATCGGGACCAGGAACGGATTCTGGAACGTGAAGAACAGCGCGAAACCGATGCCGACGAACGCGACCGCGTCGAGCAGGCCGGCGACGATGAACATCTTCACCTGCAGCGCCGGGGTCAGCTCCGGCTGGCGCGCCGCGCCTTCCAGGAACTTGCCGCCGAGCAGGCCGAAACCGATGGCGGTACCGAGGGCACCGAGGCCGAAGATCAGGCCGACGCCGAGCGCCGTGAGGCCCTGGATTTGAGCAATTGCAGCAACGTGTTCCATTTTTCCTCCGAAAGAATCGTGACTAATTAAAGGGTCAGTGATGCGTTTCGTGCGCCTGCGACAGGTACACGATGGTCAGCACCATGAAAATGAAGGCCTGCAGCGGGATCACGAGGATGTGGAAACAGGCCCACACCACTCCGAGCACCAGGTGGCCCAGGGCGCCGCCGATGCCGGCGAGCGAACCGATGAAGAAGCTTCCGCCGAGCATGGCCAGCAGCAGGAAGATCACCTCGCCCGCGAACAGGTTGCCGTACAGGCGCAGGCCCAGCGATACCGGGCGCGCCAGGTGCTCGATGAGGTTCAGCAGCAGGTTGAACGGCATCATCCACTTGCCGAACGGATGCGTGAGCAGCTCCCAGGTGAAACCGCGGAAGCCTTTGATCTTGAAGCTGTAGAACATCACGATCAGGAACACGGTGATCGACAGGCCGAAGGTGATGTTGAGGTCGGTGGACGGCACGACCTTGAGGTGCTCCAGGCCGAAGGCCTTCTGGCCGATCAGCGGCAGCAGGTCCACCGGCACGTTGTCCATGAAGTTGAACAGCAGGATCCAGCAGAAGATGGTCAGCGCCAGCGGCGCGATCAGCTTGCTGTCGCCGTGGAAGGTGTCGCGCACCTGGGCGTCGACGAACTCCACCATCACCTCGACGAAATTCTGGAATTTTCCCGGCACGCCCGCGGTCGCCTTGCGCGCCGCCATCCAGAACGAAACGATGAAGACGAGTCCGAGCAGCACCGAAAAGAAGATGCTGTCGAGATTGAAGGTCCAGAAGCCCTGGCCGTACTGCAGGTTCTGCAGGTGGTGAACGATGTACTCGCTCCCGGAGGGGGCGTGCTCGGCCGCTTGTTCAACTGCTGACATCTACTTCTTTCCTAACGCTTGGCGGCGTTCGCGGTTCCTGCCAGCGGGGGCAGGGCATTCGCGAGCGCGATCCAGTAAACGAACAACGTGGCGATGTAGGTACCAAACAGCGCGACGAACGACACTTTCATCGTGGTGAACACCGCGATGAACGCCGCCACGGTCACGGCCAGCTTCACGCCCTCGCCCACGTAGAACGACTTCGCCACCTGGTCGGCCGGCGCGCCGGCGCGCGACCCGAAACCGATGAGCGCGAGCGCGGCACTGGCCAGCGCCGAGATGCCGCCGCCCACGAGCGCCGACAGCCCGGGGGTACGCCCCCACACCGCGAAGCAAATGCCCGCGGCCACAACCGTCACGACGACCTGGCCGAGCACTACGCTCATCGCCAGTCGCCTCGCCTGGGGCAACTCTAGGGTGACCACGACACTCCTACTGCAAGCCGACAATCCGCGTACAACGAGCCCGCGCGAACCGCAGGCAAAACTCAGCGATGTACGAAAATTGTTTTGGCCTGCAACGACTTACGGTGCCTTGGCCAAGGGGCGCGAATTATATACGCCGACCCCCACTGCTTCAACACGGATAAGCGGGAAAAAAGCGGCGATGACCATAAGTCCGGCCGGCTACCCGCCCGACAGTGAATAGACCCGCAAATGCCGGATGCGCAGGTGGCTCTTCGTGGTCCGCAGCGCGAACCAGCCACTCGCGTACGGCTTCGGATCGTCGTAGGAGAACAGGATCCGGCCATCACGGCGGTATTCCACGTGGGACCCGTTCGCCACCAGCGTGATGCGCTGCATCCGGTTGGCCACCAGCAGGGTGTCGGGGGCGGACAGGTCGTGTTCGGGCAGCAACGGGCGGCTCGCCGGGTCGCCGATGTAGCGCCGGAAGCGCGTGGTGGTATTGCGGTTGCCGCCCAACCCCACGTAGTAGGTCCGCAGGTCGTTGTAGGCCTCGAACCGGCCGGCGCGAAACGGCGACATGGGCTCGCGGCCGTCGGCGTCCGTGGCCATCCAGAAAACGTTCAGGTCGCTGACCTGGTCATTGGGCCCGCCTTCGGCCACGGCGATGGCTTCGAACTCGATCTGCACGGGGGCGGTCAGCCGCGGCTTGAACCAGAGCGTGAGGCCCGCCGGCGTATCGATGTCGAGCACACCATCTCGCGCGACGACGCGCGCGGCGGGCTGCTCGGCTTCCAGCACCCAGTTTTCCGCCGAGGCGAAATCGTCGGCGTGAAGCAACGTGCGCGCCGCGGGCTGCGTCGCGCAGCCGGCGATGAGCACGACGCTAGCGAATGTGAGCGAGGATGCCGTCCAGCTCATCGAGCGAGTGGTAGCTGACGACCACTTTTCCCTTGCCCGAACCGCTGTGCTGGATCTGCACGGGCGCACCGAGCTTTTCGGACAACTCGTCCTGCAGTCGCTGGACGTTCGGATCCAGTGCCCGGGCGCCGTCCTTGCCCACCGTCGGACCGCCGCCGCCGCTCTTGTTGAGCATGCTGCGGACCAGCGCCTCGGTCTCGCGCACCGACAGGCCCTTCTTCGCGACCAGCTGCCCGACCTCCACCTGCTGCCGGCGTTGCGCCAGGCCTAACAAGGCGCGCGCGTGGCCCATCTCGAGCTCGCGCTTCTCGACGAAGGCGCTGACCTCGGGCGGCAGCTCGAGCAGGCGCAGCAGGTTGGAGACCGCGGCGCGCGAGCGGCCCACGGCATCGGCCGCCTGCTGGTGCGTGATGCCGAATTCGCTGATCAAGCGGTCGAGCGCGCGCGCCTCTTCGAGCGGGTTCAGGTCCTCGCGCTGGATGTTCTCGATGAGCGCCATCGCGATGGCGGCTTCGTCGGCGACGCGGCGGATGACCGCCGGCACGGTGGCCAGGCCGGCGATTTGCGCGGCGCGCCAGCGGCGTTCGCCGGCGATGATCTCGTAGCGCTGCGACTCGCCCGCCGCGGCGCCGTCCACCGGGCGAACGACGATGGGCTGCACGATGCCCTGCGCCTTGATGGAATCGGCCAGCTCCTGCAGGGATTCCTGGCGCATGTCGACGCGTGGCTGGTACTTGCCCCGCTGCAGCAGGTCGAGCGGCAGGTTTGCGAGCTCGTCACCCGGCAGCTTGTTCACCGGAGGTGCCGGGGCCGGCGCGCCGGGCGCCGCGGGAGCGGCCTCCGGCCGGCGCGTCATCTGGCCGAGCAGCGCTTCGAGGCCACGACCCATGACCGGTTTCTTCGTGCTCATGAATAAATCATAGGGGGTCTGGCTGCATTTTGTTCCTACAAAATGGTGCCTGGCCCCATTTCCTGTTGCCGCGACAACGTCTTGTACATCACCAGCGCATCGACGAACCCGAGCCGCGGATGCCGAACGCGCCGGGAAGACTTCAGTTGAGCGGATGCTCGTCGGCCGCGGGCGCGACTTCCACTTCCGCCGCCGGCGCGACCTCCGGCTCGTTCGCGGCCTCGTCCTCCTTGCGCAGCATCTCGCCGGCCAGCGCCAGGTACGCGAGCGCGCCACGCGAGTCCTTGTCGTGCTGCAGGACCGGCTTGCCGAAGGACGGCGCCTCGGCCAGGCGCACGTTGCGCGGCACGATGGTGCGGAACACCTTGTCGCCGAACACCTGGATCAGCTGGCTGGAGACTTCGTTGGCCAGGTTGTTGCGCGGGTCGAACATGGTGCGCAGGATGCCCTCGATCTCGAGGTTCGGATTCACCGCGCTCTTGATCTGCTCGATGGTGTTGACCAGCGCCGACAGTCCCTCGAGCGCGTAGTACTCGCACTGCATCGGGATCAGCACGCTCTGCGCCGCGACCAGCGCGTTCAGCGTCAACATGTTCAGCGCCGGCGGGCAGTCGATGAGGATGACCTCGTACTGCGAGTAGACGGGGCGCAGCGCATTGCGCAGCTTGAGCTCGCGGCCGGCCATCGTGGTCAGCAGCCGCACCTCCGCGGCGGTCAGGTCCTGGTTGGACGGCATCAGCGACAGGCCAGGCGTCGACTCGAGCGGCAGGATGACCGAGGCCGCGTCGGCCTCGCCTAACAACACGTCGCCGGTGCCGCGCTGGATCTGCGATTTCTCGACGCCGCAGCCCATGGTCGCGTTGCCCTGCGGGTCGATGTCGATGAGCAGCACGCGGCGCCGCGTGGCCGCGAACGAGGCCGCGAGGTTCACCGCGGTGGTCGTCTTGCCGACGCCGCCCTTCTGGTTCGCGACCGCGATGATGCGCTTCATGGTGGCCGATCTTACCCGCTCGGGCGGCGAAGTACCCCCGAGTTATGGGCCGCGGCGCTGACGGGAAATGGAGACAAGATGCCGCTCCGCATCGAGGCCGGGCACGCGCAGCGGCATGACTTCGGCGTGCCAGCCGCGCGGCAGGACACGGACCTCGTCATCCGGCGCGCGGCCCTTCATGGCGAGCAGCCGGCCGTGCGGCGCCACGAGCCGGCCGGCGTTATGTACAACCTCGGCGAGCGTGCCGACGGCGCGCACGATAACCGCGTCGAAATCCCGCCCGTCGAAACTCTCGGCGCGCGCCGCGAGCGCGCGCGCGTTGCGGATGTCGAGCGCCGCGATGCCCTCGGCCACGAAGCGGATCTTCTTCTGCGTGCCATCGATCAGCGTGAAATCCCGCTGCGGGCAGGCTACCGCGAGCGGGATGCCGGGAAAACCGCCGCCCGTGCCCACGTCGACCACGCGCCTGGCCGCGCCGAGGTGCGGCACCAGGCTCAGGCTGTCGAGCATGTGCAGCGTCAGGATGCCGTCCCACGACACGATGGAGGTCAGGTTCACGTGCGCGTTGCGCTCGCGCAGCATGTGCGCGTAGCGCCAGAGCGTGTCGAGCTGCGACTGGTCGAGGTCGAAGCCGAGCTCGCCGGCGCCGGCGTCGAGGCGCGATTTCCAGTCGGCCTCGCCGGGCTCGCGGGACTCCTCGCTCCGGGGATCCACCGTCGGTGCCACTAGTTAGCGACGAGGGACGCCATGAACTCGGTGACCGGGATGGCGTCGAAGTCCTTGCGCGCGAACAGCGCCTTGATCGCCTCGGTCTGCCGCTCGGAGAAATGCGCGGCCACGGAGTCCTCGAACTTCTTCACCAGCACCGGCATGCCCTCGGCGCGGCGCTTGCGGTGGCCGATGGGGAAGTCGACGCGCTGCTGCAGTTTCGTTCCATCGCCGAGGAAGATGGTGATCGCGTTGCCGATGTGGCGCTTGTCACGCTCGTAGTATTCCTTCGTGAACACGGTGTTCTCCCTGACTTCCATCTTGGCGCGCAGCACGTCGATGCGCGGATCGTGCGCGATCACGTCCTCGTAGTCCGCGGCGGTCAGGCGTCCGAAGATCAGTGGCACCGCCACCATGTACTGGATGCAGTGATCGCGATCGGCCGGGTTCGCCAGCGGGCCGGTCTTGTCGATGATGCGCACGCCGGGTTCCTGCGTTTCGATGACGATGCGATCGATGAGCGCGAGCTTGTCCTTCACCTTTTCGTGCAGGGCCATGGCGCATTCCACCGCGGTCTGCGCGTGGAACTCGGCCGGGTAGCTGATCTTGAACAGCACGTTTTCCATGACGTAGCTGCCCAGCGGCTGCGCCAGCGTCAGCGGCTTGCCCTTGAACAACACGTCCTGGAAGCCCCAGGTCTTGGCGCTCAGCGCCGAGGGATAACCCATCTCGTTCTTGAGGGCGAACAACGCGTGGCGCACGGCGCGCGAGGTGGCGTCGCCCGCGGCCCAGCTCTTGCGCGAGCCGGTATTCGGTGCGTGGCGGTAGGTGCGCAGCGCACCGCCGTCCAGCCACGCGTTCGACAGCGCGTTGACGATCTGCTCGAGCGAGCCGCCGAGCATCGCGGTCGCGACGGCCGTGGAAGCCACGCGCACCAGCAGCACGTGGTCGAGACCGACGCGGTTGAAACTGTTGTCGAGCGCGAGCACTCCCTGGATCTCGTGCGCCTTGATCATCGCGGTCAGCACGTCGCGCAGGGTCATCGGCTTCTCGGCCAGCAGGATGGCGCGGCGCGATAGATAGTCCGCCACCGAGAGGATGGCGCCGAGATTGTCGGACGGGTGGCCCCACTCCGCCGCCAGCCAGGTGTCGTTGAAGTCCAGCCAGCGCACCATGGTGCCGATGCTGAACGCGCCCATGACCGGGTCGAGCTCGTAGCTGGTGCCCGGCACGCGCGAGCCGCCCGGCATGGTGGCGCCGGGAACCACCGGCCCCAGCAACCTGGTGCAGGCCGGATACTTGAGCGCCTGGAAGCCGCAGGCGAGCGTGTCCATGAGGCAGTACTTCGCGGTGTCGTACGCCGGCTTGCTGTCGACCTGGTAGTTCCTGGTGTAGTCGGCGAGCGTCACCAGCAGCTCGTCGGGCTGCGGACGTTGCGCGGACTTGTAATCGTGCGAGGACATAGGACTCCGTCAGGGCGCGCTCACGCGCCACTCGTCAACTTGAGACCCACGATGCCGGCCACGATCATCGCGAGACTCACCATCTTCCAGGCGCTCACGGCTTCGGCGAACAGCAGGATTCCCGCGATCGCCGTGCCCGCCGCGCCGACGCCGACCCACACCGCGTACGCCGTGCCGACCGGCAGCGTCTTCAGCGCGAGACCGAGCAGCCCGAGGCTGATCACCATCGCGCCGACCGTGAGCGTGGTCGGCCATGGCCGCGTGAATCCGTCCGTGTACTTGAGGCCCACCGCCCAGCCGATTTCGAACAGCCCGGCGACGATCAGGATGAACCAGTTCATGACAACCCCTCCGCTGCATGGGGTCGTCCCCGGAGTGAAGCGCGCGCCGGGGTCGTCCCGCAGCGGCGCGAATGTTACCTGCTCAGGGGTCCTGCCGCATGTGGCGGGCGACCATGCGCGCCAGCAGCCGCACCGACACCGCCGGCATCGGGTCGTTCCACTTCATCTGGCGGAGCTCGTCGTCGGAAACCACGATGCCGAACTCGTCCTGGATGGCGACCACGAGCTCGTGCAGGTCCTTCTCCCGGAAACCCTGGGCGGCCAGCGAGTTCATCGTGTCGATGTCCGCCGTCTTCACGTCGATCTGCTGCGCGGCGAGCGCGCGGATGGTGTCGACGATTTCGCCCTCGGGCACCGGTGTCGCGGCTCCGCCGGGCGCACCCGCCAGGGCGAGCACGGCCGCCGCGAGCCAGGCGCGCATCAGGGCCTCTGCGCCAGCGGCACGAACCGGCGGTTCTCGGGACCCGTGTAGTTAGCCGCGGGGCGGATGATCTTGCCGTCCTCGCGCTGCTCGATGACGTGTGCGCTCCAGCCGGTGGTGCGCGCGATGACGAACAGCGGCGTGAACATGGCCGTGGGCACGCCCATCAGGTGGTAGCTGACGGCGCTGAACCAGTCGAGGTTCGGGAACATCTTCTTGATGTCCCACATCAAGGCCTCGATGCGCGCGGCGATGTCGAACAGCCGGGTGTCGCCGGCTTCCTGCGCGAGCTTCTCCGCGACGCGCTTGATGATGACGTTGCGCGGGTCGGCCACCGTGTACACCGGGTGCCCGAAGCCGATCACGATCTCCCTGTTGGCCACGCGCCGGCGGATGTCGGCCTCGGCCTCGTCGGGCGTGGCGTAACGCTGCTGGATCAGCAGCGCGAACTCGTTGGCGCCGCCGTGTTTGGGCCCGCGCAGCGCGCCGATGGCGCCGGTGATCGACGAGTAGATGTCCGCGCCCGTGCCCGCGATCACGCGCGCGGTGAACGTGGACGAGTTGAACTCGTGCTCGGCGTACAGGTTCAGCGAGGTGTGCATGGCGCGCACCCAGCCGGCCGGCGGCGGGCGCCGGTGCAGCAGGTGCAGGAAATGACCGCCCACCGAGTCGTCCGCGGTCTCGACGTGGATGCGCTGGCCGTTGTGCGACCAGTGGTACCAGTAGCAGAGCATCGAGCCGAAGCTGGCCACGAGACGGTCGGCGATCTCGCGCGCGGCGGCGGAGTCGTGGTCCTCCTTCTCCGGCAGCAGGCAGCCGAGCGTGGAGGCGCCGGTGCGCAGCACGTCCATGGGATGCGCCGAGGCGGGCAGCTGCTCCAGCACCGTGCGCAGCGGCCCCGGCAGGCCGCGCAGGGATTTCAGCTTCGCCTTGTAGCCGGCGAGCTCGGCCGCGTTCGGCAGCTTGCCGTGGATCAGTAGATAGGCAATCTCCTCGAACTCGCAGGTCTCGGCGACCTCGAGGATGTCGTAGCCGCGATAGTGCAGGTCATTGCCGCTGCGGCCGACGGTGCACAGCGCGGTATTGCCGGCGGTGACGCCGGACAACGCGACCGACTTCTTCGGCTTGAACCCCGGGGCGAGGTTGGCTCCTTCGGCGCTCATGTCGACTTCTCCCCTTTTCCATCTCCCGGGCCGGCGAACAGCGCGTCGAGCTTGCGCTCGTAGGCGTGGTAGTCGAGGTACTTGTAGAGATCGTCGCGCGTCTGCATGTCGCCGACCACGTTTTTCTGCGTGCCGTCGCGGCGGATGGCCTGGTAGACCCTGAGCGCCGCGAGGTTCATGGCGCGGTAGGCCGAGCAGCAGTGCAGCACGATGTCGACACCGGCCGCGCCCAGCTCGTCGCGCGTATATAGAGGTGTCTTCCCGAACTCGGTGATGTTGGCCAGCACCGGCACTCTCACCGCGTCCTTGACCCGGCGATACATGGCGAGGTCGGTGATGGCCTCGGGGAACACCGCGTCGGCGCCCGCCTCCACGCAGGCCACCAGCCGCGCGATCATCTCGTCGAGCCCGTGGCTGGCGAGCGCGTCGCTGCGCGCCATGATGACGAAGCCGGCATCGGTGCGCGCATCCACGCAGGCCTTGATGCGGTCGACCATCTCTTCCCTGCCCACGACCTCCTTGCCGGGGCGGTGGCCGCAGCGCTTCGCCTGCACCTGGTCCTCGATGTGGAAGCCGGCCGCGCCGGCCTTGATGAACGAGCGCACCGTGCGCGCGATGTTGAACGCGCCGCCCCAGCCGGTGTCGGCATCGACCAGCAGCGGCAGCGTGCTCGCCTCCGTGATGCGGCGGATGTCGATGAGCACGTCGTCCATGGTGCTGATGCCGAGGTCCGGCAGTCCGAGCGAGTTGGCCGCCACGCCACCGCCGGATAGATAGAGCGCGCGGAATCCGGTGGCCTCGGCCAGGCGCGCGGCGTAGGCATTGATGGCGCCCACGACCTGCAGGGGTTTTTCCGCCGCGAGCGCGGCGCGGAGTTTCGCACCCGCGGACAGCGGTGCGGGGGTGGAAGCGGTCATGATGCGCCGAGTGTACGGCCGCTAGGCGATCTTTACGACAGTACGCCCGGTGACCTTGCCGTCGATGTAGGCCTGAAAGGCACCCGGAAGTTCGGCGAACTGTATGGTGCGGGTGACGATGCGATCCAGGTGCCGCGGCCGCAGGTCGCCGGCGATGCGCTGCCACACCTCGAGCCGCTCGGCGCGCGGCGTCGCCGAGGAATTGATGCCGAGCAGGTTCACGCCGCGCAGGATGAAGGGCATGACCGTGGTCTTCAGCTCCGCGCCGCCGGCCAGCCCGACGCTGGCGATGTTTCCCCAGAAGTCCATGTGCCGCGTGAGGCCGGCCAGCGTCTCGCCGCCCACGCTGTCGATGGCGCCGGCGTAACGCGCGGCCTCCAGCGGCTTGTTGCCCAGTGCCAGCTCCGCGCGCGTCGTCACCGTGTGCGCGCCTAACGACTTGAGGTAGTCGACCGCCTGGGCCTTGCCCGTGACGGCGATGACTTCGTAACCGCGCGTGCTCAGCATGTCGATGGCCAGGCTGCCCACGCCGCCGGTCGCGCCGGTCACCACCACCGGCCCGCGCGCGGGCGACTGGCCGTTGCGCTCCATGCGATGGATGGCGAGCGCGGCGGTGAAGCCCGCGGTGCCCAGCGCCATGGAACGAAAGGCGTCGAGCCCGGGCGGCATGGGAATGACACAGTCACCCTTCATGCGGGCGCGTGCGGCGTAGCCACCGTCGACGGTTTCCGACAGCCCGCAGCCGGTGACCAGCACCGCGTCGCCGGGCTCGTGCCGCGGATCGCCGGACTCGCGCACCACGCCGGCGAGATCGATGCCGCCCACCAGCGGATAGCGGCGCAGGATCTTGCCCGCGCCGGTGGCCGCCAGCGCGTCCTTGTAGTTGATGTCGGAGTACTGCACGTCGATGACCACCTCGCCGGGCGAGAGCTGGTCGACCGTGAGGTCCTCGAAACGTCCCGCGACCTTGCCGTCGGCTTCGTGGATTCGAAATGCCCTGAACTTGCTCATGCCGCGTCCTTTCAGCGTTCGACGTCCAGAAGATCACGTTGCCGCCGCGCGCTTCTGTAGGTGGGCGCCGCAGCAGCAGGCAGCCTGCGCGTACCGGTCGCGTGGCCGGCGGCAAAGGTTGTAAGGCTGACGCGCATCACCAGTCGAGCACTCCCCATCCGTCAGGCTAGTATCGTGCCATGAAATACGACTACGACCTGTTCGTCATCGGCGCAGGCTCGGGCGGCGTGCGCGCGGCGCGCATCGCCTCACAAGCCGGCGCGCGCGTGGCGATCGCGGAGGAGTACCGCATCGGCGGCACCTGCGTGATCCGCGGCTGCGTGCCCAAGAAGTTTCTGGTGTATGGCGCGGAATTCGCGCAGGCCTTCGCCGACTCGAAGGGTTACGGCTGGAGCGTGAGCGGCGCCACCTTCGACTGGCCGACCTTGCGCGACAACGTGCAGAAGGAAGTCACGCGTCTGTCCGGCATCTACACCTCGAACCTCATCAAGGCGGGCGTTACGGCCTACGAGGAGCGTGCCGAGCTGGTCGACGCGCACAAGGTGAGACTGGCCAGCTCCGGCAGCGAGATCAGCGCCGCGCGCGTGCTCCTGGCCACCGGTGGCTCGCCGCAACTGCCCGACGGCCTGCCCGGTCTCGAGCTCGGCATCAGCTCGAACGAGGCCTTCCTGCTGGAGAAACTGCCGCGACGCATCCTGATCGTCGGCGGCGGCTACGTGGCGCTGGAGTTCGCCAACATCTTCCACGGGCTCGGCGCCGAGACGCGCATCGTGCATCGCGGCGACCGCATGCTGCGCGGTTTCGACGACGACCTGCGCGCGCACATGCACATCGAGACGGAACGCGCCGGCATCAAGCTCACGATGAAGGCCACGCTGACGAAGATCGAGAAACGGGCTGACACCCTGCGCGTCACCCTGTCCACCGGCGAACACGTGCACACCGACCAGGTGCTGTTCGCCACGGGCCGCCACCCGAACACGCGCGGGCTCGGCCTCGAGCGCGCCGGCGTCGCGGTGGACAAATACGGCGCGGTGGTCGTGGACGAGTACTCGCGCAGCAGTGTCGAGTCGGTGTACGCCATCGGTGACGTGACCAACCGCGTGAACCTGACGCCAGTGGCCATCCGTGACGGCCAGGCCTTTGCCGACACGCTCTACAACGACCGGCCGACGCCGGTGGATCATCGCAGCGTGCCCAGCGCGGTGTTCGGCCGCCCACCCATCGGCACCGTGGGCCTGGGCGAAGGCGACGCGCGCCTGTCGCACGCGGACGTGCACGTCTACCGGACCAATTTCCGGCCCATGCGCAACATGATCTCGGGAAACCAGGAGCGCACGCTGATGAAGCTGGTGGTGGACGGCAAGACCGACCAGTTGCTGGGCGTGCACATGGCGGGCGAGGACGCGCCCGAGATCGCGCAGCTGGCGGCCGTGGCCGTGAAGGCCGGGCTGACCAAGACGCAGTGGGACAGCACCGTCGCGCTGCATCCGACCGCGGCCGAGGAACTGGTGCTGATGCGGGAGCGCGTGGCCGCGCCGCCCAGCATCGCCTGATCAGTTCACGTACAACCGCGCGCGCGCCATCGCTTCCTCGGCGCGCACCAGCGCGGCGAATGCGCGCTCGATCCTCGACCGGTCGTCGGTCCGCAGGCCCGCGGCGTAGTCGGTCAGGAACGCGCGCTGGCCGATCACCACCACGAGCAGGGTGCCGCGCATCCCCGTGAGCGCCGGGTCGCCGTATTTGCGGTCGGCGAGCAGGCCTTGGCTCAGGCTCTGCCAGCGCATTTCGAGCGCGTCGAGCCGGTTGGCGAAGGTGCGCGCATCCAGCGCGCCGCGATCGAAGCGCTGCAGCTCATGGCGATAGTTCTCGTTGAAATCGGCGGCCTTCGCTTCGAAGGCAGCGAGCATGCCGCGCGCCGTGTCGTAGGCCAGCGTGGTCTGGTCGATGCGGATCACCCCGTGTTCCGGGCGCACCTGGATGTCGGGCACTTCCATGGGGACGAAGCCTTCGACCTCGGATTCGGCCGCCGGCAACGCCGCGATCCGGCGCTCGAAACGTGCCTGGCGCGCGGCCGCGGCCGTGCCGCCCGACCGCGGCGGAGGTCTGGTCCAGTCCACGGGGTCCTCGGCCAGGATCGCGAGCTTGCGCGCTTCGTCGGGTGTGATGGGCTCGCCCCCGGGCACCGCGGGCGCTGGCGCGGTGGGCTCGTCGGCCCGCGACGCGGTGGTGATGGCGGCATCCTCGGTCACCGGCAGCTGCGGCACCTCGGCGGCCACGCCAGCCGGT
>Ga0307410_10000884_pt1 | contig 12819 bp, 10 predicted proteins | sample 322Ometagenome_3_FD_203707 | JGI IMG/M metagenome (GOLD analysis project Ga0307410, IMG submission 203707) | Maize rhizosphere microbial communities from greenhouse at UC Davis, California, United States - 322HYB-O-3 | ecosystem: Host-associated > Plants > Roots > Rhizosphere > Soil | place...
CCACCATGGCGACGTCCGGCCGCAACTGAAAGGTCTGCACACTGTGCAGCAGCATCGGTTTGCCCGCCACCCAGCGAAACTGCTTCAGCTCCGGCGGCTTCCCCGGCGCCGGTGCCACGGCGGCCGCGACCCGCGAGCCGGCGCCCGCCGCCACGATCACGACGCCGACGTCCCGTCGCGGTGATCCCTCTGTCGCCGCCGCCACGTCAGGCGAAGAGGCGCTCGAACAGCTCGCCGATGGTGCGCACGCCGATGGGGCGAATGTCGCGCGGCGGGCGCTTGGGCACGCCACGCTCGGCCATGAAGGCCTGCGTCATTCCCATCTTCGCCGCCTCCGCCAGTCGCCGCTCGCTCTGCGACACCGGCCGGATCTCCCCGCCGAGCCCCACTTCGCCGAGAAACACGGCGTCGCTCGGCAGCGCCCGGTCGTAGACGCTCGACGCCAGCGCGGCGGCCACGGCGAGGTCGCCGACGGGCTCCTGAAGCCGCACCCCACCGACGACGTTGAGAAAGACGTCGAGCTGGGCGAAGGAGAGGCCGGCGCGCTTGTCGAGCACCGCGAGCAGGAGCGCCAGGCGACGCCCGTCGTAGCCGGTGGCCACCCGTTGCGGGGTGCCGAATCCAGCCTTGGCCGCCAACCCTTGCACCTCGATGAGCACGGGACGCGTACCTTCCAGCAGTGCCGTCACGGCGCTGCCAGACGCAGTGTTCACCCGGTCGCCGAGGAAGAGCTCCGAGGGGTTCGCCACCGCCACCAGCCCGCGCTGCGTCATGCGGAACACGCCGATCTCGTCCACCGACCCGAAGCGGTTCTTGGTCGCGCGCAGCAGTCGGTGGTCGAGTGCGGAGTCGCCCTCGAAGTAGAGCACCGTATCGACGATGTGCTCGAGCGTCTTGGGGCCGGCGATGCCACCGCCCTTGGTCACGTGCCCGACGACGAACACCGCCGTCCCGCTCTCCTTGGCGAAGCGCATCAGTCGCGCCGCGCACTCGCGCACCTGCCCCACATTGCCGGGCGCGCCCTCCAGGTCCTGGGTGAAGATCGTCTGAATGGAGTCAACGACCATCACGGCCGGTGCGGAGGCGGCGGCGGTGGCGAGGATCGTCTCGAGCAGCGTCTCGCTCAGCAGCTCCACGTCGCCGGCGGCGTCGTCCAGCCGGTCGGCGCGGAGCTTCACCTGCAGCGGGCTTTCCTCACCGCTCACGTACAGCGCGCGCTCGCCCGCGGCGATCACGCGCGCCGCCACCTGCAGCAGAATGGTGGACTTGCCGATCCCGGGCTCGCCGCCGACGAGCACCATCGAGCCCGGGACGATGCCGCCGCCCAGGACGAAGTCGAACTCGTCGATGCCGACTTTCAGGCGCCGCGCCTCGGAGCCGCCGACGTCGCGCAGTCGCGGCGTGGCGGCGACGCTGCCGCCCTCGCCGAGTGCCGCGTGCCCGGCCAGCCGACGAGCCGCGCCGGCGCCCTTGGCCGTGGCGCTCGTCCTGGGCGGCGCGACCTCCTCCACGAGCGTGTTCCACTCCCCGCACGCCTCGCACCGCCCCTGCCACTTCGGGTAGTCTGCGCCGCACTCGGTGCAGCGGTAGAGCGTCTTCGCCTTGGGGCTCACCCGGTGTACTGCCGGTCGGAGGCGCTCTCGAAGCGGGTGTACTGCTTGTGGAAGGTGAGCGGCACCACGCCGATCGGCCCGTTGCGCTGCTTGCCGATGATCACCTCGGCCTTCCCCTCGATGGACGGGTCCTTGAGGAGCCCGTTCTCGCGCTCGGCGTACACCTCCTCGCGGAAGAGGAACATGATCAGGTCGGCGTCCTGCTCGATGGCGCCGGACTCGCGGAGGTCGGAGAGCACCGGGCGCCCGCGCTCCGAGCCGGCGCGCTGCTCCACCGCGCGCGAGAGCTGCGAAAGGGCGATCACCGGGACGTTGAGCTCCTTCGCCAGCGCCTTGAGCCCGCGCGAGATCTGCGACACCTCCTGCTGGCGGTTCTCGGAGTTGGCCGGACCGGTCATGAGCTGGAGGTAGTCGACGACCACCAGCCCGACCCCGACGTCGGCCTTGAGCCGGCGCGCCTTCGATCGCATCTCGAGGAGGGTGATCCCGGGAGTGTCGTCGATGTAAATGGGGGCGTGGCTGAGGATGCCGGCGGCGCGCGCCAGGCGCGGGAAGTCGTCGTCGCGGAGCTTTCCCTTGCGGAGCGTCTGCGCGTCGATGCGCGCCTCGCTCGTGAGCATGCGCTGCACGAGCGCGTCCTTGCTCATCTCGAGCGAGAAGAAGGCGACCGGCACCTTGGTGTCGGTGCCGGGGAGCCCCTCGATCGCGGCGTGCTGCGCGATGTTGAGCGTGAAGGCGGTCTTCCCCATCGACGGCCGCGCCGCAACGATCACCAGGTCCGCGGGCTGGAAGCCGGACGTCATCTCGTCCAGGTCGCGGAACCCGCTCGGGACGCCGGTGACCGAGCGCCCCTCCCGGCTCACGGCCTCGATGCGCTCCATCGCCGGCCAGAGCAGCTCCTTGATGCGCGTGAAGCCCTGGGAGCCCTGCGCCTGGCTGACCTGGAAGATCTTGGACTCGGCCTCGTCCAGCAGGTCGGCGGCCGTGGTGCGCCCCTCGAACGCCTCGCTGACGATGGCCGTCGAGACCTCGATGAGCCGCCGCAGGAGCGCCTTCTCGCGGACGATCTTGGCGTGGTACTCGACGTTGGCGGCGGTGGGGATGGCGTCGCTCAGGAAGCCGATGTAGTCCTTGCCGCCGCTCGCCTCCAGCTCGCCGCGCCGCCCCAGCTCGTCGGCCAGCGTGAGGGGGTCCACCACGTCGCCGCGCTCGGTGACCGCCACCATCGCGCGGAAGATGCGCCGGTGCCCCTCGCGGTAGAACATCGTGTCGTCCACGTACTCCGCCGCGCGCATGATCGCGTCGGCGTCCATCAACATCGCGGCGATCACCGCCTGCTCGGCGTCCTCCGAGTAGGGCGGCCGCCGCTCCCGGTACGGGTCACGCGGCGGAGAGGCGATCGAGTATTCGACGGGCGAGCTGGACATCTTCCCAGGTGGGGCGCTTCCAGGCGGGGTTGCGCAGCAGCGCTGCGGGATGATACGTGACGATCAACGGCACGCCGTAGTATCGGTGCACGGCGCCCCGCAGCTTGCCGATCGGCGTCTTCGTGTCGAGCAGCGTCTGGGCGGCGAACGTCCCGAAGGCGAGGATGACCTTCGGCCGGATGAGCTCGAGCTGGCGGACCAGGTAGGGGCTGCACGCCTCCACCTCGTCCGGCTTCGGGTTCCGGTTCTCGGGCGGGCGGTGCTTGAGCACGTTCGCGATGAACACGTCCTCCCTGGCCAACTTAATGGCCGCGAGGATTTTCGTCAGCAGCTGTCCGGCCTGGCCGACAAAGGGACGCCCCGTCTGGTCCTCGTTTGCGCCCGGCGCCTCGCCCACGCACACCAGGTCCGCCTTCGGATTCCCCTCCCCGGGCACCGGGTTGATGGCCGTGGCATAGAGCGGGCAGCGGCGACACTTGGCCACCGTCTCCGCAATGTCGTCCAGCGAGGTGAGCTCCTGGAAGGGGCCCCCAAACAGCTCGCCCGCCACCGCGCCGACGGTGAGCCCGACCGGCGCGTTGAACCCCGTCAGGTCGTAGCTCGGGATTCGCCGGCGCCGCCCGCCCCCCTCCTTCGTGGCCGCCCCCGGTGCCGGCGAGTCGTCCATCCCTTCGTCGCTCCGCCCGCGCGTCGTCCCTCGCCGCGCCGTGGCCGCGTCCTTCGCCGGGTCGCCGGTCACCTTCGGCGACGCCGTCCGTCGCTCTCTGGCCATCGCGCTCTCTCCCTGCGCGCCGCCGCGCGCGCTCTGCTGGTCAGGCGCGCCACCCGCCGCGCGCAGCGTCTCGCGCCAGTCCGCCGGCGCATCCTCGGGCGACGATCGCTCCCCGGCAGGGAAGCTCTCGGGAGCACGCGGAGCCTGCGCCGGCGGGTCCGCCCTCGCCTCCACGGGCGGCGGCGCATCGGCGAGCGCCCTGGGGGCCGCCCGCGCCGCCCCCTTGGCCCCGAGCACTCGGAGCACGTCGTCCACGCTCAGCGCGTCGAGCACCAGCTCGCTCTCGCCCAGCTCGCGCCGCTGCTCGAGGTAGCGGCGCAGCTGCTCCCTAGCGTCCACTGAGCAGGGTCTCGACCCGGTTCAGGATCACGTCGGCCACCTCGTCCTTTGCCATCAGTGGTAGCTGCTCCTCGCCCCCGTCCGCGCCCACTAGCGTCACGCGATTCGTGTCCACGCCGAACCCGGCACCGGCCTCGGTGGCGTCGTTGACCACGACGAGGTCGAGCCCCTTGGCGGAGAGCTTGCTGCGTCCGTTCGCCAGCGCGTCGTCGGTCTCGAGAGCGAAGCCGACGATGACCGCCCCGGCTCGCCGGCGCGCCCGGGTCGCCAGGAGAATGTCGCTCGTGGCCGTCAGCGCGACGGCATCCGGCCGCTGGTGCTTCTTCAGCTTCCGTTCCGCGGGCGTCGCCGGCGCGAAATCGGCGGGCGCGGCGGCCATGATCAGGGCGTCGGCGTGCGGCAGCGCCTCGGCCACCGCCTCGCCCATCTCTAGTGTGGTCTCCACGCGCACGACCCGCGGGCCGACCGGGGGCGCCACCTGCATTGGCCCGGCGACGAGCGTCACCTCCGCGCCGCGCCGCCAGGCGGCCGCCGCGAGCGCCGCGCCCATCTTGCCGCTGCTGTGGTTGGACAGGAAGCGCACCGGGTCGAGCGGCTCCCGGGTGGGCCCGGCCGTGACCAGCACGCGCCGTCCGCGAAGCGCGCCGGCCGGCTCCAGCAACCGTCCGACGTGTGACAGAATGACGTCCGGCTCCGGCATCCGCCCCGGCCCGTTGCCCTCGCCCGCCGCCAGCGGGCCGTCGTCGGGGTCGAGTACGGTGTAGCCGAGCTCTCGCAGGTGCTCGGCGTTGCGCAAGGTTTGCCGATGCGCCCACATGCGGTCGTTCATGGCGGGCACCAGGAGCACCGGCGCCTCGGTGGCCAGCAGGCAGGCGGTGAGCAGGTCGTCGGCGTGGCCGTGGGCTGCCCGGGCGAGGAAGTCCGCCGTCGCGGGCGCGACCACGAACACGTCAGCAGCGCGGGCGAGCCGGATGTGGTCCAGTGCGTGGCCGGCGCCGAGCAGCTCTGTGGAGACGCGGCGCCCGGTCACCGCCTCGAACGTGATCGCGCCGACGAATTCCGTGGCGGCGCGCGTCATCACGACGTCCACCTCGGCGCCCGCCTGCGTCAGCTGCCGGGCGAGCCAGACCGACTTGTAGCTGGCGATGCCGCCGGTGACGCCGAGGAGCACGCGGCGCTGGTCGAATGGGCGCATGGAGGGAGAGGGCGCCGGGAGCGGGAAGAGGGAAGAGGCGACTGCCTGACGGCGAGCACCCCTTCCCTCTTCCCGCTCCGGCCGCCTCGCTACTCGCCGCGGCGGCGCGGCACGACGCGGTACTTGTCGTCGAGGGCGCCCTGCGCGAGCTCCTCGAGCGCCGCCGTGGTCAACTTCTTGTTGCCGCGCTCGCGGAAGAGCTGGTTCTCGTTCATGACGCGCGCGAACTTCGCAGCCACGAGCACCCCGAGGTACTTGTTGGCGGCGTGTTTCGCGATCTCGACCGGCGTGAACACTCGCATCTGTCACTCAACTCGTTGAAGTGTTGTCGATCTCCTGGCGCAGCTCGTCCAGCAGCCGGGTGATCTGCTCGTCCATCTCACTCAGGCGCTCGTTTCGCGCACTCTCCGCGTCCACGATCGCCGACACCTGCTCGACGGCCCGCTCGAGCTCGTCGTTGACGACCACGTAGTGGTACCGCCCCACAGCCCGAAGTTCCTCCAGCGCCGCCTGCATGCGCCGGATCAGCGACTCCTTGCTCTCCGACTTCCGCGCCCGGAGGCGCTCCAGCAGCACTTTCGCCGACGGCGGGAGCACGAAGATCAGCACCGACTGCGGAAAGGCCGTAGCGAACTGTAGCGCCCCCTGCACGTCGATGTCCATGATCACGTGCCGCCCGCCCTCCAGCACCCGGCGCACGGCGCTCCGGAGCGTGCCGTATAGCTGGCCGTGCACCACCGCCCACTCGGCGAACTCCCCGCGGTCGCGCGCCGCCTCGAACTCGGCGACAGTCAGGAAGTGGTAGTCCCGCCCCTGCGACTCGCGGGGCCGCGGCGGCCGCGTCGTGCACGACACCGAGTAGCCCACGTCCGACCGCCGCTCCAGGAGGATACGGGCGATGGTCGTCTTCCCCCCGCCTGACGGCGAGGAGAGGATGATGGGGAACGGACTCACTCGAGGTTTTCCACCTGCTCGCGAATCCGCTCCAGCTCCTCCTTGACGACCACCACGTCCTGGAGCATCGCCGCGTCGTTGGCCTTGCTCCCGGTGGTGTTTGCCTCGCGCAGCATCTCCTGCAGCAGGAAGCCGAGGCGCTTTCCCACCCCCTCCCCGCCGGTCCCGCCGAGCGCCGCCCGGAAGGCCACGATGTGCGACCCGAACCGCTCCAACTCCTCGCTCACGTCGAGCCGGTCGGCGAGGACCGCGATCTCCTGCGCCACGCGGGCGTCGTCGAGCGCGATCCCCTCAGTCAGCTCCCGGACGGCGAGGCGAAGGCGGTCGCGTGCCTCCACGAGCCGGACGGGAGCCCGTTCGGCGATCCGGGCCAGCGCCAGTTCCACCGTGCGCACCCGGTCCCGGAGGAACTCGGCGAGGCGCCGCCCCTCCTCGGTGCGCATCGCGGTGAGGACCTCCGTCGCCCGCTCCACTAGGTCCACCACCTCGGCTGCGGTACCATCCTCCTCCGCGACCTCGCCGCGCGTGCTCACGACCTCCGGCAGCCGCAGCACGGTCCCGACGTCGAGCTCGCCACTCAGGCCGTAACGCGCCTGGAGGTCGCGCAACTGCGCGACGTACGTTGCGAATCGCGCCTCGTCGATCAACGCGCCGGCCGCCGCATCCCGCTCGGCGCGCATCGTGACCGTCACGTGCCCTCTTGCCACCCGCTGGCGCAACGCCTCTCGCACGTCCCCCTCGAAGCGCGCAAAGGCCGATGGCAGCTTCAGAGTCGGGTTGAAGAAGCGGTGGTTCACCGAGCGCACTTCGACGAACACGCGCGAGCTGCCCACGCGTCCCTCGGCGGCCCCGAAGCCCGTCATGCTCCGTATCATGTGAAGCGACCTAAGTTACGGAGCCACAAGGCATTTGTCAATTGCGGAAGCTCCATCGCACGCCGTACACACCGAGAGGCCGGGGCATCTCGAGGCCGGGCACCTGGCTGTATCGCGTGCCTACGATGTTCCGGAAGTGCCAGAAGATGGTGGCGTCGACGATGCGGACCTCGATCTGCGACGACAGCACCCGGTTCTGGGTCGCCGATTTCACGCCATCGGCGTACGGATAGAACACCTTGCTCCGGTAATCGTGCTGTATGCCGGCGTAGAGACTGAACGTGCGGTTCGGGAACTTGCGCAGCCAATCGGTGGCCAGGTAGAGCCGCGCCCGAGACTGGAACTGGGGTCGGTAGAAGGTGTCGGCGTCGTCCCAGCGGACGCCGTGCGCCTCGACCCCCACGTCCTTGTAGATGCGTCCGTGCAGGGTGACCAGGGCGCCCGTCGCCCGGACGTCCGGAATGGTGACGAGGGCGCGGTCGAACACCGTAGGCGCGCGGAGCACGGCCGAGTCACGGAGCAGCATTCCGCCGCCCATCCAGAGTCGGCCCAGCCGTAAGGCGAGCTCGGCGCGCGCCGCCCGGGTCGACGGACGCGCGAGCGCGACGGTGCCGCTGTCGCCGTCGCTCACGATCAGCGTCGGTCCTTCGCCGATCTGGCTGACGGCGCCCGTGATCGCCACGAACGACGTCGGGAGCAGACGGACCAGCCCTTCGACTCGCGTCCGCTCATCCACGGAATTGTCCTCGCCGTAGAGCGAGACTGACACCCGGGGCCGGTCGAACGCCAGCCGCGCCGACGGCGAGGTGAACCGCTCGCCGCCGAACACCCGGAGCCGGTTGGTGACGCTCGCACGCAGCCCGCCGCGCGAGAAGCCTGCGGCCGTCACGTACTGTGCTTGCGACACCGTCGTGTCCACGATGTTGAGTGGCGCGCCGGTCGAGTTCGCGGTGCTGCTGTCCACCAGGCCGCCCACCTCGATGAAGCGGCGTGTCGCGGCGACGCCCTGGATCCAGAGTCCCCGCTCCGGGTCGCCGGCGCCGACGCGGACGTACGCCTCCTGGTCGGTGGCGTCGAGCGGCGGAATGGTCGCGGCGTCGGCGACCGCGACGCGCGGATCCTCGGACGGAACGAGCTCGTTGCGCGTCCGCCGGGTTCGGTTGATGTAGGCGTCGACGCTGAACGGCCCGGTCGCGTAGCCGAACCGCGCCACCAGGGAGAGCGCGTCGCCGTCGCCGCCGTAGCGCGGCGCCTCGGTGTTGTACTGCTGCCCGCCCGCCTGCAGTGCCAGCCCGCCGCCGAAGCGGCGCGCGAAGTAGCCGCGGTAGAAGTTCGTGTCCTCATCCCCGGTGGTGACGTCCACTCGCGTCACCGCACTGGTGCGAGTGTCCCCCCGCCACGTGCGCATGTGGATGCGCACCTCGCTCGCGCCGCGCTCCACCGCCACCTCTTCCAGCGTCCAGAGCTGGAACGTGGTGAGGTCCGGCACGCCGTTGTTGCGCGCGTCGAGCGTCTCCAGCTCGACGCCGTCGAGGAAGACGCGGACCGCCGCGGGATCGCCGAGATAGGCGCCAGCCATGGGCGCGGTGAACCAGCGGGCCCGCACCGCCACCATCCCCGGCACCCGCTCGACCAGGTCCGCCAGCGTCAGCGCGCCGCTGGCGGCGAGCGCCTGCCGGTCGAAGCGCAGCCGCCCGCCGATCTCCGGCAGCGGCGGCAGCTCGGCCTGGAGGAGGGGCGCGACGACCCGCTCGATGGTGTCCGCCTGCGCGCGTCGCCGCCTGGCGGTGGAGTCGCCGATCACCGAGTCCGGGCGCGGCGGAACGGGCGCGACGGCGGTGTCGCGCGGCGGAACTTGAGCGCTCGCCGTCGGGACGTACGAAATGGCCCCGACCAGGAGGCCGAGGCCGGCACGAATCAGTGCGGCCATCCGAAACGCGGTCAGCCCGCCCGCCGGCGTACGAACTCGACGAAGGTGCCGACCGGCACGCCGGTCGGGCCCTTCGGGATCGCCACGAGGTCGCTCTCGGAGTAGGCCGTCCCGGCGATGTCCATGTGGACCCACGGGTACTCGCCCGTGAACTCCTTGAGGAAGAGCGCGGCGGTGATGGAGCCGGCACTCCGGCCGCCGGAATTCTTGATGTCGCCGGTGTCCGACTTGATCAGGTCCTTGTAGTCGTCCCAGAGCGGGAGCTGCCACCCGGGCTCTCCGGCCCGCTTCCCGGCCGCCAGCACCTCGGCGACCAGCCCCTCGTCGCTGCCGAAGACGCCGCTCGCCGTGTTGCCGAGGGCGATCACGCACGCGCCCGTGAGCGTCGCCGCGTCGATCACCGCCGCCGGGTCGAACTCCTTGGCGTAGTGCAGGAGGTCGGCGAGCACGAGCCGCCCCTCGGCGTCCGTGTTGATGATCTCGATGAAGGTCCCGGAGGCCGCCTGCACCACGTCGCCCGGCTTGATCGCGGTGCCGGAGGGCATGTTCGTGGTCGCGCCGATGATGCCCACCACGTTCACCTTCGGCGCGAGCTGCGCGATCGCCTCCATGGCGCCCAGCACGCCGGCCGCGCCGCACATGTCGAACTTCATCATCTCCATCCCCTGGGCGGGCTTGATGGAGATGCCGCCGGTGTCGAAGCAGAGCCCCTTCCCCACGAGAACCACCGGCTGGTCCCCCTTCGCGCCGCCACGGTACTCCAGCGTCACCAGCTTCGGCTCCTGCGGCGTCGCCTGCGCCACCGAGAGGAAGGAGCCCATCTTGCGCTTCTCCATCTCCTCGCGCCCGAAGACCGTGACACCAAGCTTGTGGCGCGAGGCGATCTCGCGCGCCGTCTGCTCCAGGTAGTCGGGCGTGCAGAGATTGCCCGGCATCATCGCGAGCCGGCGCGCCAGCGCCTGCCCGGCGCCGATGGCCTCGCCGGCGGCGAGCGCCTCGCGGGCGTCCTTCTCGTCCGGCACGACGATGCTGGCGTTCCGGAGTGGCTCGCGCCGCTCGTCCACCGGCACCGGGGTCTTGAGCTCCCGGTACTCCCAACTCCCGGCCAGCAGCCCGACGGCCGCCTGCTCCACGCCTGCCGCGTCGATGCCCGGCGCGGTGAATGCGATCTCGGCAGCCCCCAGCCGCCCCGCCTGGCGCGCCGCGATCGCGGCGGCGCGCTTGAGGGCGAGCGGTCGGTCGGTGGTCTTGCCGAGGCCGACGAGCAGCAGCCGCGCGGGCCCCTTGGTGCCGCCCGAGAGGTGCAGCGTCTCGTCCCGATCCCCGCGGAAGTCGCGCCGCGACAGTGTGCGCGACAGCGTTCCGCCGAGATGCTCGTCGAGAGCGCGCAGCTCCGCGGGAAGCTCCGCCGGCTTCGCGAGCGCGATCACCAGGAGCGGGACGTCCAGCGCGGCGGCGTCACTCTTCCGAACGGACAATTTCACGGCCATCGCTCAGCTCTTCATGCCGGCGATGATGCGGTCGCCGAACGCGGAGGTGGAAACTTCGCTGGAGCGCGGCATCTGCCGCGCGAGGTCGTATGTCACCTGCCCCGCCTTGATGGCGTTCTCGAGCCCGCGCACGATGAGCTTGGCGACCTCGTCCCAGCCCAGGTACTCGAACATCATGACGCCCGAGAGGATGACGCTGCCCGGGTTGATCTTGTTGAGGCCCGCGTACTTGGGCGCCGTGCCGTGGGTCGCCTCGAACACGGCCATGCCGTCGCCGATGTTGGCGCCGGGCGCGATGCCGAGGCCGCCCACCTGCGCCGCGGCGGCGTCGGAGAGGTAGTCGCCGTTCAGGTTCGACGTGGCGATCACCGAGTAGTCGGCGGGGCGCAGCAGGAGCTGCTGGAACATCGAGTCGGCGATGCGGTCCTTCATCACGACGCCGTCGGCGCGCGCCGACGCTCCGGCCTTCCCCAGGTCGCTCTCCGCCACCGTCGCGTCCGCGAACTTCTCTCGCGCCAGCTCGTAGCCCCAGTCGCGGAACGCGCCCTCGGTGAACTTCTGGATGTTGCCCTTGTGCACCAGCGTCACCGACTCGCGTCCGTGGCGCAGCGCGTGGCGAATCGCCATCTCGATCAGCCGCTTGGAGCGGAAGGCGGACATGGGCTTGATGCCGATCGCCGAGCCTTCCAGGATGTCGGACTTGAATTCGCGCGCGAGGAAGCCGCGAAGCTTCTCGGCGTCGGGCGATTCGGCCTTGAACTCGATGCCGGCGTAGACGTCCTCGATCGCCTCTCGAAAGATCACGATGTCGAGCAGCGCCGGCTCCTTGACGGGGGCGCCGACGCCCTCGAAGTAGCGCACCGGACGAACGCTGGCGTAGAGGTCGAGCGTCTGGCGCAGGGCCACGTTCAACGAGCGGTGCCCGCCGCCGACTGGCGTCGTGAGCGGCCCCTTGATGCCGACGCGGAACTCGCGGATGGCGTCGAGCGTCTCGTCCGGCAGCCAGTCCTGGTGGGCCTTGAACGACTTCTCGCCGGCGAACACCTCCATCCACGCGATGCGCCGCTCGCCCCCGTAGGCGCGCTCGACGGCGGCGTCGAATACGCGCACCGCGGCGGCCCAGATGTCGGGCCCGGTGCCGTCACCCTCGATGAAGGGGATGACCGGGTGCGCGGGGACGCTCAGCGCGCCGCCCGCGTACGTGATGCGCTCGCCCTGCGGCGGGACCTTCGCGAAGCGGTAGCTCGCCATGCCGGTGTGCCGGGGTGGACGGGGACGGGCGTGCGCCCGTGCCGGGCCCGCCGCGCCGCGCAGGGGCGCGCGCGCCGCCGGGCCTTGAGCGCGCGAAAGCTACTGGCGCACGGGACCCGCCGAAAGTGGGCGGCCGGTAAGGGAGCCGCGCCCCGGAGGACCGGCGCGGCGACCTGGCGGAGAGGCCGCCGCCGGCGAGCTCCTGCTGTCGCGCTTCGGCTCGCGGCTGGTCAGACGGTAATGGCCATCCCGCGGTAGATGCGCGAGCGGTACCGGCTGTCCTCGGCGTCGGGCAGCGGCGCGCTGGCCAGCAGCACCGCGCGCGCGAAGCGCTCGATCTCCTCCGCCTGCTCCTCGGCGTCGCGCGGCTCCTCGCTGCGGACGCGGCGCGTGAGGTTGATCTGGTTCACGGGCACGCCGTGCACGAGCCGCTCGTTCTCGACGCCGAGCGTGGCGGTGAAGGCGTGGAGCGTCGCCTTGACGAAGTTGGCGAGGGCGAACTCCTCGGGCGTCGCCCGGATCCAGACGTCGGGCGAGACCAGCACCAGGCGTACGCCGTCGAGGAGCGACGCCTTCCGCGCGACGCGGAAGTGGTGGGTGACGTTCGCCTCCACAAGCTCCCGAAAGGCGCGGGCGTCGAGCACTCCGCCCTCGGGACCGCCGAACAGCCCCCGCGCGACGGGCGCGAACGGCGTCGAGACGACCGCCGCCGGCCGTCCCTCCTCGACGAGCGCCAGATCCATCCCCGCCTCCACGTCGCCTTCCACCACCAGCGTGCGCACCCTGTCTACATTCGCCACGCCTTCCAGGGCGCGCCGGATCTCCGCCGCGGCGCGCGCCGACTTCGTGAGCATCACGATGCGGCCCACGTGGCACTGCTCGAGGTACGCGCGCGCCGTGCGCGCGAGGAAGGGCGTCAGGTGCTCGCCGAGAATCCACACGGTCTCGCCGCGCATCCGCTCGAGACGCTCGG
>Ga0307410_10000890_pt1 | contig 12765 bp, 14 predicted proteins | sample 322Ometagenome_3_FD_203707 | JGI IMG/M metagenome (GOLD analysis project Ga0307410, IMG submission 203707) | Maize rhizosphere microbial communities from greenhouse at UC Davis, California, United States - 322HYB-O-3 | ecosystem: Host-associated > Plants > Roots > Rhizosphere > Soil | place...
CCAGGTGAGGATCATCCAATGAGCCGCCGAGGTTTCACTCTCATCGAGCTGATGCTCTCGCTGATCGTGAGCGCCATCGTCGGCGCGGCCCTGATCCGGATTGTCCTCAGTCAGGCGCGCTACATGGATCAGCAGGAGGCCTGGCGCGTGGCCCGGAACGTCTCCCGCAGCGGGATCAACCGACTCATGTCCGATCTTCGGGCGGTTGAGGCTACTCAGGGGGTCGAAGCGGCGGCGGCTGGAGGTCAGGACTTCACGATTCGCGTTCCCTATGCATTCGGCATGCTCTGCAGCACCGTCGCCAACCTCACAACGGTGAGTCTGCTGCCGGTGGACTCCGCCATGTTCGCGGCACCAGGGTACTCCGGCTTTGCCTGGCGAAATGCGGCGGGGACCTACACCTACATTCCCGGGACCGCTCTGCCATCTCTTCCCGGCACGCCCGGCAATTGCACGGCAGCCCTGCCGGTGGGTTATCCCGTCTATACCCTGGGCGCTATCAACGGGTCCCCGGCAGGGCAGACCACTAACCTGGCCCACGCGGGTACCCTCCCCACTGCCCAACCCAATGGCGCCCTGGTCGGCTCCATCGTCTTCCTCTACCGCCGAGTGCGCTACGAGTTCAAGGCCTCGGTGGCGATGCCGGGCCGGACGGCGCTCTGGCGCACGGTGGTGACCACCGGCGCCACGGAAGAGCTGGCGGCTCCATTCGCCAACACTGCCCGGGTGAACTTCTACGTCCTCAACGACCCGGTGGTTCAGGCGGCCGTCCCGGCCAACCTCGGCGACATTCGCGGCCTGGAGCTGGTGCTCGACGGCATGAGCGAGCAGACCCCGGGAGGAAGCTCGGCTCCCAAGACGGCGAGCGTGCGGACCACTGTTTTCTTCGAGAACCGACCCGACTGAGGTGGATAGATCCATGGCCCAGCCACTGAGACAGACTCCAGCCGGAAAACACCATCGCCAGGGGTTTACCCTGGTGGAGATTCTCGTTTCCATCACTGTCCTTGCACTGGGGATGGTGCTTCTGGGGAACGTTCTGGCAAAATCCACCGGCACGGCGCGGGCTGCGTCCGCGGTTTCGTATCAGACTGCGATCATTGCCGCTGAGGCGAACCGTCTGGACGCGGTGCCCTTTGCCCAGTTGGCCGCCGGCACCGTGTGCGACACGAGTACGGCCCTCCCGCTGGGCCGCATTCGGTGCAGCACCGTGACCGTGATCAATCCCAAGCTCAAGCAGCTGAAGATCAGGGTGATCCCGACTGACAGCGTGCATCTCCGGGCCGATTCCGTGATGTTCGAGCGCAGCATGTCCGGCCCGGTAGTGCCGCCGCTGTCTACTCCATGACGAACTCACACCCGTTCAGAGAGGCAGCTATGTGGGGTTGGCTCAAGTTGAATAGACGGGGTGCGACGCTCCCGCTGACCATCATCGTGCTGGCGCTTATGGCCGTGGCCGTAGCCATCAGCTACAGCAGGATCTCGGCCGAACGGCACGTCGGTGGTGACTCCAGGGATCGCCTGGGTGCGTTTGCCGTAGCCCAGTCGGGGTTGAACCGCTTTCTATCGAACCTGAACGGGAAGCCGGCTACGCCGGTAACCTGGCCGGCCAATCCGGTTATCCAGACGGTAACCTACAACGACCTGCCGGGGGGCACCGCACAAGTCGACATGATGTTGCTGCGGGAGTCCACCACCACCCTGCTGCCGGCGGTGTACGCTATCACCTCACGGGGGACTTACACCGCGGCCAAGCGGTTCAACTCGATTACTCCGCCGGCCCAGCGCATCGTGGGCACGTATGCCCTCTGGGTGCCGACGCCCTTGGCGCTGAACGGGGCGATTACCACCCTGGGTCCAATCGACTACAACGGTAACTCGGCTACTATCAGTGGGGTGGATCGCTGCGGTATCCAGGCGAACACCGCAGGCATAGCGACTCCTGACGGCGACCTCAGTCTGTTCAACCAACAGCCGCCGACCTATATCGACGGCACGCCCGACAATGCCGCTGCTGATCTCGGGGATCCGTATCCCGCAACCGGCACCGGCAGCGCAAGGGAGAACGTCAAGATCGATTGGGCGGCAATCGAAGCCGGCACCGCCTTTCCTGCCGACCTGACCTACACGGGTGTGTGGCCGCCCATGAATGGTGGCGCCGGGGTGTTAGGAATGGAGGACTGGCCGGTCATCCGGGTAAACGGTGACCTGACCCTGCCCGCCAGCGGGAAGGGTGTGCTCATCGTGACCGGAAACATGATTTGGAATGGTACCCCGCTGAAAACCTGGGAAGGGGTCATTCTGGTTGGAGGATCCCTCGTCCACAACGGTGGTGGGAACGTGTATGGAGCAGTGGTGACGAACCTCGACGTCAAGACTGGTTCTGCTCCGCTCACGACGGACATCGGCAATGGTACCAAGACCTACTGGTATGACTCCTGCGCTATCAGCCGGGCGCTGGGCCACATCGGGTCGATCCAGCGGGTGCGAAACGGCTGGACCGACAGCTGGTCGAGCTACTGAGCCCGGTCCACTTCTATAATACAAAATCGGCGGCCACCACGGTGGTCGCCGATTTTCTTTTCGGACCCGGTATACTTCGGTAGACCTTCAAGGCAGGAGCTCATGAGCTTGAATGGGAAAGTGGTTTTGTTCTTTGCGGGCCCGCTGTACGAAGACCTCGAGCTCTGGTACCCCAAGATCCGGCTGGAAGAAGAAGGTGCCCGGACGGTGGTAGCCGGTACCGGCGAGAGAACGTATCAGGGCAAGCGAGGGTACCCTATCACGGTGGATACCAGTGTCGACCAGATCCGGTCCGCCGATTTCGACGGCCTGGTGATCCCCGGCGGCTACGCGCCCGACATCATGCGCCGCTCGGAGAAGCTGCTGCAACTGACCCGGGAGATATACGAGGCCGGAAAGCCGGTTGGATTCATCTGCCACGCGGGCTGGGTTCCCATCTCCGCGGGTATCGTGAAAGGGAAGCGGGGCACCAGCGTGGGCGCCATCAAGGACGACCTGGTCAATGCCGGGATGCTCTGGGAGGACAGCCCGGTCGTGGTGGACGGAAACCTGATCTCGTCCCGGACTCCGGCGGATCTGGGGGTGTTCTGCAGGGCACTTATTGGGGCGTTGGAGAGGTCGCCAGTCGCCAGTCACCAGTCGACAGCTCGGAGTCAGCAGTCGGATCAAGAGAGTACCTCATCCCGAGCACAGCGACCGATCTATTCAGCCGGCTCTCGAAACCCTGACATAGATCCCTCGCTCCGCTCGGGATGAGGAGCCCGAATGTCTCTGAAGGAGGCCCAAGACCGCGTCGACCAGTGGATCAGCCAGTATGAGGAGGGGTACTTCCACCCTCTGACTAACCTCGCGCGTTTGACGGAAGAAGTGGGCGAGCTGGCCCGCGAGATCAATCATCGGTTCGGGCAGAAGACCAAGAAGCCGGAGGAGCCGGATGGCGATCTCGGCATGGAGATGGCCGACATCCTCTTCGTGCTGATCTGTATTGCCAATCGGGAAGGAATCGATCTGCAGGAATCGTTCGACCGGATGATGGGGAAGGTGGCGGCGCGCGACGAACACCGATGGACGAGAAAGGATGTCACCCTGAGAGAGCGAAGCGACCGAGGGGGCCATAGCAACGGTTGAGTTCCGGCCCCCTGCCTTCGCTCAGGGTGACACCCATAACCATCCCCGCTGCCCCGCTGCCCAGCTTTCCCGCCTTCACTCCCATTCCGCCGGGGCGCTCTCCAGCTCCTCCAGCAGAATGCGGTAACTCTCCAGCCGGTCGGCTCGAATGGCTCCCTCTTCCACCGCCGATCGAATCCGGCAGCCCGGCTCGGTCATGTGCCGGCAGTCACCGTAGCGACATTCCCCAATGAAGGGTCGCATTTCGGGAAAGCAGCTCGCCAGCTCCCGGGGCTCGATGCCCCAGAGACCCACCTCACTGAACCCGGGGGTGTCCACCAGGAAGCCGCCGGCATCGAGGGGCAGCATCACCGCAGAGACAGTAGTGTTCTTTCCTCGCCGGACCCGGGCGCTGATCTCGCCGATCCGGAGCTTGAGGCCGGGCTGCACCGCGTTGAGTAGACTGGATTTTCCGGCACCTGAGGGACCGGTCACCACGGATACGCGATCTTTCAGGGCGGCGGCGAACTCTGTGATACCCTGACCGGTCTTGGCGCTGGTGGGGTACACGGAGTAGCCCGCAGCCCGGCATCGTTCGATCAGCTCGCGGCCCGGATCGAGCTCCACCTTGTTCACCACGACCGCGGCGGGAATCGAGTTCGCCTCAGCTACCACGAGCAGCCGGTCGATGAGTTGGGGTATCGGGGCCGGATCGACGGTGGCGGTGACCACGAACACCTCGTCGATATTGGCCGCGACTGGACGGGTTCCCCGCCCTTCCGGCACTCGCCGCTCGAGCAGGCTGGTGCGCGGCTCCATTCCGACGATGCCGTACACCTCCCCCTCCGGCTCGGGCTCCAGCTGGACCCGGTCCCCCACGACAAAGCGAGCGGTCTCCCGCTTCACCTTGCCCCGCAGGATTGCCCGGACTTCGCGCTTGGGAGTGGCCACCCGGTAGGTAGAGCCGTCACGCTCCAGGATAGTCCCGACGATGCGCTCGCCGGCGGGGTCGTCGGTGTTCCTCCTTACGCCTTCTCTTTCCCGCTCACCGCTCACGATTTTCCATTCACCAGCCTTCCGGTGCTCCGGCAATGGCCTCGTCCAATGCGGCTTTGACGTCGTACAGCGAGAGGCTCTCCAGACGGGACGCGGCCTCCTCCGGGTTCCGTCCCCAGGCCAGGGTCTCGGACTCGAGGTGGCCGACCGGACGATCGCCCGACGGTGACCAGCGCACGAACAGCAGGGCCGCGCCATACAAGCCGCGGACATCCGGCTCGTCTTCCACGTAGATGGCCACGGAATAGGACTGACCGTCGCTGCCCCCGAAGGCGGCCGCGCGGTCATGCTTCTTCATGTAGCCACCCAGCGTAAACTCACTCACCGGCTCGGCACCGACTCACGGACGAGGTTGCCCAGAATGAAGGCGATGTTGGCTGGGCGTTCGGCCAGCCGTCGCATGAGATAAGGATACCATTGGGTCCCGAACGGGATGTAGACCCGCACGTTGTATCCCGCCTGCTTGAGCCGGGCTTGCAGATCGCGGCGGACCCCGTACAGCATCTGGAACTCGAACCGGTCCGAGCCGATCTGCTCCCGACCGGTAAACTGGCGGGCGTGCTCGATGATTTTCTCGTCGTGCGTGGCGATGCCGGGATAGTTCCCCTGGCGGAGCAGGCGCTCCATGAGCCGCACGTAGTTTCGGTCTACGTCCTTCTTGTCGGGAAAGGCTACGGTGGGAGGCTCGAGATAGGCGCCCTTGCAGAGCCGTACTCTGGCCCGCAGGGCAATCAAATCGTTGATGTCCTGCTCCGAGCGGCGGAGCGCCGACTGAATGACTACGCCGCAGTAATCGCGATACGTCTCGAACAGCCGGTGAGTGAAGAAGTCGAGAGTCTTCTGAGTGTACTCCGAGCTCTCCATGTCCAGCCGGACAAAGCCTCCGAGCGCCTTGGCCTTGTCCAGAATCCGGCTCATGTTGTCCCGGCAGAGATCTTCGCTGACGTCGAGACCCATCTGAGTGAGCTTCACCGATACGTTGACTTCCGTGCCTGCCTGGGAGAGTCGCTCGAGCATCTGCAGATACTGATCTCGCGCTGCGATGGCTTCCGAGGGAACCGTGACGCTCTCACCCAGGAGATCGAGCGACGCGGTGATGCCGCGCTGGGCTAATTCCGTGGCCGATGCGACGGCCTGATCGATCGTCTCGCCGGCCACGAATCGAGACGCAAACTTGCGCGCCAGCCGGTTGCGCCGCACAAAGTCGAAGACTCTTCGCTGCTCCGATAGCCAGAGCAGACTCTGTCGCATGACCAGGTGAATATCCCCCGCTTTGCATCCGATGAAGGCACCCGAAGGTAGCCGAGACTGAACCGGGAACAAGAGGGTAGGGCGGAAAACTTTAGCCGCAGATGAACGCAGCACCCGCTCCAGGGGTAGACGCAGATAAGAAACAACCTTTGCCACGGATGAACACGGATACAACACTGATAGCTCCTCGAGCCGACACGCTCCTTTCCACCCTTGGAGTTCAAGGTTCTTAACTCAACGGCACACCAGTAAAGTCCGGAGAGCTGACTGGTACTTAACTGGTGTGCTGCTGAACAAACATCACCAAAGTCAGAAGTGGAAACGGAGCCGTTGGCTCATCTTGGAGCCGATCCGTGCTTGTATCCGTATCCATCCGTGGCAAGGCTCTTATCTGCGTCAGCCGCGGAGCGGGTGCTGCGTTCATCTGCGGCAATTCTTTCGTGCATGTGACTCAGGTCACGGGCTTGCTACCCGATTCTGGTATTCTCAGTTGGAACGTCATCTCACCACACATTCGGGCGAACACAATGGCGACACGGCAGCGGCGGTGGCGGCGGGTGGAGAAGAAGGCGCTCAAACGGCTGCGCAAGATAGCGGCGCCGGCGCCCGAGGTGGTCAGCGATCCGATCGAGTCCGCTCAGGCGGCCGGTCTCCGCTATGTGAGCGACACCCAGCCAGGGATCCGGCGGAAGAGAGCCGGGAAAGGATTCGCCTACGTCGGACCGGACGGCAAAACGATCCGCGATGCCAAAGAGCTCGCCCGCATTCGCTCATTGGCTATTCCGCCGGCCTACACCGACGTCTGGATCTGCCCCAGTCCCAACGGGCACATCCAGGCCACCGGCCGAGACGCGCGCGGCCGGAAGCAGTACCGCTACCACCCCAAGTGGCGGGAGGTTCGGGACGAGACCAAGTTCGGCCGGATGCTGGCGTTCAGTGAGGCACTGCCCAAGATCCGCGGCCGGGTGGAGCGTGATCTCAACCTGCCCGGCCTGCCGCGGGAGAAGGTTCTGGCCACGGTGGTCCGGCTGCTGGAGTGTACCTGCATCCGGGTGGGCAACGACGAGTACGCAAAATCGAATCGTTCGTTCGGACTGACCACCCTGCAGGACCGGCACGTGGAGATCTCCGGCGCCAATCTCCGCTTCGAGTTCCGGGGCAAGAGCGGCAAGACGCACAAAGTTGATCTGAACGACCGGCGGCTCGCCCGAATAGTCCAGCGCTGTCAGGCCTTGCCCGGAGAAGATCTGTTTCAGTACATCGACGACGAAGGGGTACGGCAGACGGTTGGATCGGGCGACGTGAACGACTACATCCGAGACATTTCAGGCCAGGAGTTCACAGCGAAGGATTTCCGCACCTGGAACGGCACCCTCCTCGCCGTCGAGGCACTGACCGAGGTAGGAGCCTGGGGCACCCAGCGCCAGGCCAAATCGAATGTGCTGCGCGCCATCGACCGGGTTGCCGAACAGCTGAACAACACCCGATCGGTCTGCCGCAAATACTATGTCCACCCTGCGGTGTTCGAGTCTTACCTGGCCGGCAGCATGCTGGCGCAGCTCCAGAACGGAACCAAGCAGACCGTCACCAACGATCTGACGGCCGATGAAGCAGCGGTCGTGCGTCTGCTGCGGCACCACCTCGCTAACGGCGTCAACGGTAAACAGTGAACGGCCTTCGCCGCTTACTATACCTGGGGCTGTCTCTGTGCTGGGCCTGCTCGCCCGCCACTGAAAAGACTAGGGTGGTGGACTGGGGACGGGTTCCGGTGTCGATCGAGCTCCGCCTGGCACAGGGGTCATCGGCCCCCGGACTCCGCCCTGCCCGGGTGTACGGTACGGCTGACACGGTATATCTCCACTCGGAAGCCGAGCTATCCAATGACCACATCGCCCGGGCCGAGGCGGTGGAGACCAGGATTGGAAAGGGGCTCATCCTCCAGGTCTGGCACACCAAGGCCGGTGCCCGTCGGATGGCCGACCTGACCTCGAACCACATCGGTGACAGTCTCGCAGTCCTCATTGACTCGGTCGTGGTGGCCGTCCCGATGATTCAACAGACCCTCAACCCCGGAACCAGGCAGTCCAGCGACATCGGGGTTCCCCTGGAACCCAAAGAAGCCAGGCAACTGGCTCTCGCCGTCTCGAAGACGTGGCCGGGTGGAGGGTCCGGTAAGTAGGACTGCGCCGCGTTCCACCTTCGGCGTTCCTCAGGCTCCCCACGTTCACCCCTGTGTCACCACTCCTCCGCTATAGCGTCTCCCTGAGTAGGTCACGGTCCAGCGGTCGATCTTCGCTCTCCCCCTGCAGCATTTCATACCACCGGACGTGGCGCTCATGCCCGAAACGTTCGTGGAACCAGCGCCGTCATTTAAGGTAGATCGTATGCCGATACCGCTCATCCCCGGGCGCCAGCGGCTGGCATGGGCTCTGGTACTGGCTGGGTGGACCCTGGTAGGACTGGGGTACTACGCATCCCTGATGTACGGCGCGGCTCCGCCCCAGGGCGTCGGGGGGTTCCGGCTGCTGGTATTTGCCGTGGGCACATCCTGGGTGTGGGCGACGCTGACGCCGGTGGTTCTCCAGCTCACCGCGAACGCCGGCTTCGGCGGCGGACGAGGCGCCCGCACTTCGGCAATCTACGGGTTAACCGGCGCTGGATTCTTCCTCGTCTCCGGCGTATTGGAATGGCTTCTCGGCGTAGCCCTGGGGGTGACCTCCACCAATCAGTTCTGGTCTACCTTGCTCACCGAGTGCGTGGAGACCCGGCTGCTCGCCTTCCTGGCCATGATCACGCTGGGCTGGGCTGCTCGATACTTCGCGCTCTATCGTACCCGGCATCTCGACGCCTCGGAGCTGGAGACCAGACTGGCCAAGACCCACCTGCAGGTTTTGAAGATGCAGCTGCAGCCGCACTTTCTATTCAATACCCTGAATACGATTGCGGAACTGGTGCACACCGATCCCGAGGCGGCGGACCAGATGATCACCCGCCTCGGGAGACTCCTGCGGCTCTCGCTGGATCACGCCAGCCATCAGGTCGTGCCACTCCGGCAGGAAGCCGACTTCCTGCGCGTCTATGCAGACATCGAGCAGGTCCGCTTTCAAGATCGGCTGCAGGTTGTGTGGGACCTGGCACCCGACACTCTCGATGCCGCGGTTCCGACTCTGCTCTGGCAGCCGGTGCTGGAGAACGCCATCCGACACGGCGTGACTCCACTGGCGGGCCGCGGCCGGATTGTGATCGCGTCCCGGCGCGAAGGGGAAGACCTGGTGCTCGAGATTCGTGACAACGGACAGGGACTCCCCCAGGACGGGGCGCCGCGCCAGGGAGTAGGCCTTCGCAACGTTCGGGAACGAGTGGCCCAGCTCTATGGACGCCGGGCACAGTTCAGCCTGGCTCCGGCTCTGGGTGGCGGAGCGATCGCGACCCTGCGGCTGCCATTCATTCACTGTGATGTGCCGCATACCCCGGTGCCGCTCAGCCGAAGCGCCTTCGAGGAGCTGACGCGATGAGCGTGCGAGTGGTGGTCGCCGACGACGAGCCGATCGGGCGGCAGCGGCTGGTCCGTTTGCTGCAGGCAGAGGCGGATACCGAGGTCTTAGCAGCATGCGCCGATGGTGAAGAAGCGGTGGAAGCGATCCGGGAGCACGCCCCCGACGTTGTCCTGCTCGACATTCAGATGCCTCACCTCGATGGCTTCGAGGTGGTCGCGGCCCTGGGCGAGGCACAGCAGCCCGCCGTCATCTTCGTCACCGCTCACGATCAGTACGCCTTGAGAGCGTTCGAGGTCCACGCCTTCGACTATCTCCTGAAGCCGGTCGACCAGGACCGATTACGTGACGCAATGGCACGCGCAGTCGCTCCCGGAACCCGGACCAATCAGGGAACCGCAACCAGCCGCATTCTGGCCTTGCTGGAGGAACTGAACGCCCGGGAACGGGGACGCGGGCGAGACCGGCTGGTGGTACGGTCACCCGAGCGCGCGTTCTTCCTCCGGAGCGAGACCGTCGATTGGGTGGAGGCTGCGGGAAAGTTTGTTCACCTGCACGTGGGACGATCGGTGCACGCGCTGCGGGAGAGCATGGCCGAGCTGGAGCAGGAGCTGGATCCCGCACGATTCCTGCGGATCAGCCGCTCAGCCATCGTGAACATCGATCGAATCCAGGAGATTCAGCCCTGGTTCCAGGGCGACTACGTTCTGATCCTCACCGACGGGACCCGGCTCACCTCGACCCGTGGCTACCGCGACAACATGCGGAAGCTGCTGGGCCGGTCGGCGTGATGAAAGGAGGGAAGGACGTCCTTCCCGTCTTTCACTGTATGCTGTAGTTCGAGCGCTCGAGCACGCCCTCGACGTTGAGCTCCACGACCTGTCCCGGCTCGACAAATAAAAATTCCGTGGTGTAGCGGGTGTCATTTCCAATGGGTTCCGCGATGAGCCGGATGGTCTTGGACTGACCCAGCAGCCAGAGCGGCAGGGCCAGGACCTTGGACGAGGAGGCGGATACCATTCCGACCCGGTCCACCTGGCCGTCATGCTGGACGAAAATGTTCGCGTCGAGCACCTGATGATTGTTGAGCACCAGGGAGAAGCCATCGGCGTTCGGCGCAGGTGCGGAATCGACATTCTGTCGCGGCCCTCGGCAGGCGAAGACGAGCGGTGCACCGACGAGCGCGACCTTGAGCCAGAATCTCATGAGTACCCTCAGTGGCTTCCTGCCTCTATCTGGTCCTCCCGCCGGCCTGTCCGTTTCCACCCTCGAATAGTCCTGGCCCTCCCAGTATCCGGTACATCGCGTAGAGTCCGGCAGCCATCACCCCGCCCATCAGGGTGGTGCCTCCGAGGGACAGCCGCCGCTGCTGAATTCCCGCCACCGCCGTACTGGGCAGCCTGACGTGCTCCCCGTGCCAGTCCGATCGAATCCCACGGTAGGACTCGACTTCCTGCACTTCCAGATCCAGACCGGATGAATCCGCGGTCACCACGTTGCCTTCCACGTGGAGCACCTCGGGACCGATTTGGCCGGTCAGGTCGCGCGAACCCTCGGTGGTGAGCTGCGCCGAGACCCGATCACCCGGTTCGGGAGCAGGGTCCGGTAGCGGCCTGTAGGTATAACAGCCGGCCAGGAGACCGGCTCCGACGATGATTCCCCAATTCATATGGTCTCCGGGTAAGCGGGGAGAGGCGAGGTCCTCTTCGCCTCTCCCCGCTCTCCCTCAGTTTCCCAGCGGAGTCGAGCTGGTGTAGTTGAGCACCGGACAGGGATTCGGATCGTTCGCGTTCCGTCCCACTGGAGACACATTGGGAGTGTTCGGGTTCGCGTTAATCTCCGAGATGCCGTATGGCAGCCGCCCCGGTACCGGATTTCCGCCAGGCACGGTGCTGAGGGTGGATTGCGGCGCCGGTGCCAGCGCCGGCAAACACGTGCGCTTGTAGTCGTTCCAGGCCTCGATGTTCAGGAAGAGGGTGACGTACTTCTCTTCCATGATGTTCTGCAGCGTCGCCGGGGCTGACGCCAATGGCGGCAACACGTTCGGCGTGGTCCCCCGGGCGCCGTAGCTGCGATTGGCCCGTGCCGCATCGAGGAAGGGCTGTGCCGCCCCCTCACCGCCGGTCTGGAACGCCGCCTCCGCCCCGATCAACTGAGTCTCGGCGAAGGTGATGACCGGCATCCGCATGTCACCGGGATCCGCGTTGCTGTCGATGAAGTTGAAGTTGGAGAACTGGCCACCAGGATCTCCGGCTCCGCCGGCAGCCGCGGCGGAGCCGTTGCCGTTGTAGATGCCTGGTGCGGTCTGCATGTTTCGGATTCCGCCCGGTCGGCGGCCAAAAAAGCCCACCGGAACCTCGTCCCCGGTCACTGCATCATCGGGGTCGAAGGCTGCTTCCTGAAAATAGAGATTCAGCCGGGCATCATCCTCGAGTCCCGCCGCCACTCTTCGCTTCAGGATCTCGATCAGCGCCGCACCCGGGGCGATATCCCCACGGGAGCCCATAAACTGCCACCAGACGTTTTGTCCGGTCGGTGACTGGTCATGGTACCAGAGCATGTCGTTCGCCGGCGTATTGATCCCTAACGGCACTTCCGCCAGAGCCAGCGCGTAGTGCGCTGGATCGACTTCGGCCAGATGCATGTGGTAGCGGGCCTTCAGCGAGTGAGCTACCTGGGTGTACACCGCCGCCAGCGCAGCCGCGTCCCCACGGCGGTCCAGATACACCAGCTCGGAGTTGTCGGGCGGAGGTCCGGCGTTGGGCGGACCGGGCGCCGCGGCCAGGAAGAAAATCGCCGAGTCGAGCTGAGCCAGTACGTCGGCGTAGATCTGCAGCTGCGGGTCGAACGCCGGCGTCTCATTGGTCGAGTCCGCCGCCTCCCGATAGGGAATGTCTCCCCAGATGGAGGCGGCCATCCCGATTACCAGCCCCTCATAGACCTTGCCGATACCGATGTACACCGAGTCGTTCACCGCCCGGGCCAGCTGCTGCATCTTGTGGATGTCGAGCAGCCCGCCCCCTCCCTGGATGTTGATGGACGAGCCGTACACCGAATAGAAGTGCGGATCGATGGTGGACGGATCCATTCCGTAGAGGTCGTAGCCGATCTGCTGGCGAGAGAAGCCGGAAATCTGCTGCACGTACTCGGCGGCATTCCGCGCCAGCTGTCCCTCGAACTGCACCGACTGCAGCGCTTGGATCCCGATGTACAGCGGGCCCGGCCGCGTCAGTTTCGTGATGTTGTTCGGATCCTTGTCGACTCCAGGACCCGAAAGGAAGTCGCCGCACGCTGCGGCCCCGAGAGCAAGGGCGGCACTCAGCAGCAACCTGAG
>Ga0307410_10000891_pt1 | contig 12759 bp, 10 predicted proteins | sample 322Ometagenome_3_FD_203707 | JGI IMG/M metagenome (GOLD analysis project Ga0307410, IMG submission 203707) | Maize rhizosphere microbial communities from greenhouse at UC Davis, California, United States - 322HYB-O-3 | ecosystem: Host-associated > Plants > Roots > Rhizosphere > Soil | place...
GTCGAGGCCGCATCGGGCGACACCGCGCCGTGGTCGCTCGTGTACCAGTCCCGTTCAGGTGCTCCGCATGTTCCGTGGCTCGAACCGGACATCAACGATGCTATCGAGGAACTCGCCGGCCAGGGCGTCAAGGGAATCGTGATCGTCCCCCTGGGCTTCGTCAGCGACCACATGGAGGTTGTCTGGGACCTGGACACAGAGGCCCTGGAAACCTGCCGGAACCTTGGGCTTGCCGCAACGCGTGTTCCCACCCCGGGAACCCACCGCAAATTCGTGGGCGGCATTGTGGACCTGATCTGTGAGCGCACTGCTGCAAACAACATCGCCGACCGCCCGCACCTGACAGACCTTGGCCCCTGGTACGACGTCTGCCGCCCGGGCTGCTGCGCCAACTTCCGGGGCGAGAAGCCCACCATCGCAGGGGCGGACACCACCGTGGGCACCGGCCACGACGCCTACCCCTCCGAACCGGCCGCCAACCAGGCCGCTCCGGCGGCGGGACAGGAAACACGGTGACAGTCCGCATCGGGACGCGTGCCAGCAAGCTCGCGCTCACCCAGACCCAGCAGACGGCTGACCAGTTGGCGGCAGTTGGCGGATTCCCCGTGGAACTGGTCCACATCCGGACCGAGGGCGACGTCCTGACCGGTTCCCTCTCGCAGATGGGCGGCACGGGCGTGTTCGTGGCGGCCCTGCGGGATGCCCTCCTGCAGGACAAGTGCGACGTTGCAGTTCACTCACTCAAGGACCTGCCCACCGGCGCAGCGCCCGGCCTGGCCCTGGCCGCGACGCCAAAGCGCGTCGACGTGCGTGACGTGCTCTGCGCCCGCGACGGTTTCAAGCTGGCCGACCTCCCGCAGGGCGCCAGGGTGGGCACCGGCTCGCCGCGCCGTGCGGCGCAGCTCCGGGCCGCCCGCCCGGACCTGGACGTCGTTGACATCCGCGGCAACGTGGACACCCGGCTCGGCCGCGTCCCCGGTCTGCCGGGCAACGCCACGGACGCCGTAGTGGCCGGCAAATCCTGCGACCTCGACGCCGTCGTCCTCGCCGCCGCGGGCCTGGAACGCATCGGCCGCCTGGACACCGTCAGCGAATACCTCGAAACCGACGTGATGCTTCCGGCCGCCGGCCAGGGATCGCTCGCCATCGAATGCCGCACTGCCGATGCACCGCGGAAACCCGGATCCACCGAAGGGTCCCAGGCTCCGCTCGCCCAGGCGCTGGCAGCACTGGACGACGAGGACACCCGGCTGGCCGTCACGGCCGAGCGGGCACTCCTGGCCCGGCTGGAGGCCGGATGCGCAGCCCCGGTCGGCGCCTACGCGTTCCGCAAGGGCAGCATGCTGTACCTGGAAGCCGTGGTCTGCGCCGTCGACGGCAAAGCCTCGGTCCGCGACAAGCGCGCCACGGACGGACTCAACGAGGTGGGCGCCACGCTCCTTGGCATCGAACTGGCAGAGGTGCTGCTGGCGGCCGGCGCAGCCGACATTGCGGACCTTGCCGCTTCCTGAACCGGCAGGGCCGGGCAGATGATGGGACGGCGCAGTGTCCGCCGGGGTGACGACCAACCCGGGCTGCGCGTGCTTGAGGGTGCCCGCGTCCTGGTCACGCGCAGCCCCGACCGGGCCGCGCCGCTCCTCGCAGCCCTGCGGGAAACCGGTGCCGAACCGCTGCTGCTTCCCCTGATCGATTTCGAGCGCGCCCGTGACCTTCATTCGCTGGAGGTCGCCTTCGACGCACTGGGCGCGGGCGCCTACAACTGGCTGGTGATCAGCAGCACCACCACCGTCCAGGCCCTCGAGGAACTGGCCCGGGAACGGGGCACGACGCTGGGACAATGGCTGCCAGGCTCCCTCCAGGTTGCCACCATCGGGCCCGCCACCCGGCTTGAACTGGAATCCCGGGGAATCGCCGTTGACCTGGCTCCGTCCCGGCTCCAGTCCGGCGTCGGCCTCCTCGACATCTGGCCGCGGGGCCAGGGCAGCGTTTTCCTTCCACAGGCCGACATCGCGGACAGCAGGCTGGCCGCCGGGCTGGAAGCACTCGGTGCCAGTGTCCAGGCGGTCACCGCCTACCACACAGTGGACTATCCGGCGGATCCGTCCCGCAGCTTCGCACCGGCACGCAACGTCGCACCGAACGATGCGTCGGACCTGCCGGCGGGCCCGCCGTCGGCCACTGCGCAGCCCGGAACGGACGTACTCAACCCTGTCGAAGCGAAAGCCGAGCTTGCCGCGGGGCGGCTGCACGCCGTCGTCGCCGCTTCACCCAGCGCCGCCCGCCGCATCCATGCCGGGCTGTCGCCGCTGGGGGACTGCCGCTTCGTGGCGATCGGCCGCTCCACGGCCGCAGAGGCTGAATCGCTCGGGCTGCCGGTGGCCGCCGTCGCAGAGGAGCCAACAGCATCCGGGCTGGTGTCCGCCGTCATCCGCGCGCTTGCACCAGAACATTCCACCCCGTCCCCGACAGCCCCTGAGACCCACGAGAAGGACAGAACATGAGCTTCCCGACCCATCGCCCCCGCCGGCTCCGCACCACTCCGGCCATGCGCCGGATGACAGCCGAAAACCGCCTGGCGGCACCGGAACTGATCCTTCCGGCGTTCATCCGCGAGGGACTCACGGAACCCAACCCGATCGCCTCCATGCCCGGAGTTGTGCAGCACACCACCGATTCCCTCAAGCGCGCGGCGGCGGAGGCTGTGGAACTGGGCGTGGGCGGGATCATGCTCTTCGGCATCCCGGCCGAGCGGGATGCCAAGGGCACCGCCTCCCTCGATCCCGACGGTGTCCTGAACAAGGCCATCCGGGACGTCCGCGCCGAGGTGGGCGATGAACTGGTGGTCATGAGCGATGTCTGCCTGGACGAGTTCACCGACCACGGCCACTGCGGCGTGCTGGATGCCAACGGCTATGTGGACAACGACGCCACGCTGGAGATCTACGCAGCGATGGCGGTGGCACAGGCTGACGCCGGGGCGCACATGCTGGGCCCGTCGGGAATGATGGACGGCCAGATCGGCGTGATCCGGCAGGCGCTCGAAGATGCCGGGCATGTCAATACTGCCGTGGTGGCCTATGCCGCAAAGTACGCCTCCGCCTTCTACGGCCCGTTCCGGGAAGCAGTGGATTCGCAGCTCAAGGGGGACCGGCGCACCTACCAGATGGATGCCGCCAACCGCCGCGAAGCCATCCTCGAGGTGGAGCTGGACCTGGCCGAAGGCGCCGACCTGGTGATGGTCAAGCCCGCCATGAGTTACCTCGACGTCCTCGCCGACGTCGCGGCTATGAGCTCCGTGCCCGTGGCCGCTTACCAGATCTCGGGGGAGTACTCCATGATCGAGGCGGCCGCCGCCAACGGCTGGATCGACCGCCGTGCGGCCATCACCGAGTCCGTCCTCGGCATCAAGCGGGCCGGGGCCAACATGGTCCTGACGTACTGGGCCTCCGAGCTCGCCGGCTGGCTGAAGGAGTCCTGATGAGCGACGCGCCAGTCACTGCCCCCGTCGGCCCGGGGAAGGTCCTGCTGGGGCTGAACACTTTCGGCGATGTCGGGGTCTACCCCGACGGGCACCCGGTGCCGCATGCGCAGGTGCTGCGTCAGCTGCTGGAGCAGGCGGAACTGGCGGACGACGTCGGACTCCATGCCTTTGGCGTGGGCGAGCACCATCGCCGGGACTTCGCCGTCTCGGCACCCGAGGTGTTCCTGGCTGCCGCGGCGGCCAGGACCAAGCACATCAGGCTCGGATCCGCCGTGACAGTGCTCAGCTCCGATGACCCCGTCCGTGTCTTCCAGCGATTCTCCACCGTTGATGCCATCTCCGATGGCCGCGCGGAGGTCATGCTGGGGCGCGGGTCGTTCATCGAATCGTTTCCGCTGTTTGGACTGGACCTCGCGGACTACGAGGTGCTGTTCGAGGAGAAACTGGAGCTCTTCGACAAGGTCCGCGCCCAGAAGCCGGTCCACTGGGAAGGACGGACCCGTCCGCCCATCAACGGGCTGAGCGTCTATCCGCCGTTGGAGCACCATCTGCTGCCGGCCTGGATCGGGGTTGGCGGCACTCCGGAATCCGTGCTGCGGTGTGCCGAGTACGGCTACCCGATTATCTTCGCCATCATCGGCGGCCAGCCCCGCTCCTTTGTGCCGCTCGTCAACCTGTACCGCGAGGCAATGGCCAAGTACGGCCACCCGATGCAGCAGATCGCCACGCATTCGCCGGGCCACATCGCCGATACGGACGACGCCGCCCGCGAGGAGCTCTTCCCGCACTGGCTGGCGCAGCGCAACCGGATCGGAGCCGAGCGAGGCTGGGGTCCGGCGAGCAGGGCGGAGTTCGATGCCATGTGCGGGCCGGAAGGAGCCCTGTACGTGGGGTCGCCCGAGACGGTGGCGCAGAAGATCGTCCTGCTGAAACGCAGTCTGGGCGTTGACCGCTTCGACCTCAAGTACGGCAACGGCACGCTTCCGCACGCCTCCATGATGCGGTGTATCGAACTGTTCGGCACCGTGGTGGCACCCCGGGTGGCCGAGCTCCTGTCCGGGCACGCACCCGAAAACTGAAAGAATAGGAACATGACTTCCAGCTCTCCCCGTAATGAGGAACTCTTCGACCGTGCACGCCAACTCATGCCGGGCGGGGTCAACTCTCCCGTCCGGGCCTTCGGTTCCGTAGGCGGAACACCGCGGTTCATGGTGTCCGCCAAGGGCCCGTACCTGACGGATGCCGACGGCGCCGAGTACGTGGACCTGGTGTGCTCGTGGGGGCCTGCGCTTCTGGGCCACGCCCACCCGGCCGTGCTCGAAGCGGTCCACGCCGCCGTGGACCGCGGACTCTCCTTCGGTGCATCCACACCGGACGAAGCCAACCTGGCAGCAATCGTCAGGGAACGCGTTCCCGCCGCGGAACGCGTCCGGATGGTCTCCACGGGCACCGAAGCGACCATGACCGCCATCCGCCTGGCCCGCGGCTTCACCGGCCGCGACCTGGTCATCAAGTTTGCCGGCTGCTACCACGGCCACCTCGACGGCCTCCTGGCCGCCGCCGGATCCGGCGTCGCCACCCTTGCGCTGCCAGGTTCCGCCGGCGTGACCGCGGCCACCGCCGCCGAGACCCTGGTGCTGCCCTACAACGACCTCGCCGCGGTGGAGGCCGCCTTCGCCGCGCACGGCAGCAACATCGCCGCCGTCATCACGGAGGCTGCGCCGGCCAACATGGGTGTGGTCACGCCGGGCGAGGGATTCAATGCCGGACTTTCACGGATTACCCGCGAACACGGCGCCCTGCTCATCGTGGACGAAGTCCTGACGGGTTTCCGCACGGGCTACTCAGGGTACTGGGGCCTCACGGGCGGGGCGGCCGACGCCACCGAACCGTGGAGCCCGGACTTGCTGACCTTCGGGAAGGTGATCGGCGGGGGCATGCCGACCGCGGCCCTCGGCGGCCGGGCGGACATCATGGACTACCTTGCGCCCCTCGGGCCCGTCTACCAGGCCGGGACGCTGTCCGGAAACCCGGTGGCCATGGCTGCCGGCGTCGCCACCTTGACCCATGCCACCCCCGAGGTCTACTCGTTCATCGACGCACGCTCGCTGGAGCTCTCTTCGGCACTGTCGTCGGCACTCGACGCTGCCGGTGTGGACCACTCCATCCAGCGCGCCGGCAACCTGTTCTCGGTGGCCTTCGGCACCTCGGCCCGCGGCGTCCACAACTACGACGACGCCCAGGGACAGGAAGTCTTCCGGTATGCGCCGTTCTTCCATTCAATGCTGGACTCCGGGGTCTACCTGCCCCCGTCGGTCTTCGAAGCCTGGTTCCTGTCCGCGGCCCACGACGACGCCGCCATGAACCGGATCTTCGACGCGCTTCCCGCCGCGGCGCGGGCGGCGGCGTCGGCAGAGGTGCCTGCGGCCCTGTAAGGCACTTAAAACACTGATGGCACCCGCCGGGGCGGGTGCCATCAGTGCTTTAAGCAGCAGGGCTTAGAAAGCCACGGTCACGTCACCGTTGGGCCATTCCTTTTCGATGAAGGCCTTCACCTCGGGGGAGTGCAGCAGCTCGTCGAGCTTCTTGATCCGGACGTCATCCTTGGCGTCCTCGCGCCAGGCCAGGAAGTTCGCGTAGGGGTTGTTCTCCACGGACTCAACGGCCAGGGCGTTCTGGGTGCTCAGGCCGGCCTTGAGGATGAAGTTGCCGTTGATCAGGGCCAGGTCCACGGAGGGGTCCTTGAGGTCGTTGATCAGGAGTTCAGGCTGGTTCTCGGAGAACTTCAGCTTCTTCGGGTTCTGCTCGTCGGTGAGCGTCAGCACGGAGGAGTCGTCCTTGATGTCCTTGACGAGGCCGGCCACCTCGAGGACCTTGAGGGCCCGCACCTGGTTGGACGGATCGTTCGTGATGGCAACCTTGGCGCCTTCCGGAACGTCCTTGATGTCCTTGACCTTCTCCGAGAACGCGGCATACGGCTCAATGTGAACGCCTTCGCCGTGGCCGAACTTGTAGCCCTTGGTCTTGACCTGGTCCTCGAACCACGGAAGGTGCTGGTAGTAGTTGGCGTCCAGGGAGCCGTCGCTGAGCGCGGTGTTCGGCGTCTGGTAGTCCTCGATCTCCTTGATGTCCAGCTTCAGGCCGGCCTTCGGAGCGAGGTCCTCATTGAGGAACTCGAGGATTTTCGCCTGCGGGACCGGGCTGGCGCCGACGGTGAGGGTGGCGGGCTTCGCGGGGTCAAGGGTCGTGACCTCTGCGCCGGGGCTGGACGAACCGCCGCAGGCAGTCAGCGCCAGGGCGGTGACAATGCCGGTGGCCAGGAGGGAGAGTGATTTACGCATCGGCTGCGTTTCCTTTCGAATTGCATGGAGTTCGACGGCGGGCTTCCGCCCGGCGCCGACTCCGGCACAGATGCAGCGGGCGGCTACCTGCTGCTGTGAATGCCGTGGCCGTGAGGCTACGGCTGATAAGTGGTGGCTGAGCCGGGGTTAGCGGTGGGCCCCGGGTTTAGCGATGGTCGAGGCTACGGGCGATCTGTTCGCCGACGAGCTGGATGACCTGCACGAGGACGATGATCAGGACGATGGTGACGATCATGACCGTGACATCGAACCGCTGGAAGCCGTAGTTGTAGGCCAGCTTTCCAAGTCCTCCGCCACCCACCAGGCCGGCCATGGCCGAGTATCCCACCAGCGTGACCACGGTGGTGGTTGTGGCGGCTACGAGGGCCGGGAGCGATTCGCGCAGCATCACTTTGTTGATGACCTGCATTTTGGTGGAGCCCATGACCTGGGCGGCGTCAATCTTGCCGTGGTGGACGTCCCGGAGGCACGTCTCCACGAGGCGGGCAAAGAAGGGGATGGTGCCGATGGACAGCGAAACCGAGGCCGCAACGGGGCCAAGGCTCGTGCCGGTCAGCAGGCGGGCCAGGGGAATCAGCGCCACCATCAGGATGGCGAACGGGATGGACCGGGTGATGTTGACGATGACGTCGCTCATGATCCGGTTCGTGACGGGCATCGGACGCAGGCCGCCCGGCGCCGTGACGTGCAGGAAGACGCCCAGGGGCAGGCCGACCAGCACCGTAAAGAAGGCCGATATTCCGACCATCTGCAGGGTTTCAACGATTGCTTCGGGCAGTGCCTTGGCAAGGACGGGGTTGCTGAAGATGTCGTTCATGAGTTCCTTCCCGTCGCGTCGTTCAATTCAGCGTCCGGTTCCGCTGCGTCCGGTTCCAGGGCGCCGGGTTCCAGAGCGTCGTTGGCTGCTGCATTGGTGGCGGCCAGCTTTGCGCCTATTCCGCGCTGGTGGAGGTAGCCGAGTACGGCGTCGTAGTCCGCGTTCTCCGCGAGCTGCACACGGAGGTGCCCGAACTGCTGGCCGCCCAGGGTCTCGACGCTGCCGGCCAGGACATTCAAGTCGATGTCGAAGTGCCGGGCAACGCCGGTGATTACGGGTTCTTTGGCGTTGTCGCCGGCAAAGAGGATTTCCAGGACCGGTCCGCCTTGGAGTGCGCCCTTCAGCGGTTCGGATGCCGGCAGCGGCAGGAGTGCCTTGGCCAGTTTGCTCTCGAGGTCACCGGCTACGTCCTTGAGGGCGCCGTGTTCCACGATGCGGCCCTTCGACAGCAGGGATACCGAATCGCAGACCCGCTTCACGACGTTCATTTCGTGCGTGATGATGAGCACGGTGAGCTGCAACCGCCTGGTGAGGTCCTGGATCAGGTCGAGGATTTCGTCCGTGGTCGCTGGGTCCAGGGCCGAAGTGGGCTCGTCGCACAAGAGGACATCGGGGTCCGCGGCAAGTGCCCTGGCGATGCCCACGCGCTGGCGCTGGCCACCTGAGAGCTGGGAGGGGTAGGCGTTCTCGAACCCTTCGAGCCCCACGAGGGACAGCAGTTCCGCGACCCTGGTCCGGATCTTGTCCTTCGGCGTCTTGACGAGCTCCAGGGGGTGCGCCACGTTACCCGCGGCAGTGCGCGAATCCATGAGGTTGGCATGCTGGAACACCATGCCGATGCGGCGCCGTGCCGCACGTATCTCGGACTCTTTGACGGAACTCAGTTCCGTGCCGTCAATGCTGACAGAGCCGGACGTGGGACGATCCAGCAGCGTGAGGCAACGCACCAGGGTCGACTTTCCGGCGCCTGAATGGCCAATGATTCCGTGAATGGAACCTTTGGGAACGGAAAGAGTGACGCCGTCGAGGGCCACTACTTCCTTTTTCCCCTGGCGGTAGACCTTGCGAAGGTCGGTAACTGTGATCATTTATCCTCAGGAGGTTGGCCTCGGGCAGGGCATAGCACAAGCACGCATGTGAACTTAATTATGTCAGCGCACGCCTCGGTGAGTCACTTCCGCATGATGTTCGGATGTGCGGGTAATTTCCTGCATAAAGTTGCCCCAGAGAGCTGTTACCCGGTTGCTCGTGCAGCCTTGCCACGGCCTGCAAAATTGCCCCCGCCCAGCCTCGCGGCCCCTGGACCTCCCGGCCGCTGTGATCCTCATCCCAGTGCCGGGGCCGTTGCCGGCTCCCCGATGTGGCCTTGCGTGCTAGAAGTCGCCCCTGCTGGCGTCTTCAGGAGGGAGGACGGGCCATTCGCCTTCAATCACGGCGGCGGGCTTGGTCTTGCGGAGATAGGTCTGGAAGTCCGCGGCCTGGCTGGCAGCCCAGCCGACCTGCAGCTGATGGAGCTGGCCCGCAGCCATCCGAAGTTTGGGGAATTTGCCGGCCATGGCGTCCAGCATCCGGAGCGTTGCGAGGGCATCCGCCGCGGAGGTGTGCGCGTTGTCAAGGTTGACGTCGTATTCCTCGCACAGTGCGGTCAGGGTCCGTTTGCCCTTGCGGTACCGGTCCACCTGCTTGTTCATGACGTAGGGGTCCAGAACGGGGAAGCGGTGCAGCTGGGGAATGCCGTAGCGGGCTGACTCTGCGGCCAGCACCGTGAAGTCGTAGCTTGCGTTGAACGCGATAACAGGGACACCGTCGTCGAACAATCCCTGCAACACTGAGGCCAGTTCGCGCGTTACCTCCGCCGCCGGTCGGCCCTCCTGCCGGGCACGTTCCGTGGTCACGCCGTGGACTTCGCTGGCTTCGGCGGGGATTTCGACACCAGGGTCCGCGAGCCACTCATGCTCCTTGATGACATTTCCATCGGCATCCACCACGGTGACCGACGCAGTAACGATACGGGCGGCGCGCGAGTTGCGGCCGGTGGTTTCCAGGTCGAAGGCCGCCCGCGGCCGGGTGTCCCACGTGCTGGTACTGGTAGTGGTGCTGATACTGGTGGTGCCGGTGTTCCTGGTGCTCATGTTTCAAAACTACCTGCTGCCACTGACGGTTTTGTGCGGGCTGCGGGCGTGCCGCCCTCACAGTGGTTCGGGCCGACAAGTCCGGACAGCAGCGAACCGCTACGCTGGATGCATGCGCACGGAGTATGTGGAGGCCGTGCTGTCCCTGGTCCAGCTCGTGCCTCCGGGAACAGCCGTAGCCTATGGGGATATTGCCGAGCTCCTCGGGTCCGGCGGTGCGCGGCAGGTGGGCTCCGTCATGAGCCACCACGGAAGTTCCGTTCCCTGGTGGCGGGTCCTGAGGGCAAACGGCGAGGCACCCCAGGGTCTGGAGGCCGAAGCCCTGGCTTTTTACCTCCAGGAAGGGACTCCGCTTCTTGGCCGTTACCAGGACTTCCTCCGGTCCGGCGAGGGGCGTTGGCGCGTCGACCTGACGGAGGCGCGGTGGGCCCCCGCAGATGGTGACTTTGACCTCATTGACCTGATTGCCGAGCGGCTGGAGCGGCGGCTCCATAAATTGTCCGCCCCCGATGATGAAATGACTGTGTGACACTTACCAGCGATACCCCCGATATCCAGTCGGAGCAGCGGATCCGCGCCGGCCAGCGATCAGAGGTACATCCAGGCCAGCTATCGGTTGCGAAACCTGCCGGCACGGCCGCCGGGCTGAGGCTCCTTCCTCCCCGTCAGGTCCACAGCATCGTTCCGGTGCTGTCATCGGACCAGCAGGCGGCCGTGGACGTCCCGCACGGGTCTGGGCCTGTTCTGGTGCCGGGCGCTCCGGGGACGGGAAAATCCACCGTCCTCATCGAAGCCGCTGTGCGCCGGGCCGAGCGCGACGGCCTGGACCCTGAAAGAATGCTGGTGCTGGCGCCGAGCCGGCTGGCTGCCGACTCCCTGAGGGACCGCTTCACGGCCCGGCTCAACCGGAGCCTCAGCACGACGCCGGCGCGCACCTGGGCGTCGTATGCCTTCGATCTGATCCGGCGTGCCAAGGCGGAAGGCATCCTGCCGCTGGCGCGGCCGCCGCGGCTCCTGTCCGGGCCTGAGCAGGACCTGATCATCAAGGAACTCCTGGAGGGCCACGCCCTGCCGGGCCTAGAGCTGCCCTGGCCGGATGACCTGGATGCCGCACTGGAAACCCGCGGGTTCCGCCAGGAAGTCCGCCAGCTCTTTGACCGGATCATCGAGTCCGGCCGGACGCCCGATGACCTGGTGGTCCTGGCCGGCCAGTGCAACCGGCCGGACTGGATCGCCGCCGCCGCACTGTATGCCGAGTATCGCGACGTCCTGGACCTGCGGATGCCGGAGGCTTTCGACCCCGCGGGGATCATTACAGCGGCCCGGCAGATCTTCCAGGACGCCCCCGACTTCCTGGCGGCGGAGCGGGAGCGCCTCCAGCTGATCCTGGTGGACGATATCCAGGAAGCCAATCCGGCGGTGTTCGAGCTGTTGGCGGACATCGCGGCGGGCAAGGACGCCTTCGTGACGTCGTCCCCGGACACCGTGGTCCAGGGGTTCCGCGGCGCCAGGCCGGACCTCACGGCAGAATTGCCGCACCTGCTGGCTCCTGCCGCCGGAGACGGTTCCCGGGAACCGTCCGGGAAGCACACCGTCCTGGAACGCCCGCTCCGGGTGACACACCGCCACAGTCCCGCTGTCGCCGAGGCCTGGCTTTCGGTGGCAGGGCGCATCTCGCAACGGGCAGGCGGCCAGTCGGCACGAAGGCTGGAGAGTGCTGCGGCGATGCCCGGTCATCCGACGGGAGGCTCTTCTCCCTCCCGTGCCCCTGGCCTGGGCACGGTTGAGGGACACGTCCTTCCGTCGGCGGTCCAGGAGCTGCGCTACGTGGCGCAGCGAATCCTCGACGCACACCTGAACCACGGACGTGAGCTCGGCGACATCGCCGTGATCGTCCGGAACGGCGGTCAGCTGAGTCAGCTGCAGCGTCACCTTGCCGGCCACGGCATTCCCGTGCGCGTTCCGGTGGCCGAATCTGCGGTCCGGGACGAAGTCGCAGTGCGGCCCCTGCTTGATGCCTATGCTGTGGCGCTGGATCCCGCGGTACTGACCCCGGAATCTGCGGTCGCGCTGCTGACTTCCCGGATTGGCGGAGCGACCTCCATCGAGTTGCGCCGGCTTCGCCAGTCACTGCGCCGCGAGGAGATCCTCGGTGGAGGAGGCCGCACCAGCGATGCGCTGCTCGTCGAGTCGCTGCTTGAACCGGGAGCCCTGGCCACCACGGGCATCGAAGGCCGCTCGGCCCGCCGGGTCGCCCGCATGATTGAGGCCGGGCGGGCGGCAGCGTGTGCACCGGGGGCCAACGCGGAAACAGTGCTCTGGGCCCTCTGGAACTCCACGGGGCTTTCCGCCCGCTGGACCGACGCCGCGTTGGCCGGTGGAGCGGCGGGGGCCAGGGCAGACCGCGACCTGGACGCCATGATGGCACTGTTCCACACCGCCGAACGCTATGTGGACCAGTTGCCGGGGTCAGGACCGGACCAGTTCCTTGAGTACCTGCTCAGCCAGGAACTGCCCATGGACACGCTGGCAGCCCGGGCACAGCTGGAGGACGCCGTGGAACTCATGACCCCGGCGAGTGCTGCCGGACGTGAATGGCCCGTCGTCATCATTGCCGGGCTGCAGGAGGGAGTGTGGCCCAACACCCGGCTCCGCGGGGAGCTCCTCGGCAGCACACTCTTCGCCGACGCCGTTGAGCACGGAGTGGAACATGCCCTTCAGCTGGGGCCCGTCAGCAGGTTGCGGGAAATCCGGTACGACGAACTCCGCAGCTTCTCCACGGCAGTCTCGCGCGCCCGCGAAGTGCTGATCTGCACCGCCGTTTCATCAGAGGACGAACAGCCCTCCTCCTTCCTGGACTACGTGGCACCGCTGCACCCCGGGCAGGATCGGCGGACGTTCACTCCGGTGGAACGGCCAATGACCCTCCGGGCCCTTGTGGCTGAACTCCGGCAGCACGCGCAATTG
>Ga0307410_10000892_pt1 | contig 12757 bp, 12 predicted proteins | sample 322Ometagenome_3_FD_203707 | JGI IMG/M metagenome (GOLD analysis project Ga0307410, IMG submission 203707) | Maize rhizosphere microbial communities from greenhouse at UC Davis, California, United States - 322HYB-O-3 | ecosystem: Host-associated > Plants > Roots > Rhizosphere > Soil | place...
ACCGCCATCACCGCATAGAGTCAGACCAAGATCACGCGGAGACAGAATCAAACACCACTCCAGCGGACGTGACCGTCCGGTAGGCGCCGGAGCGCCGGTGGCTCCGGTCATCCCGCTCAGCCTGAGTAGCAACTCTGGCATGGCTCGATGCTTGACGAGGATCAGGCAGCGCCTGGGACTCGCCAGGGGAAGTAGGTGACTGAAACTTGTTCGGGACGTTGCGATGAGGGTGCGCTTGACGCTTCTGTTCGCTCATGGAACGAGGATCAGGCCAGCAACCGTCGGTGTCTGGGAACTATTTGCGTTACCGCAGGGCAGACGCCTTTTTTTGAGCTTTCTCTGACTCGCAGCCTCGCGAGAAAGGCACTCCACTCGTCATATCTAAAGATCGGAACTGGTCCTGACGATCTGGGTTGATTATCTAACTTCAAAGGCCAACGCTTCCATAAGTTCTTTGGCAATTTCTAAGATGACGAGGGATGTCACGGCTTGCTCGGCGGTCGAGCAGCAGCCGTATCCGCGGCGCCTAAGCCACGCTCAGCGTCACAGCGCCGACACACTACGTAGTGCCCGTCAGGGATTCGGGTGGACTCCACTAGAAAATCCATCGACGGGAGAGACTAAATTATCTAAAACAAGGCGTACCCAAGCACCAGTGCGAAGGATAAGATCGCGATCCAAGCTGCGATACCAGCGGCGACTCCCCTTGCAGTGAGAGGTCTGCGTCTGGCCCGCGCTGCTGCGTAAAACGTCCAGAGCCGCGGCGCGATGAAGACGATCGCAATCGAGATCCAAACTCTGGGCTCAATGCCCCTAATCCGCGTCAGCGCGACTGCACCGGACGATGAGACGCGACGAGTCTGGACCAAGATCAACGGAGAGCTCGCTGCGCTCTCAATCAACGGAGTTCACCGCGTCGTGCAGGGAGCAACGCACCAGAGTCTGGTATGGAAAAGTGCCGACGCCAAAAATGACAACTGATTCCATCCGACAAGTACTTGACGCGGCCCGCACCGGCCAGTCGTTAATCACCCGCTGAACGCAGGTAATCCATGGCAAGCCCGATCACCGGTCGGCTTGGGAGACCGACGTGGCAGAGGGCGAGACGTGGATCTCATTTGGGAGCAGGTCGTCGTCGACGCTCACGATCCGGTCGCGCTTGGTTGATGGTGGGCCGAGGCCTTGGGCTGGGTTGTCGTGGGCGACGCCGCGGACGAGTTCGAGATCAGGCCGAGTCCGGATCGGGTGCCGGGCCTGTTGTTCGTGCCGGTTCCAGAGGAGAAGGCAGGCAAGAACAGACTCCATCCGGACTTCCGTCCGGTGGATCAAACCGCAGAAGTCGAACGTCTCCTTTCCCTCGGTGCTCGGCGGGCCGATGTCGGGCAGCATGACGCGTCGTGGGTGGTATTCGCCGACCCTGAAGGCAATGAGTTCTGCATCCTTCGTGGACGGGTTCGGCCCAATTCTTAGGAGTCGGCGACATAGGACCACTCTCCGTTCCGTTAGTGGGTCCGCTAGCACAGTCTCGATGTCCAGACTCCGGTGGGGATGATGGGACGCGCACGGGGAGCTACCGGTAGGTAGTTGACAAGCGGGAAGCTCGACGCCGCCCTCCAGTTAGCCGCCCGATCTGCCTGGCGTTCTCGCATAAGCGTCTTGTCGAGGCAACTGCCCAAAACTCCACGTGCGCATGCAGTATTTGTGAGCCCCCATCATCGAATGTGGGCGGCCATCGTGCTGTCATTCTCGGGCTAGTCGTTGTTGTGGGCCTGCGCGGTTAGCTGGCGAAGCCGGGCCGCTTCGCGGTGGCTGATTGCTCCGGCGCACCGTTGCACCGCCTCCGACACCGTCAAGGATTCATCGGTGATCATCGCCTGCAACGCGACGCCCGCGCGTTGCTCGGCGGCGGCGATGGTGGCATCTCGTTCTCCAAGCGCAGTCAACACCTCGATGGCCAGCTTCTCCAGGCGCCCGGTCACGCTCGGCCGGTTCACGACGACGCTTCGCATGCACCTCGGATGCTGCCAGCCTCGCTGCCTGCCTCAATGTCTGCTTGCCCATACCTGCTTCCCTCATCGACTCGACAGAGACCCGCATTCCCTACGGCTTTTCCGGCTGGCCGAGCGGTCATCTCCTGAGATGCAGCTTGAATGGCGTACTTCCACAAGGCTCAGCGAGTCCCCATGCCTCACCGGCTTGAAACCGCGAGCCCTTGACCTCCAGACATCGGCAGCGCGTCCACGGTTGTTCTCAGATGTCCAATTTTCCTTAAAAACTGGGATTCTGCACTTAGGTGTATTTCGGTGGACAGACCCAAATGGTGGTCAAAATGGTGGTCAGACCCATAGCCAAACTAAGTGAAGAGTCATGATCGAGTGCGGGGTGGATCGCCATCGGCCCAAGTGACGGATTGGCCGCGGCATGTCTTTCCCGTCAACTAGTGGCCGAATCGGCAGTGGCCTCAGAGAGGAGAGATGACTTGAGTCTTCAGCGGAGGATGTAAAGCAGTGCGAGAAGCCCGGCTCCACTCACGGTGATGCCGAGTTGCAGCAGCAGGGTCCCGTCGGGTAGCTGAGCGGCGGTTTCGAGAGCGTCGGCTGTGTGGTTGGCACGTCGAGCGGCCTGCCTCCATAGAAAGGCAGCGAGCCCGAGGCCGAGGAAGCCAATGGCGAAGGACCATTGGCCCAGGACCGGTGGTAGCAGTCGCAGAGTCACCAGCGATCCAAGCATGAGAGAGATTGTTGTCCGTCGCCACGCGAGCGTGGTCCGCTCGGGCTGGAGACCTGGATCAAAAGGGCGCGCACGCGTCATCGCAGGAGGAGGCTCAGTCCGATGAGGAAAGCAACGACGCTTACGCCGACTCCTACGGGTAGAGAGACCCGCGAGCCGGGAAGCGGCGTGCCGTTGCGCATAGCCCGCTCGATCGTTCCCCATGTCGACCAGGCCAGCAGCGGAACAATCGCGCCGAGGATGACCAAGATCCCGGATGCGGTCAGGCGTAGCACGGGCTGTGGCGGTAAGCCAAGTGCCTCGAGTGCGACGCCTCCGGCGGTCAAGGCCAGGGCGGTGCGAATCCACGCCAGATACGTGCGTTCGTTGGCCAGGGTGAAACGCGGGTCGGGCTCGTCGCCGGTGCCATACACCCAGGCGGGAAAGCGCTCGCGGCTCATCGGGCCACCGTGCGGAATCCGGCGTTGCCCATCGAAGAGTCGGGCGTGTTGCTGGATCGAGCCGAGTTCCGGTAGCGGTTGCAGTAGGAGTCGTGACAGAGGTACGAGCCGCCGCGCAGGACTCGGGGGGACGGCCCAGCGGCGTTGCTGTAGCGGCAGTCCGCTGGCCACTGCGCTGGTAGGCCAAGGGGTCGAAGGTGTCATCGCACCATTCCCAGACGTTGCCGATGGTTTGCCATAGGCCGTAGCCGTTGGGTTCGTAAGTGCGGACCGGGGCGGTGGTGAGCCAGCCGTCCTCGACGGTGTTGGCCGTGGGGAAGCTTCCCTGCCAGATATTGCACCGCCAGCGACCGTCGGTGGTGAGCAGCTCATCGCCCCAGGGGTAGCGCCGCCGGTCGAGGCCGCTGGCGGGCGGCGTACTCCCACTCGGCTTCGGTCGGTAGCCGGCGCGATGCCCATGCGCAGTAGGCCTGGGCGTCGTGCCAGCTGATTTGTACGACGGGGTGGTCGTCGCGGCCGACCACATCGGACAGCGGGCCCTCCGGGTGGCGCCAGTCGGCACCTCGGACGCCGAGCCACCAAGGCGTTCCGCTCGGGCGGCCCATGATGTCGGCGGGGTCGGCGGCCACGACGAGGTGGAAGACTGCCGAGAAACCGAACGTCTCGGCCTCGGTCCGGTAACCGGTGGCGTCGACGAAGCGGGCGAAGTCGGCCACAGTGACGGTGGTTGCGTCGATCTCGAATGCGGGCAGCTGGACCTCGTGCACTGGGCCCTCGCGATCGGCGCGGTTGCTGTCCCGACTGGAGTCGCCCATTGCGAATCGGCCAGCCGGCACTCGCGCCTGCTCGATTGCATGCCCTGCCGCAGGACTCACCGCCGACGGCAACCCTACTTCGATACGTGGGTCGCCGCCGATGTCGTGGCCACCGGCAGCGAGTTCGGGGCTGCAGCAAGTGCCGCGCGGTCGAATGCACGTTCCACGGCCGCGTTGACGAGTCATGAGGTCATGGTCGGCAAGCCATCGAAGGGCCTGGCGGACGGTTGGCCGGGAGATGCCCAGTCTCTCCGCCAGTGAAGCGTCGCGGCCGAGCCGATCCAAGTTAGGCGTGCGGATCTCGCCGCCATGACAGCCGAGGTCGGAATAACCGAGGTCATCGGCGAGCACGAACACGACATTCGGTCGTGGCGGTGCTGTCGATTCGGTGATCGTGATCATCCCTTCACAGCCCCCGCGGTCAACCCGGAGACGATCTGACGGTTAGCGATGACAGCGAGGATGAGGATCGGAATCGACACGAGCACCCCGGCCGCGGCCATCTGCCCCCAGGTCACCTCGAACGGCTGCACCAATGAGGCGATTCCGACCGTCAGCGGGGACGACGTCCCGCCACTGGTCATGGTCAGAGCCATCAAGAACTCGTTCCAGGCCATGATCGCGGTGTAGATGCCTACCGCGGCGAGGCCGGGCCGAACGAGCGGCACCATGACCCGCATGAATGCTTGTGCCTCGCTGGCCCCGTCCACCAGGGCGGCCTCCCGCAGGTCTCCGGAAATCTGGTCGAAGTATGACTTCATCAACAACACGGCGAACGGAAGGTTGAACAGCGTGTTTAGCAGCGTGAGTCCAGCGACCGTGCCCAGTAGACCGAGGGCATTCATCGTCAGGTAGAGGCCCGGGACGAGCGTCATGGGAGGAACCAGCGGGAGCAGCGCTGCCAGCGCGAGCGCCGGCAGTGTGATCCAGCGCGGCGGGCCGAGCCGAGACAGCGAGTAGCCCGCGATCGAGCCGATCACCAGGCACAGGACGACCGTCCCGGCGGTCAACAGGACACTGTTCACGGTCTGCGCCGCAAAAGCGGTACCCGGCCCGTAGAGATCTTTGAAGTTGCCCAACCAGAACGAGAAGTCCCATGTCGGCGACACGATGGCCCGGTTCGGCATGAATGCGAGCAGCGCCGTCCACGCCAGTGGCACGGCGACGATGATCATGACCAAACCGAGGACGATCTCGACGCCAGGAAAGATGCGACGTCCGCCCTCTGCCGACTTCATGAGGCACCTCCTACGCTGCGGCGACGAATGAGGACGGCGCTACCTACGATTATCAACGTGGCAACGACCACGACGATGCTTTCGGCCGCTGCGTAGCCGAAGTCGAGGCGGTCGAAAAACTGCGACCGGATGTCAAGGCTGATGAGGTTGGTGGCGCCGTTCGGGCCGCCCCCAGTGAGTAAGAACATCTCGTCGAACGCCTTGATGCTCATCACCAGGCGCAGCAGCCCGACGACAACGAGCGCCGGCCCAAGCAGCGGGATAGTGACCTGGAATAGGATCTGCCGTTCCGTGGCGCCGTCGACTCGGGCCGCCTCAAACAGCTCCGACGGGATACCTTTCAACGCGGTATAAAGGAACAAGAAGACGATCGGCGTCCAGTGCCAGACATCGACGGCGACCACGGACATGAACGCGCCGGGACCGGAGTTGAGCCAGCTCTGCTCGGGCAGCCCGAATGTCCGCAGCAGCTTGTTCAAACCGCCCACGGTGGGGCTGAGCACCAGCAGCCACAGCACGCTGACAACCACCGGGGTAATCACCGCGGGCCAGATCAGCACGTTGCGGGCGAGGTGGTGCAGCACGACGGCGCGGTCGACCAGCAGGGCCAAGGCCAGGCCTGCGACGAGCGTGAGGCCGACGGTGAGCACCACGAACGCGGTGGTGATCAGCACCGAGTGCCAAAACGCTGGATCGGTCAGCACGCGCCCGAAGTTGGACAGACCGGTGAACTCGGAGACGAAGACCGCGTTCTGGACCGCCGTGTTACTGACGGCGAGCCTGACCAGGTTGATCAGCGGATAGACGGCGAAGACAAGCAGGAAAGCGACGAATGGCAGCAGCGCAACGGTAGCGACCATCGCACCGGCGGTCCCGGCCGACCGGAGGCGGCCGCGGCCGGCCGTCGTTGCAGCCGTGCTAGGTGCGACGACGGTTGTCATGGTCACTTGCTCCCCGACATCGGGTAGCCGGCCTTCTTGACCACCTCGGTGAGCTCCGGGTTGAGCTTGTCCATGCCGTCCTTCGGGCTGACCGTGCCGGCCGCGATCTGGGAGAGGTACTTCTCGGTGAGCGGCAACATGTCCGAGGCGAACGTGTAGCGGACATGCTTCTTCATCGTCGCGTTCCCCGCCTGAATGACGTCGAGATAGGCCTTGTTCTCGGCAGGAATCGACGGATCGGACAAAACATCACCACGCGTCGGGATACCACCCAGCTTCGCGAAGATGGTCTGCGCCCCCTTCGACTCCACCCAGGTGATGAACTTCAACGCCGCCTGCGAGCGATCCGCCGGGAGCCCCGCGGGCACGGCTAGCTGGAACACGCCGGAAGCGACACCCGGTTTTCCGCTGCGTCCCGCGGGCAACAGCGAGTACCCGACTTTGCCAGCCACCCTGGAGTCACTCTCGCTCTCCACCGCGGGCGCTGCCGCCGCGACGAGCTGGGACTGGACGGTCTCCCCGGCCTGCATCGCGCTGATAGCCTGCGCCTGGCCAATCGTCGAAGTGTCCTTCGGTCCCAGCTCGGCCAGCCGACGCAGCATCGTCGCCGCTGCGACACCGGCAGAATTGTTGGCCACCGGAGTCCAATCGGTGCCTTCGTCGCGGAACCAGTTGCCGCCGTAGCTGTAGAGCAGCGGCAGGAAGTCGTACGTGACCGATGCGCCGCCACCGGTCGTGCCCTGCGTGCGCAGCACGTAGCCGTAGTTGGCCTTGCCAGCGGATTGGGCTGCCTTGCCGTTTGCGATGGCATCGTCCCAGGTCTTGGGCGCTGAGAGGTTCAGCTCGCTGTATAGGTCCTTGCGATACATCAACAGCTGCACGTTGCCGTTAATCGGCTGACCCATGACTTCCCCAGAGGGATCGTTGATCCGCTTCTCGGCATTCCAGTAGGAGGCGTTGTCGTAGCTATTGGTGGCCGGGTCCGGCTTCCACGACGGGTCGATCGAGCTGAACGGCTGAACCCACTTGTTGTCGTAGGCCCGATTGATGAACGGCTCGTCAAACTGGTACACGTCGTAGCTGTGCGTGCCGGCCTGAATGTCATTGACCATTTGGGGGTAGAGCTGGTCGTACGGGAAAGGTCGAAGCTCAACCTTTGCACCGGTTTCCTTGGTGTACTCCGCCACCAGTCCCTTGTAGGCATCCAGCCACGGTGACTGGTTCGTGGGAACGACCAGCGTGGTGCCACTGCCCAACGCTCCCCCGCCGCCGTTCGACCCCCCGCCGCAGGCCGAGACCGCGAGGGCCAACGCGACACCGACGCTGAGCGCCGCGAGCCGCTTTTTCCGTATCTTTCGTGCTGTCGATCGCATCGAGGCTCCTTTGCGTTGTGCGTCCCCTTTGGTGGCGGGCCGCTCCTGTCACGGCTGACAACCACCCAGACCCAAGCTGGGACAGATGCTCGCAAACCAGTGTCAGCACCGACGCCGGCTTTTGTCAATTGCCTAGATCTATCTCCTATCTAGATTTATCTATAGCTTTGATGTAACCTGCCGTGACACAACTTGGAAGGCGGGCAACAGATGCACAACGATCGTCCCAACATCGTGGTGATCCTGGCCGACGACCTCGGCTACGCCGACCTCGGCTGCTACGGAGGCGAGATCCGAACCCCCACATTGGACCGGCTGGCGCAGGGCGGGATCCGGATGTCCGCGTTCCACAACAGTCCGCGATGCAGCCCGAGCCGCGCCTCCCTACTTACCGGGCTACAACCACACCAGACCGGCATCGGCATTCTCACCAACGACGACGGCCCAACCGCCTATCGCGGCAACCTCAACGACCGCTGCGTGACGGCCGCCGAAGTGCTTAAGAGTGTCGGATACACGACCGCCATCCGGGGCAAGTGGCACCTCGCACACGACATCAAGAATCCCAACGACGCCTGGCCAACGGCACGGGGCTTCGACACCTTCTTCGGCACACTCACCGGCTGCGGCAGCTACTACCAGCCGGGAACACTGACCCGCGGAACTGAGTCCGCCGCCGACGAGGCGATCGACCCCGACTTCTTCTACACCGACGCGATCGCCGACGAGGCCGTCACCTTCTTGTCCGACCACGCCGCCCATGGCCGTCCGGCGCCGTTCTTCCTCTATCTCCCGTTCACCGCACCGCACTGGCCGCTGCACGCTCGACCGGAGACGATCGCTTCCTACGCCGGCGTCTACAACGACGGCTGGGACGCGATCCGCAGACGCCGGTTAGCCCGCCAGAAGGAAATCGGTCTGCTCGCAGCCGACACAGAGCTCAGCGAACGTGACCCCGCCGTCTTAGCTTGGAACGACGAGCCGCAGAAGGAATGGCAGGTCAGCCGGATGCAGGCCTACGCGGCCATGGTCGAGGAACTCGACCGCGCGATCGGCCGGGTCGTCGCCCAGCTTGAAGCACAGGGCGACCTTGCGAACACGCTGCTGATGTTCCTATCCGACAATGGGGCAGCAGCCGAGCCGGTGCCGTTGATCGATCTCGAGCAGTTCCGCGAACGGCGCGACATCCTCACCCACCGAACGAAGGACGGCACAGCTGTCCGGATCGGCAATGATCCGACCGTGACTCCGGGCGGGGAGGACACCTACGCCAGCTACGGCAGGTCTTGGGCCAACGTGTCCAATACCCCGTTCCGGCTGTTCAAGCTCTGGGCCCACGAGGGCGGGGTGTCGGCCCCGTTGATCGCGCACTGGCCCGCTGGCGATCTCCAAGCCGGCCAGATCCTGCCCCAGGCCTACCAGCTGGTCCACATCCTGCCCACCCTGCTCGAAGTCACCGGCGCCACCTACCCCGACGAACGCGACGGGGTCCCTGTACACCCCCTCCCCGGGGTCAGCATGCTGCCCGCCTGGCGCGGCCAGAACAGCCCGCAGCAGCCGCTGTTCTGGGAGCACTGCGGCAACGCCGCCCTGCAGGAGGGCCGCTGGAAGCTTGTCCGCCAGTACGACTGGCCTTGGGAGCTCTACGACGTCACCACCGACCGGACCGAGAGTCACGACGTAGCCGGCGACTACCCAGAGATCGTTCAGCAGATGGCCGCCCGCTGGGAACAGACCGCCGAGGCCGTCGGGGTCATCCCATTCCGACGAACCCTCGAGATCTACCACCGCCGCGGCGTCGACTATCGGCACGCCATCGGATGACTGGGACCACCAACTTCGTGTTGCCACCCATACTGGCCACCATGGCAACTCGCGACCCCAACGGCCGAGCAGCCAGCGCGCTCGGGGCCACGCCGCAACTCGGCGACATCCGCCGGATCAACCTGGGCTCAGTACTGCGCACAATCCAGCGGCAGGGCCCTATCACCCGGCAGGAACTCATCGCCAGCACCGGGCTGAGTCGACTGACCGTGCTCGAGCTCGTCAGCGAACTTCAAGCGCTGGGCGTCGCCGAGGAACAGATCGCTCGGCACGGCGCGAACGGCAGACCCGCCGGTCGGCTGGTCCTGGATCAGACCCGGCTGGCGGTGGGGGCCGCCGAGATCAACCTCGGCGAGGTGGCATTCCGCTACGCCACCCTCAGTGGGGCGGAGCTCGGCAGCAAGCGGATCAAATTCGGTGGGCGTCGACGCGGTCCCGCTGCTGTCCTCAACGCCCTCGCCGAACTCATAGTCGAGGCCATGGATTGGTGCGCTGCCGAGGGCCGACGGTTAGTTCACGTCACCGTCGGTTGCCTCGCCATTGTTGCTCCACGGGCCGGCACGATCGTCAAGTCGTTCGCACTGGGTTGGGGAGAGGTGCCGATTGTCGCCAACCTGCGGCAACGGCTCGGATCAGACGTGGCCGTGTCGGTGGACCGACTCGCCAACGTAGCGATCCACGCCGAGCGCAGCCTGGGCCACTGGCCGCACGATGCCGGCATCGTGATGCTCTACGGCGATGTGGGGATCGGCGGCTCCTACCAATCCCACTCCGACGTGCTGTACGGCGACAGCGGGCTCGGCGGGAACTTCGGACACCTCACGGTCGAGTTTGACGGCCGACCGTGCTACTGCGGTCGGCGCGGCTGTCTCGAGACCTACGTCGGCGTTGGCCCGCTCGCCAACGTCCTCGACCAGACACCCGACCGCCCGGTTACCGGGCTAGCCGTCCCCCGGGAGAAGACACTCAGCGCCCTCCGACGAGACGACCCGGCAGTCGCCGAAGAACTCAGGCACCAAGGGCGCTGGCTCGCCCGGGGCATCGAGCAAGTCCTGGTCGCCTTCGACCCTGCAGTCGTCATCCTCGGCGGCTCATTGGCCGAGTTCGCGCCGCTGATGATGCCCAGCCTCGAGGCCGAGGCCGCACGGCTCAACAACCAATCCAACTTCGCCAGCCTCGCCATTGTCGAACCGTCCAAGCTAGGTCCAGACGCCGTCCTGCGTGGAGGAGTCGTCATGTCGATCGACGCCGTAGTCCGCGAACCGTGGCGGCTGCACGCGATCAATTGACCGCACCACGGAATCCTGGGCACATCGGCACAGCCCCTCGTATCGACCCACAGCCGTAGTGTCCACGGTCCAAGGATGCGAGTACTCCTCCCTCGAGCACCTGCACCGGCCGTAGAAAGGCAAGGAAACGGTCCATGCCGCGATATTCGCAGTGTGCCGCCGAACCGGGCGAACTGCTCGCAACCGGTTGACCCGAATACGCTGACCGGTCACCACTCACCGGATGTCGGCACGGGCGACTGCCCTTGAGTCTCCGCTCAATCGGGCCTCCCTGATGAGGCCGCATGCGACAGCCGACCGCGACGTACTCACCGTCACGGATCGGCGGCACGTTCTTTGGGTGGTTCTGCCTCGGTATCAACGCAGAGTGCGCGCGCCTCACCGACTGCTGACTCATCACCAATCTCCGTCATCGACACTGCCTTTACTCAGCTTTAAGGGGGTGCCGACGACTCGAGCGGTCACCACCAACGATCTCCGCATCACGTACCCCAGCCGATTTCAAAATCCGATGTGACATACAGACCCGTGAATACCCGACCATCGGGCAGACTGCGGCAGCGTCGGGCCCGCAAACTCGACGCTGATCAGAGAACGATGTTTAGGCGGCTGGGTCGATGATCACTGTGTGGGCCCAGATGTTCCAGCTGGGTCACCAGCCGTTTGGTGTGGGCTTCGTCGCTTCGGCGGCGGTGCCAGTCAGCGCCCAGGTCATGGTAGGGCTCGTCGCGCTTGAGCATCCAGTAGGCCGCAACCAAGATCGAGTGCGCGACGGCGACCTGGGCCCGGCCCATCCCCCGGCGTTTCAGCAACCGGGCGTGCTGGGCGGCCAGATAGTTCTTGCCGTGCATCCGCCCGACCGAGCCGGCCGCCTCGACCAGCATCGCGGTCAACCATTTGTTTACGGCTTGGACGCCATCATGTTGGCCCCGACCCGGGAGCTGGTCGGCAGCCTCAACCAACGCGCCCAAGATCACCGCATTGCGGGCAAGAATCCCGGCCGGCCGGTCGACCTCGCTGACGGCACGCAGGCCGGCGTCGACGACCTGGTTATCACCCGCAGGAACGACCGCAGGCTTCGTCTCTCACCAACCGACTGGGTCAAGAACGGCGATCGGTGGACCGTCTTTAGCCCGACGAGCATTGGTGGCTTGAGGGTGTGGCATGCCCGGAGCGGTCGCATGATCACTTTGCCCCGCGACTATGTCCAAACCGCTGTGGAGCTCGGATACGCGACCACCGTGCACACCGCGCAAGGTGTCACCGCCGACACCATGCATGGTGTGGTGACCGGTGAGGAATCGCGACAACAGCTCTACGCCATGCTGACCCGCGGACGCGCCGCCAACCACGTCTACTTATCCGTCGTGGGTGACGGAAACCCGCACACACTGCTCGAGCCCGGCAATATTCACCTTCGGACCGCAACTGAACCGCCCCGGGTTCAGTGGAGGCGGGTTTCTGCCATCTGAAGGATTTCAGACGGTGTTGTTGTGAGGTAGTGGTGGGCTTCGGCTTCGACCGGTGGAATGTTGCCGATGGCGGAGAAGAGCCGCCGATTGTTGAACCAGTCAACCCATTCCAACGTGGCCATCTCGACAGTGTCCAGGCCGCGCCATGGCCCCTTGCGGCGGATCAGCTCGGTCTTGAACAAGCCGATGATCGATTCAGCCAATGCATTGTCGTAGGAGTCACCCACCGATCCGATCGAGGGTCGGGCGCCGGCCTCGGCGAGCCGCTCGGTGTAGCGGATCGAGGTGTACTGGCTGCCCGCGTCGGAATGATGCACCAGTCCCCGCAGGTCATGTCCGGTGCGGCGGCGCTGCCAAATCGCCATCTCCAAGGCGTCCAACACCAGGTCGGTGGTCATCGATTTGGCCGCCCGCCAGCCGGTGATCATCCGGGAGAACACGTCGATGCAGAACGCCACGTAGACGAACCCGGCCCAGGTGGCGACGTAGGTAAAGTCGACCACCCACAGCTGGTTGGGCCGTTGCGCAATGAACTGCCGCTCCACCAGATCCTCCGGCCGCGCCACAGCCGGATCCGGCTTGGTGGTACGGATCTGGGCGCCGCGGACCACACCGCGCAGCCCGTCGGCCTTCAT
>Ga0307410_10000893_pt1 | contig 12753 bp, 8 predicted proteins | sample 322Ometagenome_3_FD_203707 | JGI IMG/M metagenome (GOLD analysis project Ga0307410, IMG submission 203707) | Maize rhizosphere microbial communities from greenhouse at UC Davis, California, United States - 322HYB-O-3 | ecosystem: Host-associated > Plants > Roots > Rhizosphere > Soil | place...
ATTGAGCGGCGGCTGCGCCGCTCAATGCGCGTGGGCGTGGCTCTTGGCGTGGGCGATCATCTCGACCACCTCCGCGATGCGCTTGCCCTGGTGCCGGGCGGCGGCGAGGTCCGACTCGACGACGTCGCCGCCGCCGGTGGTCGAAGTCGCGCCGTACGGGCTCCCGCCCTGGAACATGATCGGGTCCGTGTAGCCGGGCGGGACGATGATCATGCCGAGATTGGCCATCGGCGTCATGATCGACCAGAGCGTCGTCTCGTGCCCACCGTGGGCCGTGGCCACCGAGGTGAAGGCCGAGCCCACCTTGTCGACGAGCAGGCCCTTGGTCCAGAGCGGGCCGGTCTGGTCGAACAGGAGCTTGAGCTCGGCGGCCATGACGCCGTACCGGGTGGGCGCGCCGAACACGAGCGCGTCGTAGTCGGCGAGCCGCTCGTAGGACTCGAGCGTCGGGTAGCGCTGGGCGAGCTGCCGCCGGCTCTCGGCCCACCCCGGAACGCTCTCGATGACGTCCCGCGGGGCGAGGTCGTCGAGGCGGCGCACGTCCACCTCGGTGAACTTCACGGAGCGTGCACCCTCGACGAGGGCGTCCGCGAGCTTGGCCGTGTTCCCCGTACGGCTGTAGAACACCACGAGCACTTTGGGCATGACGCAACGAGATTCGGGGTGGCGGGCGGAGCCGCTGGGCTCCTGAATGACGGAAGAATGTTTCGACGTCGCAGGAAATTCCGTGCCACCGTCGGCGCCGAACCCCGCCTCACACTGCCCCTGTTTCGTTGGCCTTGACGCCCTCCTGGTGCGCTTTCCCCGGCACGCCCTCCGCCGGGAGCCAGACCGTGAAGCGGCTTCCGCTGCCCACGGCGCTCTCGACGCGTACGTCGCCGCCGAGCATCTGCGACAGCCGCCGCACCAGGCTCAGGCCGAGGCCCGTCCCGCCGAACCGGCGTGTGCTCTTCTGCTCGACTTGCCAGAAGGGGTGGAAGATGTTGTCCAGGTGCTCGGCCGGAACGCCGATCCCCGTGTCCCAGACCTCGAGCAATACCCGGTCGCCCTCGGCCCACAGCCTGACGCCGACCTCCCCTCGACTCGTGAACTTCACGGCGTTCCCGAGCAGGTTGACCAGGATCTGCCGCACTTTGATCGGGTCGGTGCGGAGCGGCACCGGCGACTGCGGGACGCGCACGTGGAGGTCGAGCCCCTTCGCCACCACCAGCGGCTCCACCAGGGACACCGCGCTCCGCACGATGTCCAAGAGGTCCGCGTCCTCGGCGGCCATCTCCTCTCGCCCGGCCTCGAGCCGAGAGAAGGTGAGGATCTCCTCCACGATGGAGAGCAGGTGGGCGCTACTGGCGAGGATCCGGCCCAGGTGCTGCCGCTGCGCGGCGGTGACCGGCCCGCCGATGCCTTCGGCGAGGATCTCCGTGTAGCCCATGATCGCCGTGAGCGGCGTGCGCAGCTCGTGACTCATGGCCGCCAGGAAGTCGGACTTCGCCTCGTTCGCCCGCTGCGCCACGCGGTACAGCCGCGCGTTGTCCAGTGCGAGCGCCAGGCGCTGCGCCAGCTCCTGGGCGAGCGCGAAGTCGCCGGCCCCGTGCCGTCGGCCCGACTCGGCCATCACGAAAGTCAATGCACCGAGCGTGTTACCGCGCCCCACGAGGAGCACGACGATGCACGAGACTGGGCCGAGGCGCTCCAGCGCCTCGCGCTGCTCGGGATCCGGCGCAATCTCCGCGAGCGCGTCGCCCGACAGGCCGGGCACGCCCGGCTCGCCCTCCCGCCGTGCCACGACGAGCCGGGAGCCCGCCGGCAGGGCGGCCGGGGCGTGCCCGGCCAGCTCGCGCGCGAGCTCCGCGGTGTGCGGGTGCACGTGCGCGACGTGAAGGCGCCGCACGCCGGGCCGTTCGTCGTGGAGGACGTCGACGACGCAGAAGTCCCCGAGGAGCGGCAGGGCGAGGCGCGCCACGCCCGCCAGCATGCGCTCGACGTTGAACGAGGACGCGAGCAGCGCACCCGCCTTGGTGAGCAGCTCCGCCCGATGCGTGCTCGGGTCGCCGGCGAGCAGCGTGTAGGGGGCGACGAGCGGGGGCGGTGCCGGGCCGCCACTCCCGCCCGCCGCGCCCGAGCCGGTGCGGCGCAGCAACCAGCGGAGCGCCACCAGATCGCCGGCGGCGTCGTGCACCGCGCCGGCCGTGATCGTGGCCTCGAAGGGCGCGCACTCTTCACCGGTCGGCCGGAACGCGACGACCCAATCGTCGATGCGGTCCTGGTGGCGGAGTAATCCCGTCATCGCCCTTCGGAACTCAGCGCGCTGCTCGACGTCGACCAGCACCGGGAGCGGCTTCCCGACGAGGTACCACTGCGGCCTGTTGAACAGCGCGGCGGCCGCGGGGTTGGCCTGGCGGATCATCCCGTGGGCGTCCGTGACGAGATAGGGGTCGGGGAGAAACTCGGCCAGCCCACTCTCGCGCTCGACGACGGCTCCGGGCGAGGGCGCCGCCGCCGCGCGATCGGCGAAACCGGCCGGCACGACGGGCGCCGGCACCGACGTCTCGCCGGAGTCGACGTCGAACCACCGCTCCAGCTCCGCGAGCAAGTCCGCCGCCTCGGCTGCGAGTGCCGGCGTGTGCGCGCCCGGTAGCCTGTCAGTCGGGCGGGCGGCCGACAAACGGCGCTGGAGATCGCGCGCGCGTGAGACCAGACGGGTCAGATCGCCGTCGCTGTGCACAGTGGCTCCCCTGCCGAGAAATACGGATCGTCACGCCGCGCGCCGCACCGCGCGCCGCGCCTAGAGACACCAGACCCGTGCGCCCGGGGCGGCACGGTCTCCCACCGCTCACTCCACCAGCACGATCGCTCCGCGCGGTTCCGTTCCGGGGACGCCGAGCGGCGCACAGGTGACGGTGCATTGCACCGGCTTCCCCCGCCGGTTGATGGCGTCGACGGTGAGAGGCTCGACGTCTGAGTCGCCGGAGAGGCAGCGCCGGAGCGGCTGCCGGAGCGCTTCCATGGGGAGTCCGATGTCGAGGGTGAAGAAGTGCTTCCCCTCCACCTCGTCCGCGCGCAGCCCCCACAGCTCCTCGGACCGCGGGTTCCACAGCAGCACGCGCAGCTCGCGGTCGAGCACCACCACGCCGCCGCGCAGGCTGGCGAGGATCGACCCGAGAAACAGGTTCACCTCCGCCGCCTCGTCGCTCCGCCGCCGCAGCTCCTCGTTCATCGTCTGGAGCTCCTCGTTCATGGACTGGAGCTCCTCGTTCATCGTCTCCAACTCCTCGTTCGTGCTCTGGAGCTCCTCGTTCGTGGTCTCCAGCTCCTCCACCGTCGACTGCAGCTCCTCGTTGGTGGTCTCGAGCTCCTCGTTCGTTGACTGCAGCTCCTCGTAGGCGGTCTCGAGCTCCTGGTTGGCGTGCTCGAGCTCGCGCTGGAGGCGCCCGGCGAGGGTCGTGTCGGTGAAGGTGACGGTGACGCCGAGTGCACCTCCGTTCTCGGTGCTGAGCGGCACGACGTGCACGTCGAAGGTGCGCATCTCGCCGGCGTGTGACTGCCACGCCACGCTCGTGAGGAGCACCGGGCGCCGCGTCGCACAGACCTCGTCGATGCGGGAGCGCAGCTCCACCGGGCGGTACGAGAGCTCGAGGTCCTGCAGCGGCCGGCCGAGGTCGGCCGGAGAGAGCCCGAAGAGGGCGCGCGCGCTCGCGTTGGCGAGCGTCAGGACGCCGTCGGTGCCGATCACGATCTGCGCCACCGGGCTCGCGTCGAGCACTGCGTCGCGAAGGCGGCCGTTCCCGCCGTCGAGCGCGCCAAGCTCGTCCTGGTCCATGCCGGGCAGCCCGATCCGGACGGGCGGCCGGTCCCGGAGCCCCGGCAGGGTGCGCTTCCGGAAGAGGCGCCGCCGGAGGTCCACGGGCTCGAAGAGGTGGGTGCGCGTGAGCATCGTCTCCGCGCGCCCGAGGAAGAGCACGCCCCCGTCGTTCAGCGCGAAGTGGAAGCGCGTGAGGATCTGGTGTTGCGTCTCCGCGTTGAAGTACATGAGCGCGTTGCGGCAGACCAGGAGGTCGACGCGGGAGATCGGCGCGTCGCGCGTGAGGTCGTGCCGGCCGAAGATCAGGGCGCGCCGCAGGTCACCCCGGAAGGCGTAGCGGTTGTTGCTCTCCTCGAAGTACTTCTCGAGCAGGTCCGACGGCACCCCGTCCATTTCGGGCCCGGCGTACGTCGCCTGCCGGGCCCGGGTGAGCGCATCGTCGTCCACGTCGGTCGCGTAGATCTTCACGCGCTCGCGGAACTCGTGCATCCCCATCGCCTCGGCGAGCACCATGGCGAGCGTGTATGCCTCCTCGCCGGACGCGCACCCGGCGCTCCACACGCGGACCGGCGCCCCGGGTCCCTTGCCCGCGAGGAGGCCGGGCAGCACTCGCTCGGCCAGCTGTTGCCACTCGTCGCGGTCGCGGAAGAAGCAGGTGACGTTGATGAGGACCGTGTCGAACAGCGCGTCGAACTCGTCGGGGTGCACCTCGAGGTAGTCGATGTACGACGCGTACGCGTGCATCCCGACCAACTGCATGCGGCGGTCGATTCGACGGCCGAGTGTCGAGCGCTTGTAGCCGGTGAAGTCGAACCCGCGGCTCCGTTTGAGGTAGTCCAGCAGACTTTCGAGATCTGGGTCGGCTTGCGTAGAGGACATGGCGTGTCCGTCAGAGCTCGGCGTCAGGGCAGCGTGGCCACTTCACGGCGCGGTCCACCGCGCTGGCTCAGGCGAGGGCCGCGTCCGCCGCGGAGCCGCCGTCCGCCTGCGTGGTTCCGTGGGCCTCGCCCGCCACGCTCCGGGGGACGAGCGCCGAGCGGACGGTGGCGGCGCGCTGCTCCAGCTCCACGGCGTTGGCAGTGAAGCGGGCGTGCACCTGCCCCTGCCCGCGCTGTGCGGCGCGCTCGGCCAGCCGGCGTGACAGCGACGCACCCTCCTCGAGGGAGCGCAGCGCGGCCCAGAGCGCCGCCTCGAGTGCCACTCCCTACTCGGCCACCAGGGTGTTCACGGAGTACCGGTGCCCGACGCGGCACTGGAAGCGAAGGATCTCTCCGTCGTGCACCTCCCAGAGCGACCCGTGGCACTCCGGACACGTGTACGTCGATGGCCTGCTCTCGGTCGCGCGCTTGCCGCCGCTCCCGTCGTTGCCGCCGCCCGCGTCCTCGCGCGGGCCCGCGGGCCGAGGCGGCTCGGCCATCTCGAACGCGTCGTCGGTGTCGTCAAGCATGGGCTCTGGCTCCTCACTGCCGTGCACTTCCGTCGCCGTCAGCTCGCGCAGCACGGCGGGGATCATTCCCAGCGGAAGCACGTGATCGGGCGCCGCGTTTTCCACGGCGCTCCGCGGCATGCCGGCGAAGAGCGATTCGTTCGGGTCCTGCACGACCGCCACGCCGCCGCGCCGCTTGATGGCCACCAGTCCGGCCGTGCCATCGTCGAGGTTCCCGGAGAGCACCACCCCCACGACCCGCGGACCGTAGGCGCGCGCCGCGGTGCGCATGAGCGGGTCCACCGCCGGCCGCGCGCTGTTCTCCCTCGGGCCCCGCGACAGGTGCACGGTGCCGCGACGCACCAGGAGGTGATGGTCGGGCGGCGCAACGTAGATCCGGCCGTGCTCGATCGCCTCGCCGTCCACCGCGTGCGAGGCCCGGAGGCGCCCGGCCCGGTTGAGGATGGCGGGGAGCACGCTCGTGCCGTGCGGCGGGACGTGGAGCACAACGAAGAGAGCCGCCGGCAGGTCGGCGGGCAGGGGGCGCACGATCTGCGCGAGTGCCTCGACGCCCCCGGCCGACGCACCGAGCACGATGATGTCGTGACAGGGCATTTCGTCTTGGCGCTGGTAACGAGGCCTACACACTACTACGGGCATCCGTTTGCCGATAGAGCCGTGGAGTGGTGCTGTGGAGTGGTGCTATGGTACGGCTTGGGCGGCACTTCCGAACGTTTCGCCCCCGCCAGGCGTATACGGATCGATGCGAACGATCCTTTCCCCCCGCCTGCTCGCTCCGGCGCTCCTCCTGCTCGCTGCCTGGTCGGCCGCTGCCGGCGCCCAGGGGGCCGACACCGTCGCGTTCTCCCTCGAGTCCGCCGTCGAGCGCGCGCTCCGCTATTCCGACGAAGTGCGGACCGCCGCCGCGAACGTGGAGGTGGCCGACGCCCAGGTGCTCACCGCCCGGGCCGGCGGCCTCCCGCAGCTCCGGCTGAGCGGCACCTACACGCACCAGATCGAGAACGCGCGGGCGCAGGCCGTCGGCCAGATCTTCAACCAGCCGAACACCTACAACGTCAACGCGAACGTCTCGCAGACGCTCTTCCAGGGCGGCCGCGTGTTCGCCGCGACGCGCGCCGCCGGCCGCGTTCGGCGCGCCGCCCGCCTGAGCGCCGCGGAGACCCGCGCCCTCACGACGCTCGACGTGCAGCGCGCCTACCTGCAGGCGCTCTTCAGCACCCGGCTGGTGGAGATCCAGGAGCAGAACCTGACGCTCGCCTCGGCGCGGGTGACCCAGGTGCAGCAGCTCGAGGAGGGGGGCCGCGCCGCCCGCTATGACGTGCTCCGCGCCCGCGTCGAGCGCGCCAACATCGAGCCCGCGCTCCTGCAGGCGCGCAACGACCGCGAGCTCGCGGTGCTTGAGCTCAAGCGGCTCATCAACGTCCCGATCGGGCAGCCGATCGCCCTCACCACGTCCGTCGACGCCGAGGCGCTCCCCGCCCTCCTCGCCAGCTACGAGCGGGATTCCACCGCGGCCGCCGACCGCGCGGTGGTACGGGCAGCCGAGCTGATCGCGCGTGCCCGGCGGGACGGGATCGCCGTCGCCCGCGCCGACCTGCTGCCGACGGTGACTGTCTTCTTCCAGACCGGCTATCAGGCGTTCCCCCTGAGCGGCTTCCCGACGCGCTTCGGGGAGGCAACCGTGGTTCCGTGCGCGCCGGACGCGCCCGACACGTGCCGCCCGACGACCACGCAGAACGGCGGATTCTTCTCCGACCGGCAGGTAGGCGTTCAGGTGAGCTGGCCCCTGTTCGACGGGCTGCGCGCCAAGGGGAACATCGACCTCGCCCAGGCCCAGGCCCGGCTCGCCGAGGCGCAGCTCAACCTCGAGCGCGAGCGCGTGGCGCTCGAAGTGTCGCAGGCGCGTGCCGAGCTCGCCCGGGCCAGGGCCGCCTTCGCGGCGCAGCAGGTGAACGCGCAGGACGCGACCGAGGCGTTCCGCCTCGCCAATCTGCGCTTCACGCGAGGCGTTGGCACGCAACTCGACGTCTCGGACGCGCAGCTCGCGCTGCTCACGGCGCGTACGAACCAGGCGCGCGCCGTGTACGACCTGTATCTGGCTTCCGCCGGCCTGGCGTTCGCACTCGGCCGGCCCATTCCGTTCCCGCCAAGCGGCACGTCGCCGACGCGGACCACCCAGCGGAGCGACGCACGTGCGGCGACGAGCCCTCCCGATCGATAATCCTCTCCTCGTCCGGCGCAGTCGGCTCCGCGCGGCGGTGGCCCCATCCGGGCGCGCCGCCGCGCTGGCGGCTGCCCTTGCCGCGGTCGCCGCCCTGGCGGCCGGCTGCTCGGGGGACAAAGAGGGTGCCCAGACTGCGGCCGCGGCCCCCGCGACCGGACAGCCCGGCGCGGGCGCCCGGGGCGGTCCCGGGGCCGCGGGCGGTTCGGACGGTGCGGGCGGCGGACGCGGGGCACCGTCGGTCGCACTCTCGGCGAGCGACGTGAGCGTCGTCCGGCGGAGGGCCATCGAAGCCTCGACGCCGATCGCCGGCGACCTGCGCCCAGTCGAGACGGTGGAGGTGCGCGCCCGGTTGGAGGGAGACCTCGTCGGCGTCTACGTCAACGAGGGAGAGCGCGTCTCGGCGGGGCAGCTCCTGGCGCGCTTCGAGGCGAGCGAGCAGGTGAGCGACCGCCGGAGCGCCGAGGCCGAGCGCGCCGCCGCCGAGGCGGCGCTGAACACCGCGCAGTGGAACGCCGAGCAGTCGGGGGAGCTGTTCCGCGCCGGCGCCATCCCCGAGCGCGACTACCGGGTGGCCGAGCAGGCCGTCTCGGCCGCGCGCGCCCAGCTCGCCGCCGCCGAGGCGCGCCTGCGCTCGACGGGCTCGTTCGTGACCGACACGCGCGTGCTCTCCCCCGTTGCCGGCGTCGTCGAGCGGCGCGTGGTGCAGAACGGGGAGCGGGTGGCGCGCGGCGCGCCGATGTTCACCGTCGTCCGCAACGACGTGCTGGAGCTCACCGCGTCCGTGCCGTCCCGCTCGGCCGGCGACGTCCGGCCCGGCCAGACCGTGCACTTCACCGCCGACGGGCGGGCGTTCGACGGCACCGTCGCGCGCGTCAGCCCCACCATCGACCCGGCCACGCGGTCGCTTACCGTGTACGTGCGCGTCCCCAACCACGACGGGACGCTCAAGGGGAACACCTTCGCCACCGGCCGCGTCATCGGCCAGACGATCGACGGGGCGCTGGTCGTCCCGACCACCGCCCTGCGCCAGGCCGGCGATGACAGCGCCTCCTTCGTCTACCGGCTGGCCGGCGGCACGATCGACCGCACCCCGGTGCGCCTCGGCGTGGTCGACGAGGCCACCGGCGTCGCGCAGGTGCTCGACGGCCTCAGTGAGGGTGACCGCGTGATCGTCGGCAACGTGGGCGCGATCGGGAGCGGCATGCGGGCGACCGTAGTAGATGCGAGTGGCGAGAGCCAAGTGGGGAGTGACAGGCAGAAGGGCGGCACAAGGCCACCCCCGAGCCCCTGACCCCGCCGTGCACTCACCACCCGCCACTCTCCACTCTCCACTCGCCGTATGATCCTCTCCGACGTCTCGATCCGCCGCCCCGTCTTCGCGACCATGATGATGGTCGCGCTGGTGGTGCTGGGGGTGGTCGCCTACCAGCGGCTCGCCATCGACGAGTACCCCGACGTCACCTATCCCGTGGTCGTGGTGCAGACCACCTATCCCGGTGCTTCGCCCGAGGTGATGGAGCGCACCGTCTCGCGCCCGATCGAGGAGGCGGTGAACACGGTGCAGGGGATCAAGGAGCTCACCTCGACGTCCCTCCAGGGGAGTTCGCTGGTTCGCGTGCAGCTCGAGCTCGGCGTGGACGTCTCGGAGGCGCTCCAAGAGGTGCAAGCCAAGGTGGCCCGCATCCGGCGCCAGCTCCCGGAGGACATCGAGGATCCGATCATCCTCCGCTTCGACCCGAACGACCGGCCCATTGTCGACCTCGCGGTCCAGAGCGCCGAGCGTCCGCTGCGCGAGCTCACCAACCTCGCCGACGAGGTGATCGCGACGCGCATCGAGGCCATCCCCGGCGTCGGCGGCGTCAACGTGGTGGGCGGAGCCGCCCGCGAGATCAAGGTGCAGCTCGACCCCGTGGCGATGCGCTCGTACGCCGTGAGCCCGCAGCAGGTGATCGACGCGCTACAGCGCGAGAACCAGGAGGTGCCGGCCGGCCGCGTGGAGCGCGGCGAGACCGAGCGCCTCGTGCGCGTCACCGGGCGCATCGTCGAGCCCAAGGCGTTCGCGGACATCACCGTCGCCGTGCGCGACGGCGTGCCGATCAAGCTGCGCGACCTCGGCACGATCGTCGACGGGACCGCCGACCGGCGCAGCGCCGTCTTCCTCGGGGAGACGCCCGCGGTCGCCATCGAGGTGCTCAAGACCACCGGGTCGAACACCGTGGAGGTGGCCGACCGGGTGACGGCAGTCGTGCAGGAGCTCGGTCGGCAGCTCCCCCCCGACGTGCGGCTCACCGTCGTCGACGACGACGCGGAGCGGATCCGCGAATCGCTCTCGTCGGTGCAGCACGAGCTCATCCTCGGCGCCGTGCTCTGCGTCATCATCATCTACTTCTTCCTCAACTCCTGGCGCTCGACGGTCATCACCGGGCTCGCGCTCCCGATCAGCATCATCTCCGCGTTTTTCGTGATGTGGGTGTTCGGCTTCACCGTGAACACCATGACGCTCCTCGCGCTGTCGCTGGCCATCGGGCTGCTCATCGACGACGCGATCGTCGTCCGCGAGAACATCGTCCGCCACCTGGAGATGGGGAAAGACCACTACCGCGCCGCCAAGGAGGGCACGGACGAGATCGGCCTCGCCGTCTTCTCCACCACGTTGGCCGTGGTCGCCGTGTTCATCCCGGTAGCGTTCATGGGCGGCCAGATCGGGCAGATCTTCTTCCAGTTCGGCGTCACCGTCGCCTTCGCGGTACTGGTGTCGCTCTTCGTCTCGTTCACGCTCGACCCCATGCTCTCGAGCGTCTGGCCCGATCCCGAGATCGAGGGGCAGCACCACGGCGGAGCCCACGGCGCGCTCGACCCGGAGGCGGCCGCTGCCGACCTCCGCGTCCGGCGCAAGGCCAACCCGATTCGGCGCGCGGCCTTCGCCTTCAACGATCGATTCGAGCGCGTCGCCGACCGCTACCCGCGGTGGCTCGGATGGGCGCTCGACCACCGGCCGGCCGTGCTGGCCGTCGCCGCAGCGGCGATCGCCGGCGCCGTGCTCCTCGTCCCGCGCCTCGGCTTCACCTGGGTGCCCGACTACGATGGCGGCGAGTTCAGCGTCAATTTCCGCGTCGCGCCCGGCTCCCGCCTCGACTACACAGTCGGGAAGGGGCAGGAAATCGCCAGCCTGCTGCGCCGCCAGCCCGAGGTCCGCTTCACCTACCTGTCGGTGGGGGGTGGATTCCGCGGCACGCCCACCAACGGCCGCATCACGGTGAAGCTCACGCACAAGTCGGAGCGGACCAGGTCCCAGGAGGAAGTCCAGACGCAACTGCGCGCGCAGCTCCGCACCATCCCTGGGGTGCGCGCCAACATCGGCGGGACCCCCACCATCTTCGGCGGCTACCGGCAGCCCATCCAGGTGAACGTGCAGGGGCCGGAGCCGTCGCGCCTGAAGATCGCCGCCGAGCAGGTGCTGGCCATCATGGGTGGCGTACCGGGCGTCGCGGAGCCTACCTCGAGCGAGGAGGGCGACATCCCGCAGCTCGACGTTCGCGTGGACCGCGAGCAGGCGTGGGCGGCCGGCCTGGGGATCGGGAGCATCGCCTCCACCCTGCAGCCTCTCTTCACCGGGCAGCGCGCCACCGACTGGGAGGACCCGCAGGGGTACACGCACGAGGTGGTGGTCGTCTATCCCGACTCGATGCGCCGCTCGGCGGCCGACGTCGCCGGCATCGTGGTGCCGAGCACGCGCCTCGACCCGGCCACCGGCCAGCCGGCGATGGTGCCGCTGTCGCAGGTCGCCAGCGTTCGTGCCGGGGTGGGCCCGCAGCAGATCGAACGTAGCAGCCTGGAGCGGCAGGTATCGCTCTCCGCGGGCGTGCTGCCCGGCTACGCCATGGGGGACGTGGCGAATGCGGTGCGCGCGGCGATCGATTCCGCGGGGCTGCCGGCCGGCTACCGTGCCGTGTTCCGGGGCGACGTGCAGAACCTGAACGAGACGAAGGGCTACGTGCTCGAGGCGATCCTCCTCGCCGTCGTCTTCATCTACCTGATCCTGGCGTCGCTGTTCGGGTCGTTCTTCCAGCCCCTGGCGATCATGCTCGCCCTCCCGCTCAGCTTCATCGGCGTGGCGCTGGCGCTCCTCCTGACGCGGGGGAACCTCAACGTCTTCACGATGATCGGGATCATCATGCTGATGGGGCTCGTGACGAAGAACGGGATCCTGCTCGTGGACTTCACCAATCAGCAGCGCCAGGGGGGGATGTCGCGCCGCGAGGCACTCCTGTCCGCGGGGCGCATTCGCCTCCGCCCGATCATCATGACCACCGTGGCGATGATCTTCGGCATGGTGCCGCTGGCGCTTGCGCTCGGCGAGGGAGCGGAGCAGCGCGCCCCGATGGGCCGCGCGGTGATCGGCGGACTGATCACCTCCACCATCCTCACGCTGTTCGTGGTCCCGGTGGTCTACACGCTGCTCGACGACGCCACGTCGTGGATCCTCGCCAGGTGGCGGACCCGCGCGCACGGCGCTCCCGCGCCCGCTCCAGCACCGCAGCCGGCAGCGGGAGACTGAACAGGGACGAGTGGCGAGTGACCCCGTCGGTCGGTCACTCGCCACTCGCCACTTTTCACTCGCCGTCTTGACGCCCCGTGCGAACCGTTGTATTCGGTGGCACGTGCACGGTGTTCGGTGGCACGTGCACGCGCGGGACGCATGGCACCGTACGTCCACACGCAGCGGCCGTCGGCGCCGCGTCGCGAGCGCCGCATCGCGAGCGTCGCGTCGCGTGGGTCGTATGGAACCGCGTGACAGCGCGCCCCGCGCATGCACCGAACTGCACGCCGCACCATGCACGTGGCACCTGACGTGCAACGAGCCGCCGCGCACATCACGACAGTTGTTCCGCAGGACAGCGCTGGCGCCACACTCTCCAACAGGAGGCGGTCATGCCGCATGGCGACGAGTGGTACGAGGAGCTCAAGTTCTCGGATCGTGACGACGATTCCGACGACTACGTGGGCTACGGGGGGTCCTCGTCGTACGAGGACGATGACGACGAGGGCGAGGAGGACGACGATTACACGTCCATGAGAGACGAGACCGAATCTCTCTTCGACAGCCCCGACGAAGGCACCGAGGACGAGGACGAGCTGGTGGCGACCGACACCGGCGGCGACGACGACGTGTTCACCGGCTCCTCGGCCGGCGCCGGCGGGGCGGGCGGCCGCGGCGGTTCGTCCGCGGGCGACACGATGAGCTCTGCGGGCGCCGGCGGGGCGGGCACGGCCGCCGGGACC
>Ga0307410_10000895_pt1 | contig 12742 bp, 9 predicted proteins | sample 322Ometagenome_3_FD_203707 | JGI IMG/M metagenome (GOLD analysis project Ga0307410, IMG submission 203707) | Maize rhizosphere microbial communities from greenhouse at UC Davis, California, United States - 322HYB-O-3 | ecosystem: Host-associated > Plants > Roots > Rhizosphere > Soil | place...
GGGGTGCCCACGAAGCACGTGGACGACGCGGTCGGCGAGCTGCGCGCCGAGCCCCATGTCGGTGGCCGACGGGCGGCGGTAGTCGTTGGGCGGCGAGACCCACTGCGCCCACTTGAGCCGCCGCCGCACCGACTGCCGAACGCGCTCCGGGTCGAGCGCGCGCGTACGCATGGCCTGGTCGAGCGCGCCCGTCACGGCCTTCAGGTCCGACGGGTAGAGCAGCAGGTCGCATCCGGCGCGCAGCGCCTGCACCGCCGCATCCGGCTCCGACTGCCCGGCGCGCACCGCGTCCATCATGAGCGCGTCGGTGACGATCAGCCCGTCGAAGCGGAGCTGTTGACGGAGCAGCCACTGCAGGATCTCGCGCGAGAGCGTCGCGGGCACGCCCGTGGGGTCGAGCGACGGGTAGGCGACGTGCGCCGTCATGATCGAGCCCACGCCGGCGTCGATCGCGGCCCGGAAGGGGACGAGGTCCTCCATGTGCAGCGTGTCGGCGGACGCACTCACCGTGGGGAGGCCGGCGTGCGAGTCTTCGCGCGTGCGGCCGTGCCCGGGAAAGTGCTTCGCGCAGGCGAGCACGCCCTCGCTCTGACAGGCGTCGATCCACTCGGAGGCCAACTCGGCGACGCGCGCCGGGTTCGAGCCGAGCGACCGCGTGCCGATGATGGGATTGTCGGGGACGACGTCGAGATCACAGACCGGGGCGTAGTCCCAGTTGACGCCGAGCGTGCGCGCCTCGCGCGCGGTGAGGCGCGCGGCGCGGCGTACCGCGTCCGCGTCGTTCAGAGAAGCGATCGCCGCGAGCGGCGGCAGCCCGGTGGCGCCGGCGAACTGCTGCCCCGCGCCGCGCTCGAGGTCGGCGCCGATCAGGAGCGGCGTGCGCGAGCGCTGCTGCAGCTCGCGCGTGAGCCCCCGGACGGCGTCCTGCGGCCCACCGAACAGGATGAAGCCACCGACGCCGAGCTGCAGCGCCTCGGCCATCGCTTGCCGCTCGTGCTCGTACCCCCGCTCCGGATCCCAGCGGATTGCGGGGACGAGCAGTTGGTTGACGTCAGTCATGCGGTGCGGTCTGCAGGTCGTGCCGAAACGGTCATGCGCTGAGGCTCATGCGTTTTACGACGGAGGGTCTAGGGTCTGGGATCTGGTGTGCCGAGCGCCGAGGGCCGAGAGCCGAGCGCCGCCGTTCTCACGCCGGCGTCCGCTTGCCGAGGATGCGCGGCCCGCGGGCACCGGTGGCGCTCGGCACGTTGCCGGGTCGGGCGGTGAGATGAAGGTAGCCGAGGAACGCGAAGGCGACCGCCTCTTTGGCCTCCCCGTCGAAGAAGGCATCGCGGAAGTGGCGCACGCGGAGCCCGCGGGGCGCGAGCGCCGCGGCGAGTGCGGCGAAGAGCGCCGGGTTCCGGGCGCCGCCGCCGCTCACGAGCACGTCGGTAAGCGGCTCGGGCACGAAGCGGGCGTAGGCGTCGGCGACGCTCCGTACGGTGAGGGCGACGGCCGTCGCGACGACGTCCTCGGTGCGCGCCCCCGGGCGCGCGGCCTGGCAGCGTGCGACGAAGTCGGCCGCGTATGCGGCGCCGAACAGCTCGCGCCCCGTGCTCTTGGGTGGCGGGCTGGCGAAGTACGGGGCGGCGAGGAGCTCGTCGACGACGCCCGGCACCTCGGCGCCGCACTGGGCGAGCTGGCCGTCGACGTCGTACGGCAGCTCCGGCTTGAGCGTGCGCACCACGGCGTCGATCACCGCCACGCCGGGGCCGGTGTCGAAGGCGCGCACGCCGGCGAGGGCGCCGTCACCCTCGGCGTCGCGCCGCCCGCGGGGCGGCACGACGGTGACGTTGCCGATCCCGCCGAGGTTCTGCAGCGCGGACCAACGGTCGTCGTCGGCGAAGAGCAGTGCGTCGGCGATCGGCACGAGCGGCGCGCCCTGGCCGCCGGCCGCGACGTCGCGCACGCGGAAATCGCTCACCACGTCCACCCCTACGCGCTCGGCGATCACCGCGGCCTCACCGAACTGCCATGTGGAGTGGCCGGCCTCGTGCCACACCGTCTGACCGTGCGTGGCGATCGCCGCGATGTCCCGCGCCGCGACCCCCGAGTCGGCGATCGCCGTGCGCGCCGCCTCGGCGAGCCACTCACCGAGCTCGAAGTTGAGGCGGCAGTACTCCGCCGGCGACCCACCGCCGAGTGCCGCGGCCAGGCGGGCCCGCTGCGAGGGCGAGTAGGGGCGCTGGATGAACGCCAGCAGCTCGAAGTGAAATCGGTTCTCGGCTTTCCGCTCTCGGCGCTCCGAACCACGGTTCTCGGCGCTCGGCTCTCGGCCCTCGGCTGGGGCGGTCGTCAGGAACCCCTCGGCATGAGGCACGTCCTCCCCGCTCTTACCCGCAGGAGCCGAGAGCCGAGGGCCGAGGGCCGAGAGCCGCTCTTCCGCCGAGAGCCGCCGTTCTTCGAATCGCACGACCGCAGCCGAGATCCCGTCGAGCGACGTGCCCGACATGAGGCCCACCAGGACCGCGCTCACCGGTCCCCGCTCACGCGACCGGCGGCGGCGCGTCGGGGACGACGCGCCGGATCACCCCACCGGCGGCGGCGAGCGCCTGGTCCGCGGCGTCGGCGCCGAGGCCGAGCTTCTGCATCACGATCGCCGTCTTCACGCGGCCGCCCGCGGCGGCGAGCAGCCGGCGGGCTTCGTCGCGCGGCACGCCGCACACTTCGGCGACGATCCGCTCGCTCCGGTCGCGCAGCTTGTTGTTCGTGGCGCGCAGGTCGACCATGAGATTGCCGTAGGTCTTGCCGAGGCGGATCATCGCGCCAGTGGTGATCGTGTTGAGCACGAGCTTCGTGGCGGTGCCGGCCTTCATGCGCGTGGAGCCGGTGACCACCTCCGGCCCGACGATCGGCACGATCGCCACGTCCACCTGCGCGACGAGGTCCTCCGGGGGTGGCGAGCAGGCGACGATGCCCGTGCGCGCGCCGATCGCGCGCGCGCGCTCGAGCGCCCCGCGCACGTACGGCGTCGTCCCCGACGCGGCAATGCCGACGACGAAGTCGCGCGCCTCCACACCGTGCTCGTCCACCGCACGCGCCCCATGCTCGGGGTGGTCCTCGGCGCCTTCCTGCGCGCGGGTGAGCGCCGCGGGTCCGCCGGCGATGATTCCCTGGACCATCGTCGGCTCGACGCCGAACGTCGGCGGGCACTCGCTCGCGTCCAGCACCCCGAGGCGGCCCGACGTGCCCGCACCGACGTAGAACAGCCGCCCGCCCGCACGAAACGTCGCCTCGGCCAGCTCCACCGCGCGCGCCACGCGCTCGCGCTCCGCGGCGACGGCGCGCGGCACCTCGCGGTCTTCGGCGTTCACCAGGTCGACGATCTCGAGTGGCGAGGCGAGGTCGACGTCGGCCGTGCGTGGGTTGCGGCGCTCGGTAATGCGCGGGTCGAGAACGGGTGCGGCCAAGGGTGGTGGGTGGGCGACGAATCGGTGCGGCGGCTCGGCGGTTCGCGTCGAGCCGCGGGTCGGTCGCGGGGCGCCCGCGCGGGGGCCACGCCGCGGCGCAGCGGGCCCGGCTCGGCTGTCGCGGGGCCGGTGCCGCCGCTAAGTTACCCACCGCCGAGCGCCACCCGCAAGCCAAACTCCGGAGTTGCCGTGCCCCGTGTGGTCCCTCGCGCCGCCGCGCCGTCCGCATCGTGCGGAGCCGCGTCGCCGTTCGCGCGGCGTGCGCCGCTCGCGCGGCTCGCGCTCGTCGCGCTCGGCGCGCTCGTCGTCTTCTCGTGCGCCGCCCCTGCCGGCGCGCAGATCATCAAAGTGCCGCGCGCCGCCGAGCCGGCCGTGTGGACGTCGCTCGGCGTCGCGCTGTTCCAGACGCAGGGGGTCAATGACGGCCGCACGAGGAGCGCGTGGGACCTGGGCGGCAGCAGCGCGGCGCAGTATCGCGGCTCGCTGGAGTGGGCGACCCGCAACCAATCGAGCATCGGCCTCGTCGGCACGTTCGCCCGCGTGCCGTTCCGATACCTTCACCGATCGGCGAACGAACCGCCGCCCGTACCGTGCGACCGATGCGACGCGCACGTCGACATCTCGTCGCTGGGGCTGCAGTTCCACATCGGCGGCGGCCCGGGCCTCCACCAAGTAATCCAGGTCCAAGGGGGCGTCACGCGCTATTCCAACTTCCGCGCCGACGAGGACGGCCAGCGGCTCGCCCCCGAATCAGACCAGGACCTCTCGTTCACCCTCGGCTACGGCTTCGGCTACTCCGTCTCGCCGCGCTTCCAGATCAGCGTCGTGCAAGACTTCGGCTTCGTCCTTCACCAGCGCGAAGGGCTGAGCGGCAACGAGCGGAGCACCATCCAGCAGCGCACCACGCGACTGAACGTGCGGTACGGTCTGTTCAGGCAAAAGCCGAAAGTGTAGCAGAACAGGGAGCAGGGAGTAGGGAGTAGACCTGCCCCGCTGGCCCTACTCCCTACTCGCTACTCCCTACTCCCTGCCGTTTCAGATGACGCACATCCTCTCGTTTCGCGCTCGCACAGCTCTGGCCGTCGTACTTCTTGCGGCGTGCCGTCCAACCTCCAGTCCCACGCCGGCGCGGGGCACGGCGATCCCGGAGCGGCGGCCGGCGAGCTTTCCCGCCGGTTGGCATTTGCCGGCCGGAGCGCCGGCGGCGTTCGCGCCGCACGCGATGATCGCGAGCAATTCCGCACTCGCCAGCGCGGCGGGCGTCGAGATCCTCCAGCGGGGCGGAAACGCCGTCGACGCGGCGGTCGCGGTGGGCTTCGCGCTCGTCCCGACGTGGCCTGCGGCGGGAAACATCGGCGGGGGGGGCTACTCGGTCGTCCGCATGGCCGACGGGCGCACCGAGGCCATCGACTACCGCGAGGTGGCGCCGCTGGCAGCGACGCGCAACATGTACCTCGACTCGCTCGGCAACGTCACGGAGCAGAGTGTCGTTGGCCACCGGAGCGTGGGAGTGCCGGGCGCGGTGGCCGGCCTGGCGGAGCTGCTGCGCAAGTACGGCACGATGTCGCTCGCCGAGGTGATGGCGCCGGCCGTCCGCCTCGCCGAGGAGGGGTTCGTCGTCGACACCGGGCTGTCCCGGTCGCTCGCGGGGAGCAGCGACCTGATCGCGCGCTTCGAGGGGCGCAGCGTGTTCCTCACCGGCGCCGGCGCCGCGCTTCCCGCCGGCACGCGGCTCGTGCAGCCCGAGCTCGCGCGGACGCTGCGGCGCATCGCCGAGGGCGGGGCGGACGCGTTCTACCGCGGTGAGCTGGCCGACTCGCTCGTGGCCGAGATGCGGCGCGGAGGGGGGATCATCACCACGGAGGACCTCGCGCGCTACCGGCCCGTATGGCGCGCGCCGCTCCGGTCGACGTATCGCGGCTACTCCCTGCTGTCGATGCCACCGTCGTCCTCGGGCGGCGTAACGATCACCGAGACGCTGAACATCCTCGAGACGTACGACGCGCTGCCGCCGTTCGGGAGCGCGGCCTACGCGCACATCCTCGGCTCGGCGTACCAGCGCGCCTTCATCGACCGCAACACGAAGATCGGCGACCCGGCCTTCGTGAAGGTCCCGCTCGACCAGCTGACGAGCAAGGCGTACGCGCGCCGGCTGCGCGCGACGATCCAACCCGCCCGCGCCACACCGACGACGGCGCTCGGCGGCGCGGTGGCCGAGGGGGTGCACACGACGCACTACTCGGTGGTGGACGCGGCCGGCAACGCCGTCGCGACCACGACGACGCTCAACAACAGCTTCGGATCCGGCGTGTTCGTGCGCAGCGGCGGCTACTTCCTGAACGACGAGATGGACGACTTCGCGGCGCGGCCGGGCCGACCCAACATGTTCGGCCTCGTGCAGGGCGAGCAGAACGCGATCGCGCCCGGCAAGCGCATGCTCAGCGCGATGTCTCCCACGATCGTGCTCGACCCGGCCGGCGGGCTCCTCCTCGTCGTCGGCGCGGCCGGCGGGCCGACGATCATCACCGGCACTTCGCAAGTGATCCTGAACGTCATCGACCACCGCATGGGGCTCGCCGACGCGATGCGCGCGCCGCGGATCCACCATCAGGCGCTGCCCGACCACATCCGCTACGAGGAGGGCGGGCTCACCCAGCCGGTGCTGGACTCGCTCGAGGCCATGGGACACGCCCTTGCCCCGGTGCAGCGCCTCGTGAACGTGAACGCCATCATGCGCGTGAAGGGCGGCTACGAGGGCATGAGCGAGCCGCGGGCGAGCGGAGGAGCGGTGGGGTACTGACGAGTGGCAAGTGGAGCGTGGAGCGTGACGAGAAACGGCCCGGCGCGGAGGTTCCGCGCCGGGCCGTCCTTGTCCTCGTGAGCGAAGGTGAGGTCCACTACCCACTCACCACTCGCCACTCCCCACTCGCTCTTTAGTTCCCCGCCGCCACCTGCGCCGGCGAGTTCAGCGTGATCGTGATGCGGCCGCCCTCGGGGACGCACCCCTCGTAGTTGGCCGTGGCCGCGGCGGCGGCGGTACCGGCGGCCGCGCCCGCGGCGCCACCGATGACCGTGCCCTTGGTGTCCTTGCCGATCGCCTGGCCGATGATCGCGCCGGCGATGGCGCCGCCGATCACCTTCTTCGCGTCGTTACCCTTCGTCGAGTTGCGGACCTTGTCGACCTTGGCGTAGGACACGTTGGCGTCCACCGGGTAGGTCTTGCCGCCGTACCTGATCGAGGACACCGCGAGGCCGACGACGACGTTGTCGCGGGCGTTCTCGGAGCGCTTGAGCTCCGTGACGCGCACCGTGGCCGTGGCGCCCGCCGGGATCGTCGCGCCGTTGGCGCCCGTCACCGGCTCGCTGACCGTGGCGGTGAAGGTGTCACCGACCTTGCGCGTGTTCGTGCAGACGCGCTCGTTCGCGGTGAAGTTGATCGTCGTGCCGGCCGCGATCGTGCCGACGCGGCCCTCGGAGCCGCCCGTGCTGCGCTCCAGCGTGTTGCCGCTGGCGGTCGTCGACTTCGTCGGCTCGGTCGTCGCCGCCGGGCGGCGCGCCGTGGTGCCCGACGAGCCCGTGCTGCGCGGGCGCGTGGTGGCGGGGCGCGTCGCGGCCGGCGCCGGCGTGTTGGTCGCCGCCGGAACGTCGGTCAGCTGCGGCTGCGCGGCAGTGTCCTGCCCGGCCAGCGCCAGGTCGCGGTTCAGCGTCGTGTCCGCGGCGAGCGTCGTGTCTGCGTCCTTGCGGTCATTCTGGCACGCCCCCGCGATCAGCGCGAACGACAGCGCCAGCGGGGCGCCGATGCGGCGAATATAGTTCGTCATACGTTTATCCCTCGGTGTGATGAGCGGTCCTGCTTGCAAGGCCAGCAGTTCTGCCTTGATAGGTCGATTCGGGCAAGCCATGTGCCATCTTACGACGTCGTGCGATCAGTGAAGTCGCTCCGTACCCTCCTCCCGTACCTGCGGCCGCACCGGCGGCGGCTCGCCCTCGGGTTGCTCTTCGTCGTCGCTTCCAGCGCGCTCGGGAGCGCGCTGCCCTGGCTGCTGCGCAGCGCCGTCGACGGCCTGCACGTCGGACTGTCTCCTCGGCGCACCTATCTGCTCGCCGGCGCCATCGTCGGGCTCGCCGTGGTCACCGGTGCCCTGCGGTACGCGATGCGCGAATTCATGAACGGCGTGAGCAGACGCATCGAGTACGACTTGCGTAACGCACTCTTTCAACATCTGGAGACGCTCGACGCGGCCTACTTTGCACAGACTCGCACCGGCGACCTCATGGCCCGCCTCACCAACGACCTCGGCGCCGTCCGCATGGCCGCCGGCCCGGCCATCATGTATCTGGTCAACACGATCGCCGGGGGCCTGTTCGCACTGGTCTTCATGCTACGGATCAGCCCGCAGCTCACGGCCGTGGCGCTCCTGCCGATGGTGTTCCTCCCCTTCGTCATGGCGCGACTGGGGACCGCCATCCACTCGCGCTTCGAGGCGGTCCAGGAGCACTTCAGCACCCTGACCACGCGCGCCCAGGAGAACCTCTCCGGCGTGCGGATCGTCCGCGCGTACCGGCAGGAGGAGGCCGAGATGGCGCGCTTCGGCGCCCTCAATGAGGAGTACCTCGGCCGCAACATGCAGCTGGTACGGCTTTACGGCGCCATGAACCCGGCCTTCGCGCTGCTCGCCGGCCTGGGTGGAGTGGCCGTGCTCGGGCTCGGTGGAACGCTCGCCCTCCGCGGCGTCATCACCGTCGGATCGTTCGTCGCCTTCGGCCTCTATCTGGGCATTCTCACCTGGCCGCTGATCGCGCTCGGCTGGGTGATCAACCTGTTCCAGCGCGGGGCCGCCTCGATGGCGCGCCTCAACGAGATCCTCGACGCCCGCCCCGCGGTCACCGATCCGACTAGCCCGCGCCGCCTCCCCCCTGCGGCCGGCGGCAGAACGCTCGAGTTCCGCCACGTCGGCTTTCACTACCCCACAGCCGCCGGCGCGGATCCCCGCTGGGCGCTCCGCGACGTCAGCTTCACCATCCCGGCCGGCGGCACGCTCGGCGTCGTCGGCGCGACCGGGAGCGGGAAGAGCACCCTCATCGACCTCATTCCGCGCATTGCCGACCCGCAAGAGGGGGAGATCCTGCTCGACGGCGTGCCGATCCGCGACCTCCCCCTCCGCGAGCTGCGCGCCGAGATCGGCTACGTCCCGCAGGAGAGTCTCCTCTTCAGCGACACCATCAGCGCGAACATCCGCTACGGCCTGCCGGAGACGGAGGCGGCCATCGCCGCCGCTCGCCTCGACGGCGGCGACTCGCGCGAGCAGGCGGACGACGCGGCGATGAACGACTCGCCCCAGCCGGATCGGGCGTCGGGCGACGCCGATGCTCGCTGGGCGGCGCGCGTCGCGCAGCTCGACGCCACGATCGCCGCCTTCCCGCACGGCTACGCCACGATGCTCGGCGAGCGCGGAATCAACCTCTCGGGCGGGCAGAAGCAGCGCGCCGCGTTGGCGCGCGCGCTCGCGCGCCGCCCGCGCCTCGTGCTCCTCGACGACGCCCTCTCCGCCGTCGACACGCACACCGAGGCGGAGATTCTGCACTCCTTGCGCGACGCCATCGCCAGCCGCACGGCAGTCATCGCCTCGCACCGCATCAGCGCGATCCGCGACGCCACCTGGATCATCGTCCTCGACGGCGGCCGCGTCGTCGAGCAGGGGCACCACGCGGACCTGCTGGCGCTCGGCGGGCGGTACTGGTCGCTGCTGCGGCGGCAGCAGCTCGAGGATGCGATCGAGGGCGAGGGCGAGGCCGACGACGCGGACGAAGCGTTGGCGGCCGACGCCCCGGATGGTAAGATTCCCACATGAACCGCCTGGAAACCCCGCAGGCCGCCGAAGCCCGCCTCGACGCCTTGGAGCGGCAGCAGGCCGAGGCCTCGCGCATCATCGCCGACCTGCAGGCGCGCGACGCGCTGAAGACGCAGTTCCTGGCCAACATCTCGCACGACCTGCGCACGCCGCTCACGGCGATGATCACGCACGCCGAGATCCTCCGCGACGGTATCCTCGGCGACCTCACGGAACGGCAGCGCGAGAGCGTGCAGGCGATCATCAACGGCGGCCGGCAGCTCCTCGACTCGGTGGGCGAGATCCTCACCTACGCGCGCGGCGCGGCCAATCAGCTGACCCTGACGTGCAGCGAGTTCTCGGTGGCCGACGTCATCGCGCAGGTGAGCGCGCTCAACGAGTCGCTGGTCGCCAAGAAGGGGCTCGTGCTCGACGTGGACGTGGCACCGGACGTCCCGCCGCTCCAAGCGGACCGCGAGAAGTTTGCACACGTGCTCAGCAACCTGCTCGGCAACGCCATCCACTTCACACCGGCGGGCGGGCGAGTGTGGGTGGTGGCGCGGGTCGTCGTCGCCGGCGACGGTGGGCAATCGCTGCTCGTCGAGGTAGGCGACTCGGGCATCGGCATCGCCCCCGAGCACCACGACCTGGTGTTCCGCGAGTTCGCCCAGGTGGACTCGTCGGCCTCGCGCCGACACCATGGTACGGGACTCGGCCTCACTATCGCCCGGAAGCTCGTCGAGCTGCACGGCGGGCGCATCTGGCTGGAGAGCAAGCTCGGGGAGGGCAGTCGCTTCTTCTTCACCATCCCGCAGGCGGGCCCCGCCTGACCGCCCGCCCGGCGCCGCACGTCCTCCTCGTCGAGGACAGCCCACTCGTCACCGACGCCTTGCGGCTCCTGCTCGAGGAGACTGGGCACCGCGTCCGTACCGCGGCGAACCTCGGCGAGGCGCTCGAGGCCTGTGGGGCTGAGCGCCCCGACCTCGTGCTGCTCGACCTGACGCTCCCCGACGGTGACGGGCTCACGCTACTCGACGAGCTCGCGGCCCACGGCCTCCCCCGCCCCACCACGGTGGCGATGACCGGCCACGACGACCCGCAGACCCGCGAGCGCTGCCTCAGCGCCGGCTGCGTGGAGGTGCTGGTGAAGCCGGTCCCGGTGCGGGAGTTGGTGCGGCGAGTGGGGGAGTGGGTGGGAGACGCAGGGTCTGGGGTCTAGGGTGTGGGGTCTGGAGGGCTCCATTGAAGCCCAGACCCCAGACCCTCAGATTCGATTCCTAATCACCTCCGGCGTCAACCCCTGCAGATACCCGGCGAGGACCGTGAAGTAGTCCGTCATCATCAACAGTCCCACTCCGACGAGTAGCGCCCCCGACGCGCGCGTCACCCACACCATCTGCCGGCGCAGGCGCCCGAACGCGGCGAGGAACTGTCGGACGGCGAGCGCCGACGCCAGGAACGGCAGGGCGAGACCCGCGGAGTATGCGGCGAGCAGCACGAGCCCGCGTTCCAGGTCGGCGCTGCTCGAGGTGAAGATCAGGATCGAGCCGAGGATGGGGCCGATGCAGGGCGTCCAGCCGGCGCCGAAGGCGACGCCGACGAGCACCGTGCCGAGGTAGCCGACGGGCTTGTCGGCCAGGTGCACGCGGCGCTCGCGCGCGAACGCACCGACGTTGAGGACGCCGAGCGTGTAGAGCCCGAACAGGATGACGAGCGCGCCGCCGACGCGGCTCAGCCAGACGCGGTGGACAAGGAGCACGCGGCCGAGCACCGTAGCAGTGGCGCCGAGGGCGAGGAAGATGAGCGAGAAGCCGACGATGAACAGCACCGAGTGGACGAGCGCGACGCGCCGGGCCTTCTGCACGTCCTCGAGGCTCAGGCCCGTGATGAACGTCACATAGCTCGGGATGAGCGGGAGGACACAGGGTGAGAGAAAGCTCAGGAGCCCTGCGGTGAACGAGATCGCGAGTCCGAGCGACGCAGTGGTGTCGACGCCTTCCATGGAGACTCCACCGGCGGGGGGGCGCCCGCGCGACCGCGCGCGCGGGCTGCTCCGCCGGTATTTCGCTGTGAAGTACCGCGCCTTCCGGCGCGAGCGCCGCCCGGCGGACGGGCGGCGCGGCCTACTGATGCTGCAGATCGACGCCCTCGCCTACGCCGACCTGCGCCGCGCCCTCGACTTCGGTTACTGCCCCACGATCGCCCGCATGCTCGCGGAGGACGGGCACACCCTCCGCCGCTGGTTCTGCGGGCTGCCGTCGGCCACGCCCTACTGCCAGGCCGGGATCTTTCACGGCGAGAACGACAACATCCCGGCGTTCCGGTTCTACGACAAGGCGGCGCGGCGCGTCATCACCTGCAACGCCCCGGAGGGCGTGCAGTACATCCGCGACCGCATCCACTCGCCGGGCGCGCTGGCCGACGGGTCGAGCTACGTCAACCTGCTCGACGGCGACGCCCGCACCGTGGCCTTCACCGTCGCCACGCGCGAGCGCATGAGCGTGTACCGACGGCTCGGCGGGACGCGCATGGCGTTGCTCATCCTGCTGCACCCCATGCGCATGGCGCGCATGGGGCTCCAAGCGGTAGCCGAGTGGCTGCGCGAGGAGTGGGAGCGGCTGCGCGGCGAACTGTCGGGCCGCGTCACTCACTCCGAAGGGATCTTCCCCTTCCTGCGCATCCTGAGCAACGTCGTCGTCCGCGAGCTGCAGACGATGGCGATCCTGCTCGACCTGTACCTCGGGGTGCCGGTAATCTACAGCACGTTCATGCAATACGACGAGCTGGCTCACCATTTCGGCCCGTCCAGTCGGCAGGCGCTGGCCGACCTCAGGCGCACCGACGCCCGCATCCGCGAGCTGCGGCGCATGGCGCGCACCGCGGCGGGACGCGAGTACGACGTGGTCATCCTCTCCGACCACGGGATGACCCCGTCGCGCAGCTACCGGGTGACCTTCGGCGAGTCGCTGGGGTCCACCGTGCAGCGCATTCTCGACGACGACGCCGAGCGCGCCGGCGGGGCCCCACTCCGGGCGCTCGCCAGCTTCGCGGAGCGGAGCGAGTACGCCGACGTGGGCGCGCAGGTGGTGGAGGCGGTGGCCCAGGTGGCGCCGCGCCGCCCGCGCCCCCTGCGGCGGACCCTGCGCCGGCTCCGCGACTGGGTGCGGCGGGAGTACGGCCTGCGCGAGATCATCCTCCCGGAGAAGTATCGGGTGCACACCCGCCACGACGTCGTGGTGACGTACAGCTCGTGCCTCGCGCTGCTCTACTTCGCCGACGACCCGCGGCGGCTCGACCTCGACGACATCGCCCGCGACCGGCGCCGATCGCACCTGTACGTCTCCCTGCTCGCCCACCCGGGCGTCGGGCTGCTGCTCACGCGCAACGGGGACGCCGTGCACGTCGAGGGGCGCGGCGGCCGGGCCGTGATCGTGCACGGCGAGCTCTCGGTCCTCGACGGCG
>Ga0307410_10000897_pt1 | contig 12712 bp, 7 predicted proteins | sample 322Ometagenome_3_FD_203707 | JGI IMG/M metagenome (GOLD analysis project Ga0307410, IMG submission 203707) | Maize rhizosphere microbial communities from greenhouse at UC Davis, California, United States - 322HYB-O-3 | ecosystem: Host-associated > Plants > Roots > Rhizosphere > Soil | place...
GCGTACTGCGTTCATCTTCCAGTTTGGACTCGTTCCGGCGAGATTGACAGAGTTTCTCGCAGGCGCGCCGATTCCGGTGGACGTGACTTTCCTGCCGGTGCTGACGTCGATGTTTCTGCACGGCTCGTGGCTGCACTTGATCGCCAACATGTGGGCGCTTTGGATCTTCGGGGACAATATTGAAGATTATCTCGGACATGGGCTGTACCTGCTTTTTTACCTGCTGAGCGGAGTAGCTGCTTCGGCACTGCACACGATCTTCAATGTAGGATCAACGGTTCCGAGCGTTGGGGCCAGTGGAGCGATCGCTGGAGTCATGGGCGCGTACTTCCTGCTGTATCCGGCGGCGCGTGTGCTGACGCTGGTTCCCTTCTTCTTTGTATTCTTTGTGCGCTTGCCGGCGTGGGTAGTGCTCGGATACTGGTTCGTGGCGCAATTCCTCAGTGGCGCGGCGACCTCCATCGCAACCACGACCGCACGCGCGGCTGGAGGCATCGCCTTCTGGGCGCACGTGGGAGGATTTGTGGCGGGACTGATCATGATCAAGCTGCTGCCGCACCGTCCGCGCAGGTATCACTATGGCGGTTGGGAGTGAAAAGGGCAGCAGTTAGCAGTTAGCGTGTAGCCAAAGCGTGTAGCGGGAGAGCGTACCTGATGCGGACGGCCAAACTTCAGCTTGATGGTTTCGCATGGAGGACTGCTTTTGCAGTCCTATGCTGCACGCTCTGGGTCTCCGATTACACAATCGCGCAGAAGAAGTCACCGCCAAGGCGCGCGTTCTCGACTGTAGTTGCACAGGCGAAGCAGGCCAGTGACGCGAACCAGCTCGACAAGGCGATTCCGCTCTACCGTGAAGCGCTTCGCCAGCGTCCAACCTGGGCAGAAGGATGGTGGCTGCTCGGCACCGCGCATTACGACTTGCAGCAATTCCCGGAATGCGCACGCGCGCTCGGCCGCCTTGTGAAGCTGGATCCGAAGAACGGAACCGGGCACCTGATGCTCGGCCTGTGCCAGTTTCAATTGAAGCAAGACGCGCTCGCTCTCAAGCACATCCAGGCTGCGAGCGAGATCGGGATCATCAACGATCCGCAACTGATTAAAGTCATGCTTTACCACAAGGGACTTCTGCTGCTGCGCGCATGGCAGTTCGAGTCTGCACTGGAAACGCTCGGCAGATTAGCCAAACAGGGTTCGACGGCAGAAGAGTTCTACCAGGCGCTGGGCATGACGATGCTGCGAATGAAGCCGAGCGACGCCCCGCCGGCCGGATCTACGGAGGCGCAAGTGGTCTCGGCGATCGGGCAGGCGCAAGCACTCGCGGCGGAAAAGCGTTACGACGAAGCGCGCCAGCAATATCAACAGCTCGTTGCGCAATCGCCCGACTTCCCTAACATTCATTATGCCTATGGACGTTTCCTGCTCGACAGCCGCGACGTTGATGATGCAATTCGACAATTTGAAGAAGAGATCAAGCGCGATCCAAACGACGTGAACGCTCGTCTCCAGATCGCGTCAGTGCGGTATCGCGAGGATTCAGCCGCAGGAATTCCCTACGCTGAACAGGCAGTCAAGCTCGATCCCAAGCTCCCTCTTGGACACTACCTTCTTGGCCTACTCTACCTGGATACGGGCAGGGCCGCCGAAGCAATTCCAGAGCTTGAGGCGGCGAAGACATTCTTTACGAATGAACCGCGCGTATATTTCGCCCTGGCGAGCGCCTACAGCAAAGTTGGACGGAAGAAGGAAGCCACACAGGCACGCGCAACCTTCACGAAGCTGAACGCCAGGAGCGCACAGGCTGATTCCGAACAACCAGTGGCCATGCGCGACAAGGCCATAGGGCAGTCTAGCGCCGCTCCACAGTGAACCACTATGCAGAATTCTCTTCCTTGAATCCGACTTTCTGCATGGCGGCTTGCGTTTCGGGGTTCTTCATAAACGTCTCCCAAACGAACCCTGTGCGCTGGTTCTCCGCCATCAACATGGTGATGCCGATATCGATGCCGAGCACGTCTTTGTTGTACCAGTTGGTCATCGGGTTGAAGACATCGACAAAGCTGTAGCGGTTCCAGGCTTTGTCGCCGTACTTGCCTCGAATCGTACGCAGCACTCGAATGCAATCGTCGAACAGGAAAGGCAACGATCCACCGGTTGCGCACGGCACTACGCTCCCATCAATGGGCCCCTGCGCCGGAGGTCCTCCCCAAGCGGTGTATCCGCCGATGAAGTCGGAAGCGGTAATTCCCCAAAGGTCTTCGCCGTAAGTCGGATACTTGTCGCGCAGTGAAAGACAGAATAGCTTGTGAGCTTTCGTTGCCGTGACAGAGTTGTCGTAGTAGTTCGTATATTTATCGCGCTTGTTGCGGAAGTCGTACCACGCGTGCGAATACTGGTGCGTGAAGATCGGATCGTTCCCCGATACATATTCCAGGCCTTCGTACTTGATTGTCGGGCGTGCCCACGCGTCCCAAGTGTCCGGCGCGAGCGGATGGGTCGGCGAGCCGATTCCAAGCAGGTAGATCATCATCAGTTCGCAGTAATGGTTCCACCGCGCTTCAAGAAACCCCTTTTCCGGATGCCATCCCATCGAAAGCGTCTTTTCGCCATTCTGGAACCACGGCCAATCCGCTCGTTCGTAAATTGTGGTGGCGAGATCTTTGATCTGCTGATCGTCGAAATGCTGTCGCGCCGTCAACACGCCGCAGAGCAGGATCGAACTATCAATCGATGACAGCTCGCACTTTTCCCAGCGCGCTCCCGTTTCCATGTCGATGAAGTGATAGTAGAAGCCGTGTTCATTGGGCAGTTTGTTGGCTATGAAATCCAGCGTCTTACGCACGCGTTCCTTGATCTGCGCCGAATCCATGTAGCCGCGCGAATCGGCGATGCACAGTGACGCCAACCCAAAACCAGTGGCAGCTATGCTTGCCATTCGCCGCTGATCTTTGCCATCAGTAGTCGCACGGTCTTTCACCTGCCCGGTATTCGGACTCGCCTCGTCCCAAAAGAACTTGAAGCTGGCGCGCTGGATTTCATCCAGCAGTTGCTCATTTGTACCCTCATAGGGCCTGCCCGTAGGCTCCGGCGCCGTCGCCTGCTTGCGATCACTGCAAGCTGATATCAAAGAACCAAAGGGCATCACGAGCGCTCCCGCAGCAGCCGCTCGCAATAGTTCCCGTCTTGAAACTTTTCGCGCGTTCATATGCGAAAGTATAGCTGTCAAAAGCAGAAATGTTGATAGAATCCACTGGGTCGAATGTACAGCCAAAACGATTTAGCTGCTACTGTGCTGCTACTCTGAACTTTCAACGATGAAACCCTAGCATCACGCTGCGCACTCTCGGCAGTTTTCAACTATCCTGAGACCGCGGTTGCTGTTCGATCTCATACTGGAGACTCAAACGTGAGCCGGAAAGATACTTTGCACCAGTTGCGCCTCCCCTACTCATTCGCGAAATTCCTTGTTGTGATTGTGTTGCTGAACTGCGTGGCGCTACAAGCGCAACAGGGACAGCAGCAAGCGTCGCCACTCAACTCTCCTGCCATCGAAAGCAAGGTCAACGCTTTGCTCAAGCAAATGACGTTGGAGGAGAAAGTCGGCCAGCTCAACCAGTACTCTGCCGGGGCGCCGACGGGCCCAGGAACTGGGCGCAGCGATTACGTCGAAATGATCTCCAAAGGTGAGATAGGTTCCCTTTTCAACGTCAAGGGCGCCAAAGATACCAACGCATTCCAGCGTGTTGCGTTGGAGAAGTCGCGCCTTAAGATTCCAATCCTCTTCGGGCTCGACGTCATTCACGGATATCGGACCATATTCCCCGTTCCGCTTGGCATGTCGGCCACGTGGAACCCTGACCTGGTGGAGCGTGCTGCCCGCCTTGCCGCGCAAGAGACCGCCGCGGAAGGAATTCGCTGGACGTTCTCACCGATGGTGGATATTGCACGCGACGCGCGCTGGGGCCGCATTACCGAGGGCGCTGGTGAAGACCCGTATCTCGGCTCGCTGATTGCCGCCGCCTACATCCGCGGCTATCAAGGAAAAGTCGGCATGCCCGACACAATCGCAGCATGCGCGAAGCACTACGTTGGCTACGGGGCTGCCGAAGGCGGACGCGACTACAACACCACCGAGATCTCCGAACACACCCTTCGCCAGGTTTACCTGCCACCTTTCAAGGCGACGGTCGATGCCGGCGCTTTGACGTTCATGAGCGCGTTCAATTCGATCAACGGAGTCCCCGCCTCTGCGAATCGTTTCACGCTGCGGCAGATTCTCCGCAAGGAATGGGGATTTAAAGGTACGGTGGTCAGCGATTGGACCTCGATCGCCGAAACGATTGCACATGGCACCGCGATTGACGGCAAAGCGGCCGCGCGCAAGTCGTTCCTCGCCGGCGTTGACATGGATATGGAGAGCAATCTCTATCATCAATACCTGGCCGGACTGGTGAAGTCGGGCGCAATTCCTCAGGCAACGCTCGACGAATCTGTCCGCAACGTGCTCCGCGTGAAATACGCGCTTGGTCTCTTCGATAACCCATATACCGAGGAAGCGCGCACCATTTATGGCGGCAAGCCGATTCCGCCCGCTTCGCGTGAACTCGCTCGCGACGCCGCAGAGGAATCATTCGTCCTGCTAAAGAATGGCTCTCCGCATGGACAGCCCGTGCTGCCTCTGCAGGCAGGGACCGCCAAAACCATTGCATTGATCGGTCCTCTCGCGGATGACGCCGGAAATATGCTCGGCTCGTGGGGCGCGGATGGCAAGCCGGAAGACGTCGTCACTTTGCGGAAGGCCCTGACCGAATTTGCCGCCAGCAACGGAATCAAGGTCAACTTCGCACAGGGTACCGAAATCGTCGGCGGAACCGATGCGCAGACGAACGAAGCGCTCGAAGCGGCGCGTGCCGCAGACGTTGTGCTGCTCGCGGTCGGTGAGGACGCAGGATTGATGACGGGCGAAGCTGGTTCGCGCACCCGTCTCGAACTGCCCGGGCAACAAAGCCGACTGGTCGAACAGATTGCTGCTCTTGGAAAGCCGACAGTGATGATCGTGTTCTCTGGCAGGCCTTTAGCACTTAGCTACATCGAAGGCAAAGTGAATGCAATTCTTGAAGCGTGGTTTCCCGGAGTTGAAGCCGGGCCTGCCCTGGTTCGCACCTTGTTTGGAGCGGTAAGTCCGCAGGGAAGGCTCACTGCCAGTTTCCCGCGTTATGTCGGGCAGGAGCCTTTGTATTACAACGCACTGAACACCGGACGACCAGTGCCGCCAAATATCGATCTCAGTAAGCCGACCGGGAGTGTTCCCAACGACAAGTATTTTTCACGCTATATCGATGAGCAAAATGCTCCGGCCTATCCATTTGGCTATGGCCTGACTTACACAACCTTCAGCTACGGTGCACCAAAACTTAGCGCGACATCCACAAGCATCTCGTCGTTGGGCGGCGGTGCTGGAACGATTCGCGTCACGGCTGAAGTTCGGAACGCCGGTTCGCGGCCCGGACAAGAAACTGTGCAGCTCTACGTGGGACAGCGCGGAACCAGCGTTTCCCTGCCGGTCCGCGAGCTGAAAGGTTTCCAGAAGGTTTCACTCGCTCCCGGGGAATCGAAGACGGTTGAATTCACCGTTGGGCGCGAGCAGTTGTCCTTCTGGAATATCGACAACAAATTCACGGTTGAGCCAGCCAGGGTACGCGTGTGGGTAGCACCACATTCGGCCGCTGGAGAAGCGGTGGAATTTGAGATCAAGTAATCAAACGTTTTAGACAAAGAGAGCTGCCGTTGCTGGCAGCTCTTCTTTTGCTCAACACGCTCCTTCACTTCACCACAATAATGTTCGCCCGCTTATCTGCGTTCGTCTGCGGATTTGCGGGATCGAGCACCTGCTGTCCATCTACAAGAAAGAGGTACTGGTAGCGCCCGGGCTCGACGCGAACGGTTGTCGTCCACACGCCGTTTACGTTCTGCATGGGATTGACCCACGGCATGTAGAAGTTGAAGCCGGCCAGCAGCGATACACTTTGAGCCTGGGGATGCCCCTTGAGTTGAAATAGGACCTTGGGGATGACCGGCGGAACCGCCCGCAGATCTTCCAGAGCGGATGCATACTGAAATTTCTTCTCCGCGGGCGCGGATGCCTCCAGCTTTTCCAACGCAATCAAGTGCGCTCGATGTAGCGCTTCCGCCTGTGGCACGGGAACGTCTGGCTGCACGCCCTTCTCGTTCCAGTTCGTACCAGTCACCGGATTTTCCACGCGAGCGAACGCAATGCTCATCATAAAGTGCTCGTCGATCGGATAAACAGCATTGGGATTTCCTCCGCCACCAGTTACGTCGCCGATCACCGTTGCGCGCTTCTGCGCCTGTAGCTCATAGGCGAACGCCTCGCCGCCAGAAAAGGTCATTCTGCTCGTCAGCGCGTACACCGGCTTGTTCAAATAGCGGGGGCCGGGCACATAACCGAAGCTCCACAGTTGGCGCACTTTCGCGTTGCCACCCATGTAGAAATTGGTCAGGTGCACGGGATGCTCGAAAAGATAGCCGGTAAGAAACGGAATCGCATCCACGCTGTTCGCCCCGGTCGAGGTTCGCAAGTCGAGGATAAGCGCATCAGAGTTCGCGATGAATCGCATGGCCGCTGCGTAAACGTCGCCCGCATATTCCAGAGGCTGCAGCGTGCCGAACTTGATGTAGCCGACGTTTCCAGGCAGGATTCGCGCTTCCGTTGTTCCGTAATTGTTGGCGCGGTTATCGCGCTCCATCCGATCGAGTTCATTCGTCGGGGTATAGATCGACTGGATCCTGAGCGGCTCAACCTTTTGTGGCTCCGGTGTGTAGCTGATGTTTACGTGCCGGTCTTTGCTGATCTCCTGCAGTTCATAAGTGATGCGCCCGGCGAAGTCGTTCGGATCCGTGATTTTTGCGTATGCACCAGAATTCAAGTTTTGCTTTAAGGTTGACTCAATGCGGGCGGTGATTTCCGGGAACGGGTATTTGTCCTTCAATTCGGCAATGACCTTGTTCACCACTCGCACCTGGTCGTTGCTGGTTAAGGTTTGCGTCCATCCACTGAGCGCGCAGAACACCATGAGTGCAACGACTACTGCCGACTTCCCTATTTGATTTCTCACTTTCAGGCCCCCACGGTTTGTGAATGGCTAACTATACGTAAATCGATTTTCCAAAGTTCAGTCGTTGCTCCGTTGCGATACCATTGCTTGCCGTTCTGCGGCCGAGGCTGACTATCTGACGAAAGGTGAATCAGAAGCCGATGAAAACCCGGATAGGCGCAATCCTTCTTGCTACCGCTTCCCTCTTCCCCACCGGAGTGCTGGCTTCGGAATACGACCGGCACGTTGCGTTCGACAACAGTCTCGCACCGGAAGCGCTTTACTACAGCGAAACCTATGTCGTCGCGCCCAGCGAGTTCCAGGTCGCGAGAAACAAAGTTCCTGTTTCGACAGAACGCTTCGTGTCGCCGCCGAATTCATTGAAGCTCAGTTGGACGTCGCGCACCGGCGGAGACTGGGGCATCCAGATCAAGACGCGCAGACCTTACGGAATGCCCGAGTTCGAGGGAACGACGCTGGCGTTCTGGGCTTACTCTGAAGACGAACTGTTGCCTGACGAAACTCCCCGTATCGGCTTGAGCGACTCGGACGGTGCCGGGGCATCCCAGATATCCCTGATCGGAAACTTGAAAAGCCTTCCTGCGGGCAAATGGGTCCGCGTGCGGATTCCATTCTCCGAATTCGTGGGACCAGTGAAAGACACGCGTGAAGTCAAATTCAACCCGGCGCGCCTGAACTCCATAGTCATCGTTCAGTCGCTCGACGACGCTGCTCCACACACTCTTTACATTGACGATATCACGATAGAAGACGCTCCCAGTGCGTCGTCCACGAAGCCTGCTGCGCCGCAAGGTCTTGCGGCAAAAGGCTACGATCGCCACGTGGATCTCACGTGGACTCCCGTGAAGTCGCCGAACATTCGCTACTACCAAATCTATCGATCTGAGGACGGCGCTAAGTTCACTCCGGTTGGGATCCAGAAGCCACACATCGCGCGATACGCGGACTTCGTCGGCGCGAGTGACAAGACCATGCATTACAAGATCACTGCCGTAGATGCGAGCTTCAACGAGTCTGCGGCTTCTACTCCCGTGCAAGCCGCAACGCGAACGATGACTGACGACGAACTGCTCACCATGGTGCAGGAAGCCTGCTTCCGTTATTACTGGGATGGCGCGCATCCGAATGCCGGCATGGCCATCGAAGTCACGCCGGGTCACCCAGACTTAGTCGCAGTCGGATCTTCGGGCTTCGGCATCATGGCCATTGTTGCGGGTGTCGAGCGTGGATTCGTTACACGTGACCAGGGCGTCGAGCGCATGCTGAAGATCGTGCGCTTCATCAACAAGGCTGACCGGTTTCACGGCGTATGGCCGCACTTTCTGCATGGGAGCACGGGCAAGACATACGCATACTTCGGTCCGAACGACAACGGTGGCGACCTCATTGAAACTGCATTCCTTGTCCAGGGACTGCTGGTCGCGCGCCAATACTTCACGGGCAAGACTCCGGCTGAAACTGAAATCCGCGACACGATCACGAGGCTTTGGCGCGAGGTGGAGTGGACGTGGTACCGCGATCCGAAGGACCCAGATTTCCTGCTGTGGCACTGGTCTCCTACGGTTGGCTATCGCATCAACCATCCTCTGGTCGGATGGAACGAGAGCATGATCGCTTACCTGCTCGGCATTGCTTCGCCCACGCAGGCGATTCCTGCGAGCATGTATCACACCGGATGGGCCGGTCAGTCGGACCGTGCCGTTCGCTATCGCCGTGGTTGGGGGCGTACGACCCAAGGCGATCACTACACAAATGCCAATACGTATTACGGCATCAAGCTCGATGTAGGCGTTGGGAACGGCGCAGAATTGTTCTTCACTCACTTCTCATTCTTTGCGTTCGATCCGCGCAACAAGAAAGATCGTTACACGAACTATTTCAGGAATAACCGTAACATCAACTTGATCGCGCACGCGTACGCAATCGAGAACCCGCGCAAGATGGTCGGCTACGGTGACAACGCCTGGGGACGCTCCGCCGGCATCAACTCCGGAGGTGGCCGTTCCCTGCCCCGTGACGACAATGGGACGCTCAACGTCATGGCGTCATTGGCGTCGTTCCCGTATACGCCGGAAGAATCAATGAAAGCGCTGAAACACTACTACCGCGATCTCGGCGCGCTCACGTGGGGCGTTTACGGATTTCGCGACGGCTTCAACAAGACGGAGAACTGGTACGAAGATGTTTACATGGCGCTGAACCAGGCTCCTATCGTGATCATGATCGAAAACCATCGCACCGGACTCATCTGGAAACTGTTCATGTCGAATCCGGAAATCGCGCCCGCACTGAAGGCGATCGGGTTCGTTGAGGATAAGTAGTGGCCTTATTCTCGCAAAAAAGGGCGTGGGAATTAGATCTCCACCTCTTACTCGCTTCAGCTTTGGACGGCCGAATGGTGCGTGCTAAATAGCTTTAGGCCTGCAACTGCCTTGCGAGTGTTGCGGCTTCCATTTCACCGGTCCGTATCCCAGCTTCAGCGGGCAATGCCGAGATCGCGCAACGCTGCTCGTGCAGCGAAGAATCCGCACATGCCATGGACTCCTCCTCCCGGCGGAGTAGACGATGAGCAGAGATAAACGCCTTTGACCGGAGTTCGATACATGTGCCAGTTCGGCCGCAGGAACATCTGCAAAGGCGTCGATGCTCCACCGCCGATGTCGCCGCCGATAAGGTTTGCATTCTGGCGTTCGAGATCCGCAGGCGCGCTCACGTGGCGAGCGAGAACGCACTCGCGGAACCCGGGCGCGAACCGCTCGATCTGCGCTTCGATCCGCGGCAACATGTCGCATGTCGATCCGTTCGGAACGTGGCAGTATGCCCACGCAGTGTGCTTCCCTTCCGGCGCGCGCGATGGATCGGCGATTGTTGGTTGCGCAAGCAGCACGAATGGCTTCTCCGGAGGAGCTCCGCTCCAGGGCGCACGCTCCGATTCGGCGATCTCCTCCAACGTTCCGCCGAGATGAATGGTGATGGCGCGGCAACACTCCGACGAGCGCCACGGAATAGGCTCCGAGAGAGCGTAGTCAACCTTGAAAGCGCCAGGACCGTATTTGTACCGATGCAAGCTGCGACGATATGACGCTGGCAATCGTTCGCCCAGGATTTGCAGAAGCTGGCGAGGCGTCACGTCGAACAGCACAGTTCGTGCTTGCGAAACGTCTGACATTGATCGGACACGAACATCGGGTTCGATTCGTCCGCCCAATGACCACAGGTACGAACCCAGCGCGTTGCTGATGTTCTGCGCTCCGCCGCGCGGGATCGGCCATCCGATCGCGTGACAAGTAGCACCCAGCACCAGGCCGAAGCTTGCCGAAAGCACGGATTCCAGCGGGCGCATCGAGTGCGCGGCAAGACCCGCGAACAACGCCCGCGCTTCACCAGTCTTGAATTTTGCGCGCGCGAATCCACTCGCGGATCGCACGCTGTTGACGCCAAAGTTCGCGGCTGCGAATGGATGCCGCGGAATGCGCGGAGGACCTAGAAAGTCCTCGGCGATCGACTGCCAATTCTTTGAAAGTCGCAGGAATAGTTTCTGATAGGAAGCAGCGTCTGTGCCGAGTCGCGAAGCGGTCTGCGCGACATCGCGCTCGACGATCACTGCGCGGTCATCAAGTGGATGCGCGAGCACTGCTTCGGAATGAAGCCACTCGAGCCCATGTTCGTGGAGAGGAAGCGTTCTGAAGAACGGCGAGCCTGCTGCCAGCGGATGAACCGCCGACCCGAGATCATGCACAAATCCTGGAAGCGTTAACTCCGCACTTCGCGCGCCGCCACCGATCGTCGATTCCGATTCGAGAACTGTTACTCGCACTCCAGCGCGAGCAAGCACGATAGCTGCCGCGAGCCCGTTCGGTCCTGCTCCTACGACTACAGCATCAGTACTCACGGTGAGCTCTCAGTCCGATAACAGCTTGTGATGCCTCCGATAAATAGATTCGATTTCTCACGCCAACTGTTCTCGTATAGAAAAGGAACACAGTTGTAAACGATGTTGCTCCTGAAAGGGCGCGCCGCCGGTCGCGACGGCGCGCGCCAAAGTTTTCCGTACGGTATTGGGGATCCCGTAACTCGAGAAGAAATGGAGATTCGATGCGTCGTTCCTCCCTTCGCAGAATAGTACTCCCAGTGTTATTGCTGCTTGCGCTCACGTCTGTGGGCCTCGCGCAAGCTCCCACCGACGCGGACCGACTCGCAAAACTCGAGCAGCAGGTCGCAGACGCCAAGGGGTCCGCCGACAACGCATGGCTGCTCGTCAGTTCAGCGCTGGTGCTGATGATGACCGGTCCAGGTCTCGCTCTTTTCTACGGCGGACTCGTGCGCAAGAAGAACGTACTCGCGACCATGATGCAAAGCTTCGCGATGATGGCAATCATCACTGTGCTTTGGGGCATCATCGGCTACAGCCTGGCGTTCGGCAGCGGCAACAGCTTCATTGGCGGCTTCCAATACCTCTTCCTGCACGGCGTGGATGCGGCGCCGAATACGGATTACGCCGCGACCGTTCCGCAGCAGACGTTCATGATTTACCAGTTGATGTTCGCCATCATCACGCCGGCGCTGATCACGGGAGCGTTCGCAGAACGCATGAAGTTCAGCGCTATGGCGGCTTTCCTGGTGCTGTGGTCCATCATTGTGTACTCGCCCATGGCGCACATGGTATGGGGAAAGGGAGGACTGCTCAACGCGGCGTTAGGTGGGCACTTCCCTACTCTCGACTTCGCCGGAGGAACGGTCGTACACATTACATCGGGCGTTTCGGCGCTGGTGTGCGCGCTCTATCTCGGCAAGCGCGTTGGATATCCGGGCGAAGCGATGCCTCCGCACAGCGTGGTGCTCAGCTTCATCGGAGCCTGCTTGCTCTGGGTCGGATGGTTCGGGTTCAACGCAGGCAGCGCGCTCGGCGCGGGCAGTCTCGCGACCTCAGCCTTCGTTGCGACGCACTTTGCCGCGGCAACTGCGGCACTCGGATGGATGGCAGCAGAATGGATTCGCAATGGCAAGCCTAGCGCGCTCGGAGCAATTTCCGGCGCGGTTGCAGGGCTGGTTGCAATCACTCCCGCAGCAGGCTTCGTTCAGCCGATGCCTGCATTGGCGATTGGCTTCGTAGCAGGCGTTGGCTGCTACCTGATGGTCGCGAAGGTAAAAGCGAAACTTGGGTACGACGATTCGCTCGACGCCTTCGGCGTGCACGGCGCGGGCGGAACGCTCGGCGCAATCATGACCGGGATTTTCGGCACGCAGGCGCTGAACCCGTTGCTCAAAGACGCAAACGGAAATGCAATTCCACTTGGACTTCTTGAAGGCAACGCCGGACAACTCGTCAACCAATTGATCGGAATTGCGATCGCATGGGCGCTCGCGATTGTGGGCACGCTCTTTATCCTGAAAGTTGTGGACGTGGCGATCGGACTCCGAGTTCCCGAGGAGCACGAGATCCAGGGACTCGACCTGACACAACATGGCGAAGAAGGTTATTACTGGGAGGTCTCAGCACCGTAGCGCAGTACGATGCTACTGAGGAATGACGATGATCAAAATTGAAGCGGTCGTTCAGCCTTCCAAGTTCGACGCCG
>Ga0307410_10000898_pt1 | contig 12701 bp, 13 predicted proteins | sample 322Ometagenome_3_FD_203707 | JGI IMG/M metagenome (GOLD analysis project Ga0307410, IMG submission 203707) | Maize rhizosphere microbial communities from greenhouse at UC Davis, California, United States - 322HYB-O-3 | ecosystem: Host-associated > Plants > Roots > Rhizosphere > Soil | place...
GGAAATATTGATCGCCGGGTTCGATACGCTGGTCGAGGCCGGAGTCAGCGAAGAAGTCGCCTACTTGGAATGCGTCGGCGAGCTCAAACTGATCGCGGAGTTGATTGAGGCGCGCGGGATCGCCGGAATGCGCGAGGCAATCAGCAATACCGCCGAGCTCGGAGCGGTGGTTGGCGGCCCGCGAATCGTCGATGAATCCATTCGCTTGCGGATGCGGGAAATCCTGGCGGACGTCCGTGCGGGAAAATTCAGCCAGTTGCTCAAGGATGAGGAGGCGTCCGGCTATCCGCGACTAAGGCAGGCCCGCGAACGGGCCCGCGCCTTGCCCATCGAAGCCGCGCGCAAAAAGCTGGTCGACTAGGCCACCGTCTCCGCGGATTGGTCAGGGCGATCGCCGACCGAGGCGCGTTCGATATAGGCGCGTTGCAAGCGACGGTGTGCAGCGACCGCATCGGGATCGCTTGCGGCGTCGGCGAGCTCGGCTTCCTCGGCCGCGCGGCGGGCGAAATAGCCCTTGTCATATTCGCTCATGGCCCGTCTCCCGCGATCAGGTTCGGCCAGCATAACAAACGCAGCCGACGATGTCGCCAATGCAAAAAGGGGCGTCCGGTTTCCCGGACGCCCCCAATTGTCGAACGATGATCCGCTTAGAAGCGGGTGCCGACGGTCAGAGCGACCTGGTGGCGGGTGAGGCCGGCCTCATAGTTGGAGTAGCGATATTCGCCGCCGACATAGGCCTTGCCGCCAAGACCGTACTGGCCGCCCGCACCGAGGCGGAAGCCGTCGAAGTTGGCGGCTTCGGTGACTTCGCCGTCGGTCGCCTTGAAGCGGGCGTTGGTGTAACCGCCTTTGACGTAGAGGTTGGCGTTCGGCGAAACTGCGAACGTCGCGCGGCCGCCGGCGTAGAGGTCGCGCCCGGCCTTCACCTCGGCAATGTCCTCGTCGCCCTCTTTCTGGGTCGACTCGGTCGCTTCCACGTCAGCACCGAGGGAAACGCCGTTGCCGACCGCAAAGTCATAGCCGGCGCCGATGCCGAACAGGGCGCCGCCGTCCTTCTCGCCGGCCGCCCTGACGCGGTCATAGCCGACCAGCGCCTCGACGCGCGGGCCGGAGACGGCCACAGGGGCGTCCTGGGCAAGCGCGGGAGTCGCAGCAAGGAAAGCCGCCGAAGCAGCGGTCGCGAACAGAATCTTTTTCACTTTATTACTCCATCAATTGGTGCCTCTTCAGGACGAAGAGACAAGCGGGGACCACGCCGGAATCGCCTAAAAACCGTGCGAATCCGCCATTCCCTGTTTGGTGCCGTGGAACCGGCGCCCCCGGGGCCCTCATTTGGGTTGCCGACTTTTCCCTTCAATGAACGAAGTAAGGTCAAATCAAGGCGCGGCTGAGGGTTCCCATTTAAAGTCAGCGACTTGGGCAGTGAGAAAAAATTTTGCGACGGGCCGACATTTACTATTTCCGGCCAAATAATTTCTCAATGTCGCCATGGGCAAGCTTCACCCAGGTCGGACGGCCATGGTTGCACTGGCCGCTGTGAGGCGTGACCTCCATCTCGCGGAGCAGCGCGTTCATCTCGGCCACTGACAGGATGCGTCCAGCTCTTACGGAACCGTGGCAGGCAATCGTCGCGGCGACATGGTCGAGCTTGTCGCGCAGCGACAGGGCGGTTCCCAGCTCGGCTAATTCGGCGGCCAGGTCGGCCAAGAGCGCCGGAATATCACTTTTGCCGAGTGGCGCCGGCGTTGCCCGGACCAGAATCGCGGTCGGCCCGAAGCGTTCGATCTCGAGGCCGAGCTCGCCAAGCTCGTCAATCGCGGCCTCAAGCCGGTCGCAATCCGGCTCTTCCAATTCAACGACGTCTGGGATCAGCAAGTTCTGCCGCGCCACCTTGCCGCCGCTGGCGGCCTTGCGCATCCGCTCCAGCACCAGCCGCTCGTGAGCCGCATGCTGGTCGACGATCACCAGCCCGTCCTCCGCTTCCGCGACGATGTAGGTGGCCGCAACCTGTCCGCGAGCGACGCCGAGGGGGTAAGAAATATGTACTGCCGGCGGCTGCTGAGCCGCTTCTGCTCGCCCTTGCGGCTGAAAATCTCGTCTCAATTCCGTCACCCCCGCGAAAGCGGGGGTCCCGCTGGACTCTGCCGACATGGAAAAGAAAGAAGCGGGATACCCGCTTTCGCGGGGAAGACAAGTGGGAGGAGCAATCGGCTCCACCTGCCATGCAGCCGGCTGGGCGAATTGCTCCCGTGCCGCACTGCGATGGCCAGCCTCATCAAGCGCGGCCTTGAGCCCGCCGACGATCAGACCGCGCACCGCGGCCGGATCACGAAAGCGGACTTCGGTTTTGGCCGGGTGCACATTGATGTCGACTTCCGCCGTCGGCACCTCGACGAACAAGGCCGCAACCGCGTGGCGGTCGCGCGCGAGCAGGTCGCGGTAGGCGGCCCTCAGCGCTCCAACCAGCAGGCGATCCTTTACCGGCCGCGAGTTGACGAACAGATATTGCTGATCGGCCATGCCGCGGTTGAAGGTCGGCAGGCTGATCACCCCGGTCAGCCGCATGTCGTGGCGCACGCAGTCGATGCCGATGCCGTGCCGGTCGAGCTCATGGCTGAGCAGGGCAGCAACACGCGTCGGTCCCTCGGACGGCTGCACCGCCAGCACCCGCCGCCCATCATGTTCGACGCTGAAGCTGACGTCGGGTCGGGCCATCGCCAGCCGTTTAACCGCATCGAGGCAAGCGCCATATTCGGAGCGCGGCGAGCGGAGGAATTTGCGGCGCGCCGGAACCTTGTCGAACAATCCTTCCACCCGAATCCGAGTTCCGGGCGGGAGCGCGGCCGGCCAGTCCCCCATCTTGACGCCATGATCGATCTCGATCCGCCAGCCGTCGGTACCGCGCGGCCGGCTCTCCATGGTCAGTCGCGAAACACTGGCGATCGAAGGCAAGGCCTCACCCCGGAAGCCGAAGCTGGTCACGGACTCTATCGCATCGTCGGGCAATTTGGAGGTTGCATGGCGCTCGAGCGCCAGCACCATTTCCGAAGGCACCATCCCCCAGCCGTCATCCGTTACTTCGAGCAGGTCCAGGCCGCCCGCCGACAGTCGAATCGCGATCGATTTGGCTCCGGCATCGAGCGAATTTTCGACGAGCTCCTTCAAGGCGCTGGCAGGCCGTTCGACCACCTCGCCCGCTGCGATGCGATTGATGAGTTCCGACGGCAGCCTTCTTATTGACATGTTAACCTTCGTAGCCCAATCCGAAGCGGCCTGCGAAGCACGTTATTCTGACTGAGATTAATGCTGCTTTCACAATGGTTTGTATAAGGAATCGTGAATCGGGGCGGCTGGATGCGGCCCTGCTTCTCCAAATGGCGAGAGACGGGTAGAGCATGTTCTGGAACCGCTGGTTCAAATGGATGTCGCATGACATGGCAATCGACTTGGGCACGGCCAATACGCTGGTCTATGTCCGTGGTCGCGGAATTGTCCTCAACGAACCATCGGTCGTCGCCATTGAGACCATCAACGGGGTCAAGAAGGTCAAGGCGGTCGGCGACGACGCCAAGCTCATGATGGGTAAGACGCCCGACCAGATCGAAGCCATCCGCCCGCTGCGTGACGGCGTCATCGCCGACATCGACGTCGCCGAGCAGATGATCAAACACTTTATTCACAAGGTGCATGGCGGCAAGATGCGCGCTTGGCGCTTCCCGGAGATCGTGATCTGCGTGCCGTCGGGCTCGACGTCGGTCGAGCGCCGCGCCATGCGCGACGCCGCCTCGAACGCCGGCGCGTCGGCAGTCTACTTGATTGAGGAGCCGATGGCCGCGGCGATCGGCGCCGACATGCCGGTGACCCAGCCGATCGGATCGATGGTCGTCGACATCGGTGGCGGCACGACCGAAGTCGCCGTCCTCTCGCTGCGCGGCCTGGCCTACACTACCTCGGTGCGCGTCGGTGGCGACAAGATGGACGAGGCGATCAGCTCTTACGTCCGTCGCAACCACAATTTGCTGATCGGCGAAGCCACTGCCGAGCGGATCAAGAAGGAAGTCGGAATCGCCAAGCCGCCGGTTGATGGCATCGGCACGACGGTCCACATCAAGGGCCGCGACCTCGTCAACGGCGTGCCGAAGGAGATTTCGATCAACCAGGGCCAAATCGCCGAAGCGCTGTCTGAACCCGTCGGAACCATCGTCGAAGGCGTCCGCATCGCGCTCGAAAACACGGCACCTGAACTCGCTGCCGACATCTGCGACCAGGGCATCGTTCTCACCGGCGGCGGCGCGCTGCTCCAGGGATTGGACGAGGTGCTGCGCGACGAAACCGGCCTGCCGGTCACTGTGGCCGAGGATCCGCTGACCTGCGTAGCACTCGGCACCGGTCGGGCGCTCGAGGAAGAGCAGTTCCGCGGCGTCCTCCAAACGGCGTAACCGCTAGCGATGGCGGCCTCGGCGGGACCGCGCCCGGGCTGGTCGAGGCGCGCGCAATATAGCCTTTTCTTCAGTTTTCTGGCGGTGATCGCTGGGCTCGTGGTAGGGCTCATCCTCCTAATCCTGTCCTTGATTGCGCCGCAAAGTTATGCCGCCGTCCGCGGTGCGGCGCTCGACGCGACGGCGCCGGTCAGCGGGGCATTTCGCGAAGTCACCACGACCGTCACTGGCCTCTTCAGCGGAGCTGGAAACTATTGGGACGCCGCAAACCAGAATGCCGAGCTGAAGCGCGATCGCGCGGCGCTGATGCGCCGAATGGTCGAGGCACGCGCAATCCTGGAAGAAAATCGGCAGTTGAAATCGGCGCTTCAGCTACGCGAGCGGACGCGTGATGCAGTTGCCGCGGGTCGCATTGTCGGCTCCTCGTTCGAAAGTTCGCGACGGTTCGCCATCATCTCGGTCGGCGCCAGCGATGGCGTCCAAGTGGGCATGCCCGTGCGCGCGGCTGAAGGGCTGATCGGCAGAATTATCGACGCCGGATCGGTCGCCAGCCGAGTCCTGCTCGTCACGGACCGGGCCAATATTGTGCCAGCGAGGATCCTCAGGGGTGGCCAGCCAGTCATTTCCACCGGCCGAGGCGACGGCACGATCGACGTGCGCCCCTTGGAAGTGGGCAGGAACCCGTTCAAGCCCGGAGACGTAATTGTAACGTCCGGCACCGGCGGACTCTATCCTCCGCTGGTCCCGATCGCCAAGGTCGTCCGCCTGGACGATGATGGGGCGATCGCCATCCCAATTGCCGATCCGGCCCGGGTCAGTTTTGCAATCGTCGAGTCGCCGTTTGAGCCCGAGGCGCTGATCGCCGCGGCATCCGGCGTCGAGGCCCCCTGATGGTCCGCTCGGCGCTTGGACCGCAGGGTGGCGCGCGCCTCAACAAGGGGCCGCGCGCCGGGGCCGACTATGTTCCCGCCGCCACCGTCGTTGCTGGTTCACTGCTTTCGCTGCTGCCGATCGTCTCGGCCACCGGATGGTGGCCGGACTTTGGGCTGCTAATGCTGCTCGGCTGGAGGCTTTTGCGCGCCGACGCGTGGCCAGCCTGGTGGGCTGCTCCCCTCGGTTTTCTCAATGACATCATCCTCGGCAACCCAATCGGCCTTTCTGTTGCAATGTGGGCGGCCATTACCATCGCAATGGACATTCTCGACCGGCGCACGATGTGGCGCGACTATTGGATCGAGTGGGCCATTGCGGTGGTTTTCATTGCCCTGTCGGAGATCGCCCATTGGCGGCTTGCCGGAGTGATGGGAGCGGAGGTGCCATTCAATAACGCCATAGGCCCGGCAATCCTGATTGGCGCGCTGTGCTTCCCGGTTGCCGCGTTTGTCGCCTACCGGCTCGATCGCTGGAGGCTGGGACGATGAAGCCATCGCGCTTCACGGCCGCCCACCAGTCGATGACCTTTTCGCGCCGGATGATGCTGGTCGGCGGGGCGCAGGCGGCATTTGGCGGGGTGCTTTTGGCGCGCCTGGGCTATTTATCAATCGCCCAAAGCGAGCATTACCAGCTCCTGAGCGAAAGCAACCGGGTCCAGCTGATCATCGTCCCGCCGCGCCGGGGATGGATCGTCGATCGGGCCGGCAAGCCGATCGCCATCAACCGCTCCGACTTTCGCGTGGACATCATTCCGGAACAGGTCCGCTATCCGACCCAAACGCTTCGCGCCCTGGCGGAAACCCTCAAGCTGACTCCCGACGACGTCGACCGCATCATCAAGGAGTTCAAGGCGTCGCGCGGTTACCAGCCGGTGCAGATCGCCGAGAATGTGCCTTACGACCAATATGCCGCAATTACGGTTCGGCTGCCCGAGATGCCCGGCGTCCAGCCGATGCGCGGCTTTTCACGCTATTATCCGACCGGGCCCGCGGTTGGACATCTGGTCGGTTATGTCGGAGCGGCCAACGCCAAGGAGCATGAGGCCGAGGGCAAGAACCCGCTGTTGGTCACGCCCGGCTTTAAGATCGGCAAGGAAGGTATTGAAAAGACGCTTGAAAAGAACCTCCGCGGCCAACCAGGCGGCCAACGGGTCGAACTGACCGCACGCGGCAAATTGGTGCGGGAGCTGGAGCCCAAGCCTGACCGATCCGGCGGAACCATCCAGCTGGCGATCGACGCCGGGCTGCAGGAATATGCGGCCAGGCGGCTGGGCGAGGAATCCGGCAGCTGCACTATCATCGACTGTCTAACCGGAGACGTGCTGTGCATGGCGTCCATGCCGGCCTATGATCCGAACAGCTTTTCCGACGGCATCGGCCAGACTGAATGGAGGATGCTTTCGGAAGATCCGCGAAAGCCTCTGACCAACAAGATCCTGTCCTCGCTCTATCCGCCGGGTTCGACCATCAAGCCGATGAATGCGCTCGCCTTGCAAGCCGCAGGGGTCGACCCCGACGAGACCATCCATTGTCCCGGGGGCTACAGGCTGGGCAATCGATTCTTCCGCTGCCTCGGCCGGCACGGCTCGGTCAACATGCGGCGGGCCATCGCCAAAAGCTGCAACACCTATTTCTACGCGATGGGCCATCGGGTCGGTTACGATCGGATCGCCGAAATGGCCAAGCGGATGGGGCTTGGCCAGAAATTCGACATGCCGGTGGTCAGCCAGAGCTTCGGGACCGTGCCCGACAGTGCGTGGAAGGCACGGAAGTACAAGGAAAATCGCCGGATCGTTGAACGACCTGATTGGACCGCGTCGGACACGCTGAATGCGTCGATCGGCCAGGGCTTCCTGATCCTCAACCCGCTTCAGCTGGCGGTGATGGCGGCTCGGATCGCCTCCGGCCGCGATGTCCAGCCGCAGCTGATCGGGGTCCACAAGCAACCGGCGCCACTGCTCGGCCTCCCGCCCGAACATCTCGATGCGGTCCGCGGCGGCATGTGGGAGGTTGTAAACGGCGACGGTACCGCGGGCGCCAGCCGCCTCCAGGTGCCGGGGGTCGAGATGTGCGGCAAGACCGGCACTGCACAGGTCCGCAAGATCGTCGGCAGCCAACGCGGCCAGTCGGGCGACTGGAAATACCGCGACCATGGCTTGTTCGTCTTCTTCGCACCGTTCGACAAGCCACGATACGCCGGATCAGTCGTGATCGAGCATGGTCTTGGCGGGGCGCGTGCCGCCGCCCCGGTGGCCAAGGATTGCCTGACCTATTTGTTCGACCAGCCACAAGCGATGAAGCGGCTGGCCGAGCTGGAGACGCAGTGGGGCGGGACGCTGCTCGAGCGCACGGCCCGGCGCCAAGCGCAGTTCGACGTCATTTCGAAGGCGAATCTCAGCGCATGATGATTTCCTCCGCGATCATCCCGCAGCCCCTCGCCCGCCTGCCATGGCGGCTGATCTGGCTGGTCGCGCTGATTTGCACGATCGGCATCATCACCCTGTTTTCGGCCGCGGGGGGAAGCTGGTCGCCTTACGCATTGAAGCAAGGGTTGATCATCATCGCCTTCTTCGCACTGGCGATCATGATCAGTTACATCCCCGAACGGTTCATCAAGTCGGTGACCTTCCCAACCTATGTCGCCATCCTGGTCATGCTGGTATTGGTTGAGATGATCGGCTTCGTCGGCAAGGGCGCGCAGCGGTGGATCGATCTCGGCTTCATCCGTCTGCAGCCTTCGGAGTTCATGAAGCCTGCGGTAGTGCTGGTTCTCGCCCGGTTCTACGATCTGCTGCCCGCATCCGACGTGCGCCGCTGGCGGGGGCTGTGGCCGGCGGCGATGCTTGTACTTGTTCCCTGGGCACTGATACTGGTCCAGCCGGACCTCGGTACCGCGACCATGGTTCTGGTCGGAGGAGTCACGGTGATGTTCGTCGCCGGGCTGCCGATGTGGTATTTTCTATCCGCGGCGGGCGCGCTCGCGGCCGCCCTGCCGGTCGTCTACACCATGATGCACGAATATCAGCGCAAGCGGGTGCTGATCTTCATGGATCCCGAAGCCGACCCGCTTGGCGCCGGCTACCACATCACCCAGTCGAAAATCGCAATCGGCTCGGGGGGCATCTGGGGCAAGGGCTATTTGAACGGCAGCCAGAGCCATCTCGATTATCTGCCCGAAGGCCATACCGACTTCGTCTTCGCTACTTTTGTCGAGGAATGGGGACTGATCGGCGGTGTGATGTTGATCGTCGCCTTTGCCATGGTGGTTCGGTGGGGAATGAGCGTCAGCAGGAGAGCAAAGACGCGCTTCGCCCAGTTGGCGGCCGCCGGCCTGTCGATGACCATCTTCTTCTATTTCACCGTCAACTTGATGATGGTGATGGGGCTCGCGCCGGTGGTCGGCATCCCCTTGCCCCTCGTCAGCTTTGGCGGCTCGGCGGTGATGACGGTGATGATCTGCCTCGGACTGCTGATGGGAATCGAGCGGCAGTCGCGAAGCCGCTCAAGGCTCGGCTGAGTTTCCCGTCAAAGGCGGTTGCAAGGTTGTGGCAAGGCTGTTAGAGGCCCGCCCGCGCCCCTGCCGGAAGGCGGGTCGGCGCGTTTGCCTCAGGCATGGACGCATAGCTCAGTTGGTAGAGCAGCTGACTCTTAATCAGCGGGTCCTAGGTTCGAGCCCTAGTGCGTCCACCACTTTTCTCTCTGATAATAAAGATAAAAGAGCTGATTGCTGTCAGCGACGCAGACCGGCGAAGGGTTGTGGGTAACGAACTGGGTAACACACCTGGTTGATTCAGTCCGATCTTGGCCGGAAGCGCTCGTCCGCTTTCAAGCCCCGTTAAGCCAAGGCTGACGTTTGTTGCGCCTGCCTGCCTGATACACGCCTTGCGCGTGGTGCGCTGACGGCACATTGATGTGGATCATTGGCATCGCATTGCCGCTCACTAGGCGAGGGTGGAGGAGGACTGCTCTTGAAGATCAGGTTTTATGGTCAGTTGGGCGAGAAGCTGGGCGGGGAAATCGACGTCTTCCTGCCTTCGGGAACAGCCACGATCGTCGAGCTGCGCAAAATGCTTGCCGATAAGTACCCCGATGCCGCCGCCGACCTCCTAAAAAAATCGCGTGCCTGCATTGCCGATGTGATCGTCGGCGAGGACCGGGCGTTGGCCGACGCCCAAATGGTGGAATTCTTGCCGCCTCTGTCTGGAGGCTGAGTTGCGCTGCACGACCCGCCTGGCCGCCAATCGCCTCGATCCAGGCGCGGAATTCGCGGCGTTCGAATCGAGCCTTGAGGATGAAGGTGCCATCGTCACCTTTGTCGGCGTGGCGCGGTCGAAATCCGCTAGCGGTGGCCAGGTCTCCAACCTCTTCCTCGACCATCATCCCCGAATGACCGAAGCATCATTGACGGAGATAGCCGACGACGCCGGCAGACGGTTCGATATTTCGGCGATCCGCGTTGTACATCGCTGCGGCGACATAGTGCCGGGCGAGGCGATCGTATTCGTGGCCACGGCGGCGTTACATCGGCGCGCGGCGTTCGAGGCCGCCGAATATGCGATGGACCGGTTGAAGACCGACGCCGTGTTCTGGAAGCGCGAGGATGCGGTTGACGGCTCTCGCTGGATTGAGCCAACCAGCGTTGATCAGGCCGATCGGGCGCGCTGGAGCGAATAAATGGCGGGAATCGACGAAAGTCTGACCTTTCACCCCCTCCGGATCTCAGTGCTGACGGTGTCGGACACGCGGACCGAGGAAACCGACACGTCGGGGGCACTGCTGGCCAGCCGGCTGCAGGCGGCGGGGCATGAACTGGCGGGCAAGGCGATCGTGCCCGACGAGATCGAGGCGATCCGCGCGCAGGTCCGGAGCTGGGCGGGCGATGAGGGCGTCGACCTGATCATCTCGACCGGCGGCACCGGTTTCACCCCGCGCGACGTGACGCCGGAGGCGGTCAGGCCGCTGCTCCGCCGCGAGATGGACGGTTTCTCCGTAGTGTTCCACCAGGCCAGCCAGGGCACGGTCGGCGTGTCGACGCTGCAGTCTCGCGCGCTGGCGGGACAAATCGACGACAGCTTCATTTTCTGCTTACCGGGCTCGACCGGCGCCTGTCGCGACGGCTGGGACCTGGTGCTCGCGCTGGAACTCGACAGCCGGTACCGGCCATGTTCGCTGGCGGGGCAGATCCCACGCCTCAGAAATCTGTGCGCATGAGCCGCCTGACTCATCTCGACGAGACCGGACACCCGCGAATGGTCGACGTCAGCGCCAAGGACGCGGCTCCCCGCACCGCTCGGGCCGAGGGGGCGTTGCACTGCGCGGCGGCGACGCTCGACCTGGTGCGGGCGGGCAAGACGCCCAAGGGCTCGGTAGTACAAACGGCCGAGCTGGCGGGCGTCATGGCCGCCAAGAAAACCGCTGAACTGGTACCGCTGTGCCATCCGTTGGCCCTGACCAAGGTCGAAGTGACGATCGAGTTCGACGAAAGCTTGCCCGGTTTCCAGGTAGCCGCCGAGGTGCGCACCGTCGCACAGACCGGGGTCGAGATGGAGGCGCTGACCGCGGTGTCGGTCGCCTGCCTGACCTTGTTCGACATGTTGAAGGCGGTCGACCGAACGATGGTGATCGACGGCATCCGCGTCATCGAAAAATCGGGCGGACGGTCGGGAAGCTGGACGGCGGCATGATCAGCTTCGATCAAGCCGCGACGATCGTTGGAGATATCGCAAAGCCGCTCGGCAGCGAACGCGTGTCGATAGGCGAAGCCCATCGCCGGGTGCTGGCGGAGCCGGTTGTCGCCCGCGTCGACTCCCCGCCGTCGGACGTTTCCGCGATGGACGGCTATGCCGCCCGGGAAGAGGACTTCTTTTCTTTGCCCGCTCGGCTTCACGTCATCGGCGAATCCTTTGCCGGCTCGGGATTCCCGGGCGGCGTTTCGCCTGGTACCTGCGTCCGGATTTTTACCGGCGCTCCGGTTCCCGAGGGTGCCGATCGGGTCGTCATCCAGGAAGTGGTGCGGCGCGAAGATGACATCGCCGTCATCGACGGCCATCCCGGCGCGGCGAAGCACGTCCGCGGCCTTGGGTCAGACTTTCGGAAGGGCGCCGTATTGGTCGATACCGGGACGCGCCTCGGCTACCGACAGATGGTCGCCGCTGCGGGCGCCGACCTAGCAGAGGTCAAGGTGTGGCGCCGCCCGAATTTGCTAGTCCTGGGCACTGGCGATGAGCTAGCGGCGCCGGGAAGCGCGGGGAAAATGGCCGGCGCCATTCCAGAAAGCGTGTCCTTCGGTGTGGCCGCGCTGGCCGAGGAATGGGGCGGCTCGGTCCAAGATCGGCTGCGCCTTCCCGATGATCTCACAGCAATGGAACAGGCCGCGGCGCATGCCCTCGACCAGGCCGACCTGGTGGTGGTGACCGGCGGCGCGTCGGTCGGCGAGAAGGATTTCGCCAAGGCGATGTTCGAACGCCAGGGGCTTGAACTGCTATTTTCCAAGGTGGCAATCAAGCCGGGCAAGCCTGTCTGGCTCGGCCGGGCCAAGGGCAAGTTGGTGATGGGCCTGCCGGGAAATCCGACGTCGGCATTGGTCACGGCAAGGCTGCTGCTGGCGCCATTGGTTGCCGGCCTGTCGGGGCTCGACCCCCATTCAGCCCTGCGCTGGCGAAAGGCCGCCCTGCTCGCGCCGCTGCCGGAGTGCGGCGACCGCGAGACCTTCGTGCGGGCTCGGGAGTTCCCCGATGGCGTTGAGCCGGTCTCGAGCCAGGATTCAAGCGCCCAGAAAATGCTGGTCGACGCCGACCTGCTGCTGCGGCGCCGGGCTGGCGCCATGCCGGCGGTGGCCGGCGACACGATCGCCGCGCTCGATTTCTAGGCGCCGAGCAGCGCTTCGGCCGCCGCCAGATCGGCAGGGCTGTTGACGTTGAAAAAGGAGTCCCATGGGTCTGCCGGCCATTCGACCTCGGCAAAGCCGAGCTGTTCGGCGAAGCCCCGGAGCGACCTGCGGCCCGATGCGCAGTAACGCGGAAATTCGTAAATCGCCGCATTGCGCCACAGGGAGCATACCGGATGCAGTTCGCCGGCGCTTGCGGCCACCGCCGCATCATGCTCGCCGGCCTCATCCTGCAGCCTCGTGGCAAGGTCCCCCGGCAAGAATGGCATGTCGCAAGGGATTGTCAGAAGCGCATCGGCACCCAGACGGCAGGCCCATTCAAGGGCGGCGGCAAGCCCCGCGAGCGGCCCTTCCATTCCCCCGGCATCGGCGATCCACGGCAAGTCATGTTCGCCAAGTTGTTCCCTCGAACGGATCACGACAACGACCTGGTTCGACCAGCTC
>Ga0307410_10000899_pt1 | contig 12700 bp, 11 predicted proteins | sample 322Ometagenome_3_FD_203707 | JGI IMG/M metagenome (GOLD analysis project Ga0307410, IMG submission 203707) | Maize rhizosphere microbial communities from greenhouse at UC Davis, California, United States - 322HYB-O-3 | ecosystem: Host-associated > Plants > Roots > Rhizosphere > Soil | place...
GTCATCAACGGCCCCAGTTCGCGCAGGGTGATCCGACCGACGAGGTTGATTGTGTAAACCTCGGCGCCGAACTGCCGCAGTTGCACGGCTCCCTGCTGACCGATGACGATACCGATCAGAAAGCTCATCAGGCCGATGATGCCCAGCGCTCGCACCCCGACGAGGTCGAAACGCTGGATGACCGCGTTGAGGCGGAAGCGCTTGGGCCAGCGAATGATGCTGGCAAAGGCGATCAGCACCGATCCCAGGAAACCGACCAGGCCGATCATCGTGCGTCCCGCCTCGGATACCCATTCGCCGAGTTCGGACAGGATTCGAAGCGCTCCCGGGGGCTCTTCCGGCCTGACCTGCGCGGGGGCATCGGCCTCGGCCACCTGGGTCAGCAGGCCCTGGACTTCCTTGCTGGCGCCGACGACCTTGGCGCCGCGATCGCGCACGGTGCGGTAAATGATCCAGGCGCCGACCGTGTCCATCTTCTCGACGCCGCTGAGGTCCAGAGTCAGCGGATCGGGCAGCGCATCGATCTCGCGCTGCGTGGACGCGGCGCGAGCGATGGTGATCGACCCAACGCAGCGGTAGGTGTGCGTTGCTTGTCCATCGGAAGCTGAGGTCGACTGAGCCGGCATTGTGGCGGAACCTGCGCGAAATCGCGGAAAGCGGCAAGTCCGGGCGCGTTTGCCACTTTGTTGCCGCGGTTGATGCCGTATAGCCCGCCAACGATGTCGAGCTCGTTGACGGCCAAGCCGCTGTTCGTGACGGTCGGGGATAATCCCGCCCGGACCTTCGGCATGAGCGCCGCGGACAGGGCAAATGCGCTCGCGATCAAGGCGAAGCTGGAGCCCTCGATCCAAGCGGCCAACGGGCGCTCCACCGTCTATGCCGACCTGGGCTGGGCGTGGGATCCGGAATGGCTTGTCGCGCTGTCCAAGACCCCCGGGCTGGTCCTGACGAAGGATGGACGCCCAGTTCTGGCCCATGTTCCGGCCGACGGCGATCCGGCGCCCGTTCTGGCTGCCATGCTTTCAGAAGGCCGCTACGAAGGCGGAGCGTTGGAGAAGATCGACGCGGACACCGCGGATTTCAGCTATCGCAAGCTGCGCAAGCGCGACCGGCCGTTCGTTTTGCCGCTCGACCCGGCCAACGCGGAACCGGTGGAACGCGCGGCCTATGACGCCAGCTACAAGGGCGTCACCGATATTTTGACGCTCTATTTGTGGCGGCGGGCAGCCTTCCATCTGACTCGCTGGGCGGCTCAGGCCGGCATGACCCCCAACATGGTGACGGGGATCGGCGCCTTGCTGTGCGTCGCCGCTTTCTTCCTGTTTCTCAATGGATGGTACTGGACGGGCATCTTCGCCGGTTTTGGGTTCATGGTGCTCGACACGGTCGACGGCAAGCTCGCTCGCTGCACCGGCCAGTCGTCGAAGTGGGGCAATATCTTCGACCACGGCGTCGACCTGGTCCACCCGCCGTTCTGGTGGTGGGCATGGGCCGAGGGGCTGGCAGCCTACGGCCGCCCGTTGGAGCGCGTCTACGAGCTGCTGATCGTAGGGGCGATCATCTTCGGCTATATCGCGCAGCGTATCATCGAGGGCATTTTCATGCGCCGCTTCGGGATGCACATCCACGTCTGGGGCCGCATTGACAGCCAGTTCCGGCTGATCACCGCGCGCCGCAATCCCAACATGGTGATTCTCGTCCTATGCCTGGCCCTCGGGCGTCCCGACCTCGGGATCGAGCTGGTCGCCCTGTGGACGCTGCTTTCGCTGATCTTCCATGCGGTGCGCCTCACTCAGGCCAATGCCCGGCGCGACCGGGGGCTCCCGGTGGTCAGCTGGCTGGGATGAGCTGGACTGCGATTGTTCTCGCTGGATCGAGGCCTGGTACCGACCCATTTGCCGAACGATATGGCGTCGATCTCAAGGCGCTGATCCCGGTCGGAGGGGTGCCGATGGTGACGCGACCCGTCACCGCGCTGCTGCAAGCGGCAGGCATCGGGCGAGTGATCGTGCTGGCTCAGCAGCCCAATCGGATCGAATCGGTTCTGCCCGACGACGAGCGGCTATCGGTCGCATCCTCCGCCGGAACGATAGCCGCCACCCTCGAATCGATTCTGGCGGATTCGTCGACGCAATATCCATTGCTGATCACGACCGCGGACCACGCATTGCTCGATCCGGCGATGATCGCCGATTTCTGCGGCAAGGCCGAAGGGGCGGATGTCGCTGTCGGGCTGGTCGAAAGGCGATCCCTGACGGCTCGATTGCCGGCAACGCAGCGCACCTGGCTGAAATTTCGCGGCGGCGCCTACTCGGGCGCAAACTTGTATGCCTTTGGAAGCGATCGGGCGGCCAAGGCGGTAAGTCTGTGGAGATCGGTCGAACAGGATCGGAAAAAGGGTTGGCGAATGATCGCGGCGCTGGGACCGACGGCGCTACTCGGCGCGGCGCTCAGAATTCGGTCGCTCGAGCAAATCTTGGCAGCGCTCAGCAAGCGGACCGGTATCAGCATTCGCAAGGTCGAGCTCAGCAATCCGTTGGCCGCAGTCGATGTCGACAAAGATGTCGATCATGCGTTGGTCACGGCGATCCTCGAGGGACGCGCATGACAATCGACTTCGCCATCTATGACATGGACCGTACCGTCACGAGGCGGGCAACTTATACGCCTTTCCTGATCCACTGCGCGGTCAGGCGGGCGCCGTGGCGGTTGATACTACTTCCGCTCGTCCTCGCCTCGATGCTCGCCTATGTCCTGAAATTGATCGATCGCGGCCGGCTCAAAGAAATAAACCATCGCCTGCTGCTCGGCCAAAAGCGGCACCCGCATGAGCTAAAGCCGCTGGTCGACAGCTTCGCCGACAAGGTCGTCGCAGGTAATGTTCGGTCAGGAGCGCGTCGGGCCATTGCCCGCGATAAGGCCGAGGGTCGTCGCGTGGTGATGGCGACTGCCAGCTACCGCTTTTATGCCCGCGAGATCGCCGACAAGCTGGGGTTCGACGATTGCATCGGCACCAACTCGATCCTCGGACTCGACGAGCGGGTCCATGCCAAGATCGACGGCCAGAACTGCTACGGCCCGGCCAAGCTCACCATGATCGAGGAATGGCTCGCCGCCAGCGGATTGGAACGCGGGCACGTCCGCTTCTATTCGGACCACGCCAGCGACAAGCCGGCGTTCGAGTGGGCTGACGAGCCGGTGGCGGTCAACCCGCATGACCGGCTCAAGCGGCTCGCCGACGAGCGCGGCTGGCGGCAGGAGGACTGGGGCTAGACGCCGCGCAGCGCGTTGTCGAAGTCGGCGATCAGGTCTTCGGCTTTCTCGACGCCGATCGAAATCCGGACCAAATTGTCGGTGATGCCGAGCGCGGCCTTGCGCTCGTCCGGCACCGACAGGTGAGTCATCGCCGCCGGAGCAGACGCCAGCGTCTCGGTCCCGCCCAAGCTCACGGCCAGATTGGCGATCGTCAGCCCGTTCAAAAAGGCGAAGGCCTCGCGCTCGCCACCCTTCAAATAGAGCGAGAAGGTCGAGCCGGCGCCGGAGCAGTGGCGCCGGTAGATGTCGGCCTGACGCGAGCCCGGTTCCAAGAAGCCGAGATAGCCGACCGTTTCTACCTTTGGGTGATCCCGGAGAAAGGCGCAGATCTTCTCGGCGCTTTCGCCGGCCCGGGTCATCCGAAGCTCAAGCGTTTCGAGGCTGCGGAGTAGCATCCAAGCGGTGTTGGGGTCGCAGATACCGCCCATCACGTTGCGCATCAGCCGGACCTTGTCGAGCAGAGCCTCCTTGCCGACTAGCCCGCCGGCGACCAGGTCGCTGTGGCCGCCCGCATATTTGGTCAGGCTATAGACGCTGATGTCGGCGCCCTGATTGAGCGGTTTGGCCCACAACGGCCCGAGGAAAGTATTGTCGATGGCGATCGGCGGAAGCTCGGCTTCATCACCGAACGCGGCCGAGCGAGCGGCCGCGACCGCCTCGACATCGACCAGCGCGTTGGTCGGGTTGGCCGGGCTTTCCAGGTAGATCATCGCCACCCGGCCGCCGTCGGTCGTCATGCCCTTGGCCTTGGCCATGACATCGTCCAGCTCCTCGCGCGTCGCACCTGCCGGGAAGTCGATATAGTGGACCCCGAACTGGGGCAGGATCTTGTTGATGATGGACTCGGTCGCGGCATAGAGCGGGCCGGAATGCACGACCACATCGCCCGGCCGGACCAGGGCCAGCAACATCGTGGCGATGGCGGTCATGCCGCTGGAGAAGGTCAGCGAGGCCTCGGCGTCCTCCCAGATCTTCAGCCGGTCCTCGAGAATCTCCTGATTGGGCCCATTGAACCGCGAATAGACTAGTCCTTCGGCCTTGCCGCCGGAGCCGTGCTTGTTGGTGATCCCTTCGAAGAAACGCTTACCCTCCTCGGCCTTGTCGAACACGAATGTCGAGGTGAGGAAGATCGGCGGCTTGAGCGACCCTTCGCTCAGCGCCGGATCGAAGCCGTAGCCCATCATCAGCGTCGAAGGATCCAGCTTGTGGTTACCGATATGGGTTACTTTTTCCTTCGGGCGTCGGCTCTCGGTCACTGAATTTTCTCCTTGGCGCGCGCCTTAGCCGGTGGCGCCGAGCGGCGCTAGCGGGCGAGCCCAATCAAACTGAGCTGCCGTCCATAAGCTGGTTCATTGCGGTGCGTCGCGCGGCGGTAGCTGTAGTAGCGATTCTCCAGCGCATAGGTATCGAGGCCCGTAGCCTCGATCCTGCGAACACCCGCCGCCGCCAGACGCGCAACGACATAGGCTTCCAGGTCAAAGTGCGGGCTGCCCCTCGGTCCCTCGCTAAAGTAGCGCTCGTTGTCGTGATCGTCCGTCAAGATGCGCTCGGCGAAGTCGTGGTCGACCTCATAGCTGGCCTTGGCGATGCACGGCCCGACGGCGGCCGCGATCCGATCCACCTTGGCGCCGAGCGATATCATCGCCGCGATCGCCTGGTCGGTAACTCCGGCGGTGGCCCCTCGCCACCCGGCGTGAGCGGCGCCGACAACCCCCGCTTCGAGATCGGCCAGCAGGACCGGCGCGCAGTCGGCGGTGACCACGCCCAGCAACAAGCCAGGCCGGTCGGTGACCAGCGCGTCGGCCTGCGGCCGCTCGGAATGGGGTACGGCCGCGGTGACGATAAGGGCGGTCGGCGAATGGACTTGGTGGACGCTGGCCAGCGGCGCGCCCTCGATGATTGCATCGGCTGCGAGGCGGCGGTTGGTTTCGACGGCGTGCGGATCGTCGCCGCTGCCAAGTCCGCAATTGAGCCCCGCCACGGCGCCTTGGGATACGCCCCCCTGGCGGCCGAAAAATCCGTGCGGGACTTCGAGCAGTCCCGAACGGACAATATCGAGGTTCACAGTTTGAGCCTCATGACGATGTCCTCGTCGGCATGATTGCCGACCATGAAGGCATAAGTACCCTCGGGTTCGAAGCCATATTTCTCGTAGAACCGGCGGGCGCGGTGATTTTCGGTGAACACCGACAGATAGAGATAGTCGGCGCGCTTGTCGCGCGCCCGGTCGATGACCCAGTGGAGCAGATCGTCGGCGATCCCCTTCCCCTTCATTTCTTCCACGACATAGATTTGGCGAAGTTCGGCCGCCTCGCCGCGCGGTTCGAACGGCAAGTGCGGCGGCCCAAGCTTGGCATAACCGACCAGGGCGCCGTCGAGCTCGGCGACCCGAACCTCGAACGCCGGGTCATTGAGTTCCTTGTCCCAATTTTCCGGAGAGTGATTGCGCAGGAAGATCTCGAGGTCGTCGGGCTGGTAGAGGTGCCCGAAGGTGTCGGTGAAGGTGCGGGCGCCAAGCTCGGCCAGTGTCTCGGCGTCGGCAGCGGTGGCGAGGCGGTAATTGACCGTCATGCCTTGAGCCCCGCGACGTCCGGCCAGTCCCCGCCCGTCAACGCGATCACCTTGAAAAGACGCCCCATCTCACCCTCGTCACACAGCCGCCGCCGGGCGGCAGATATGCTTTCCGTATCCGCTGGATTCTTCGCCGCCAAGGCCATTGCGCGGGCGCCGATGCCGAGTGTTTCCAACCAGGTCCCCTGGCTGACGACGCGGCTGGCCCTGGCGCCACCGTTGCGCGCCGCTTCGGCAAGCGCATTGAAGTCGACATGGGCGGTCAGGTCCTGTTCGCCGGGGTGATCGAGCACATAGGAAAAGCGATGGCCGCGAACCGCCTGCAGCGTGTCCCCCCGTTCGCCGCCGGAATAGCCATAGTCGACGAGTATGGCTGCGCCGCCGCTCGCCGCCAGCTTCCTCGCCAACGCTTCGACCAGTCCATCCCGCGCGGGCGAACGCTCGCTGATCGGTCCATCGCGGTCGAAAGCCAGGCCACCCGCGGCGAGCATGACATGGCGTTCCCTGCCATCCACGAACTGCTGGACCGGCAGTGCGTCGAGAAACTCGTTGGCTACCAGCAACAGCGCCACGGCAGGTAAAGTGGCAATATCGTCATGAAAAATTGCCTCGGGCAGAAGCTTGGCCTGTTGCTCCCTCAGCGCCGGGCTGGTCTCGACCAGATGAACCTCGCCGTCGAATCCCGCTCTCCGCATGACTCGCAGCGCGTCATTGGCCAGCGTGCCTCGACCCGGGCCCAGTTCGGCATAAATGGCTTCGGCGGGGCTTCCGGCCCGAGTCCAGACGTCGGCCAGCGCGGCGCCGACCATCTCTCCGAACATCTGATGGATTTCGGGCGCCGTGGTGAAATCGCCGGCGGCTCCCAACGGGTCACGGGTCGCGTAATAATAGTCGTTGCAGGCCTCCATATAGGCCTCGACACTGAGCGGTCCTTCGCCCCGGATGCGCTCCGCGAGGGCGCGTCCGAGCGGCGTCATGCGACGCTTGCGGACCCCGCGACCGGCTCAACCCGCTCGCGGCGCTTCCGGGCGGTGAGCATCAGATAGAGGCCGCCGAGGATCATCGGGACTGTCAGCCATTGGCCCATGTGCAGTCCCGTTGATTCGATGAATGTGCCGCGGAACTGGGAGTCGGGCTGACGGACGAATTCCACCATGAACCGGAAAATGCCGTAGAAAAAGATGAAGGCGCCGACCAGCTTGCCGGGCTCGTATCGCGCCTGGCTGCGCCAGAACATGAACCAGAGAATGGCGAACAGCAGAATTCCTTCCAGCCCGGCCTCGTAAAGCTGGCTTGGATGCCGCGGGGGACCCAGGGTCGGCCCATACACAGTCGCCTCTTCAAAGCGGATTGCCCAAAGCACATTGGTTTCCGCGCCCCACAGCTCCTGATTCACGAAATTGGCGAGGCGCCCGAAGAACAGTCCGAAGGGAACGCAACAGGCGACGTAGTCATGGACGCGAAGCCAGTTCAGCCCTTCCTTGCGCGCCAGGTAGAGGATGCCGAGCGACGTGCCGATGACCCCGCCGTGGAAGCTCATCCCGCCGTCCCACAGCTTCAGAATGTCGATCGGATGATCGAGATAATAGGGCAGGTTGTAGAACAGCACATAACCGAGCCGCCCGCCGAGGATGATTCCGAGCGCAGCATAGAAGACCAGGTCGTCGGCGTGACGGCGGGCCATCGGCGCACCCGGCTGCTTGAGCAGTTTCAACAGGTACCAATAGCCGATGAAGATGCCGGCCAGATAAGCCAGGCTGTACCAGCGGAGCTGGAAGAATCCGAGGTCGAGTGCAATCGGGTCGAGCCCCAGATTCGGGAATTCAATCGCATTGGAACTGGCGATTGCCGCGGCAATGAAACTCATCCTGTGCTCCCGGGGCTTCCCCTCATCGTTGCCGCCTCATAGGGTGGAGGCAAGGAAACTCCAAGGAGGGACGGATGGCGCTGAGCGAGCTCGACCGGAAATATGACGCGGTCATGGCCGCGGTCACCGGCCCGGGCGGACGGGTCATCCTCGCCCAGGACGATGAAGGGCGGACGATCGTCACCAATTTCCCGCCGACCTTGCCCTTGTTTTTCAAGACGTTCTGCGGACTCTACGCCGACGTCGAGGCCGTTGTCGCCGGCGAGGAACGGCTGACCTTCTCCCAGCTCGATCAAATCTCCGACCGACTGGCGCGCGGGCTGGTGGCACGCGGGATCAGCAAGGGCGACCGGGTCGGGATCGCGATGCGCAACTGTCCGGCCTGGATCGTCGCCTATATGGCGATTGCCAAGGCCGGTGCGGTGGCGACCTTGCTCAACGGCTGGTGGCAGCCAGACGAGCTTGAGCATGCGCTGCATTTGACGTCACCCAAGCTCATTCTGGCCGACGGCCCGCGGGCATCACGCATCGCTACAACCTGTGCTACCTGCAGTGTCGAAGCCATCGCCATCGAACGGCATTGCGAGGAGGCCTTCGCCGGTTTCCTGGCAGCCGGGACGGAAGACATCCAACTGCCGGATGTCGAACCGGAAGATGATGCGACGATCCTTTTCACGTCCGGGTCGACCGGCGAGGCGAAGGGCGCACTGTCGACCCATCGCGCGGTAACCACCGGGGTCTATACTTATGCCACTTCCCTGATGGTGCTGCGCGGAATTCTGGAATCGGAAGGCCGTCCGCCTGCCAACCCGCTCAAGACCCTGGTCGTCGTCCCGCTGTTCCACGTCACTGGGGAAGTGCCGGTGATGCTCAACAGCTTCGTCATCTGCCGGGGCATGGTCCTGGTGCCCAAGTGGGATGCCGCTGACGCGCTGCGCCTGATCGAAAAGGAGAAAATCACCTATTTCGTCGGCGTGCCCACCATGAGTCTCGAACTGATGAACCACCCCGACCGGGACAATTATGACCTGTCGACCTTGACCGACATCGCCGCCGGCGGCGCGCCACGGCCAGTCGCCCATGTCGAGCGGCTGCGCAACAGCTTCCCCGCTGCAAAGCCGGCCCTCGGCTACGGCTTGACCGAAACCAATGCAGTCGGTTGCGGAAATTTCTGGGACAATTATGCGGCCAAGCCGGCCTCGACGGGCCGAGCCCATGCGCCGTTCGTCGAACTGGCGATCCTTGGCGAGGGCGACCGCCACCTGCCGGCAGGCGAGCGCGGCGAAATCGCCATCCGCTCGGCCGCCAACATCAAATGCTATTGGGAGAATCCGGAAGCGACCGCCGCGGCATTCACCGCCGACGGTTACCTTCGGACCGGCGACATCGGCTATCTCGACGAGGACGGCTATCTGTTCATCGTCGATCGCAAGAAGGACATCATCATCCGCGGCGGCGAGAATATTTCGGCGGCCGAGGTCGAGGCCGCCCTTTATGGTTGCGAGGGCATTGCGGAGGTGGCTGTGTTCGGAGTGCCCGACGAGCGCCTCGGCGAAGTGCCCGTCGCCGTCCTCCACCGGCGTGAGGGAAGCAGCATCGGTGAGGAGGACCTGCGTGCCTTTCTCGACGGCAGGCTGGCCAGGTTCAAGATTCCCGCCCGAATGATTTTCTCCGAAATGCCGCTACCTCGGCTCGGCACCGGCAAGATCGACCGGGTCCTGCTCAAGCAGCAGCACGCAGCCTAGCCGATGAATCTGCCTGGCGTATCCCGCCGGACTTTGCTGATCGGCGGCGGCACCGGCGTCGGACTGATCGTCGCGTTCCTGGCCTGGCCGAGGCGGCAAGGAAGCCCGCTGATGGCCGCACCCGAAGAGCGCGTCTTCGGACAGTTTCTGCGGATTGCGACAAATGGGCGAGTGACGCTGGCCACGCCTCAGGTAGAGACCGGGCAGGGCATCTGGACCGGCCTGGCACAGATTGCCGGCGACGAGCTTGGTGCCGCCTGGGACATGGTGGCGGTCGAACCCGCCCCCCATGGTCGGGCGTACGCCAACCAGCTGATTGCTCATGATTATGGCGTCACGACGCGGATTACCGCCGGCTCTTCCTCGATTCGGGCATTCGAGCAGCCGTTGCGGGAAGCCGCCGCGGTGGCGCGGGCGATGCTGTGCCAGGCGGCCGCGGACCGGTGGGGTGTCAGTGCGGCGGAATGTGACACCGAGGGCGGCTTCGTGGTTCATGAAGGAAAACGGCTGGGCTTTGGCGAGCTCGCGGCCGCGGCAGCAGCACTCAAACCGCCGGACGCAGCACACCCGCGGCCGGCCGGATCGAGGAAGTTGGTCGGCGAGCCGCTGCCCCGGACGGATCTGCCGGCGAAGTCGGACGGCAGCTTGCGATTCGCATCCGACGTCCGGCTTCCGCGGATGATATTCGCTTCGGTGCGGATAGCTCCGCCGCTTGGGCGGCTGACCGGATTTTCACGGGAGGCCGCGAAACGGCAGCAGGGCCTGATTGACCTTGTCGTTCGCGATCGATGGATTGCGGGCCTCGGCCGCAGCTGGTGGGCCGCGGACCGTGCGCTTGCCCGAGCCGCGCCGAAGTTCACCGGATCCGAGGGCGTCGATGTTCAGGGGCGGCTGGCAGGGCTGCTGGAAACGGGTGAAGCGGACCGCATTCTCGAGCGCGGTGACTATGATGACGCCACTGGCGGAACGACGCCGCTGGCTGCGACCTACTCCGTCGCACCTACGCCTCACTACTCGCTGGAGTCTCCGGCCGCAGTGGCCCGCTTCAGCGGTGATCGTCTGGAGATTTGGGCGGGCACACAGATTCCCGACCTGGCACGCGCGGCAGCCGCCAGGTCGGCCGGAATTGCCGAGGATAGCGTGACGATCTATCCGATGCCGGTGGGCGACGGGTCGGGTGGCGCCCTCGGTCTCGAGGCGATCACCATGGCCGTCGATCTGGCGAGGCATTCCGGGCACCCCGTCAACCTGGCCTTTCCGCCGGCGACGGCCGTCAATCAGGGTGCCGTAAGGCCGCCCATGCTGGCGCGCCTGGCGGCATTGCCTTCCCCCGACGGCACGCTTCGCAGCTGGAGCGCCCGCATCGTTGGCATGGCCGGACTGGGGTCGGATCTCGCCCGGGCCGAGGCAAAGGAACTGCCGAAATTTCGACCGGCCGACGCCGACCCGCCCTATGGCATCGCCGCCACCCGGATCGATGCGGTCGATGCGGATTTGCCGATCCGCGCCGGCTATCTACGCGGCGGCGAGCAGTCGCTGCTGACCTTTGCCATTGAAAGCTTCGTCGACGAGATGGCGCGCAAGATCGGCGCCGAACCGCTGGCATTTCGGGTGGGGATGCTCGGCGGGGCGCCGAGGCTGGCCCAGGCGATTATGACCGCGGCCAAGATCGGCGGATGGGACGGCGGCGGCCAGGGCAGCCACCTCGGGCTTGCCTGCGCCTCGGTTTTCGGCTCGCACATCGGCTTGCTCGTCGAGGCTACGATCGGTCCAGACCAGCGTATCCAGGTCTCGCGGCTGGTGGCTGCGGTCGACGCCGGGCGGATCGTCAACCCGGGCCTGGTCCGGCAGCAAGTCGAAGGTGGCCTACTTTCTGCGCTCGCCCTGGCCGTCGTTCCGGCCCCCGAGTTTGTCGCGAACATGCCGCGAGCAGTGCCGCTGCGGGGTCGTGGGTTCGAGCGGCTCAGCGACGTGCCGAAGGTCGAGGTCGAAATAATTCAAAGCCAGGCGGACCCCGGTGGAGTGAGCGCCCTGGGCATGGTCGTGCTCGCCCCGGCGGTGGCCAATGCAATCGCGGCCGGCACCGGCAGGCGCTTGCGCAATCTTCCGTTCGACCCGATGAGCGCGGCATGAGCCCGCACGAAGAAACCGCCAGCGACGTCGGAGTCCTGCTCGTCAACCTTGGTACGCCCGAGGCGCCGGAGCCCGCTGCCGTGCGCAAATATCTGGCGGAATTCCTGTCCGATCCGCGCGTGGTCGAAATTCCGCCGGCAATCTGGAAGCCGGTCCTCTACGGCGTGGTCCTGCGCACTCGACCGGCCAAGTCGGCCAAGGCCTACCGCGAAATATGGACCAACGAAGGCTCGCCCCTGATGGCGATTTCCAAGCGCCAGCGCGATGCGCTTCAGGATCGGTTGGGCGACACGGTCTGTGTCGGGCTGGCGATGCGCTACGGCAGTCCGTCGATCGGCTACGCGCTGTCGAAGATGTTCGACCATGGCTTCGATCGCATCCTGTTGGCACCGCTCTACCCCCAATATTGCGGGGCGACGACCGCCTCGGTGGTCGATGCCGTGTCGGCACAGCTGAAGCAGATGCGATCGCAACCCGCGATCCGCACCCTGCCGCCCTATTTTGACGATCCGCTGCACGTCGCCGCGCTCAAGGCCAGCATCGAGCGCCAGCTTGCCGAACTCGACTTTGCGCCGGAGCGGCTGCTGCTTAGCTTCCACGGCATGCCCGAGCGCACGCGTGCGCTGGGGGATCCCTATTATGAGCAGTGCAAGCGCACTGCGGAGCTCCTTGCGGCGCAGCTGGCGATCCCGGTCGATGTTGCCTTCCAGTCGCGCTTCGGCCGAGCGCGGTGGCTCCAACCCGCGACCGAGATGGTGCTCGCCGCTTACCCGTCACAAGGCACCAAGCGCATCGCAATCGCCGCGCCAGGCTTTTCCGCCGATTGCGTAGAAACGCTGGAAGAGCTTGGCATCCGCGGCCGCGAAACATTCCTCGAGGCGGGTGGAACCCACTTCGCCCGGCTCGATTGCCTCAACGACAGCGATGAGGGGATGGCGATGCTCGACGCGATCATCCGGCGCGAGCTTGCGGGATGGTGGCCGGCGTCCTAACCGAAAGCAATAAATAGGGATCAGGAGAGAGTCATGGCGCGAGTGGCGATCGTAACCGGCGGAACCCGTGGAATCGG
>Ga0307410_10000901_pt1 | contig 12696 bp, 12 predicted proteins | sample 322Ometagenome_3_FD_203707 | JGI IMG/M metagenome (GOLD analysis project Ga0307410, IMG submission 203707) | Maize rhizosphere microbial communities from greenhouse at UC Davis, California, United States - 322HYB-O-3 | ecosystem: Host-associated > Plants > Roots > Rhizosphere > Soil | place...
GCCGCTCGGCCGCCTGCAGGCCGCATTGATGGAATTGCTGCCCGGCGAGCCGCTGATGTCGCGCGACAACCTCGACTCGATGCGGGTCGCCAACGTCGCGACCGGCAACCGGCCTGGGCTCGCACGCCTCGGCATCCGCCCTGCCGGCGTCGAGGCGATCGCGCCGCTCTACCTCGGACGAGAGCAGGGTCCGGCGCGCCTCGACCACTGGCGCGCCGCGGTCCATCGCCGCTGAGCTGATCGGAAAGGCTTGCGGCGGCCCCGTGCGCAGTGCGCACCGGCCGCGCTAGCATGCGCTCCCCTCCCACGAAGGCGAGCCATGCAGCTCTACATCGGTAACAAGAACTACTCGTCATGGTCGATGCGCCCCTGGGTGCTGATGACCGAACTCGCGATCCCGTTCGAAGAGATCGCCCTGCGCCTCGACTGGGCCACCGATTCGCCGTTCAAGAAGACCCTGTTCGAGCTGGCACCGACCGGCCGGGTACCGCTGCTGGTCGACGCCGGCTTCGCCATCTGGGACACGTTGGCGATCGTCGAGTACCTGGCCGAGTCGTACTCGGATCGGCGGGTCTGGCCCGAGGCCAAGAAGGCTCGCGCTCGGGCGCGCAGCCTGTGCGCCGAGATGCACGCCGGCTTCGGGGCACTTCGCGAACGCTTTCCGATGAACATCGAGGCGTCGCTGCCGAAGGTCGGTGCTCGCTGCATCGCCGAGTTTCCGGCGGTGGCCGCCGATCTGAAGCGGATCGACGGGATGTGGACCGAGCAGCTGGCCGAGAGCGGCGGCCCGTTCCTGTTCGGCCCATTCACCGCGGCCGACGCCTACTTTGCGCCAGTCGCGGCGCGACTGATGACCTACGCACCACCGATCGGTGCAGCCGCCTCGGCGTACGTCGAGCGGGTTCTGGCGCTGCGGTCCGTCCGATCGTGGTGCGACGCTGCCCGCGCCGAGCACGACTTCATCAAGGAAGACGAACCCTATCGCGACGCGGCGAGCTGAGACGCGGGCTGGCGCCGGCAAAAAAAAAGCGGACCCGAGGGCCCGCCTTGCTGTAGCCGCGCTGAACAGCGCCGGCGAGCTCAGCCCTTGCGACGGCGGCGGGCGACGAAGCCCATCACGCCCAGGCCGGCCATCATCAGCGCATACGTCTCCGGCTCCGGGATCGGCGTGATGCTGAAGTTGGCGCTCTCGAACGCGTTGTCGGTGCTCGAGAACACGAGACTGGTGATCTTCGCGCCCGCCAGCGCGGTGAACTGCACCGACTGGTTGAAGCTCTGGTCGCCGTTCGTGACCGGGAACCCCAGGCTGGAGGCGGTGAACACCTGGCTCGAGCCGGTGCTGTTGACCGTCAGCGAGTTGAACATGTCGGGCGAGCCCCACAGGAAGCTGATGTAGTCGACACCCGCCCCCGAGAAGGTCAGCGTTGCAGGCGAACCGGCGACCGGGCCGGCCGTCAGGTAGTTCGCGCCCGGGGCGACGTCATCGGCGAACGGGGGCGAGTCGGCAGCCAGCACGCTGCCGCCGACGATCGTCCCGCTGGCCGCGCCGCTCAAGGTGCCGCCCGAGTTCGGCGTGCCCGGACCGGACAGCGTGAGGAAGGTGCCGAAGCCGCCGCCGAGAGCGCCGGTGACCGCAGCGTTCGCGCCGAGCGAAGCGGCGAGGGCCGCTGCTGCCACGAGTGTCTTGACCAGTTTCATGAAGAACCTTTGCGTGAATAATTTGGGAAAATAGTAGCACGAGCGTCGCGCTGCCCCGTTTATAGGTGTAAAGGCGCAATAGTGACAGGACGACGTCCCCCGCAATCGGGGGGTTTGGACCGTCCCAGTCCGATGAAATGGCGTTTGCCTACACTGCCCCGATGGAATCCTTCATCGTCGGCGGCGCGGTCCGGGACGAGTTGCTAGGCCTGCCGGTGACCGACCGCGACTGGGTCGTCGTCGGCACCACGCCGGAAGCCATGCGGGGGGCGGGCTTCGTCGCCGTCGGGGCCGATTTTCCGGTGTTCCTGCACCCTGAAAGCCGCGAAGAGTATGCGCTAGCTCGCACAGAGCGCAAGACGGCGCCGGGGTACCGGGGATTTATCGTGCATGCCTCCCCGGACGTGTCGCTGGCCGAAGATCTGCAGCGGCGCGACCTGACCATCAATGCGATGGCGAAAACAGCCGACGGCACGATCGTGGATCCGTGGGGCGGCCAGCGCGACCTCGTCGACCGGGTACTGCGGCACGTCTCGCCGGCCTTCGTCGAAGATCCGGTCCGCATCCTGCGGCTGGCACGCTTCGCGGCGCGCTTCGCCGACTTTCGAGTCGCGCCGGAAACGCAGGCGCTGATGCGCTCGATGGTCGACGCCGGCGAAGTCGATGCGCTGGTGCCGGAACGGGCCTGGAAGGAACTTTCGCGCGGGCTGCTCGAGCAGCGCCCCTCGCGGATGTTCGAGGTGCTGCGCGACTGCGGTGCCCTCGCCCGCATCCTGCCGGAGGTCGACCGGCTGTGGGGCGTGCCGCAACGAGCCGATCACCACCCGGAAGTCGACACCGGCGTGCACCTAATGATGGTGCTGGACATCGCCGCAGTACGGCAGACGTCGCTCGAGGTGCGCTACGCCTGTTTGTGCCACGACCTCGGCAAAGGCACCACCCCCGCCGACGTCCTGCCGAAACACATCGGCCACGAGCAGCGCAGCGTCCAGCTCGCCCGCGCGGTGGGCGCGCGCTTCAAGGTCAGCACCGCCTGCCGCGAGCTGGCGGAGCTGGTCGCCCGCGAGCATGGCAACGTGCACCGGAGCGTGGAGTTCGGCCCGACGGCGCTGCTGCGCCTGCTCGAACGCTGCGACGCGCTGCGCCGCCCTCAGCGGTTCGGCGAGATGCTGGTCGCCTGCGAATGCGATGCGCGCGGGCGGCTCGGCCGTGCCGAGGTACCGTACCTGCCACCCGAGAATTTGCTGGCGGCGCTGCGCGCGGTCCAGGCGGTCGACGCGACAGCGATCGCGGCAGCGCTCGCCGCACGCGACGTCCGCGGGCCGGCCGTCGGCGAGGCAATCCGGCGCGCGCGCGTCGAGGCACTCGAGAAGCTTTTCGAAGCGAGATCGGTGGCGTAGCTCCGCTTCGCCACGTGCCTTCGGCAGAGGCGCCCTACTCCGGCGCGAGGATGATCACAGCAGCTTCGAGATGCCCATCGCCAGCAAGCTGAGCAGCACGCTGCTGGTCAGCGGGATGAACCACTCGCGGCCGCCGAGCCGGAAACGGAAGTCACCGGGCAGCTTGCCGAGGCCGATCTTCTCGAGCCAGGGCCGCAGGCCGGCGAACAGCACGAGCGCGAGGAAGACGACGAGCAGCCAGCGGATCACGGCATGCCCTTGTCCAACGGCGTCCGGTCGCTCGTCACAGCGTGTGCAGGCGGTCGCCGCCGGTGAAGCCCAGCGGCTCGAAATCGAACCCTTTCGCCAGCGCCAGCACCTTGAACAACTCGCCCATCTCGTGCTCGGCGAGCAGCTTCTGCGCCGCGGCGGTCGTTCTCGCGTCGGCGCCGGCGAGCGCGTCGAGGATGCCGCAGTTCAGCAGGAAGCGCGCCTGCGAGGTATAGCCGACGACGTCGAAGCCGGCATCCTGTGCCGCCAGCGCGACGCCGGTGAAGTCGACATGCGCGGTGATGTCCTTCGCGCCCACGTCGGTCAGCGGATCGGTGTCGGCGCGGTGCGCCCGATGGCACATCAGGGTGCCGCCGCTGCGCTGCGGGTGGTAGTACTCGTGCGCCGGGAAGCCGTAGTCGACGAAGAAGGCGGCGCCCAGATCGATCCGCTCGGCCAGCGTCGAAACGAAGGCCTCGGCCTGCGCATGCAGCTCGATCGTCGAACCCGGCGGCATCGCCGCGAGGGCGGCTTCTGGCGGCACCAGCGACGTCGGTCGATCCGAGAACGCAAACCGCTCTCCGTTCCAGATCACCCCCCTCTCGAGCCAGCGATCGCTGTCCCGCTGGAGCAGCTGCACCGGCATCGCATCGAGCACCTCGTTGCCGATCACCACGCCGCGCATCGACGGGGGCAGCGCGTCGAGCCATTCGACCCGCTGGCGGTGGGCTTCGAGCCGATGGTGCTGTCGAGCCCGCAACGTACCGGACACATCGACGATCACGTACCGGCGCACCGCCTCCCCGAGCTCGGCGAGCAACTGCGCGGCGAGCGCACCCGAGCCGGCGCCGAACTCCCAGACCTCGTCGGTCCCGCTCGCCGCGAGCGCCTGACCAACCTGGCGCGCGAGCATCGCCCCGAACAACGGCGACAGTTCCGGGGCCGTGATGAAGTCGCTGCCCGACTCGGGCCACGCGCCGAAGGTCCGGCCGGCATTCGCGTAATAGCCGAGCCGGGGTGCATACAGCGCCATCGCCATGAAGCGATCGAACGGCAGCCAGCCCCCGTCGCGCGCGATGGCCTGCCGGATCAGTCGTGCGAGCGCGGCCATACACTGGCACTTCCTTCCTGAGGCATCGACCGATTGTAGAAAGCCGTGTCGTCCCGACCCGTCGTCCTCGTGACCGGCGCCGCGAAGCGGCTCGGTCGTTCGATCGCCCTCGATCTCGGTGCGCACGGCTTCGATGTCGCCGTGCACTACCGGGCCTCCGCGGCGGAGGCCGACGAGGTCGTCGTCGAGTTGACGCGCCTCGGCGTGACCGCCGCCGCGTTCGGCGCCGACTTGTCGAGCGAGGCCGCATGCCGGTCGCTGGTGCCGGATGTCGTCGCGCGGTTCGGCCGGCTCGATGCGATCGTCAACAACGCTTCCGCGTTCGAATACGACACCGTCGAAACCTTCGGCTATGCCGCGATGGAACGGCACTGGCGAGCCAATACCGGTCCGCCGGTCCTGCTGGCTGCTGAACTGCACCGGCATCTCGGCGCGCGCCGCGAGACCGGCTGCGTCGTCAACCTGCTCGATCAGAAGCTCTGGAACCCCAATCCCGACCACCTGTCGTACACGCTGTCGAAGGCGGCGCTGCAGGCCGCGACCGTCGCGCTCGCGCAGGCGCTCGCCCCGACCCTGCGGGTCTGCGGCGTGGCACCCGGCGTCACGTTGCCGTCGGGCCCGATGAGCATCGAGCGCTTCGAAGCGGCGCGCCGCCTGACGCCGCTCGAGCGCTCGTCGACGCCGGCCGACATCGCGGCCGCGGTGCGGTTCCTGATCGGCGCCCCGGCGATCACCGGCACGACCCTGCTGGTCGACGGCGGCCAGCACCTGGCAGGCCAGCCGCGCGACGTGCTGTTCCTCAGCGCCGGAGCCGGCTGACATGGAGAGCCTGCTCAGCCATCCGAGCCTGATGGATTGCCGCCGTCTCTTCCTGCGCAACTACGAGATCCGCATCAACATCGGGGTGCATGCGTTCGAGAAGACGGCCGAGCAACGCGTCGTGATGAACGTCGACCTGTACATCCCGCTCGCGGTCTCCACGCCGCGCGCCGATGCGCTCGAGGAAGTGGTCGATTACGACTTCATTCGCAGCACGATCGCGACGCGCGTGTCGAAGGGCCACATCCATCTGCAGGAGACGCTGTGCGACGACGTGCTCGCGCTGATGCTGCTGCATCCGCGCGTCCGCGCGGCCCGGGTCTCGACCGAGAAGCCCGACGTCTACCCGGACTGCGATGCGGTCGGCGTCGAGGTGTTCGGCATCAAGGAATCGGTCGGATGAAGAGCGAAGAAGTCGCGACCGCCGCAGCGAGCCGGACCTCGGTCGAGGCAGCGAAGCTCGAGAAGCGCCTGTACCGGCAGGTCGGCCAGGCCATAGCCGCCTTCAACATGATCGAGCCGGGCGACAAGGTCATGGTCTGCCTGTCGGGCGGCAAGGACAGCCATGCCCTGCTCGACCTGCTGCTCGGCCTGCAGCGCCGCGCGCCGTCGCGATTCGAGCTCGTCGCGGTCAACCTCGACCAGAAGCAGCCCGGCTTTCCGGAAGAGGTCCTGCCGACGTACCTGAAGCAGCGCGGCGTACCGTTCCACATCGCCGAGCAGGACACCTACTCGGTCGTCAAGCGCCTCGTGCCCGAAGGCAAGACGATGTGCAGCCTGTGCTCGCGGTTGCGCCGGGGTGCGCTGTACCGCGTCGCCGGCGAGCTCGGGGCGACCAAGATCGCGCTCGGCCATCACCGGGACGACATGGTGCAGACGCTGTTCATGAACATGTTCTTCGGCGGACGTCTGAAGGGCATGCCGCCGAAGCTGGTTAGCGACGACGGCCGCCATGTCGTCATCCGTCCGCTGGCCTACGTCTCGGAAGCCGACCTCGAGCGCTGGGCCGCGCTGCGCGACTTTCCGATCATCCCATGCACGTTGTGCGGCAGCCAGGACAACCTGCAGCGCGTGAAGATCCGCCGGATGCTGCGCGAGTGGGAGCGCGAGTACCCCGGCCGCATCGACAACCTGTTCCATGCGATGAGCCATGTCGTGCCGTCGCACCTGCTCGACCGGAACCTCTTTCCGTTCGAGACGCTCCAAGCGACTGGCGTGGCCGATCCCGCGGGTGATCGTGCGTTCGACCCGGACGATGCGTGCGGGCCGCCCCCCGCGGCGTTGCCGATTCGACGGGTTTCCTGAGCGGAGAAACTGATGAGATCGATCCTGCTGTTGGTCGCGACATTGGCGCTCAGCGGCTGCGCGGCGATGCGCAGCATCGACAGCGACGTGTCCACCTACAGCCGCTGGCCGACCGAACGCAAGCCGGCGACCTATGCCTTCGAGCGCCTGCCGTCGCAGCAGGCGCGGCCCGAGCAGCAGCAGCGCCTCGAGGACGCGGCTCGCGGCGCAGTCGAGGCGGCCGGCTTCGCGCCGGCCAGCGATCCGAAAGGGGCAGACGTCACGGTGCAGGTCGGCGCCCGCATCACCGCCTACGACCGCTCGCCGTTCGACGATCCGTTCTGGTGGGGGTCGGGGCTGCAGCGGCCGTTCTTCTACAGCCGCGGCGGCCGGTTGTTCTACGCCCCGGGCTGGCATCCATACGGCTGGCCCTCGCGCTGGGACTATCCGACCACCTACGAACGGGAAGTGGCGCTCCTGATCCGTGACCGCCGCAGCGGCGAGCCGCTGTTCGAAGCGAGGGCCAGCAGCGACGGCTTCTCGCCGATGGCCGAGGCGGCGTTGCCGGCGATGTTCGAGGCCGCGATGAAGGACTTCCCGCACGGCGGCATCAATCCGCGCCGCGTGACGGTCGAGCTGAAGCCGGCGTCGAGCTAGCCGGACCGCTTCGACAAGCGGCTCTGGCGCTCAACCCTCTGCGGCGAGGGCGCGCAGATCGTTCGCCCAACCTCTCAGCTTCTTCGACGCGAACTGGCGCTGCACCAGCGTCGTGCTGTTGTGCAGGTCGGCCGCCATCCGGCAGTTATGCTGGATCAGGCGCTCGCCATAGGTCCGGTAGTTCTCGCGCGGCGAGCGTTCGACGCGCTGCAGCCAGGCGCCGATCTCGGTGCGCGCGGCCACTTCGTGCACGCTGCCGCCGGCGACCCGGCGCAGCGTCTGCAGCGAGTCCTGCTGACGCCGTCGCCGCTCGTCGTACGCCAGGTTCGCGTCGAACGGCGATTCGCCGACCGACTGCCCGATGCGTTCGCGCTGCGCCTTGCCGATGTCGCCGTACAGCCATTCGGCGCGGTTCGCGATTCGCTTGACGGTTTCGCGGCTGCGCTTGGCGAGGTCGGGCTGCATGAAGTCGTCGCGGTACTCGGCATTCGTCTTCGCGAAGCGTTGCTCGATGCTCGTCAGCTGCGCCGGTTTCAGCGTCATCGCGACGTCGACGATCGCCGGCATCGCCTGATCGAGCCCGCGGTCGACGCGGCCGCGTACCTCCGACCACAGCGCGCAGACACGCTCGGCGGTGGTGTCGGACAGCACGTCCGCCTCGACACCCATCAGCAGATCGGCGTAGTCGGGCAACTGAGTCCGGCGATGCCACGAGAACCACGCCGCGATCGCCTCGCGCACGCGCAGCGACTGCGCGTCGTCGAGATCGGCATAGCGATCGAGCCAGCGGAATGCGAACGAGTCGGCCTGCTTGTAGACCAGGCCGATCGCGCTGCAGCCGCTGAAGAGCACGAGCATCGCGGAGAGCGCCGCGATAATCGCGGCTCGCAGCAAGGGACGTGGCATGGCAACGAGTGATTTGGCGCTGGACATCGTGATCATGGCGGCCGGCAAGGGCACCCGCATGCGATCGAAGCTGCCGAAGGTTCTGCATCGCCTCGCCGGCCGTAGCCTATTGCAGCATGTTCTGCAGACCGCAGCCGGCCTGGGGGCTCGACGCATCGTCGTGATCACCGGCCACGGCGCCGAGGCGGTCGAGGCCTCGATCACGCATCCGTCGGTGGTCTTCGCGCGCCAGGAGCCGCAGCTCGGCACCGGCCACGCGGTGCAGCAGGCCGTGCCGTCGCTCGGCGACGACGGCACCACGCTGATCCTGAACGGCGACGTTCCGCTGATCGAAATTGCGACCGCCCAGGCCCTCGTCGCGGCGAGCGAAGGCAGCCGGCTCGCGTTGCTGACCGCCGTGCTCGACGACCCGCGCGGCTACGGCCGCATCGTGCGCGGCGACCCGGCCGGGCGCGACGCGCTGGAGGGCGGCCGCATCCACCGCATCGTCGAGGACAAGGACGCGACCGCGAGCGATCGCGCCATTCGCGAGATCTACACCGGCGTGATGGCGGCGCCCACGCGTGACCTGAAGCGCTGGCTCGCGGCGCTGCGCAACGACAACGCGCAACGCGAGTACTACCTGACCGACGTCGTGAAGGCGGCCGTCGACGACGGCATCGCGGTGGTCGCGACGCATCCGCGCGATCCGGTCGAGACGATGGGCGTCAACAGCGCGAACCAGCTCGCCGAGCTCGAACGCCTGGTGCAGCGGCGCCAGGCCGATGCGCTGATGGAGCGTGGCGTACGGCTGGCCGACCCGGCACGCTTCGACCTGCGCGGCGAACTGCTCACCGGCGCCGATGTCGAGATCGACGTCGGCTGCATCTTCGAAGGGCGGGTGGAGCTCGGCGACGACGTCACCGTCGGTGCGCACTGCGTGCTCCGCAACGCGACGGTCGGTGCCGGCGTGACGATCAAGCCCTACACCCACATCGACGGCGGCAAGGAGGGCGCGCGCATCGCCGCCGGCGCGGAGATCGGGCCGTTCGCGCGTCTGCGTGCCGGCGCCGACCTCGGCGAGAACGTCCACATCGGCAACTTCGTCGAGATCAAGAACGCGCGGCTCGGCAAAGGCGCCAAGGCCAACCACCTGGCCTACCTCGGCGACGCGCAGGTCGGCGAACGGGTCAACTTCGGCGCCGGCAGCATCACTGCGAACTACGACGGCGCCCACAAGCACCGCACGACGATCGGCGCCGACGCGCACATCGGCAGCAACTGCGTGCTGGTGGCGCCGGTCGAGATCGGTGCCGGCGCGACGATCGGCGGCGGCTCGACGATCTCGAAGGATGCGCCGGCCGGTCAGCTGACCCTGGCACGCTCGCGCCAGTCGACGCTCGCCGGCTGGAAGCGTCCGACCAAGGGCTGAGTTCTGCGCTCGCTCGAGCGCGGCCGAGGGCGGCGCGCGTCGCCGCGTCAGCAGACCGTCGCGACGCGGCGTTGCTCGACCCAGGCCTCGAACGCGACCATCGGCAGCGGCGCGCTGATCCACGAGCCTTGCAGCTGGTCGCAGCCGAGCTCCGACAGGAAGCGGCCCTGCGCCTCCGACTCGACACCTTCGGCGATGACCGTGATGTCGAGGCTGTGACCCATCTGGATGATCGCCTTCGTGATCGCCGCGGAGTCGCGGTTCGCAGGCAGGTCGTGAATGAAGGAGCGATCGATCTTGACCTTGTCGATCGGCAGTTCCTTCAGGTGACCGAGCGATGAATAACCGGTACCGAAATCGTCGACCGAGATGCGCAGGCCGAGCGCCTTCAAGCGCATCAGCCGCTGCTTCACGTCGGCCAGGTCGTCCATCAACATCCGCTCGGTCAGCTCGAGCTCGACCAATCCGGCGGCGATGCCGTCGGGGGGCAGCGCCTGCGTGACGGCGTCGATGAAACCGATCGAGTGGAACTGCACCGTCGACAGGTTGACCGCGACCGGCTCGACCGCGTAGCCCAACCCTTGCCAGCGCGTCACGCAGCGCATCGCTTCCTTCAGCACCCACTGGCCGATCGGCAGCATCAGGCGGCGCTGCTCGGCGATCGGGATGAACTCGTCCGGCATCAGCAGCCCGCGCTGCGGATGGTTCCAGCGGATCAGCGCCTCGGCGCCGACCAGCCGGCCGTCGGCGGCCCGAACCTGCGGCTGGAAGTGGAGCTCGAACTCGCCGCGCGCCAGTGCCTGCGCGAGCTCGCCTTCCATCACCAGCGCGGCGTAGGCCGACGTCGCCATCACCGGGTCGAAGAACTGGTGGTTCGCGCGACCGCGCGACTTCGCGCGGTACATCGCCGAATCGGCATGCTCGATCAGCTCGGTCGGCGAGTCGCCGTCTCCGGGATAGAACGCGATGCCGATCGACGGCGTGACCGAGAGCGGCCGGCCGTCGGCATCGATCGGCGCTTCGACGACGGCGAGCAGTTTCCGGGCGACCTGCTCGACGTCCTCGCGCCGCGCCGGATCGGTCGGCAAACCCGGCACCAGCACCATGAACTCGTCGCCGCCGAAGCGCGCCACGACGTCGGTGCTGCGCAGCGCGCCGACGATGCGCGCAGCCACCGAGCGCAGCAGCGCATCGCCGACGATGTGGCCGAGCGAGTCGTTGACACGCTTGAAATGGTCGAGGTCGATAAAGAGCAGCGCCAGCCTCGACCCGTCGGCACGCGCCGCGAGCATCGAGTGCTGCAGATGGTCCATGAAAGACATCCGGTTCGGCAGACCGGTCAGCGCGTCGTGGTGCGCCATGTGGTGGATGCGCGCCTGCGCCGCGTGGCGGTCCCGGATGTCGCGGACGATCGTCATCCGCATCGATTCGCCGTTGCGCACCATCGTGCGGACGATGAACTCGACCGGGATACGCTGCTGATGCTTGTCGAGGATCACGCTCTCGTAGGTGGTCTCCTGGCGCGAGGCGATGACCGCCGAGACCTTCGCGAGGTGGTCGGGCGCGATGTACTCGATCGTCTTGTGGCCGAGCAGCTCCTCGAGGCTGTAGCCCATCAGCGCGCAGACCGGCGGATTCGCGTCGACGATGAAGCCATCCTTGTGGAAGACGATGCCCTCCGCGGTCGCTTGCATGAACTTCGCGAGGCGCTCCTCCGACTCGCGCAGCGCCAGCTCCGCCTGACGGTGCTTCGTGATGTCGGCGATCAGCACATAGGCGCCGACCGTGTCGCGCTGGTCATCGAGGTGCGGCAGCAGATGGACCTCGATCCAGCGCAGGCTGCCGTCCGGGCCCGGCACGGTCCGTTCGTAGACCGCGGCGCGCCCTTCGACGGTCACCTTGCGGACCGCGGGCTCGATCTGGCTCGCCACCTCGGGGCCGATCACTTCGGCGAAGGTCTTGCCGATGATCGAGCGCTCGTCGTAGCCGAAGCGCTCCGCGTAGGCCTTGTTCGCGAACTGGCACTGCAGGTCGCTGGCGCGGTAGTACGCGATCAGGACCGGTACGTTGTCGGCGAGCAGGCGGAACAGCCCGGCCTGCGTCTGCGCCGCCAACTGTGCACGGGTCGCCGTGGTGATGTCGTGCAGCAGGCAGAGATAGCCGTGATCGGCCTCGACCCAGCGTGCTGCGCATTCGAGCCAGGCCGGCCGATCGCCGGCTGCGGTGGCTTCCAGCTGCAGAGTGAAGTCGCCGCATGCGACGAGCGCCGCGCGCAACGCCAGGCGCGAGGTTTCGCTGAAGGGCCGGTCCCAGGCGGTCTCCGACAACGCGGCCGAGCCGATCCCGAAGAAAGCGCGAAAGCCGGCGTTCGCCGCACGCGCAGTGCCATCGGCGCCGACCTGCAGCACCAGCCCTGGCAGCGCATCCCATCCTGATGCGGCGTCGGCCTTGGGAGCGGGAACGGCAGCCATCGAAGGGGCTAGTCCACGGGTGGTCGGTTGTCCGAAGCGCCGCCGATCATAGTCGCGCGGCGACCGGCATCGGGCTAGGTCAGGCCGCGATCCGCCGGGTCTGCACCGCCGAAGATTTCGAGCGCCAGGCACAGGTCTTCCCATGCGGCCGCCTTGTCCTGCGGATGGCGCAGCAGGTGCGCGGGTGGATACGTCACCACGACCGGCACGCCGTCGAAGCGATGGACGCGGCCTCGCAATCGTGCGGTCGGCTCGGAGCTGCCGACGAGCGACTGCGCGGCGACCCGGCCCATCGCGATGATCAGACGCGGCTTCACGAGGCCGACCTGGCGCGCGAGGTACGGCCGGCAGCGATCGACCTCGTCGGGCTCCGGTACGCGCCCGGCCGGCGGCCTGCACTTGACGGCCGGCGCGACGTACACGTGGCGGGCGCGGCTCGCCGGACCGCGAGAGAGGCGCAGCGCGGCGAGCATGTTGTCGAGCAGTTGTCCGGGGCGGCCTGCGAAAGGGGCGCCGGCGGCATCGTCGTCGGCATCGGGCGCATCGCCGACGACCATCCAGTCGGCCTGCTGGTTGCCGCTGGCGAACACCGAGTGCGATCGACCTGCGCACAGCGCGCAGGCCGTGCAAGCGGCGGCGCGCGCGGCGAGCGTGTCGGCATCGAGCGCGTCGAACTCCATCATGCGTCCG
>Ga0307410_10000902_pt1 | contig 12672 bp, 8 predicted proteins | sample 322Ometagenome_3_FD_203707 | JGI IMG/M metagenome (GOLD analysis project Ga0307410, IMG submission 203707) | Maize rhizosphere microbial communities from greenhouse at UC Davis, California, United States - 322HYB-O-3 | ecosystem: Host-associated > Plants > Roots > Rhizosphere > Soil | place...
GGGGAGGTCGAGGGTGAGGCGCAGCGAGTCGGCGGTCACGGTGCGTGGCTCGGGCGCCGCAGGCGGAAGGGAGTCCGCGGCGCGCGGGGGCGGCGCGCCGCAGCCGGCCGCGAGGAGCAGGACGGCGGCGCGCCGGCGCACCCGCTACTTCGTGGCCGTCATGCTGCCGAGCTCCTGCTGGACGGAGGCCAGCGGGCTGAAGACGAACATCTTGTTGTCCGAGCTGCCCCCCCAGAGGAGGCCGACGAGCCTCACGCTGCTGCCGCTGGTGATCGTGAACACCGGCGAGCCGCTGTCGCCACTGCCCACGACGGTCGCCCCACCGGAGTTGGTGACGAAGCTCTGGCAGTAGAGGTAGACCGTGGAGCCCGACACGCTGGTGTTCACGCAGGTGCGCGTGACGTTGCCGCGCGTCCAGCCGGTGGTGCGCCCCACCTTGTTCACCACCGTGCTCGTCCCGAAGCTCTTCGTCGTGTTGTCCTGGCTGGTGATGGTGAAGAACGGATTGGTGCTGGAGACCGTCAGGCTGCCGTTGTTGACGCCCGTCGTCTGGGCGATCTCGCCGCGGTTCGAGGCGACGGTGCTCGCGTAGAGCGCCCGCGACGCGTCGCTGTGGCGGCACTTCTTCCCGCGCGGGCAGCTGCCCCCCTTCAGGTACGCCGGGTCGGCCGCCTCGGTGGCGATCACCGTCGCGTCCACGGAGCGCAGCGGCTGCGCGTAGGTCGTCCCCTCGGTGCCGCCCTGCGTGTTGGTGCAGTGCGAGTTGGTGATGAACGAGCGGCCGCCGGCGTGGCTCACGTTGAAGCCGAGCGTGCAGGCGTAGTTGCCGAAGTGGAGCTGGATGCCGGCGCGGGTCGGGCGGAACCGGTCGCGCAGGGTGGCCATGAAGCGGATGGGCTGCGTGACCTCGACCGAGTAGTCGCTGCGGGCGACGCCGAGCCGCGCGAGCGCGTGCTCGACGCCGCGGATCGCGGCGGCGTTCTCCACGCCGAAGACCAGCCGCCCCGCCACCTCGTCGTTGTCGGCGAACACCGTTCCCGGGAGCGCCATGACCTCGGGCGACGCCTTCTGGAAGAGCGCCTCCAGCCGGTCCTGCGCCTGCGCCGATCGCGCCGCGGACGGGGGCGAGACGGGGGCGACGGGGGGTGCGTCCTGACACGCGCCGAGTAGCGTCACCGAGGCGACCGCGAGCACCCGCCGTGCCTTGCTGTCGAGCATCATGTGCACCTCACGAGAGGGGTGGAGCGTGCCCGTGCGACCGGCCCGCGCCGCCAGGTGCGACGCCGGCCGGTGCGCCATCATCGGCCGCGGCGCCGGTGCCGTCAAGCGCGCCCCGCTCCGCGCGTGACTCGCCGCCCGGGGTAGCCGTCAGCCGCATGGAGCGCCGCCGACCATCGCGCGGGCGCCCCCGGCGGCGCCCGGCGCGCCGCGCCCGCGACATCCCCGACAGGCTTCCTTGCCCAACCGCACCCAGATCGAAACCCGGCTCGGCCTCGCCCGGCGAGCCCTCCGGCTGTTCGTCCGCCCGAACTCCCGGCGCGTCGGCGTCACCTTCATCGGCGCCATGACGGTGGCGGTCGCCTCGGCGTCGGAGCCGCTCCTGCTCAAGGGGGTGGTGGACAGCCTCGCCGCCGCGCGCCCCGCCGGCGACCCCGAGGCGCGCGGCGCCCTGATCGCCGCGGTGGCGCTCTTCGCGACCGTGCTCGCCTGCCGCATTCTCGGCGCCGCGTGGGTCACCACCTCCACCTGGGCGGTGCGCCTCAACATCGAGTACCAGCTCCGGTCGCGCGTCGCGGCCAAGCTGAGCGTCCTCTCCTCGCGCACGCAGGCCGAGATCGGCACCGGGGGGCTCAAGTACGCCATCGACGCCAGCGCCCCGCACACGGCGAGCGCCTTCACCGACATCGCCTTCCGCCTCGCGCCGACGCTGATGTACGTCACCCTCGCCGGGTGGGGGATGATGCAGCTCGACGGCTCGATCACCGTCGCGGTGCTCTGCCTCGCGCCGATCCCCGCGTTCGTCGCCGTCGCGGCGGCGCGGCAGCAGACGAAGCGCGACAAGATGCATCACGCGTTCTGGACGCGTCTCTGGGCGGGCTACACCGAGGTACTGCACGGGATGGGGACGGTGCGGGCGTTCGCCAACGAGCGCGCCGAGGAGCGCCGCTTCGTGCGCCGCACCCGCTGGGTGTTCAACAGCATCCAGCGCGGCGTGCACGTGGACGCGCGCGTGACGGCGGCGGCCGGCATCTCCGAGCTCCTGGCGCGCGTGACGGTGCTCACGCTCGGCGGGCTCCTGGTGGTGCGCGGCGAGCTGACGGTCGGGTCGCTGCTCGCCTTCCTGGGGTACGTGGGCGGGGTGTTCGCGCCGGTGCAGCAGATGGTGGACCTCTACCCCACCGTCCGGAAGGCGCTCGTGGCGCTCGAGTCCGTGTTCCGGGTGCTCGACGCCGAGGAGGAGGCGCCCGACCTGCCGGACGCGGCCCCCGCCCCGGCGATCCGCGGCCACGTGCGCTTCGAGGGGGTCACCTTCGCCTACCGTACCGACCGCCGGGCGCTCGACGGCTTCGACGTCACGGTCCGGCCCGGGGAGACGGTCGCGCTCGTGGGGCCGAGCGGGAGCGGGAAGTCCACCATCCTGCGGCTGCTGCAGCGGCTCCACCACCCCACCGAGGGGCGCGTGCTGATCGACGGGCACGACGTGCGCGGGCTCCAGATCACGACGGTGCGGCGCCAGTTCGGCGTCGTGCCGCAGGACGTGGTGCTGTTCAACGACTCGGTGGCGGCGAACATCTCGTACGGGCGGCCGAGCGCGACGCGGGCGGAGGTGATCGCGGCGGCGCAGGCGGCGAACGCGCACGACTTCATCCTGCAGCTCCCGAAGGGGTACGACAGCCGGGTCGGCGAGGGCGGCCGCTCCCTCTCGGGCGGGCAGCGCCAGCGCATCGCCATCGCGCGCGCCTTCCTCGTGAACCCGGCGGTGCTGCTGCTGGACGAGGCGACGGCGGCGCTCGACACGGAGAGCGAGCAGGCGGTGCAGGCGGCGCTGCGCTCGCTGCGGCAGGGGCGGACGACGTTCATCGTCGCCCACCGGCTGAACACGGTGCGCGACGCGGACCGCATCCTGGTGGTGAGCGACGGCCGCATCGTCGGCGACGGCCCGCACGAGGCGCTGCTCACGACCTGCCCGACGTACGCCGCGCTCGTACGGCACCAGCTCAGCGTGGACGCCGAGCCGGCCGACGTCGGGGAGCCCGGGGCGCCGCGCCCCACGGTCGAGCGGGCCGCCTAGGACCGGCCGGCGCGGGTCGCCCGGCAGCAGCTCCGTCAGGCCAACAGCCGAGAGCGCCAGACTAATTGTCTGCGCGCCATCCCCTCCTGACGGGGCATGGGACATTTCACCTACCTCGCTAGGCACGGGCGCCCCTCGCGGGCGCCTTTTGTTTGCGCCGATTCTCCTTGGGCGCGCTGGGGTTGGCGGAAATTTGCGTTTGGCGGATAAAAACGCTATAAACGTGGAGTTCGCATCCCACGAACGGTGCATCCACGGAGACCGCAGACTCGTCGGCCCGCAGGCGCCCGTTCGGGGGCCGCGTCCTCCGTCCCCATCGTGCCGGTACGGCGTTCGATTCGGGTCGCCACCGCCGCGCCGCCTTCCGCTCCGGAAGCCGGCCGCCGCGGGCGGCGAGAGGTGCGACCGGCACCCGTGCGACACACGGGTCCCCACGCGATGCCGCAGGGGCCGATCGGTTCACAGACATCACGGCGCAGGCGGGCCGCGGTGGCGTACGAGCCCTCTGCGAGAGCAGAGGCGCGGGCCCGCCGTCGTCCACGCCACCAGCAGCTCGCCGCACGGCTCATGACCGCCGCGCCGTGTGAACGGGCGGGCGAGCGCTGAGTGATTGCTACCCGAGTCCGTCCGGCACCCCGGCCTGCGGGGCGCCTCTCCGGCCCACCCGCTCCCGCATGCCCCTCAACACCGTCCGCAGGGTGCTGCACGACTGGTACGCGCCGCCCGCCACCGCCCCCGCCGGCGGGCCGCCCCTGGTCGGCCGGCCGGGTCCGCGTGACGCGGGGTGGCACGCCGCGGCGGCGCTCGGCCGCGCGGCGCCGGGTGCGGTGGCGAGCGACGTGAGCGAGTCGGCGCACGGTGGGCCGCACATCCTGACGGTCGCCCTCGAGGACTATTACCACAACTTCAACCGGCTGATCGACCGGTCGCACTGGCACCGCTTCGAGAAGCGCGTCGAGCACAGCACCCTCCGGGCGCTGGACCTGCTCGACGAGTACGGTGTCCGCGCGACCTTCTTCGCGCTCGGCTGGGTGGCCGAGACGCTCCCGGAGCTGATCGGCGAGGTGGTGCGCCGCGGGCACGAGGTCGCCAGCAAGGGCTACAGCCAGCGGAGCGTGCGCGACATCTCGCGCGAGGAGTTCCGCGACGACCTGGCGCAGGCGCGGGAGGCGCTCGAGCGGGCGAGCGGGCGGCGCGTGGTGGGCTACCGCGCCCCCGGCTGGCTCAAGCCCGCCGACCTCTGGGCCCTCGACGTGCTCGCCGAGGACGGCTACGAGTACGACTCCAGCATCAAGCCCCTCTTCCGCTCCTACCACGCGGAGCCCTGGCGGCGCTTCGCCCACCAGAACCGCATCGGGGAGCGGACGCTCTGGGAGTTCCCGATCTCGAGCATCCGGGCGGCCGGGCTCTCGCTGCCGATCGGCGCGGGCAACTACTTCCGCCAGCTCCCCCGCCCGCTCATCCGGCGCGCCGTGGAGCACTGGCACCGCACGAACGACGCGCCGTTCACGATGTACTTCCACACCTGGGAGCTGGACCCCGGGCAGCCGCACATCACCGCCGCGCCACTCCTCAACCGCATCCGCCTCTACCGCAACCTCGAGGAGGTCTCGTCGATCCTCGCCGGGTACTTCGAGCGGTACCGCTTCACCGGCATCGCGGACTACCTGGGGCTCGGCGCCGCCGCGCCGCTCCCCGCGGCGGTCCCCGCGGCGGTCCCCGACCGGCCGCGCCGCCTGGCGATCGCCGTCGACGCGGAGTCGCGCGGCGAGCGGCCGGCCGCGCCCACGAAGGTCACCCTCGTGCTCCCGTGCTACAACGAGGAGCGCACCCTGCCCTACCTCGCGAACACGCTGCGGAGCGTCGAGGAGTCGCTGGCGGACGCCTACACCTTCGACCTCCTCTTCGTGGACGACTGCAGCGTGGACGGCACGTGGGACGCGCTCCACCGCATCTTCGGGTCGTGGCCGAACTGCACCTTCGTGCGCCACGACCGCAACCGCGGCGTGGCGGCCGGCATCCTCACGGGGCTGCGCAACGCGCGCACGGAGATCGCCGCCTCCATCGACTGCGACTGCACGTACGACCCGCACGAGCTCGGGCGCATGATCCCGCTCCTCACGGACGGCGTGGACCTGGTCACCGGCTCGCCGTACCACCAGCTGGGCGGCGTGCGGAACGTCCCCCGCTGGCGCCTCGCGCTCTCCAAGTCGGCGTCCGCCCTCTACCGGGTGGTGCTGCGGCAGAAGCTGCACACCTACACGAGCTGCTTCCGCGTCTACCGCCGGAGCGCCGCGCTCGCGGTGCAGGTGGAGTCGGGCGGCTTCCTGGGCGTCGCCGAGATGATCGGGAAGCTCGACCTCGCCGGCGCGACGATCGTCGAGTACCCGACGACGCTCAACGTGCGCGTGCTCGGGCGCTCGAAGATGAAGGTGGTGCGCACGGTCATCGGCCACGTGGGGCTGCTCGCCAGGCTCGCCGCGCTCCGCGCCACGGGCCGGCTGGGGCGGCGGCCGGCGCCCCCCATCGGCGAGTCCGCCGCCGAGGGCACGCGGTGAGCGCCGCCGCGAGCCGCGTCGGCATCGTCGGCGGCGGGCTGCTGGGAATGACGCTCGCCCTGCGCCTGCGCCAGCAGGGGCACGAGGTGACGCTGCTGGAGGCGGCGCCGGAGGCCGGCGGCCTGGCCGCGTCGCAGACGATCGGCGGCTACCACTGGGACCGCTTCTACCACGTCATCCTCCTCTCCGACCAGCACCTGCGCGCCCTGCTCGAGGAGCTGGGGCTCGCGCCGCTGCTCCGCTGGCGCCACACGCGCACGGGCTTCTACACGGACGGCGTGCTGCACTCGCTCTCCGACAGCATCGAGTTCCTCACCTTCCCCCCGCTGTCGCTGGTGGACAAGGCGCGCCTCGCCGGGACCATCCTCTACGCCTCGCGGCTCACGGACTGGCGGCGGCTGGAGGCGGTGGACGTGAGCACGTGGCTCCGCCGGCTCTCCGGCGAGCGGACGTTCGAGCGCATCTGGCTGCCCCTCCTGAAGAGCAAGCTGGGGGAGAACTACAAGGTCGCCAGCGCCTCGTTCATCTGGGCGATCATCGCGCGGCTGTACGCGGCGCGCCGCTCGGGGCTCAAGCGCGAGATGTTCGGCTACGTGGACGGCGGGTACGAGACGGTGCTCGCGCGCTTCCGCGAGCGTCTCGAGGGCGCGGGCGTCGAGATCCGCTGCGGCCGCCCGGCGGCCGCCGTGCACGCCGGCGCCGGCGCGGCCGAGGTGCGCCTCGCCGGCGGCGAGCGCCTCGCCTTCGACGACGTGGTCCTCACCGTGCCCTGCGCGAAGGTGGCGGCGCTCTGCCCGCAGCTCACCGACGCCGAGCGGCAGCGCCTCGCCGGCGTGGTGTACCAGGGGATCGCCTGCGCCTCGCTCCTGCTGCGCCGGCCGCTGGCGGACTTCTACGTCACGAACATCACCGAGCCGTGGGTGCCCTTCACGGCGGTGGTCGAGATGACGACGCTGGTGGACCGCGAGCGCTTCGGCGGCCACTCGCTCGTGTACCTGCCGCGCTACCTCACGCAGGACGACCCCTTCTGGACGCGGACGGACGAGCAGATCGAGGCCGAGTTCCTCGGCGCGCTGGCGCGCATGTACCCGCACTTCCGCCGCGAGGACGTCGTCGCCTTCCGCGTCGCGCGGGCCAGGGAGGTGCTGGCGGTGTCCACGCTGCACTACTCCGACCGCCTGCTCCCGCCGCTGCGCACCTCGCTCCCGAACGTCTTCGTGTGCAACTCCGCGCAGATCGCGAACGGGACGCTGAACGTGAACGAGACCGTCGGCCTCGCCAACGCCAAGGCGGCGGAGCTCGCCCACCTCCTGCGCCGCCCCGCGCGGGCCGCGGTCGCCTGACGCCATGAGCGCGCCGAAGCCCCTGGCCAGCGTCTCGCTCGACGTCGACGACCTCTGGACCTACCTGCGCACGCACGGCGACCCCGCCTGGGAGCGCCACCCGTCGTACCTGCCCACGTTCGTGCCGCGCGCGCTGGAGCTGCTCGACGAGCTCGGGCTGCGCATCACCTTCTTCCTCGTCGGCTTCGACGCCGCGCAGCCGCACAACCAGGCGCTGCTGCGCTCGATCCCCGAGCGGGGGCACGAGGTGGGGAACCACACCTACGCGCACGAGTGCTGGCTGCACCTCTACACCCCCGCGCAGCTCGAGCAGGAGGTCGCGCGCGCCGAGGAGGCTATCCACCTGGCCACCGGCCACCGCCCCGCGGGCTTTCGCGGCCCGGGCTTCAGCTGGTGCCCGGCGCTGTTCGACGTCCTCGCGCGGCGCGGCTACCGCTACGACGCCTCCACCCTGCCCACGTACCTCGGCCCGCTCGCCCGGCTGTACTTCCTCGCCACCGCGGACCTCACCGCCGAGGAGCGGGAGCGGCGCCGCGCCCTCTTCGGCTCCTTCCGCGACGGCCTGCGCCCCGTGCACCCGTACCGCTGGCAGCTCGGCGGCGGGCGCACGCTGCTCGAGATCCCGGTCACCACCATGCCGGTGGTGAAGGTGCCGTTCCACATGAGCTACCTGCTCTACCTGAGCCGCTTCTCGAAGCCGCTGATGACGGCCTACCTCCGGACGGCGCTCGCCGCCTGCCGGCTGATGCGCGTCGAGCCGAGCTTCCTGCTGCACCCGCTCGACGTGCTCGGCGCCGACGAGGCGCCGGCGCTCGCCTTCTTCCCCGGCATGGAGCTCCCGGTCCGGCACAAGCTCGACGCCTGCCGCGAGGCGCTGCGCGCCCTCGGCGAGCACTACGAGCTGGTGCCCATGGGCGCCCACGCCAACGCCATCCTCGCGCGGAAGGAGCTCCGCCAGCGCGAGCCCGCCCTCGCCACGTGAGCGGACACGTGAGCGGGTCATCGCCGGGAGCGCCGACGCTTCCACCGCACCTCAGCCGAACAGGGGTCGAATCGTGAGCGCACTGAATGGTCAGGAAGGCAGGAGAGCCGTGGTCGTCGGCGCCGCCGGGAACATCGGGTCGCGGCTCGTCGAGTACCTGCGCATCGTCGGCTACGAGACGCTGGAGGTGGACATCCGGCCGGGATGGCGCGACGGGTACCTGATGGCCGACATCAACCACCCGCTCGACCTGCTCCCCGCGTTCGACTGGAAGCCCGACGTGGTGTTCCTGCTCGCCGCCACCGTGGGGCGCATGACGTGCGAGCAGGCGGGGTCGCTCGCCGTGGCGACGAACCTCGCCGGCGTGCACAACGTCCTCCAGCTCTGCGCGCGCACCGGCAGCATGTGCGTCTTCTTCTCCACGTCCGAGGTCTACGGGCCGCGCTGCAGCCAGCTCGACGACGCCGCCGTGATCCCGCAGCCGAACAACCGCTACGGGCTCTCCAAGTGGCTCGGCGAGCAGCTCGTGGAGTACGAGGTGCGCAACTCGGGGCTCCGCGCCGTGACGCTGCGGCCGTGCATGATCTACGACGAGCGCGAGGACGTCGGCGAGCACCGCTCGGCGATGATCCGCTTCGCCTCCAACCTCGCCCGGGGGCGCCGGATCCAGGTGCACCGCGGCAGCGCGCGCGGCTGGCTGCACGTCGCCGACGCGGTGCGCGCGATCGAGGCGGCCGGGCGCGTGCGCGCGTACGCGCCGATCAACCTCGGGCACCCGCACGTCGTCCCGATCGCCGAGCTCGCGGAGATGATCCGCGCCGAGCTGGGGGCCGACCCCGAGCTGGTGGAGGCGACCGACCTGCCGCCGCACATGACGCTCGTGAAGCGCCCGTCGCTCGAGCGCCAGCGGACGCTCCTCGGCTTCGAGCCGGCGATCTCGCTCGCCGAGGGGGTGCAGCGCGTGTGCGCGGTGCAGGCGCGCGCCGCCGCCGCCGAGCAGGCGTACGCGGCGGCGGCCGGGCAGTTCGCACCGACCCCACCCGCGGGCACCCGCTCGCTCGCGCCATGACCGCGCCCGCTGCACGCCGCCCCGGCGGGCGGACGGGGGGCTGATGCTCGCGCACGCCCACGCGTCGGCGGTGGCGTACGCGCCACCGGCCGTCGGCGGCGACACGCTGTCGCTCGTGCGCACGCGCTGCTGCATCTGCGACGCCGACGACGCGGACCCGGTGGCCGTCGGCGAGGACTTCGAGCACCGGACGAGCCGCGACACCTTTCTCGCCACGCGCTGCCGCGCCTGCGGGCTCCTCTTCGTCAACCCGCAGCCGGCGGCGCACGAGCTCGCGCGCCTCTACCCGGCGGCGTACGACGCGCGGGAGGCGGCCGGCGCGGGCGCGCGCGAGCAGGACGCGCGGCGCCTGCTCGCGTGGTGCGGGACGGTGCCGGACGGTGCGCGCGTTCTGGACGTGGGGTGCGGCGCGGGCACCGACCTCGCCCTGCTCCGCGACTTCGGCTCCGACGGCTGGCGGCTGGAGGGGGTGGAGCCGCGCGCGCGCGCCGCGCAGGCCGCGCGGCGCGCCGGGCTCACCGTGCACGAGGCGATGGTCGAGGATCTCGCCCCCGGCGCGCGCGGCGCCTACGACGTGGCGCTGCTGATCCACACGCTCGAGCACTTCGCGGACCCGCCGGCCGCCCTCGCCGCCGTGCGTGCGCTGCTGCGCCCGGGCGGGCGCGCCGTGGTGGTCACGCCCAACGCCGCGTCCGCCGCGTGGGCGCTCTTCCAGGGGCGGCACTGGGCGGGCTACGACTTCCCCCGGCACCGCTACCTGTTCGACCGCGACACCCTGGCGAAGCTCGCCGCCCGCGTCGGGCTGCGGGTCGAGTCCGTCGCCACCGCGCCGAGCGCCGCCCTCTGGGTCCGCTCCGCGCACCACCTCGCCGCCGACTGGGGGGCGCCGCCCTGGCTCGCGCGCCGCCTCGCGCCGGCGTCGTCCCTCCCGCTGGCGGCGTTCGCCGCCGTCGAGCGGCTGCAGCAGCGGCGCGGCCGCGGCGCGCTGCTCTGCGCCACCCTCCATGCCCCGGTGTGAGCCCATGAGCCCCGACCGCGAGCCCCACCGCCGCCCGGCGGACGACCGATGACGTCCCGCAGCGCGCCCGTCGCGGTGGTGGGCGCCGGGCTCGCCGGCCTGGTCGCCGCCCGCGAGCTGCGCCGCCGCGGCGTGCCGGTGACGGTGTTCGAAGCGGGGAAGCAGATCGCCGGCCTCGCGCGCAGCTTCCGCGACGGCGACGGCTTCACCTACGACTTCGGCGCGCACTTCATCACCAACCGGCTCGCCGCCGCGCTCGGCGTCGGCGCGCACTGCCGCGACGTCCGCCGCTACGGCGAGACGGTGCAGCTCGACGGGCGCACCTACGCCTACCCGTTCGGCCTGCTGCGGGCGCCGCGCTTCGTGCTGAGCGCCGTGGCGGGGCGGGCCGCGTCCGTCCGCCGGCGCGAGCCGCCGGCGTCGGCCGCCGAGTGGTACCGCACGCAGTACGGCGAGCGGCTGGCGGAGGAGGTGGCCATCCCGCTCGTCGAGGCGTGGTCGGGCGCGCCGGCGTCCGAGCTCGCGCCCTCCGTGGTGCCGCCGCAGGTGGACCGCGGCACCGCGCACGTGCTCAGGCTCAAGCTCGCGAGCCGCGTCACGGGGCGCGCCGTGGCCAACGGCTACTCGCGCGAGATGCCCGAGAGCCCGCACGTCTGGCACGTGTACCCGGAGGGGAGCGTGAGCTTCCTCTGCGAGCGCCTCGCCGCGGAGCTCGAGGGCGGCGTGCGGCTGGAGTCGCCGGTGGACGCCATCTACGTGGAGTCGGGGCGCGTCGTCGGCCTCCGCGCCGGCGGTCGGGTGGAGGAGGCGTCCGCCGTCGTCAGCACGGCGCCGGTGCACGTGCTCGCCAAGCTCGTGCAGGGCACGGACGCCGTGCAGCACCTGGCGCGCTTCCGCTACCGCCCGATGGTGTTCGTCAACCTGCGCTTCGACGGACGGGGCCTGCTGCCCGACGTCGTCACCTGGACCCCCGGGCGCGACCTCCCCTTCTTCCGGCTGAACGAGCCGCCGCTCGCCATGCCCTGGCTGGCGCCCGCCGGCAAGACGATGGTGACGGCGGACATCGGCTGCGAGGTGGGCGACGCGATCTGGACGATGCCCGACGAGCAGCTCGGCGAGCTGTGCCTGGAGCACCTGCAGGCGCTCTTCCCGACGGCCCGGCGCCGCTACCTGGGCGGGTGCCGGGTGCTGCGCACGCCGGTGGCCTACCCGGTGTGGCTCAACGCGTACGAGCCCGAGCGGCGCGCCCTCGAGCGCGCCTCGCCGGTGGAGGGGCTGCTGAGCGTCGGGCGGAACGGCGAGTTCGCGCACATCCTCATGGAGGACGTGTACTGGCGCACGCTCGCGAAGGTGCGGGCGCTGGCCGCGGCCTGACGCCGGATGGCGGCGACGACCACGGCGTCGCGCGTCGCCCCCGCTCGGCCGGCCGTGCCCGCGCGGCGGCCGGCACGCTCCGCCCTCCTGTTCTGGGCGCTCGCGCTCGCCCTCGTGGTGCCGGTGTGGGCGGGCACGCACTTCCCCACCGAGGACGGACCCGCCCACGCCCACTGGACCGCCGTCTACCGCGACCTGGGCGACTCCGCGAGCGCGTGGGCGCCCTACCTCGAGCGGAGCGTCCGCTGGAACGCGCCCAACCTGTCGTACTTCGCGCTCCAGTACGCGCTCACGGCGGCCCTCGAGCCGCACGCGGCGCAGAAGCTGATCGTCACGCTCCTGCTGCTCGCCTGGGCCGGCGCGACCGCCCTCCTCGCCCGGGCGGCGAGCGGGCGCCTCGGGCTCGGCGCCTTCGCGGCGCTGCTCCTGCTGCACTCGTGGATCCTCTACTCCGGCTTCCTCAGCTTCCTCATCGGGGTGCCGGTGCTCGTGCTCAGCGTCGCCCTGCTGCTCGACGTCGAGGCGCGCCGGGAGCGCGGCGACGCGGTCGCCGCACGCACCGCGCTGCTCGCGCTGCCGGGCGTGGTCGCGTACTACTCCCACATCGTCACCGGCGCGCTCTTCGTCGCCCTCCTCCTGCTCGGCGCGCTGTACTTCGCGCGGCGCGACGCGCGACACGCGGGCGCGCTGCTGGCCGCGGCGCTCCCCACCTGCCTGCTCGGGGCCAGCTACGTGCTGGGCAGCCCGTTCGGCGAGGGCGGCGCCGTGTGGGCGACCTTCGGCGACACGGTCAAGCGCTTCGTCGGGCTCGCGTTCTGGCGGGGGTTCGCCGCGCGCGACGCGGGCTTCTTCCTCAGCCTCGGGCTCGTCGGCGTCACCCTGCTCGCGCTCTGCGCGGGAGCCGTGCGTGCCCGGCGACGCGGCGAGGGGTCGCGCGCCGTGGACTTCGTGCTCCTCGGCGCGCTCTGCCTCGCCGCGCTCTACTTCGTCGCGCCGCGCCGCGTGGGGGAGGGCTCGCTCATCCGGGAGCGCATCC
>Ga0307410_10000903_pt1 | contig 12666 bp, 6 predicted proteins | sample 322Ometagenome_3_FD_203707 | JGI IMG/M metagenome (GOLD analysis project Ga0307410, IMG submission 203707) | Maize rhizosphere microbial communities from greenhouse at UC Davis, California, United States - 322HYB-O-3 | ecosystem: Host-associated > Plants > Roots > Rhizosphere > Soil | place...
ACGAATAAGCCTGTCGATGCAGACACCATCTTTTTCACCGGATCTACCGGAAAGGCCTTCACCAACGCTGCCCTCGCGACGCTGGTCGACCAAGGCAAGATCAAGTGGGACGATAAGGTTATCGACCACATGCCGGATTTTCGCATGTGGGACCCCTGGATCACGCGCGAGATGACAATCCGCGACCTGCTGGTTCATCGAAGCGGGCTGGGGCTCGGACAGGGCGACCTCCTGTTTCTTCCGAACAGCACACTTTCGCGGAAAGAAACGGTTCGGCGAATTCGCTACCTAAAGCCGGCGACCAGTTTCCGTAGCGGCTATGCCTACGACAACATCCTCTACATGGCGGCCGGTCAGCTTATTGAAGAAGTCAGTGGCAAGACTTGGGAGCAGTACATCCGCGACCACGTCTTCGGCCCGCTCAGCATGGTGAATTCGACCGATACCGACGCTGAGTTCCACGCGAGTCCCAACCACGCGCGGCCACACAGCCGCAGCGACGGACCGATCCACGGCCTGGGCACTCAGGCGCCGCTCGACGAAGACGCGACCATTTCCCAGAACGCCGCGCCCGCGGGCGGCCTTGCAATAAGCGCGAACGACATGAGCCGCTGGCTCTTGGCGCAGCTCGGTCGGGGCAAGATCCCCGGCAGCGACAAACGCCTGTTTACGGAAGAGCAGTCGAAGGAGATGTGGACGGGAGCAGTGATCACTCCGACACCACGTTATCCTGCGGATTTCTCAGTCGCCCAGTCTCACTACAACCTCTATGCCTTGGGATGGGCGCTCTCGGATTACCGCGGCGCGCATGTCGTCGGGCACGACGGTGCAGTCTTCGGTTCGCAGGCGACTGTCGCCCTTTTGCCGGACAAGAACGTCGGCATTTTCGTGGCGACCAACAGCGAGGACGGCCAGATCGTTCGTGGCCTCCTGTACGAGCTGCTCGATCATTATCTGGGCTATCCTCAGAATCAGTGGCCTGAGAAGTGGCACAAGTTCAAGATTGCCAGGCTCAATGCGGCTGCGCAGCAGGTGCAAAAGGCGCAGGCCTCTCCGACGAATACCGGGCCATCGCTTCCGCTCGATCGCTACGCTGGCGAGTACACGGACCCGTGGTACGGCACCATCAAGGTAAGCCAGGCTGGCAAGGGGCTCTCGATCGATTTCCCGCACTCCACAGGAATGGAAGGGCCGCTGACGCACCATCAGTACGACACGTTCAAGATGAACCCGTCGCTCAAGTGGGTCGAGCCCGCTTACGTGAGCTTTTCAATTGACGCCGACGGTAAGGTCGATCGCGTGACGATGAAGGCAGTTTCACCGACTGCGGACTTCAGCTGGGACTATCACGATCTGCTGTTCACGCCCGAGACCACGAAGACCGACAGTGAAAAGTAGAACGGCCGCGAAGCCCTTTGCCCTTGCCGGGCTGCTGCTCCTCGCCGGCTGCGCGAGCACGCCGGTTCCGCCAGCCTACGACGTGCTGATCCGCGGCGGCACGATTTACGACGGAACCGGCAGCAACCCGATCGTCGGCGACGTCGCCATCAAGGGTGACAAGATCGTCTACGTGGGACCAAACCGCCCCGCCAGCGCGACGCGGGTGATCGACGCGAGCGGCCTGGCGGTCGCACCCGGGTTCGTCAACATGCTCAGCTGGGCCACCGAGTCCCTCATCGTGGATCCCCGGGCACAAAGCGACATTCGCCAGGGTGTGACGCTTGAAGTAATGGGCGAGGGCTGGTCGATGGGACCGCTGAACGCCGACATGAAGGAGCTCGCAATCGAGCGTCAGGGCGACGTCAAATATCCCATCGAATGGGCGACGCTGGGTGGATATCTCTCTTACTTGGAAAATCGCGGAATCTCGCCGAACGTCGCGTCGTTCGTCGGAGCGACGACCGTCCGGCAGCACGAGCTTGGCGAAAGAGATGTCGACCCCAATCCCGAGCAGTTGCAGCGAATGCGTGCGCTGGTCCGGACCGCGATGGAGGAAGGGGCGCTTGGTGTAGGCAGCTCGCTCATCTACCCGCCGGCCGCATTCGCCGAAACGGACGAGCTGGTCGCTCTTGTCAGCGAAGCAGGCAAGTGCGGCGGAATGTACATCAGCCACATGCGATCGGAGGGCGATCGGCTTCTCGAGAGCGTCGACGAGCTGATCGAAATCTCGCGGCGCTCGGGCGCTCCAGCCGAGATTTATCACCTCAAGCAGGCGGGCCGCGCCAACTGGGGCAAGCTCGATGATGTCATCGCCCGGGTCGAGAAAGCTCGCTCGCAAGGGCTGAAGATCACTGCTGACATGTACACCTACACCGCCGGCGGGACTGGTCTTGCGGCGTCGATGCCGCCGTGGGTGCAGGACGGCGGCAACGAAGCGATGCTCGAACGCCTGAAGGACCCGGCGGTTGTCACGCGAGTCAAGATGGAAATGGGTCAGCCCGGCAAGGACTGGGAGAATCTCTACCACCACGCTGGACCCGACCGCGTTCTTCTCGTGAGCCTGGTTGATCCCTCGCTGAAGCCGCTGATCGGGAAAACGGTCGCGGAAGCGGCCAGGGTTCGGGGTGTGTCGCCAGAACAACTCGTGATCGACCTGACGATCGCCGATCGCGGTCATGCAGGTGCCCTCTATTTCCTGATGAGTGAAGACAATGTGCGGCGGCAGACGTCCTTGCCGTGGATGAGCTTCGGCTCCGATGCCGAAGCGTCGGCGCCTGAGGGCGTTTTCCTCAAGTCGAGTACGCACCCGCGCGCCTACGGGAATTTTGCCCGCTTCCTCGGCCACTATGTGCGTGATCAGAAGGTCGCGCCGTTAAGCGATGCGATCCGGCGCCTCACCTCCCTGCCGGCGGAAAATCTAGGGCTTCGCGACCGCGGCCGTCTGGCGTCTGGAATGGCTGCGGATGTGGTCCTGTTCGACCCTCCGAAAATCGCGGATCGCGCGACCTTCGAGAAACCAATGCAATATGCGACGGGCGTTCGCGACGTGTTCGTCAATGGCGTCCAAGTACTCCGAAACGGCGAACACACCGGTGCCACGCCAGGCCGCTCGTTGAAGGGCCCGGGTTGGACGGGTTGGCAGGGTGGCGGAGCCTGTGCCCAAAGCCGTCGTCTATCGCAACGCTCTTTTGAGTGATCTCAAGGTTGGCTCGTTAAGTTTCTGTTCTACAAGGATAACTTTGGGAGGGATCTTCCTGGTGACTCGAACGGACGCCGCATTTGCATCAAATCTGATCTGAACTGGTGCCAGCGTTTCCGCCCCCAGAGAAAGCCTGCTGGATCGGACCTTCTAAGAGCGGCCAATGTGCTCTCTTGGACCGAGTAACTGATGCTGCGACTGCGCACATGTCGCGGATATCCGGCGACAAATGGTCGCATCTAATCCGGGTAAGGCACGGTTCTGTAGGGAGAATTTTGGGGTGGTGCCGCTTAGGTGACTCGAACACCTGACCCCATCATTACGAATGATGTGCTCTACCAGCTGAGCTAAAGCGGCGCGCCCTGTCCGAGGCCTAATGCGGCTCGGAAGCGGCGCTCGCCCTAACAGCGGGCTCCCGACGCGGCAAGCCTCAAGAATGTCCTGCCGGCTGAACGGTTAAGGTTAACGGTTTCTTCAAGCTTCCCCCGCATCTTCCGTGTCCGCCGGATTGGAGGGAGTAGGCCCAGGGCATGGACAGTTATCGCGAGCATCCGAACGACTTCGACGTCCCGTCGGTGTCCGACAGCTCGCCTTCCGAGCAGGTTGGCGGTGACATTGGCTCGGACGAGCGCCGGATGCACGTCCGCGCCTACAACTATTGGGTCTCGCTCCTGAATGGCCGCGACTATCCGTCCATCGAGGATCTGGAGCCGGGCGAGGTCTCGGACTTCGCCGAGAACAGCGTCCTGCTCGACTTCACCGCAGGACGCGACAACCCTTCGACCCCGTACATCGGCGCCGCGATCCGCGAGGAATGCGGGCTCGACGATTCGGTCAAGTCGATCGAGCACGTCCCGAGCCGCTCGCTGCTATCGCGACTTACCGACCATTACCTCCAGATCATCGCGAACCGCGCGCCGATCGGCTTCGAGGCCGAGTTCGTGAACCAGCGCGGCGAGTCCATCAGCTATCGCGGCATTCTGATGCCGTTTTCGTCCGACGGCGACACGATCGATTTCATCTACGGCGTCATCAACTGGAAACGGGGCGAGGGCGCCCACTTCACCCAGGATCCGCCCCAGGCTCAGGTGGAAGCGGCGCCCCTTTCTTCGGTTGCCGATGAAGACGAGCTGGTTCTCGAAGAGGAGCTCGCACAACCGGCAGTCCCTCCCGCTGGCGAAGTCGTAGAGCCTGCAGCAGAGGACGACGGCTATACGGTCGCGGCTTCCGCCGTTCATTTCTCCTGGGAAGACGGCCCGCTCAACGAACCCGACTCCGACGAGCCGCCGCCCGAGATCGCCCTCGACGCCGATGCCGGCCTTGCGGACCGGCTCTGGGCAGCGCGCGAGACCGCCGATGCGGTGAAAGCCGCCGACGGCCGCAGCCGCTCAGCCCTCTATCGCGCCTTGGCTTACGCCTACGACTTCGCGCTGGCCGCCGAGCTGGAGTCGGACGACTATGCCGAGCTGCTCGAGGAATCGGGCATGAAGGCGCAGGCGCGCGCTCCGATGACTCCGATCGTGAAGCTCGTCTTCGGGATCGACTACGACAAGGCGCGCCTGACCGAGTTCGCCGCGGCGCTTTCCTACGCTCGCCGGCAGGACGTCGGGCAAGGCGAGTTCCTGAAATTCATCGAAGGTCAGGCGGGTGGCCTCAAGGCGCTCGTTGCAGCCGAGCGCCAGGCGAAGCGCCCTGAACCAAAGGCCGACACCAAGGCCGAGGCGGCCAAGGCGAAGTTGCGTGCTGCAGCGCCTATCGCCCTGGAGACCGTCTCTGCGGATTCGGAGTTCGCGCTCGTCCTCACCCGCCGCCGCTCCGACGGTGGCGTGGAGCCGGTCGCACTGGTGGACGACGAGGCGATGGTGGAGAAGGCCATCAAGCGCGCGGGCCTCTGAACTGCTTACAATCTGACTGAAGACCGGGCGGGGTTGTCCCCTCCGAAGGGGCGGGTCTATAGGCCCCGGGCAACGCACTTCCGCGGAGCCAATCGATTTCATGACCGCCCATACGCGCCTCGCGAGGCCACTCGTTTCGTCCATCCGTAAGGCGCTGACGCAGAACGCACTGCCAGGGGAAACCCACGGGCTGACTTCCGCGACCGAGCAGGAGGCCGCGGAGTTCCTGACGGCCGTTGGCGCCCAGCGGAAACGGGGCGAAGTCGCTATCTCCATCGAATCCACCGGCGGCGAAGCGGGACAGCGCCGGATGCGCATTGCCATCGTCAATGACGACATGCCGTTCCTGGTCGATTCGGTCGCCAACGCGATCGCAGGACGGCAGTTGACCATTCACCGGCTGCTCCACCCGGTGGTCTGCGTGGACCGTGACAAGGACGGCAAGCTGCTCTCGGTCGAACCGCTATGCGGCGACAAGGAGCGGCGCGAGTCGATGATGTACATCGAGCTCGACCGCACGCACGCACGTGGCCGCCGCGAACTGTTGGACGATCTGAAGACAGTTCTCACTGACGTGCGGGCCGCCGTCCGCGATTGGCCGAAGCTCCAGGCCAAGATGCGGGAAGACGCGGCTGGGATAGAGGACCCCGAGGGGCGGGCGCTCCTCGAATGGTTTGCCGACGGGGCGATGACCCTGCTCGGTTATGAGGTTGAGCGTGCGACGGGTCAGCCGACCGAGTCGCTCGGAATCTTCAGCATCCCCGGAGCACCGACCGACGAGGGGGGTGCGCTTGGCGCAATGCGCTACTTCGAGGCGGGCGGCGCCGTCCCCCTGATGGCGAAGGCCGAACGCAAGTCGAGCGTTCATCGCCGCGTGCCGATGGACCTCGTCGTCATCCCGCTGCGGGAAAAGGGAAAGGTCACTGGAATCGGCGTCCACGCCGGCCTGTGGACCAGCCAGGCGCTGACCTGGCCGGCTGAAGAGGTGCCGCTCCTGCGTACGCGGCTGGAGCAGCTCGACAAACACTTCGGTTTCGATCCGAAGGGGCACAGCGGCAAGGCGCTGCGCCATGCCGTGTCGTCCCTGCCGCGCGACCTTCTCGTCAGTGTCAGCTGGGACTCGCTTCGCGACCTCGTGATGATGGCCATGTCGCTGGCTGACCGTCCGCGGCCTGCGCTGCTGCTCGTCCGAAGCATCCTCAAGGGCCAGCTGTTCACTTTCGTCTGGCTGCCGCGGGACGATCTCAACACCCAGCGCCGCGAAGCAATCGGCGCAATGATGGAAGATGTCGTCGGCCGGAAGATTACCAGCTGGTCTTCCGAGACTGGCGAGGGCGACCTCGCGCTCATCCGCTACACGCAATATATCGACAATGACGCGCCGACGCCGGACACGAAGGCGCTGGACGAACGCCTCACTCAAATGGTTCGCGGCTGGACGCCGGCCGTCGAGGAAACCCTGATCGAGCGTGTAGGCGCGCCGCGGGCGACCAGGCTGACCCTGACATACGCGCGCGAGTTCTCCGACAGCTATCGCACCCGGACCCTCCCCGAGGAGGGCGCCGAGGACATCATGCGGCTGGCCTCGCTTGCCGACCCGGACGACCGTGGAGTCCGCCTGTTCCGGCGTCCTACGGACGAGCCGGGACAGCTTCGCATCAAGACCTATCGCCGCGGTGGCCTGATCCCGCTGTCCGATGCCGTCCCGGTGCTCGAGAATTTCGGCTTCCGAGTGCTCGAGGAAATGCCCTCCCAGGTCGGTCGGGGCGGATCGATCGGCTACATCCACGACTTCCGCCTCGAGCTGCCCGACGCGGACATCGACCAGATTCTGGCGCGCGCTCCGCAGATCGAAGCCGCGATCTCCAGCGTCTTCAGCCGTGAAGCGGAGGATGACGAGTTCAACCAGCTCGTCCTCTTCGCCGGGCTCGACACCCAGCCGGTCGTCTGGCTTCGCTCCTGGTTCCGCTACCTGCGCCAGACGGGAAGCTCGTTCGGCCTCGTCACCGTGGTGGATGCTCTTCGCCGCGCACCAAAGGCGACCGGTGCGTTGGTCGAGCTCTTCACCGCCCTTCACGATCCGTCCATGCGCCGCGGCCGCGATGACAGGGTGGCGAAGCTCCGGGGGCAATTCGACGACGCGATCGCGGACGTCCGCTCGATTGACGACGACCGAATCCTCCGCCGCCTTCGCTCACTGGTCGAGGCAATCCTGAGGACCAACGCCTTCGCCCAGAAGCCCGACGAAGCGTTGGCGTTCAAGATCAACTCATCGCTCGTTCCAGGCCTGCCGAGGCCGGTGCCGTGGCGCGAAATCTGGGTGTACAGCCCGCGGGTCGAAGGCATCCACCTTCGCGGCGGCCCGATCGCCCGCGGCGGCCTGCGCTGGTCCGACCGGCGCGACGACTTCCGCACCGAGATCCTCGGGCTGATGAAGGCGCAGCTGGTCAAGAACGCCGTGATCGTTCCGACCGGCGCGAAGGGTGGCTTCTATCCCAAGCAGCTCCCGCCGCTCACGAACCGGGATGCATGGCTCGCCGAAGGCACGGAAAGCTACCGCATCTTCATTCGCTCGCTGCTGTCGATTACCGACAACATCGTCGACGACAAGGTCGTCCATCCGGACGGCGTCGTCGTCCATGACGGCGACGACCCGTATTTCGTCGTTGCCGCCGACAAGGGCACGGCTACCTTCTCCGACGTTGCCAACGCATTGTCGCTCGAGCGGAGCTTCTGGCTCGGAGACGCCTTCGCAAGCGGCGGATCCAACGGCTACGACCACAAGGCGATGGGGATCACGGCGCGCGGCGCCTGGGTCGCGGTGCAGCGCCACTTCCTGGAAATGGGCATCGACGTCCAGACCGATCCGATCACGGTTGCGGGCGTCGGCGACATGTCGGGCGATGTGTTCGGCAACGGCATGCTCCTGTCGAACGCCATCAAGCTCGTCGCGGCGTTCGACCACCGTCACATCTTCATCGACCCCGATCCGGACCCGGCCGTCAGCTGGGAGGAGCGCAAGCGCATGTTCGACCTGCCGCGCTCCAGCTGGGACGATTACGATCGGTCGAAGCTGTCGAAGGGCGGCGGCATCTACCCGCGCACTCAGAAGACGATCCAGCTCAGCCCCGCCGCGCGCAAGGAGCTGGGGATCGAAGCCGAGGTCGTGGATCCCGCGACGCTAATGAATGCGATCCTCAAGGGGCCGGTCGATCTTCTCTGGTTTGGCGGGATCGGCACCTATGTAAAGGCGTCGACCCAGGCCAATGCCGACGTCGGGGATCCCGCCAACGACACAATCCGCGTGGATGCGATCGAGCTTCGCGCCCGGGCGATCGGCGAGGGCGCAAACCTCGGCATCACCCAGGCCGGACGCATCGAGTTCTCGGTGAACGGCGGCCGGATCAACACCGACTTCATCGACAATAGCGCCGGCGTCGACTGTTCCGACAAGGAAGTGAACATCAAGATCCCGCTCAATCGCGAGATGCGCGACGGGCGACTCTCGTTCGAAAAGCGCAACGCTTTGCTGGTGAAGATGACCGATGAGGTCGCCGATATGGTGCTCGAGGACAATCGGCTCCAGACGCTCGCTTTGTCGATCGCCGAAAGCGGCGGAGCCCGGGCCCTTCCGGAATACGTCCGCACGATCGAGCTTCTCGAGCAGGCGGGCCGCATCGACCGCAAGGTCGAAGGGCTGCAATCGAGCGAGGAATTGCTTCGCCGGGCGCAGGAGAAGAAGGGCCTGACGCGCCCCGAGCTTGCCGTCCTTCTCTCGATGTCCAAGCTCGCGCTGCAGGATGCTGCTGAAGACCTGAACCTGGCCGACGACAAGATGGTCGGTCCGGAACTGTATGAGGCGTTCCCGAAGCCGATGCGCAAACCGCACGCCGAGGCGATCCGTGCGCACCGCCTGCGCAACGAAATTCTGGCGACGAGGGTCGCAAACCGCCTCGTCAACCGTCTCGGACCCAGCGTCGCGCTCGATATGACGGAGGAAGAGGGCGCGTCGCTAGCGTCGGTCGTCACCGCCTTCGTGGTTGTCGAGCGCCTGCTCGACCTGCCCAAGCTGTGGAATGAAATCGAGCAGACGCCGCTGCCTGAAATGGTCCGTGTCGAGCTGTTCGCGATCGCCGCCAACAGCGTGCGCGCGCATCTGTCCGACATCCTGCGCGCGACCGGCGGAGAGACGAACCCTCACATCCTGTGCAAGATGTTGGAGCCCGGCGTCCGAAAGGTTTCGACCGCGGCCGGCAGGCTCATCCGAGCCGAAGTGCGCAATGAGGCTGCGGCGCGACGCGAGCGGCTCATTTCCTTGGGCGCCAGCGAGGACATCGTCCGCGGCCTCGTCCGCCTCTTCGAGCTGGACGGCGTCTTTGGGATCGCTGCTCTCGCAAGCCGGAAGAAGATGGACGAGCTGGCGCTTGCCCGTGCCTACACCAAGCTCGGCGAGGCGCTGGGGATCGACTGGGCGCAGCAGCAGCTTGCCCGCTTCATTCCCGCCGATCAGTGGGAGCGGCTGCTTACTGCCGGCCTGGCCCGCGACTTCGAGCAGCTTCGGATCGACTTCCTTGCCCGCATCCGGGGCAAGGATCCCGACGCTGCGGTCGAGGACTGGATTGCGAGCCATCGTCCGCGGCTGGAGCAGTTCCGCAACCTCATTGATCGGGCGCGGAACGAAGGTGCGGTAAGCGTGCCCATGCTTGCGCAGATCGCTGCGCAGGCGCGGATCTTGCTCGCTCGCTGACGTGCGGCTGGCTTTCCTCGTTCCCGATCCGGACTATCCGGAGGAATGGGATTGGGCGTTCGACGCCGAGGCTGATGCGCTGAGGAAACGGGGCGTCGAGGTCGACGCCGTACCCTGGACCGGATCGCGCGACCTCTCGGCCTATGACCTCGTCCTTCCGCTCGTCGTCTGGGGGTACCACCTTAAATATGAGGAGTGGCAGCGCTTCCTGGAGCGGATCGAAGCCGAGCACCTTCCCGTCACGAACCCGCCCAGACTGCTCCGCTGGAATAGCGACAAGGCCTATCTGAAGGAGCTTGCCGGCAAAGGCATTCCGACGGTCGAGACGATCGAAGTCGAGAGCCTCGACGACGGCGAGCTTGCGGCCGCGGCGGCGCGGCTCGGCACTGAGGAACTGGTGGTGAAGCCGCCGGTTTCGGCCTCGGCCACGGGCACGCACCGCATCCGACCCGGCGACGACATTCCGCCGGAGGAGCGGGGGCGTCGGATGATGATTCAGCCCTTCCTTCCGAGCATCGCGACCGAAGGCGAATGTGCCCTCATCTTCTTCGATGGCGCATATAGCCATACGGTCGTGAAGCGTCCCAAGAGCGGCGACTTCCGAGTGCAGCCGCATCTCGGCGGCAGCACCGAGCCCAGCGATCCGCCGTCAGGTGCGGTGGAGCTTGCGCAGGCCGCGCTCGCCGCAGCGCCCGCCGAGGCCACCTATGCGCGCGTGGACATCGTGCGCGGTAGAGACGGCGAATTGCTCATCATGGAACTCGAGCTGATCGAGCCGGCATTGTTTCTCGACGTCGCTCCGCACGGCGAAGACGCCTTCGCGGATGCAGTCATTGTTGCCGCCGAGCAAGCATGCTCGCTCAGGGTTTGAGCAGCTGAAGAAATAACCATTGGCGGATCGCCGAGGTGAGGTTCGGAATTGGCCTCGTCTCCAGCCGCGCTGCATCGATATCGGCGATCAGCGCGCTGATTGGCTTGCTTAGATCACTGGCCGCTCGTTCCAGCGCAGCCCAGAACATCGGCTCCAGGCTGATCGATGTCTCGTGGCCGGCAATCGTCACCGACCTCTTCTGGGGCGTGCCGAATGAGCGCGGCGCGCTCATTAGTACATGTGCTGGCCGCCGTTGATCGAAAGGGTCGATCCGGTGACGAAGCCGGCGTTCTCGTCCACGAGGAACGACACTCCGCGAGCGATCTCGTCGGCCCGCCCAAGGCGATTGACCGGGATGCGGGAGATGATCTTTCCGAGGACTTCCTGCGGAACCGCGGCGACCATGTCCGTGTCGATATAGCCTGGAGCGATCGCATTGACGGTCACGCCGACGCGGGCGCCTTCCTGGGCTAGCGCCTTGGTGAAGCCGTGGATGCCGGACTTGGCCGCGGCATAGTTGACCTGGCCGTACTGGCCGGCCTGACCGTTGATCGAGCCGATGTTGACGATGCGGCCATAACTGCGGCCCGTCATGCCTTCCCACACCGCCTTGGCCATGTTGAAACAGCCGCCGAGGTTCGTATCCATGACCTCCTGCCACTTCTGGTGGTCCATGCGCTTCATCGTGGTGTCGCGGGTAATTCCGGCATTGTTGACCAGCACATCGACGGGACCGACCTCTGCCTCGACCTGCGCGACGCCGTTCTGGCACGCTTCATAGTCGGACACGTCCCACTTGTACGCGGGGATGCCGGTCCGCTCCGTGAACTCACGGGCACGCTCATCATTGCCGGCATAATTTGCAGCGACTTTCATTCCCTGATCGCGAAGCGCGACGCTGATCGCCTCGCCGATTCCACGGGTGCCGCCAGTCACGATCGCAACGCGTGCCATGAGTCTCTCCCTGTTTTCTCTCCAGGGAGCGGCTTATGGCTGTGATAGCCAGCCTGCAAGTTCACGGCGCACGAGCGCCTCCAGCATGGTCATGCCTTCGGACGAATCGTTCAGGCATTCCAGGCGCGCGAAGGCTTCGCCGCCGTTCGAGAGAAACGTCTCCCAACCGCGGATGCCGAGCTCCTCAACGGTCTCCACGCAATCCGCGGAAAATCCGGGCGCGGCGATGGCGATGCGGGTCACGCCCTCTTCGGGATAGGCCGCAAGGACCTTGTCCGTAGCCGGTTCGAGCCACTTGGCGCGGCCGAAGCGCGACTGGAAAGCGATGTCGGTCTTGATGCTGAGCCTCTCCGACAGCAAGCGCGCCGTCTTTCGGCAGTGGCAATAATAGGGATCGCCGAGCTCCAGCGTCCGTTGCGGCATTCCGTGAAAGCTGAGCAGCAGCCTCTGCGGCTCGAACTCGAGCTCCGCGAGCTGCCGTTCGAGGCTCCCCTTCAATGCGCCAATGTGGAGTTCGTCGTCGTAATAAGGCGGCAGCGATCGAAGCGCCGGCTGCCGTCGCATATTGGCCAGCACCGCGTAAACGGCATCCATCGCCGTCGCCGTCGTCGCCGCGCAATATTGCGGATAGAGCGGCGCAGCGAGGATTCGCTCGCACCCGAGCGCGATCAGGTTCGCGAGGGACTTGGCGATGCCAGGATTGCCGTAGCGCATGGCAAAGTCGACGACGACGTCCTCGCCAAGCTGCTCCTGCAAGGCCGCGCTCTGCCGCCGCGTTATCGCGGCCAGGGGAGAGCCTTCCTCCGTCCACACCTGCTTGTAGGCATGCGCGGATTTCTTCGGGCGGGTGCGCAGGATGATGCCGTGCAGGATCGGGAGCCAGGCAAGGCGAGGGATTTCTATGACGCGCGGGTCGCTAAGGAACTCGGCGAGGTAGCGCCGCACCGCTGCGGCCTCGGGCGCATCCGGCGTCCCAAGGTTGATGATCAGCACGCCGATCCGGCCGTGCTTCACGGAGGGGTGATCGGCGGGTTTCAACTGCGGTGCTGCGCCTTGATGG